>JGI1684J13235_1001011_pt1 | contig 10059 bp, 10 predicted proteins | sample PonA232FremontCA_2_FD_13235 | JGI IMG/M metagenome (IMG submission 13235) | reverse complement strand
CCCTCTTTTTTATTCTCCAACATCCGGGCCTAACAAATTATACTTTCAAAAATACCAAAATAAAGCCAAATTTCAGATTCTGACCCTGAAACGGTTTTTTGGTCATCCGAGGGGCCAGTTAGCTACACAGCTTAAAATTTTGACGGAAGTTTTAAAGAAATCGGTCAGGTTAGTGGCTGAAGTTGCCGGGGTAAAGTAATTCCATCCAATTAAGCATAAAATTTAATTACATTTCAAGGGCATTGTTTGCAAAACCGTTTGCAATAAAAAAGAGCTACAAAACTTAATTTGTAACTCTTTGATTTTCAAGTGGGCCCAGTTGGACTTGAACCAACGGCCACCTGATTATGAGTCAGGTGCTCTAACCAACTGAGCTATGGGCCCGTATATATCCTCTGTGTTTGTGCCCATTTCAATGCCTCTAACCAATCCCGCGCATCGCGGGATACTGATAAAACTACGGAATCACAGATTCCTTGTTTTATGGCACTGAGCTATAGGCCCTTATAGAATTCGGGTTCCTGAATTTGCCGCCACACCGTTTTGAGTGTTATATGATGAAATCATGGATTTCTCTCATTGGGGCAAATTAGGGGTGCAATATTAATACATTGTGGCCAAATTCGCAACTGTTTGGCCACAATTTATTCCAACTTAGGTAACGTTTTCAGCATCAGGTCAAGTACGTTGTGGACGTTCTGATTGAAGATCTCCAGGATCTCTTGCCAGGTGACCGGTTGCTCATCTTCCCGCCAGCAGTCGTAGTCGGTGCTCATGGCTATGGTGCCGTAGGGCAGTCCCAACTCATTGGCCAGGACCGCTTCGGGGGCAATCGACATGTTGATCACATCGGCCCCCCAGCTTCTGAACATCCTCGACTCGGCTCGGGTGGAAAAGCGCGGGCCTTCAATGGTGATCACCGTGCCGGTGGTGTGGTGTTTGAGGTTCAGCTCGCCGGCTGCCTCGATCAGCTTTTGGCGGATCGTCTGCGAAAAAGGGTCGGCCATCGGGGTATGTTTCATGTCGCCCGGTGAAAAGCTTTCGTGAAAGGTTACCTTGCGGTGGCGGGTGAAGTCAATGAACTGGTCCAGGATCACCAGGTCGCCCCGCTCAATCTCTTCCCGCAGGCTGCCGGCCGCAGTGGAGGTGAGCACATAGTCGCAGCCCATATGGTTCAAGGCATATATGTTGGCCCGGTTGTTGACCTGTGTCGGGGGTATGGTGTGTTTCTTGCCATGGCGCGAGAGAATCACCACTTCCGTGCCTTCTATGGTCCCGGTGGTCAACGGGGAACTGGGCTCGCCATAAGGCGTATCCAGTTCTACGGTTTCAGGATTTTTCAAAATGGCGGGATCTTCCAATCCCGATCCTCCAATGATTCCAACTTTTGCCATATGTTAATCTTTGCGGATTCTACAATTTGGAGCTTTCTCCTCCAGTTTAATTCACAAAGCAGAAAGGTCACCCATCTTCTGTAGGTTTGAAATGGCTGTGCATCGAAGGCTCAACCTTTACCGCTCAGCCGATCACGTTGAAGTATTTGAGCAGGACCTCGCCGGCCTCGTCCAGGTCCCGGCCAAAGGTCAGTATTCCTTCCTTGTGCCCGCCCATGATAATGATCTTTTCGATGCGGACTTCCCTTTGTTCCATCAGCCGCTTGATCTCATGAGCCATATCCGGGGTGCCGAAGGGCACTTCCGGATCGGTCGTGGGCAGCTTGTTCTTAAGCATTTTCCACAACCGTTCATGATGGATATGAATCACGGCGTTGACGGCCGGATCGGATTCGTAGACGGCCGCGTGGGTTAGCGATTCGGAGCTGGCTTTTACCTTGCCCGAACATTTGACATAGTTTTTGTCGATATCGTAATCGATTACCTTCGCATAGTGATCCTTTTGCAGGTCCTCATGCTTGCCCGTTTCAGAACCTGTAATGTAAAACCTCCTCGTGTTTTCCTCCCGCATACTAACATTGCCGAAGCCAATGCCTTCTTCGTCCATGCCCAGCAACTCCAGCTCGTGAAGCTTTTTGCGCCAGCTGTTGAGGTTGTTGAAGTTTTTCTTGGCGAAGGTAAAAGACTTCTTTTCCCAGTCGCATTCGAACTTGATGTAGCCTTCCTCTTGTGTCATGATTCAAACAGTTTATCTATTGCTTTTTTTTCGGGTTTACACACTCCTTTTTCGGTAATCAGGGCGGTGACGTAACCGGCCGGGGTTACGTCGAAGCCGTAGTTGGCCACCGGGCTGTTATCGGGGGTAATCAGCACCTTCTGGACATGGCCGTTGGCGTAGCCCTGCATGTATTTGACTTCTCTTTCATGGCGTTGTTCGATGGGGATATCGCGAACCCCGTCGGATAAGTTGCGGTCGATGGTCGAGAGGGTCAGGGCGGCATAGAAGGGCACGCGGTTATCTTTGGCGGCGAGGGCCTTCAGGTACGTCCCGATTTTGTTGGCCACATCGCCGGTTATGGTGGTTCGGTCGCTGCCCACCAGCACCATGTCGACCATTCCTTTCTGCATCAACAATCCGCCGGTGTTGTCGGCAATGATCGTATGGGGTACCCCGTGCTGTTCCAGCTCCCAGGCCGTCAGCCGGGCTCCCTGGTTGCGGGGCCGCGTTTCATCGACCCACACATGCACCGGTATGCCCTTGTCGTGGGCCCGGTAGATGGGTGCGGTGGCCGTGCCGTAATCGACCGTCGCCAGCCACCCGGCGTTGCAGTGGGTGAGGATGTTGACCGGCTCGCCGTTCTTCTGCCGCGAGAGCTCTTCAATCAAAGATACACCATGCTCACCGATCAGCCGGCAATTCTCAATCTCCCGGCGCTTCAACTCCTGGGCCACCTCCAATGCCTTCCGGCGGGCTTCCTCCAAACGCCCGATCCCCTGAAGCGCCTCCAACTGCTGGTCAATGGCAAAAGATAAATTGACCGCCGTGGGCCGCGCCCGACGCAAATGACTGGCCGACTCCTTTAACCGATGCTGCCACCCCTCCTCCTGCCGCTCTTCCATCAACGTCAGGTAAATGCCAAAAGAAGCAGTGACCCCGATCAACGGCGCACCACGAACCACCATCTCTGATATGGCCCAGTACGCATCCTGATGGGTAGTCAAATCCCTGATGATGAACTTGAAAGGCAGATGGCGCTGGTCAATCACCTGTACCAGCCCTTGTTCCTTATGCCATATGGTTTGATAATCTTGCTGATCAACCCGCATATATGTCCTTTTTAATCTTCCAAAAATTAATAAAAAAATATGGTAAACACACAAATTAAACTATTTTTACCTGCCAAACCAATGAACCTATGGCACACAATATCGACCATATAGATTGCATCATTTTTGACCTGGGTGGGGTCATCCTTAATATCGATCCTTTTCGAACGGTCGAACAAATGCAGCAGCTTGGTATCCGCAATTTTGAGGCCGTTTACGCGCATCTCAAACAAAATCAGACCCTTAATGACCTGGAACGGGGCCTGATCTCCCAGCGTACGTTCCTTGACCGAATCAAGAGCGATAGTGGCGTTGACCTGTCCGATGAACAGGTGCTCAGGGCCTGGAATGCCCTTCTGCTTGATTTTCCCCGCGAAAGGATTGCCCTCCTGAAGCGGTTAAAGGAAACCGCCCGTTTCCGCACCTTTTTGCTGAGCAATACCAATGCCATTCATTACCAGGTGTATACCCGCATGCTGCAGGATCACCACTCGGTTCAGGGTTTGGAAGAACTTTTCGACAAGGCTTACTTTTCCCATCAGTTGCACATGCGCAAGCCTGACGCGGAAATATATGAATATGTGCTGAAGGACGCCCGCATGGATCCCCGGCGCACCCTCTTTATAGATGATGCCCTGGCCAATATCGAGGCCGCCCGGAAACTGGGTATAAGCGGTTATCACCTGACCGACGGGGCCTCCATCACCGATCTTTTTCCGGAACACTTAATAGCCAGATAGATTCCAGCTTACCGGTGTCACGCATTTGATAAAGCTTGACCAACGCCTGCTGTTTTTTGTCATAGGTCTTGACCGTTACCCGGTACAGGTTGTCGCGGTGCAAGATTTGTGCCGGGTAACCCTGGTCTTTGAGTTGCCGGCGGAACTCCCGTGCGTTTTCATGACGTTTGAAACTGCCGGCCACCAGGTAATAGGTGCTGGTGTCCTTCTTTTCCTCATACATCAGTGCCCGCTTTTTGTCGGTCATTTTATCGATCACCCGGTCCATTTGAGCATCTTTTTGCTTTTGCTGCGATGTTTTTTGTTTTTCCGGTGAGGCATTTGCGCGGGCCTCTGCCTGTTCTTTTTGCTTATTGGGCGAAACACCGGTTTTGTCTTTTGCCTGGGGTTTTTGTTTTTCGGGGAAACCACCCGCCCCGGCTTTTTTCTGGTTCTGCTGCCGGTTTTGCGCCCTTTGGCTTTCAGTCTCTTCCTGTCTTTGCTGCCATTTATGGATGAGATAATCGTAGAAGCCGGTGTACCAGCCGGCATAGCCCACCAGCAGAAGGAATATCCCCAACAGGGTAAACCAGATGGCTTTTTTGCGGGATGATTTTTTGGGTGGGGGAGGGGGCGGCGTTGAACCGGTACCTGCCGGTCCTGAACGGGGCGGTTTGTGGCTGGTTGAACCTGACCCGCGGGCTTGACTGGTGGATGAACCGCTAGTGGCGCCCCGCGATGTTGATGAACCAGCAGAAGCAGGCTGGCCTGTGGCTGAAGAAGAGGATTCCCCTGAACGGGTCGATTCCTTTGAAGGAGTGGATCCTGTTGAGGAAGTCGATTCTGCTGAAGGGGCCGATCCTGCTGACGAGGCCGATTGATCACCAGGGGGCCCTGAAGGTGTGCCCTTGGATTCGGAGGACGTTGAACCGGATTCGCCCGCACCGGCACCCGTTGATCCTTCCCTGGAAAAGACAGAATCCCCCGAGCCTGATGCCCGTTGATCCTTTTCCCGCGCTTTGCCTTTGCCCGGTCTCCCCGAGCCGCCCTCCAGCTCAAAAGGTTCGGCACTGATCTCCTCAAATCCAAGGTTGTCTTCCGCCTTTAAGGATTGCTCGAATTGTATGACCCCTTCCACATCTTTCTTTAAGGTGCCGAAATCTTTTATTTCAACCTTTTCATGCTGATTGAGTTCACCCTGCACCGCATCAACGTACTCGCGGATCTTTTGCCGGGCTTCTTCGATACCGGTGTTTTCCCTTTGGGCGATCTCCCCCGCCAGTATCTCGTCGGCATCTTCAGTAACCCCCGGATCAAAACGCACAATTTTGCGCGGAGGCTCAATGACCTTGCGGTCTTCGGCAATGGAAGCCGACCTGAACTCTGCAATTAAACTCCCCAGGCCCGGAATGACCAGGCCTTCCCTTCGGGTTAAAAGATCTCTTATGATGAAGGCAATATCCAAGGTGCTGATTTTATATGCGCTTTGAGCAAATATAGGTAAAATTTTGTATTTGAAATGTTTTGGAAAAGGTTTAAGGATAAATTGTCTCCCGCTGGAATCAATATTGGCGTAAAAATTATACCTTTAATCCCTGAAATAAGAGCAACTAAAACAACTACCGATTATGGCCAAGAAAATACTGGTTACCGGAGGAACCGGCTACATCGGATCGCATACCGCAGTGGAATTGATCAACGCGGGTCATGATGTAGTGATCATAGATAACCTGTACAATTCGGACCGCAGTGTTTTAGAGGGGATTCAAAACATCACCGGCTACCGGCCCGAATTTCATCAGATCGATCTTTGTGAGCGGGACAGGCTGGAGGCCTTTTTTGCCGGGCGAAAGGATATTGCCGCTGTGATTCATTTTGCCGCCTATAAGGCGGTGGGCGAATCCGCCGAAAAGCCGCTGATGTACTACCGCAACAACATCGTTTCCACCCTGAACCTGTTGGAAGCCATGATCGGCAACGGCGTTAAGCCCATTGTTTTTTCCTCTTCCTGCACCGTCTATGGTCAGCCCGATGCCTTGCCGGTGGATGAGAACGCCCCGGTCAAGGAACCGAGTTCGCCTTATGGCAACACCAAGCAGATCAATGAGCAGATGATCCGTTACACGGTTGAAGCGGGCAATCCGTTAGGGGGCATCTCCCTTCGGTATTTCAATCCCATCGGGGCCCACCCTTCGGCCCAAATCGGGGAAGCCCCCCAGGGGATTCCCAACAACCTGCTGCCCTATATCACCCAGACCGCTTTGGGCATCCGTGAGCAGTTGAAGGTTTTCGGCAATGATTACAATACCTCCGACGGCACCCCGATCCGCGATTACATCAATGTGGTGGATCTCTCGCGCGCCCACGTGGTGGCCGTTGAAAGGCTGATGAATGGCCACAACCGGCAGGGATACGAGTTCTTTAATATTGGTACCGGCCGCGGCCATACCGTCCTCGAAGTGATCGAGGCTTTTGAAAAGGCCACCGGCCAAAAGATCAACTACCAGATCGTGGGCCGGAGACCCGGTGATGTGGAAAAAGTTTATGCCGACACCACCTATGCCAACCAGGAGCTGGGATGGAAAGCCCATAAAACCCTGGAGGAAACCCTGCTCTCTGCCTGGAATTGGGAAAAAGCCTACCGTAAAAACATCAAAGCACAATAAATCAAGCTAAAATGGACAAAAGCATTTTAATAACCGGAGGAGCCGGCTTCATCGGCTCTCATACCGTTCGCCAGTTCGTCACCCGCTACCCCGGCTATCGGATCGTTAACCTCGATAAGCTCACGTATGCCGGCAACCTGGAAAACCTCACCGATATTGAGGATGCCCCCAACTACCACTTCGTACGGGGCGACATCTATGACGCCGCATTTTTGAAGGAGCTCTTTGAACAGTATCGGTTTGACGGGGTCATTCACCTGGCGGCTGAATCACACGTTGACCGCTCCATCTCCGATCCCAACGAGTTCATCAAGACCAATGTGATGGGCACGGCCAACCTGCTGAATGTGGCACGCAGCCATTGGGAAGGAAATTTTGAGGGCAAGCTCTTCTACCACATCTCTACCGATGAGGTCTATGGATCGCTGGAAGAAGGCGGCTATTTCACCGAAGACACCCCCTACGATCCGCGCAGTCCTTATTCGGCTTCGAAAGCCAGCTCAGACCACCTGGTCCGGGCTTATTACAACACCTATCAGTTGCCAATGGTCATCTCCAATTGCTCCAACAATTACGGGCCTAACCAGTTCCCCGAAAAGCTGATTCCGCTTTTTATCAACAACATCAAAAATAACCGCGCCCTGCCGGTTTACGGCAAAGGCGAAAATGTGCGTGACTGGCTCTATGTGGAGGATCATGCCCAGGCCATCGACCTGATCTACCATCAGGGACGCATCGGCCATACCTACAACATCGGCGGCGACAACGAGTGGCGCAACATCGATCTGATCCGCAAGCTCTGCGAGATCATGGACCGTAAGCTGGGTCGCAAACAGGGCGAATCGGCCCAACTGATCTCCTTTGTCAAGGACCGTGCCGGCCACGACCTGCGTTATGCCATCGACTGCTCCAAACTTAAAGATGAACTGGGTTGGCGCCAGCAGGTGACCTTCAGCCAGGGCCTGGAGAAAACGGTTGACTGGTACCTGGAAAACCAGGAATGGCTCAATCATGTCTTAACCGGCGAGTATGAAGAGTATTACCGGAGGCAGTACGTGGAAAGATGAAGAAATGATTAAATGCGTAAATGATTAAATAAAAAAGCGCTAAGCGGAAGCCGGTCCCTTAGCGCTTTTTGTTATCTTTTGTTCTTCCATTCAATCATTCACTCATCTCTTCATGATTGTCTCATTCACTCATTTTATCCTTTCTTCCTCATTGTCTCATTCACTTATTGTCTCATTTCCTCACTCAACCGTCACGCTTTTGGCCAGGTTGCGGGGTTGATCTACGCTACAGCCTCTGAGAACTGCGATATGATAGGAGAGCAGCTGCAGGGGGATCACTGTAAGCAGGGAGGCCAATGATTCCAGTGTGGGAGGAACTTCCAGCACATGGTCGGCCATCTCCTTGATGGTGGTGTCGCCTTCGGTGACCAGGGCAATGACTTTGCCTTTGCGGGCTTTGATCTCCTGGATGTTGCTGACGATCTTGTCGTATGATTTATCCTGCAGGGCAATGACCACCACCGGCATGTTTTCGTCAATCAGGGCGATGGGTCCGTGCTTCATTTCGGCCGCCGGATAACCTTCAGCGTGAATGTAAGAGATTTCCTTGAGTTTGAGGGCCCCTTCCAGCGCCACAGGGAATGAATAACCGCGGCCCAGGTAAAGGAAATTGGTGGCGTCTTTATAGAGCCCGGCCAGCTTTTCAAATTCCTCGTTGTACTGAAGCATGTTTTCAATCTTCCCGGGCACATCCGAGAGCTCCTGGATCAGCTTTTGGTAGGTCTGATCATCCAGCTGGCCGCGTTTTTTGCCCAACATGATGGCCATCATGGCCAGTACTGTAACCTGGGCGGTAAAGGCTTTGGTGGAAGCCACCCCTATTTCGGGGCCGGCGTGGGTATAGACCCCGGCATCTGTTTCGCGCGGAATGCTTGAGCCCACCACATTACATATACCCAGAACCGTGGCGCCGGCTTCTTTGGCCTGCTGGATGGCAGCCAGCGAGTCGGCCGTCTCTCCGCTCTGGCTGATGGTGATCACCACATCGTCGCTGTTGATGATGGGGTTGCGGTAACGGAACTCCGAGGCGTATTCGACTTCCACCGGGATGCGGGCCAGGTCTTCAATCAGGTATTCGCCGATCAGCCCGGCATGCCAGGAGGTGCCGCATCCGAGGATGATGATGCGTTTGGCTTTTTCCAGGGCCGGCAAGACCGTATGGAGCCCCCCCAGCGAGATCTTGTCGCGCTCGGCCGATATCCTTCCGCGGAAAGTATCTTTGATGGAGCGGGGCTGCTCAAAGATCTCCTTGAGCATGAAATGGGGATAACCGTTCTTTTCGATGTCGCCGATCTCCATGTCCAGCTTTTGAACTTTGGGGGTCAGCTTATCGTTCTTGATGGTTTTCAGCACCAGTTCATCCCGCCCGAGAATGGCCACGTCATTGTCGTTGAGGTAGATAACGCTTTTGGTGTGCTCGACAATGGGGGTGGCATCGGAGGCCAGGAAATATTCATTTTCACCCACCCCGATCACCAGGGGGCTGCCGCGGCGGGCTGCTATCATCTTGTCGGGTTCATCCTTGCAAAGGATGGCCAGGCCATAGGCGCCAATGGCTTTGTGCAGGGCAAGGCGCACGGCTATCTCTGCAGATACCTGGCCTTTCAGGTAGATGTATTCCATCAGGTTGGCCAGTACCTCGGTATCGGTCTCGGTCTTGAAGATGTATCCGCGGTCTTCCAGCCGCTTTTTCAACCGGCCGTAATTCTCGATGATGCCGTTGTGGATGAGTGTGAAATGCCCACTCATGCTGGTATGGGGGTGGGCATTGATGTCATTGGGCTCACCATGGGTTGCCCAGCGGGTGTGGCCTATGCCGATGTTGCCCGAAGTGTTGAACTGACGGGCATACTCATCGAGATCACCTACTTTGCCCTTTTTCTTGATGATGGATATGTTGTTTTCCCCCTCCAGCAGGGAAACCCCCGCAGAGTCATATCCACGGTACTCAAGACGCTTTAGCCCGTTGATCAAAATGGGATAAGCTTCTTTGTTGCCAATATAACCGACTATTCCGCACATAGCAATTAAGGTTTATAGTATCTTATTCGAAGCCTCACGGCTGTTTTTTTCCCGGTTCCACGAAGGATCAGGTGACCGGGTTCGGTCTGATAGTTTTTGGTATGCAGGTAAAATTCATTGCCGACATCCCCGTTGATGTAAGCCTGGATATAACTGGTGATGTTGCAGCTGTAATAATTGGGATCCTTGCGGTAAGACCCGTCAAAGAAAGTGTTGTTGGAAATGTTCACGTAGTTCGTGTCGTTGGTGTAAGTATACATGCCCACCTCCTGCGGGAACAGGAAATCCTTGTACTGCCTGTACGGACTTAACTGAACTTCCGCCCGTGCCAGGAAATTGCTGTCTTTTTGGAACTTTTCCCGAA
>JGI1684J13235_1001007_pt1 | contig 10102 bp, 9 predicted proteins | sample PonA232FremontCA_2_FD_13235 | JGI IMG/M metagenome (IMG submission 13235) | reverse complement strand
AGTGAATTGGGCGTGGCCGAAGGCGCTTACCTGCCGGTGAAGGAAGCCACCGAATGCATCGTTCAGGGTGGCAAAACCCGTTTGCGCCCGGTCCTGCTTACGGCCATCACCACCATACTGGGCCTTCTGCCCCTGGCCATCGGGCTGAATATGGATTTTGGCACCCTTCTCAGTGAGTTTGACCCACAACTGTATTTTGGTGGCAATATGGTCAACTTCTGGGGGCCCATCTCCTGGACGGTGATCTTTGGGCTGACCTTTTCCACTTTCCTGACCCTTGTGATCGTGCCGGTGATGTACCGCATCGCCATCCTGATCCAGAAAAAGCTCTTGCGGCTTTTGAACATGGAACATAAGGAGGCGGTGATCGAGTCCCGTTAAGCACCCCCTAAGCACCCCCGCTTAACGGGGGTAGATCATCCCGCTAGCGGGGTCAGCACCCGTTTATCCCGCTTCAGCTTGCCCCCGCTTAGCGGGGTCGAATCGAGGCGGTTCAGCCGACCCGGTTCAGCCCACCCCGCTTAGCGGGGTCAAAAATACCCCGCTTAGCGGGGTCAAGCGGGGTCATTAAGCGGGGTGAATATTCTGCGGGCTCACAATAAACCAAAGAGGTTCAGCGTATGTTATTTGGAAAAATATTAAATACCTTTGCAGAAAGGTTCGCGTTATGCCAATACGTTTTTTTTATTTACCGAAGGGGCGGAAGTACAATTATCAGCCACGGTATTATGATGAGCGGAAAGAGGAGCTGGAGCGAAGAAAACGCCGCATTGATCGGGAACTGGGCCTGGATGAGGAAAACAGCCAGGACGTCTACATTCCCGACATCAAAGGACAGATGCGCAAGCATTTAAAAACCCGGAAAAAAGCCAAAAAGGCTTCAACCACGCGCATGCTGATTATCCTGGCGGTTCTTTTATTTGTAACCTATTTACTCTTACGCATTTAAGCATTTTTGATGGCTGACATCATACAATTGTTATCGGATACCGTCGCCAATCAGATTGCAGCTGGGGAGGTCATTCAACGCCCGGCCTCGGTGGTCAAGGAATTGATGGAGAATGCAGTGGACGCCGGGGCCAACGAGGTGAAGGTGGTGATCAAGGACGCCGGCAAGACCTCTATCCAGGTGATCGATGATGGGTGTGGTATGTCTCCCACCGACGCCCGCCTGGCCTTTGAACGCCATTCCACTTCAAAAATCCGTACTGCCGAGGACCTTTTTGCGATCCGTACTATGGGCTTTCGCGGGGAAGCCCTGGCTTCGGTGGCCGCCATCTCGCATGTCGAATTGAAAACCCGCCGGGTGGAAGATCAGATCGGCACCCGCCTGCGCATTGAAGGTTCACAGGTTCAGGAACAGGAGCCTGTACAGTGCCCGGCCGGCAGTAATTTCACCGTGAAGAACCTTTTTTACAATGTCCCGGCCCGCCGCAAGTTCCTGAAAAAAAACACCACCGAGCTGAACCACATCATCCGCGAGTTCAAACAAATTGTCCTGGCCCAGCCTGAGGTCTCGTTTTCCCTGACCCACAATGATGCCCTGTTGTATAAGCTGCCCGCCGATAAATTTGGCAAACGCATCGTGGATGTTTTTGGAGGCGCCATCAAAGACAACATCACCCCGCTTAAGTCGGAAACCCGTATTGTTAAAGTCCGCGGGTACATCGGGCATCCCGACAAGGCCAAGAAAAGGGGCGGGGAACAGTTCTTCTTCGTGAATAACCGTTACATGAAGAACCCCTACCTGCACAAGGCCATCATGGATGCTTATGACCGGATCATTCCCCAGGGTGCCCTGCCAGCTTATTTCATCCACCTGGAAGTGCCTTCCGAATCGATGGATGTCAACATTCACCCTACCAAAACGGAGGTGAAGTTTGAAGATCAGCAGGCCATCTGGCAGATTCTTCACGCTTCGGTCAAGGAGACCCTCGGGAAGAACCACCTGACCCCCGCCCTGGACTTCGACCAAAAGGGCAACATCGGGATCCCGCCCCTGACCAGCGACAAGCAGGTGCAACCCCCAACCATTGAAGTAGACCCCCATTATAACCCTTTCGAGGAAGAAAAGGCAGGCGGGGAACAAGGCCCCGCTTCCCCGGGTAAAAAAAACACCCACCCGCCCATGAACTGGCAGGAGCTTTATGGCAAATTTGAGTCGCCGGCCGAACAGGGTACGATTCGAATCGCTTCCGGGGCCGATAAGGAGGAAGATCAAGACCGCCAGGAATCGGGCAAAACCTTTTTTCAGTTCAAGGAGCGCTATGTGATGACCCCGGTTAAGTCCGGACTGATGGTTATACACCAGCGAAGGGCCCATATCCGCATCCTGTATGAATACTATTTGAAGACCCAGCGGAACCGAAGCCGCGTGATCCAAAAACAGCTCTATCCGGAGGAAATGGAGTTGAATCATTCGGATTTTCAAACCCTGCAAAATATGCAGCAAGAGCTTCGGAAAATTGGCCTCGATCTGCAGTTGCAGGAAAACAACCTGGTTAGGATAGACGGCGTGCCGGCTGAAGCCGATATTGAAAATCCCAGGGAGATGGTCGAAGCCCTGTTGGAAGCTTATGCCGAGGACCAGGATTTTGGAGCAAACATGAGCGAATCGGTGGCCCTTTCTCTGGCCAGGGCTACGGCCATTGATCAGGGCCGGTTGCTGGAAGAAGAGGAGATGCGCGAGCTCGTTGACAAGCTTTTCGCCAGCGAGGCACCCAACTATACCCCTTCCGGCCAAAAAATTGTGGCTTTTATTCAAACCGAAGATTTCGAAAAACTGTTTTAATAACTGAAGACATTAACAAACAAAAAGCGATCTAATGGCGCAAGTTAGACAAAGTGGATTTATGGGGACACCCCCGGTGGTCAAAAACCTGATCATCATCAATGTGCTGGCCCTTTTGGGTTACTATGCTTTTCGCGGGTCATTTAACCTGAACTGGACCCTTGGGCTCTTTTACTGGGGTTCAGGGCAGTTTGAACCCTACCAGTTCGTAACCCATATGTTTATGCATGGTGGATTTGCCCACCTTTTCTTCAATATGTTTGCCCTGTGGATGTTTGGCCGTGTTTTGGAGCAGGTTTGGGGTTCCAAGCGGTTCTTTATTTATTTTTTTGTGACGGGCCTGGGAGCGGCTTTTCTCCATTTGCTGGTCAACCACATCCATATACAAACCATGATGGCCCAAATGGATGAAGAATCCATCAATATTGTCATTGAACGGGGATTCAACGCCCTCAAAGAAGGGAAAAACTTCACCAATCCGGCCATGCGTGACCTCAATCTTTCCATGAACATTCCAACCGTCGGAGCTTCTGGAGCCGTTTTTGGGATCCTTTTGGCTTTCGGCATGCTTTTTCCCAATACCCAGCTGATGCTGCTTTTTCCGCCCATCCCCATTAAGGCCAAATATTTTGTGTTTGGTTACGGAGCCATTGAATTATTCCTCGGTGTCACCCAAGCCGGCAGCAATGTAGCCCACTTTGCCCATGTGGGCGGAATGATATTTGGATTTATCCTGATCAAATACTGGAATAGCCGGAGAAAAAAATTCTTTTGACGTGCTTGATTAAAACGAGATTTGTATGGGATTTTTAGATCAATTGAGAGACCGGTATCAGAAGAGCAACATGTTGTTGAGGCTCATTTACATCAATGTTGCTGTATTTCTTGTGGTTAATATCATCTGGGTTTTTGGTTTTTTACTGGGCGCTGACAAGTCGCTGCTCCAGGTCATGATTGAATGGCTGGCCGTTCCATCAGACCTGACCAAACTGCTTACGCGCCCCTGGACGGTGGTTACCCATATGTTTTTTCACAAGGGGATCTGGCATATCCTGATGAACCTTTTGTGGCTCTACATCTTCGGCCGCATTTTTTTGCAGTACCTTAATGAAAAGCGTCTTTTAAGCCTTTATTTGGTGGGCGGTTTTTCCGGTGCGGCCTTGTTTATCCTGGCATTTAATGTGTTTCCGGTATTTGAACCCGGCGTTCCTGCCCTGGGGGCCTCGGCTGCGATTATGGCTGTGGTGGTCGCCATCGCCTATTACCGGCCCAACTATACCATCCACCTTCTTTTCCTGGGGCCTGTAAAGATCAAGTACATTGCCATTTTTGCCCTGGTCATCGATTTTTTCAGCATTCCCGGACAAAATGCCGGTGGCCACATTGCTCACCTGGGAGGGGCCATCTTTGGTTTCTTTTATATCTACCAGCTTATGCAGGGGGTAAATATTACCCGCGGTTTTGACCGGGTGATGGACAACCTGTTTGCCCTGCTTAAGCCCAGGCCCCGTTTTCGGGTCACCCATAAGCGGCCCAGGTCGGATATAGAATACAATAAGCAGAAAGTAGAGCACCAGAAACGCATTGACAAGATCCTGGAAAAGATTTCCAAAAACGGGTATGAAAGTTTGACTCAGGAAGAAAAGGAGATTCTTTTCAAACAGGGGGGCGGCCAGTCTTGATTTATGGCGCAGCAGTCTGGCCGGGCGATCACAACCTGCTGCTATCATGGGCAGCCCGATAGCGAGGGGCCGGCGGCTGCCTTCAAGGGTTTGGCCGGACGGTCAGAACGCTGTGTTACCAAGGCCGGGGATGGTTTTAAACCTGAAAGGTACAGGGATCCGGGTTGCTTTCATCAACCGCCTTTGACCCACTTGTTTGCTGAACCACTGAATGTTTAGGGTTTGATGAAGAGGTTGCTTAAGATTGTCAATTATGTGTTTGCCACGGTATTGCTGCTGGCGTATGTAGCCCCTTTGGTTTCTCCCCAAATTGCATGGCCCCTGGCCTTTTTGGGATTGATTTTTCCCGTGCTGGTGGGGATTAACCTGTTGTTTTTCGTTTTTTGGCTTTCGGTGCGGAAATGGTATTTTATGATTTCACTGTTGGTGCTGTTAATTGGTGTGAATCCCATCTCAAGGACTTATCAGCTCAACGGACAGGGGGATGATGGCCCCGGGAAGAAGCAAAAGGCTTCAAAGCAGGATGAACTCACCCTGCTTTCTTATAATGTGCGGATTTTTGGGTTGGTGGGCAGCAACCAGTTCGGGCATGACCAGGAAAAGCTGTTTGAGCTGATACGAAGCCAGGATCCCGATGTGGTATGCTTTCAGGAGTTTTACATAAGTCCGCGCAAGGGCCTTACACTGGAAAAAATTCAAAGGCAGCTTCCCGGGTTGAACCATCATCATGTGGTGTGGCTTACCCGCGGAGATGAGAGCCGCTACGGCATTGCCACTTTCAGCCGTTATCCGATCGTGAACAAGGGCCGCATTGGGTTTGAACGAAGCTACAATGCTTCCATCTATACGGATATGCTCATCGATAAAAGGCGGATCCGCGTTTTCAACAACCACCTCCAGTCGATTCGCTTTAACCGGCAGGATTACCAGTTTATCACCAATCAGAATCAATACAATGAGTCGCAGAAGCTGAAGGCCTTGCAGGATATTTCATTTCGCCTGCGCGACGCCTTTATCAAACGGGGGCGGCAGGCAGAACAGATCTCCCGGCATATCCGGAGATCATCTTATCCCTTGTTGGTTTGTGGCGATTTTAATGATACCCCGGTGAGCTATACATACAAAACCCTTCGTTACAACCTGAAGGATGCATTTATGGAGGCAGGACAGGGGATGGGCATCACCTATAAGGGACAGTTTCCTTCTTTTCGTATTGATTATATATTTTATCATCCCTCATTTCGAGTGACCCGCTTCAACGTTCCCCAGGCTCCTTATTCAGATCATTACCCGGTTACAGCCACCTTTCGGATTAAATAAGTTGGTTAAACTTCCCTAAGCCATCAAACATCGGCGAGGAGGGCTCATTGCTCCCTACGCATTGTTCCTTACTCAATACTTCCTAATAATGACTTATTTTTCCTTGCCCATTGTTCCTTACTCATTTGCTTAAACATTTAATGTTCAACCTTTCTTTCGAATAGGGTCAACAAGCTTTTTTGCCTGTATTATTTGTCCTGTTTTTTTGGGGCAAACGGCAGTTTATCCAGGTTCACGTTGCCTCCGGAGAGGATGATACCAATTTTTTTGTCTTTGAAGACAAAGCGGTTTTCGAGGACGGCGGCCAGGGGAACGGCGGCGGAGGGTTCGGCCACCAGCTTCATGCGTTCCCATATCAGCCGCATAGCCTGGATGATGGCAGATTCCGAAGTGGTATAGATGTCGTCCAGGTAGTTGCTGATGATTTTGAAGGTCAGGGGACTCAGCGAGGTAAGCAGGCCGTCGGCGATGGTGTTGGGCCGGTCGACCGGGATGAGGAAACCCTGCGTAAAGGAACGGTAGGCATCGTCGGCCATGGAGGGTTCAGCGGCCAGTATGCGGATCCCTTTTTTCATGGACCGCGCTGCAATGGCCATGCCGCTGGTTAGCCCCCCACCTCCCACCGGGGCAATGACCACATCCAGTTCGGGGATCTCTTCCAAAAGTTCTTTGGTAGCCGTACCCTGTCCGCAGATCACATGCTCATCGGAACTGGGGTGAACGAAGTGGGCCCCTGTCTGCTTCTCCACCTCACGGTAGGTTGCTTCGCGGCTGTCCAGACCTGGTTCGCACCAGGTGATGCGGGCACCATATTGTTCTACCGCCCGCTGCTTTACCGCACTGGCATTGCGCGGCATCACAATGTGGGCCTCGGTGTGATGCTGCTTTGCCGCCAGCGCCAAGGCCGCCGCATGGTTGCCCGATGAATGGGTGCCTACCCCCTGCCCCGCTGCTTCCCCGGTGAGATGCTCCAAGGCATTGGTGGCGCCCCTGAATTTGAAGGATCCCGTCCTTTGGAAATTTTCACACTTGAAGTACAATTCAGCGCCGTACTCCTCATTGATCAATGTACTGGTGAGTACCGGTGTTTTGTGAATATATGGGCTTATCCGCCGGTGAGCTTCTTCAATGTCCCTGATGGTCGGTGTATTTTGCGTCATTTGTTCGATATTTAGGTGTATCCGGTTGAGCCTCGTTGATGCCTGTAAAATGAACCTTTCCCTGATGGAAAGGCGGTAGACTGCGCTTTTCAATCTCGGTGTTTCAATCTCCGGGCTGTATCCGGGACGGCGTGGCGCGCAGCGAATCAATCCGCCGAAACCGCTTGTAGCATCGCTTCACCCGCTCCAAAATAAAATATTCGCGGGTCTTGAGAATGTATTCATCGCTGAAATTGCAGTAATCCATGAAACGTTCCAGCTTTTCTCCTGTAAGTCCCGTAAGCTCACTGATCTGTTCCCTGTTGAACTTGTCATCGATTTTATCCTGCCTCGTCTTCTGCTGTTGCAATTGCTTTAATTTCCGGCGCGACTGGAGTTCATCGTTGAAGATGCTGTAAATCATAGAAATCGGGGAGGTGATGCCGGGGTTCAGGGTCTCTTCTACTTCGGGCTCCCGCCGGATATCTTGCCAGAACAGAGGATGGACCTGTTCAGCGGCCGTTTTTAAATCCAGCTCCAGGAAATTACGCTGAAAATCCTCATAAGTCTTGCCCCACGGGGTTATTTCAACTTCTGAGATGGCATATACCGTTTTTTCCATCGGAATGCTCTTAAATATCACCGGTTGAAGCTTACCGGTGTACTGGTAGTATTGGGTCTTATATCCGATGGAAGTGATCATCAGCGAATCGCCCCTTTCAATTTCCAGGTTGAAGGTACCCAGTGAATCGGAAATGGTGGCGTTGTTGCCGTTCATGTTGATGATGTGGGCATATTTGACGGGATGGTACTGGTCCGTATCATACAGGTTGCCATATAAGCTGATGGTGCTGTCTTTTTTTTGACCCCACCCTGCAATGCTGATCAGCATGAAAGCAATTGTTATGTAGCCTTTTGTTTTAATGCCACCCGGGTTTTTGTTTTGATAAAGTTAGTGTAACTTTGAATGATTTCATAATCGGATTTTTGATTTAACATCTATTAACAGCCTTATAATCCAAGGCAGATGGGAAAAATTTTTCCTATTTTTGATACAATAGAAAGCAGGGACAACAAGGCCCTGCAAGGTGTAACATTCAGAATTTCAGTGTTTAATATAATCTCCTGAAGGTTGTATAAGCATCTGAATACCATAGAACAACTTACAGTTAAACAGCATTTGGATTCGCCAAATCATGATACCAGTTTTATGGAAGCATATAAACAGAAGATAGAGCAAATGTGGGAGGACCGGCAATTGCTGGAGGATCCCTCCAATCAGCAGATAGTAAAAGAGGTAGTAGATCAGCTGGATAAGGGTCGTTTGAGGGTGGCCGAGCCTGAGGAGGACGGCTGGAGAGTGAATCAATGGGTGAAGATGGCCGTTATCCTGTATTTTCCGTTGCAGAAGATGCAAAAGGTTTCGGTGGGGCCTTTTGAGTTTTATGACAAGATTGACCTCAAGCGGGATTATGAGGCCATTGGGGCACGGGTTGTGCCGCATGCCATTGCCCGTTATGGCGCCTATCTTTCGAAAAACGTAGTGATGATGCCTTCCTATGTCAATATAGGAGCGCACGTAGGATCAGGGACGATGATTGATACCTGGGCGACGGTGGGCAGCTGTGCCCAGATTGGCCGCAATGTGCATCTAAGCGGAGGTGTTGGCATCGGTGGGGTTTTGGAACCGGTCCAGGCCGCCCCGGTGATCATTGAGGATGAGTGTTTCATTGGTTCCCGGTCGATCATCGTTGAGGGGGTGCGGGTCCACACCGGCGCGGTGATTGGCGCCAATGTTACGATCACCCAGTCGACCCGTATCATTGATGTATCGCAGCCTCAGGAGGTGGTTTACCGGGGGGAGGTCCCTCCCAGAGCCGTGGTGATTCCCGGAAGCTATCCCAAAAAATTTCCTGCCGGAACCTATCAGGTTCAATGTGCCCTGATTGTAGGTAAAAGGAAAGAATCCACCGATCACAAGACTTCACTGAACCAGGCTCTAAGGGATTTTCAGGTTGATGTATAGTTCTTTCTATGAGAAAATTTCTGATCATTCAAACGGCTTTTATTGGTGATGTGATATTGTCCACATCCCTGTTGGAGCAAATCAGAAGCCGGTATCCGGATGCCCGGATGGATGTTTTGGTGCGTCGGGGCAACGAAACTTTGTTGAGCAATCATCCGGGTGTTGATCGTTTGCTGGTGCTGGACAAAAAATCCCGTAAATGGCGCCATGTTTATCAAATGATCCGGCGCCTTCGCCAAACCCGCTACGATTACCTGATCAACCTGCAGCGTTTCATGACCACCGGCATCATTTCTTTGTTTGTTCGGGCGAATCAGAAGATCGGCTTTCAGAAAAATCCCCTCTCCTTCGTCTATGACCGCCAAGTATTGCACAGCATTGGCGATGGAACCCATGAGATTGAACGGAATATGAGACTTTTGGAAGGCATTGCCGACAGTTCATTTGCCCGGCCCACTTTATATCCTTCCGCCAAAGATTACCAGGCGGTAGCCAATTATAAATCCTCTGATTATGTGTGCATTGCTCCTGCATCGGTCTGGTATACCAAGCAATTTCCCCCCGATAAATGGGTTGAACTGATCAACCGCCTGCCCGAGCCTTTAAATGTTTACTTGATCGGGAGTTCTTCCGACAAGGAGCTGTGTCGTCAGATCCGCAGCCAGGTTCAAAAGATGGATGTGCATAATCTGGCCGGCAAGTTTGGTTTTTTGCAAACCGCCGCCTTGATGGAGGGGGCGGTGATGAATTATGTCAATGATTCGGCCCCCCTGCACATTGCTTCGGCGATGAATGCCCCGGTTCGTGCTGTGTTTTGTTCCACCGTGCCTGGTTTTGGATTCTACCCGGTCTCCGACGACTCGAAGGTGGTGGAGATATCCTATGACCTTTATTGCCGGCCTTGTGGCCTCCATGGGTACAAGCGTTGCCCGGAGGGTCATTTTCGGTGTGCCCGTGAGATCGACATCAAACAATTGCTGACCTAAACCCCCTGCCTATGGTTGACCTTTCGGTGGTCATCATCACCTATAATGAAGCGCGCAACATCGGAATGAAGCACGCAACATCGGTCGATGCCTGGACTCAGTGCGCGATCTGGCCCGGGAGATCGTAGTGGTCGACTCCTATTCAACCGACCGTACCC
>JGI1684J13235_1001006_pt1 | contig 10111 bp, 7 predicted proteins | sample PonA232FremontCA_2_FD_13235 | JGI IMG/M metagenome (IMG submission 13235) | reverse complement strand
CCGCCTCCCGGGGCTACCCCGCTACGCCGTCCCCTGCGGCTCCTCGCTCAACGAGCCGCCGAGGGCGAAATAGCGCCTGGTGATGGCGAACACCGTGCCGGACAGGGCCAGGAGACCGATCAGGTTCGGGATGGCCATCAGCGCGTTGAGGATATCCGCGATGGTCCAGACCACGCCCAGCTCGGCGACGGCGCCGATGAACAGCAGCACCACCCACACGTAGCGGTACGGCGTCACCACCTGCGCGCCGAAGAGGAACGCGGCGCAGCGCTCGCCGTAGTAGCTCCACGCCACGATGGTGGTGAAGGCGAACAGGACCATGCCCAGGGTGACGATCCAGTTCCCCCCGGGCAGCCCCTCGCCGAAGGCCATGGAGGTCAGGGAAGCGCCCGTCTCGCCGCTGCTCCAGACGCCGGTGAGCACGATGGTAAGCGCCGTGATGGTGCAGACCACGATGGTGTCGAGGAAGGTGCCGAGCATGGCCACCGTGCCCTGGCGCACCGGGTTGTGGGTCCGCGCCGCGGCGTGGGCGATGGGCGCCGAGCCCAGGCCCGCCTCGTTGGAGAAGATGCCGCGGGCGACACCGAAGCGGATCGCCCCCCAGATGGCAGCGCCGGCGAAGCCGCCGGTAGCGGCCGTGCCGGTGAAGGCGTCAGTGACGATCTGGCCGAGCGCGGCCGGGACGCCGGCGATGTTCCCGCCGATGATCAGCAGGCCGCCGAGGACGTAGAGCGCCGCCATGGTAGGCACCAGGCGCTCGGCGACCCGGGCGATGCGGCGGATGCCGCCGATGATCACCAGGAAGACCAGGCCGGCGAGGATCACCCCGGTCAGCCACGCCGGCGCCGCCAGGTTCGACTGCACGACATCGGCCACGGAGTTCGCCTGCACGGTATTCCCGATGCCGAAGGCGGCCACCATGGCGAAGACGGCGAACAGCGTCCCCAGCCAGGCCCAGCGCGAGCCGAGGCCGTTCTTGATGTAGTACATGGGGCCGCCGACGTAGCGCCCGTTCTCATCGGTCTCCCGGTACTTCACGGCCAGCACCGCCTCGGCGTACTTGGTGGCCATGCCCACCAGGGCCGTCACCCACATCCAGAAGACCGCCCCCGGGCCACCGAGGGTGATGGCCGTGGCGACGCCGGCGATGTTGCCGGTCCCGATGGTCGCCGACAGCGAGGTGGTCAGCGCCTGGAAGGGCGTGATCTCACCGGGCTCGTCCTCGCGCTCCTTGCGGCCGGCCCAGAGGCGGCGGAAGCCGTAACCCAGCCGGCGGATCGGCATCCCCCGGAGCCCGATGGTGAGGTAGAGGCCGGTGCCGAGGAGCAGCACCAGCATCGCCGGCCCCCAGACGAACGCACTGACCGCGTCGAGAAAATCCGTTACAGCCTCCATAAACTGACCTCAACCTCATTGTACTGTCTTCTCGTAGAGCCCCGGGAACCGCCCGAGGGGATCGCCCTCGCGCTTGAGGGCCGCGCAGGCCTCCCGGTTGCAGTAGCTGCCGGGCTCCCAGGAGCGGGCCCCATCCCGGAAGCCGAAGTTGGCGTAGAGGGTACCACCACCCGGGATCGTCCTCGCAGCTCGGCGCAAGCCACAACCCCAGCCTATCCCCGGGGCCCTGCAGCCGTGGTGTCCCCTGCGGCCCGGGCCGGCTCGGCCGCCAGGCGCTCATCGAGGCCCGCCCCCGTCAGGCCGTACAGGGTGTCGAGGAAGTGGCCGGAGAAGCTACCCGGCCCGCAGGCGTGCTCCGCGGCCTGCTCGCCGGCGGCCGCGTAGCACGCCAGGGCGGAGGCCGTGGCCGCCAGGGTGTCGTCGCCCTCGGCGGCGACGAACGCTGCCACGACGCCGGTGAGGGCGCAGCCCAGGGCGGTAACCCGGGCCATCAGGGGATCGCCGCCGTGGACCCAGAAGGCGCGCGGGCCGTCGGTGACGAGATCCGCCTCGCCGGTCACGGCGACCACGCTGCCCGTACGCTCGGCGAGCCGCCGTGCCTCCTCCGCCACCGCGCGGGTCGAGTCCGTGCTGTCGACCCCGCGGCCGCTGCCCTGCTCCGCCGCCAGGGTGCGGATCTCCGAGGCGTTGCCGCGGATCACCGTCGGCTGCCGGGCGAGGAGCTCGCCGGCGGTGCGGCGGCGGTAGGGGGTCGCGCCGACGGCGACCGGGTCGAGCACCCACGGCGTCGCCCGGGCGCCGGCGGCCTCCGCGGCCTCGACCATCGCCTCGGCCCAGTGCGGCGACGGCGTGCCGATATTGACGGTCAGGGCGCCGGCCAGGGCGGTGAGGTCGGCGACCTCCTCGCGGGCGTGCCCCATCGCCGGCGAGGCGCCCACGGCGAGCAGGACGTTGGCCGTGGGCGTCATGGCGACCAGATTGGTGATGTTGTGGATCAGGGGAGCGGTGTCGCGCAGGCGCGCCAGGTCGGCGGCTGGACTGGGCTCGCTCGGCATGGCGGTCTCCTCCTCGGAGGCGGCGGACGCTAGCGATCCGCCGGGGATGGGCCGTAGATCCTGGGCCGCAGGATACGCCATGCGACGGGGCGTCGTCCGCCGCTCGCGGCCCGCTTCAGGCGGGCACTCGCCGCCAGGTCGGGCCCGTCCCTCAGCCGCCGAGCAGCGGCGCGAGCAGCGGAGCGAGCAGCGCTGTAACGAGCCCGGCGAGGCCGAGGCCGAGCCCGGCGAAGGCGCCGGCCAGGGGGCCGATGCCGAAGGCCTGGGCGGTCCCGAAGCCGTGGGCGGTGAGCCCCAGGGCGAGGCCCTGGGCCGCCTCGTCGCGGATGCGCAGCAGGCGGAAGACCAGGGGCGCGAGCAGGCAGCCCAGGGCGCCGGTGATCAGTACTAGCCCGGCGGTCAGGGAGGGCAGCCCGCCGAGGCGCTCCGTGATCCCCATGGCGATGGGGGAGGTAACCGACTTCGGGGCGAGGGAGAGGAGGGTCTCGCGGGAGGCGCCCAGGGCGGCGCCGATGAGCACCGCCGAGAGGGCGGCGCTGACGCTGCCGAGGACGACAGCGGCGGCGATCGGCAGCAGCTGCTCGCGGATGCGGGGCAGCTGGTCGAACAGCGGCACGGCGAGGGCCACGGTGGCGGGCCCGAGGAGGAAGTGGACGAACTGCGCGCCCTCGAAGTAGGTCTCGTAGTCGGTGCCGGTGGCGGCCAGGAAGGCGATCAGCAGGGCGATGGCCAGCAGCACCGGGTGGACCAGCGGCGAGCGGCCGAGCCTGCGCCAGAGCCACTGCCCGGCGCTGAAGGCCACGAGGGTGGCGGTCAGCCCCAGCAGCGGGCTCTCGGCGAGGAAGGCCCAGATATCCTGCAGCTCACTCCCCATGCGGGTGCTCCTGCTCCGCGACCCGGCGCCGGCGCCCCGCCGAGGCCCGCTGGAAGGCCGCAGCGGTGACCGCCAGCGCCAGGGCGGTGCTCACCACCAGGGCGGCGCCGATGGCGCCGGCGTCGGCCTCGAGACGGGTGTAGTGGACCATGATCCCGACGCCGGCGGGCACGAACAGCAGCGCCAGGTAGCGCAGCAGGCCGTTGGCGGCACTGCGCAGGCCCTCCGGCACCCGCCCCAGGGCGACCAGGCTGGCGAACAGGAGGACGAGCCCAACGACTGGGCCAGGCAGGGGGAGCCCGAGCAGCCGGGCGAGGAGCTCGCCGAGGAGCTGGTAGGTGAGCAGCAGGGTCAGCCCGTTGAGCACTCGGACGCCTCCGCGCCGCCCCGTTCAGGCCTGCGGGGCGATCAAGGCGGGCTCACCCCTGGCCCGGGCTGGATCTCGGCACGGCGTGTTGCCGCCAAGATCGGACACTGGTGGGCCACCGAGGACTCGAACCTCGAACCGACTGATTAAGAGTCAGGCGCTCTACCAGTTGAGCTAGTGGCCCATAGAGGAGGATTAGTCTACAGGACTGCGCCTACAAGGCCAACCCTGCGGGGACGCGAGGCCGGGCCTGCCCCAGACCCGGCCTCGCAGCGTGTATGGGGTGAGCGATGGGACTCGAACCCACGGCTACCGGAGCCACAATCCGGGGCTCTACCAGCTGAGCTACGCTCACCACCGTAACCTTGCGGCCCTACCTGCGCGCCGTACTGATGGCGCGCCCGGCAGGGATCGAACCTGCAACCTTCGGCTTAGAAGGCCGATGCTCTATCCGGTTGAGCTACGGGCGCAGTGCTCGTTGCGCTCTTCTACAACTCTTGAGGCCTCAGTGGTCGGGGTGGAGGGATTTGAACCCCCGACTCCCTGCTCCCAAAGCAGGTGCGCTACCAGACTGCGCCACACCCCGTGACGCCACCGCTCCATCGGCGGCGGCCTCTCCGGTCTAGCTGTGGGGATCATAGCGATGGCGCCCGGCAGCGTCAATCGGCGAGCGCCCATCGCCGTGACCGGCGCTCGAGGCGATCGCTGCCAGCCGTGGCGTAGGGGCCGGGCGACGCGGCCCCCCGCGACGGGCCCTGTGCCGAACCCCCCGGCGCATGCGAGAATTCGCCCCCATCAACATTCCCGGGGGCACCATGTCTGCGCAACTCCTCGACGGCAAAGCGATCGCAGCGAAACGCCGCGCCATGGTCGGCGAGGCCGTCGGCGAGCGGCTCGACAACGGCCTGCGCCGGCCGGGACTGGCCGTGATCCTGGTCGGCGAGAACCCTGCCTCCTCGGTCTACGTCCGCAACAAGCGCCGGGCGTGCGAGGAGGCCGGGATCATCTCCCGTGCCTACGACCTGCCGGCGGAGATCAGCGAGCGCGAGCTGCTCGAGCGCATCGACCGGCTCAACGCCGATCCGGAGATCGACGGCATCCTGGTCCAGCTCCCCCTGCCCGGCCACATCGAAGAGCAGACCGTTATCGAGCGCATCGACCCGGTCAAGGACGTGGACGGCTTCCACCCGGAGAACATGGGCCGCCTCGCCCTGCGCCTGCCCGGCCTACGGCCCTGCACGCCGCGCGGGGTGATGACCCTGCTCCACCACACGGGCATCGAGCTGGAGGGTCGCGACGCCGTCGTCCTGGGGCAGTCGAACATCGTCGGCCGGCCCATGACCCTGGAGCTGCTCAACACGCGGTGCACGGTCACCGTCTGCCACAGCCGCACCCGGAACGTGGCCGAGCGTGTCCGGCAGGCGGACCTGGTGGTCGTATCCGTGGGCAAGCCCGGCCTGATCCGGGGCGACTGGATCGGCGAGGGCGCTGTCGTCATCGACGTCGGCATCAACCGCATGGACAACGGCAAGCTCACCGGCGACGTGGCCTTCGATGAGGCTAGGGAGCGCGCCTCCTGGATCACGCCGGTCCCCGGCGGGGTCGGCCCGATGACCGTCGCCACCCTGCTGGAGAACACGCTGGACGCGGCCCACCACCGCGACGAGCTAACCGCGGCGACGTGACAGGCCGGGCGGGCCTGGCGGCCGACGGCGCCGCGGCTCACCCCAGCAGCGCCGTGATCGCCTCCTCGAGCCGGTGGATCGGGTGGATCGTCATCCCCTCGATACCCTGGCGGGGGACGTTCTTCGCCGGTACCACCGCGCTCGTGAAGCCGTGCTTCGCCGCCTCGGCGAGGCGCTCCTCGCCGCCCGGCACCGGGCGTACCTCGCCGGCCAGGCCGAGCTCGCCGAAGATCACGGCGTCCCGCGGCAAGGGGCGGCTACGCAGGCTGGAGAGCACCGCCGCCAGGGCCGGCAGGTCGGCAGCGGTCTCCTGGACCCGCACCCCGCCGACCACGTTGATGAAGACATCCTGCCCCGCCGTATTCACCCCGCCGTGGCGCTGGAGGACCGCCAGCAGCAGGGCCAGGCGGCTGCCGTCGAGCCCCACGGCCACCCGGCGCGGCTGGCTACCCGCCGAATCGGCTACCAAGGCCTGGACCTCCAGCATCAGCGGCCGGCTCCCCTCGCGGGTCACCAGCACGGCGCTGCCGGAGACGTCCTGATCGTGGCGCGAGAGGAAGATCGAGGAGGGGTTGCGGACCTGGCGCAGGCCGTCCTCGGCCATGGCGAAGACGCCCAGCTCGTTGGCCGCGCCGAAGCGGTTCTTCACCGCCCGCACCACGCGGTAGCGGCTGCCCTGGTCGCTCTCGAAGTAGAGCACCGTATCCACCATGTGCTCCAGGACCCGCGGCCCCGCCAGCGCCCCCTCCTTGGTCACGTGGCCGACCAGGATCACGGCCGTGCCGGTGGTCTTGGCCAGGCGCACCAGCTGCGCCGCGCTCTCCCGGACCTGGGAGACCGAGCCGGGCGCCGAGCTTAACGCCGCCGTGTGGAAGGTCTGCACCGAGTCGAGGACCAGCGCCCGGGGCTGCAGCCGCTCGGCGGCCGCCGTAACCTCCTCCACCGAGGTCTCGGCCATGAGCCTCATCGACTCGTCGGCGACGTCCAGGCGATGGCCCCGCAGGGCGACCTGCTGCAGCGACTCCTCGCCGGTGGCGTACAGCGCCGGGTAGCTGCGCGACAGCGCCGCCAGGGTCTGCAGCAGCAGCGTCGACTTGCCGATGCCCGGGTCGCCGCCGATGAGCACCACCGAGCCGGGCACCAGCCCGCCACCGAGCACCCGGTCGAGCTCCGCCACGCCGGTGGTCAGCCGCGGCTCCGGCGCGGTGGAGACCTCGGCGAGCGTGGTCACCTCGGCGCCGCGCCCTGTACGCCCTGCCCCGGCGGTAGCGCCCGTCGCGGACGGCACCACCTCCTCCAGGGTGTTCCAGGCACCGCACTCCGGGCACTGCCCCATCCACCGCGGGTGCTCCCCGCCGCACGCCGAGCAGACGTAGCGCGGCCTGGCCCGCGCCATCACCACGCCCCCCTGCCGTCGACGTAGCGCCGCTGCGGCCGGGGCGGCGTCCGGCAGAAGAGCTCGTAGGCGATGGTCCCGCAGGCGTCGGCCACCTCCTCGGCGCGCACGGCGTCGCCCCAGAGCACGGCCGGGCTCCCCTCGCGGACGCCGTCGAGGCCACGCAGATCGACGGCGAGCATGTCCATGGAGATCCGCCCCACGAGCTGCGTGCGCTGCCCGGCCACGGCCACCGGGGTGCCGCTCGGGGCGTGGCGGGGATAGCCGTCGCCGTAGCCGATGGAGACCACCCCCACCGGCATGGCCTCCGGGCAGGACCAGCTAGCCCCGTAGCCCACGGGGTCGCCGGCGCGCAGGTGCCGCACGGCCACCACCTGCCCCTCCAGGGCCATCGCCGGCCGCAGCGCCGGGTCCGTATCGCGGGCCGCGACGAACGGCGAGGCGCCGTAGAGCATGATCCCCGGTCGCACCCAGTCGTAGTGGCTCGCCGGCCAGCCGAGCACACCGGCGGAGTTGGCTGCCGAGCGCGGTCCCGGCAGCCCGGCGCAGGCCGCATCGAAGGCCTCGAGCTGCCGGCGGGTAGCGGGATCGTACCGATCGTCGGCGCAGGCGAGGTGCGTCAGGAGACCGATATCGGAGCGGACCGAGGGGGCGTCGGCGAGCCGGCGCCAGGCCTCCTGCACCGCCTCCGGCGGGAAGCCCAGCCGGTGCATGCCGGTATCGACCTTCAGCCACACCCCTACGGGCGCGGGCAGGTGCGCCGTGGCCAGGGCCTCCACCTGCCAGTCGCTGTGGATAACCAGCTCCAGGTCCTCGGCCGCGGCGCGCTCCAGATCCTCGCCGGTGAAGGGGCCCTGCAGGAGCACGATGCGCTGCCGCAACCCGGCGCTGCGCAGGGCCTCGGCCTCCGCCAGGTCGGTGACGGCGAAGGCGTCGGCCTGCCTGGCCAGGGCCTGCGCCACCGCAGTCAGGCCGTGGCCGTAGCCGTCCGACTTGACCACCGCCATGACGCGCTGCTGCGGGGCCGCCTCGCGGACGAGCCGCAGATTGGCACGCAGCGCGCCCAGATCCACCGTAGCCTGCGCCCCGCGGCTCACCCCGGGATCCCTCCGCCGTAGACGTCCTCGATGTAGTTCTCGAAGCGGGTGTACTCGCCGAGGAAGGTGAGCCTCACCGTGCCGATGGGCCCCTGCCGCTGCTTGGCGACGATGAGCTCGGCGATGCCCTGGTCAGGGCTCTCCTCATTGTAGACCTCGTCGCGGTAGATGAAGGCGATGAGGTCTGCATCCTGCTCGATGGCGCCGGAGTTGTGGCTGATAATGCTGTCGGCAACCCATGAGGCCGGCCCCGGCACCGTCAGGTCGTAGACCTCCGCCTCGCCAGCCGGCTCGATAGCCACGACCTCGTCCCAGTAGACATCTCCGCCGCACTGCTCCAGCAGCCAGGCGTCCTGCAGCTGCTCGGCGTACTCTTGCAGGACCTTGCGAGAGGGCGCAAAACGGAAATGAGCGCTGCCACCGTAGCTCGTGCCCCGCTGAGCCGCCATGGCACGATGTGTCACTCCTTGCTCCCTCATGCGGGCACGTACGGCGTCGAAGTACGCACGGGGTAGTGTGTCCCGATTGGGATTGCTCGCAACATGCGCCAAGCGGCGGGCGAGCTCGACAGCCGGCTCGCGCCGGGGGCCAAAAGCGCCGACCCGCTTCAGAAAGTGCCTCTGATCCTCGCTCCCCGAGACCCACACCATGTAAGTTGGGCGGCACAGCTCGCTGCGGACTTCCTGGATTCGCCCGACAATCCCCAGACGAAGCAGTAGCGCAGCGACATCTTCGGCGAGCCCGCGACTATTCGTGCTCAGGTGGACGCCGTGGCTACCCTTCTGCCACGGCTTTCGCACCGAGATCGTGCCATCTGCCGCCCAGAGGTGGCGCAAGAGCAGTGCAACCTGGTCATTGGCGAGGCGAAAGACGGCCTCCGGCAAGCGTTTCTCATGGGAGCGCTGTCCAAAGATACCCAGCTCCCGCAACCAGCGGTTCACGCCCGAAGGGTGCCAGCGATCCCCATTCCCCGAGAACACCAACTGATGCCACTTCCCGCGGCCTGTATAGCGCTTCACGACACTGCCAAAGGCCTTCTTGGCGGCTGCTGCTACCGCGCTGCTGTTCTCTTCCGATGCAGTCGCGTACCTAAGGGGCTGCCCAGGGAGATAGCTCCCGTCCCCTATCAGGTGCCCGAGCAGCACCAGGTGGGCAGCGGGCCAGGGCTCGCACTTTTCAGGCTCCGGCAGACGCCGTGCAATAGCCAACCGATCAGAGGCAGCGAGCTCATCGACCCTTCGCCACCCCTCGGCGGCTAGCAGCCGATGGCGACCGGTTGCTCGGAGCGTGCGGCCACTGGCCAGCTGAACCCGGTAGACCGGCCGCCGACCTACACACCAGACCTTCTCAGCCCTTGCCGAGACGAGCTGATGGTGCTCGTCCAATGCCATTACATCCGGCGCTTCCCCCTCGAGGCGCTCGATCGGCACTCGGCGGCCATCCGCCAGCAGCACGGGTGTATCCCCGGTCACACACTCGCGCAGGTCCGACATGATCGGGCGCTTGTTCGGCCGCTGCTCCAGCGAGCGGTTGAGCTGCGACAGCGCCATGACGGGCGCGTTCAGCTCCTTGGCCAGCGCCTTGAGCGCGCGCGAGATCTCGGAGAGCTCGCCGGCGCGGTTCTCCCGGAAGCCCGGGATCTGCATCAGCTGCAGGTAGTCGATGACGATCAGCCCCAACTCGCCGTGCTCGCGCTGCAGGCGCCGCGAGCGGGCGCGGATATCCGTCGGCGTCAGGCCGGGCGAGTCGTCGATGAACAGCGGCGCCTCGGCCAGCAGGCTCATGGTCGAGGTCAGCCGCGGCCAGTCGTCGTCCTGGAGCTTGCCGGAGCGCACACGCTGCAGCGGCACCCGGCCGAGGGAGGCGAGCATGCGCATGGCCAGGGCGTCCGCCGGCATCTCCATAGAGAAGGTCGCCACCGGCTTGCGCAGCTGCATGGCCACGTGCTCGACCATGTTCATCGCCACGGTGGTGTTGTGCACGCAGACATCGTTGGCGACGAAGTTGTGGGTCTCGGGGATCGTCAGGTCGTAGACCTGCTTCTCGCCCAGCGGGCGGATCGCCTCGATGCGGTCCCAGTAGATGTCGCCCTCGGCGGGCTCCGGGGGCCGCTCCCCCTCGGCCTCGAGCGCGGCCGCCGTCTCGGCGAGCCGCGCCGCCGGGCGCTCCTGGCCGCAGGCGCCGATCCGCTCGACGAAGCGGCGGNTCGACGCGGGGNGGGGGATCGCCAGGGGCCAGTCCC
>JGI1684J13235_1001003_pt1 | contig 10114 bp, 11 predicted proteins | sample PonA232FremontCA_2_FD_13235 | JGI IMG/M metagenome (IMG submission 13235) | reverse complement strand
AATACACTAGTTATAACTCTTTGATTTTTCTTAAAACTTTAAAACCCTAAAACTCTAAAACTGCCTGCAAAAGACTTTTTGCAGGCGCATCTTGTAGAGCAAAACTATAAAGACAAAGGAGAATAAATTATGCCGGCTCCTGAAACACAGGGTTTTAACCAGAATTATCAGATCCTGAAGGAGATCGCTGACAAGTTTAGACGGCAGGCCAACAGCGAGAACAGTGTGCCGGATATAGATTCCTTGGTGGATGATATCGAGAGAGCTACGCAAGCATACAGGCAGTGCAAGAACAGGCTGGAGGAAGTGAATAAAAAATTGGAAAATATCTTGCCGGAACAAGACAAGGAATTTTACGAGCAAGAGTATTCGGACCCAGGAGAAAGCGATGATTCGGATGATCTTCCATTTTAGGTATTTTTGTTGAGTGCGGATGGAAATTGCAGCAATAGTTATCTAATTGGAAAAAAGAGATATTCTAAATTTATGCAAAGGAGGAAGTATGCGGTGTTTCCATGTAATTGCCATGACTGTTTTGTTGGTGTTTTTGGCATCTGTTTGCTGGGCTGTGCAATTCCCTTACAGGGACCAGTATCCGGAAGTGCCAACTATTGAGATGCAGGAGCTGAAAAAAGGGTATGACCAAGGGGAGATAGTTATACTGGATGTTAGATCAGAAATGGAATACGACGTTATCCATCCCAAGAATGCCAGGCAAATTTCCCTTGCCAAAGAGGGTTTTTTGACCAAGATACAACAATTAGCGAAAGAACATCCCAACAAGAGGATAGCTTGTTATTGCAACGGGATTACATGTTTAAAGTCCTATGAAGCAGTAAAAAAGGCTAAAGAGGCTGGCATATCTGATGTTTACGCTTTTGATGCCGGGATTTTTGAATGGGCGAAGGCATATCCGAAGGACACACTGCTTCTGGGCAAGGAGATTGAAAATCCCAAAAGACAACTTATTCCGGAAAAGGTCTTTCAAAAACAGTGCGTGAGCTTTGCCACCTTTATAAAGAAAGCATCTGATGAGGATTCCGTGGTAGTGGATGTCCGTTCTCCTATCCAAAGGACACAAAGCTTGCCTGGCCTAAAAGATGTCAAGGTGATCGAGAAATCTTGTGACAATTTTATAAGCGATGTTGTCAAAAAGGAGCGCATGAAGGACAAGACCCTCTTGATCTTCGATCAGGTTGGAAAACAAGTCAAATGGCTCATGTACTATATGGCGGATAATCGCTATACGGATTACTATTTCTTGAGAGGGGGTGCGGCCGGTGTCCTGAACGAACAGGAATACCGTTAAAATTATATCTATATCTTCCTGCATCTGCACTCAAGCGGGTGCAGGACCGCCAATCCCTAGGAGCATACCTCCAGGAATGTTTCCAGAAAACTTGCAGCATCTTCCTGGATGCATATATCTGCATGGTTAAATATCGAGGCCCCCGGATCCTTGTTGACAGCTACTATTAGTTGGGAGCGGGACATGCCGGATATGTGCTGCATGGACCCGGATATTCCGCAGGCCATGTATACTTCAGGGGTTACAGTGGCACCTGTTTCTCCTACCTGGTACTTGTAGTCCAGCCATCCCATATCGCATATCGGCCTGGAACAGGCCATGCTTCCCTTGTTGAACAGCGTTGCCGTCCTTTTGATCAATTCCAGGTTGTCCTGTTCGTTTATCCCCCTGCCTGCGGAAACCACAACTTGAGCCTTTTTCAGGTCCTCGCTCTCCTCCTGGTCGTGTTCCATGCCCTGGGAGTGGATAAATTTTGGTTTGCCTGCATAGGTCTGTTCCACAACTTCGCCCACAGTTTCGAAAAGCGGTGGGTTTGCTTGGAAACTGCCGGGTTGTGCCAGCAGGAAGGCACTGCCTGTCTCCGGTTCCAGCAGGGCTTCGTATTTACCTGCAAACATGGGGCTAAGGAAACAGATCTTGTTTTCACTTTGTTTAATTCCGGATATCTGGGAGATACAGCTATTACCGAGCCTATGGGCCAAAGCCGGAATGTAATCCCGATTCCTGGTGTTGTTGGCTGCAAGGAGATAAGTGAATCGCTTTTGTTCCAGATACGTTTGCATGGCCTGTTTATACGTCTCGGGATTGTATCCCCTGCTTCCTTGTATCTTGAGCCTGGTTACACGCAACCCGGTCTTTTCGGCAAGTTGCTTGGCCCTGTCCGTGTCTGTATGTGTCGGATAGACGATCTCAGGGTCTTCGCTCGGAGCTAGTTTTCCGGCAAGGTCTATGAGTTCGAAGGTGACCGGGTTTATCTCCTGGTTGATTTCTTCCGCAAGTATAATCGTTTTTTGTGTCATTTGTTTCCTGTCTGTATTTTTCGGTTTTGTAATATTTTGGCTTAACCGCTGTTTTGTCTTCCGTCAATTAGCAAATAACAGATAATTATTAACTGTCCAGTTACAAGGAAAGTACGTTTTTCTGCTTTAGGATCTTAAACAGTTGCTCCGCCTTGCTGCTGATATCTCCTTCCAACCACAGGCCTTTTCTGATTTGCCTGGGTTTTTGCAAGCAGTGCAGTTTTTCTCCTGTCTTTGGTTCTTCCGGGTTGAAAGTCTCGAATTCCGCCTGCTTGGCTTTCAATAATTTGGACAGTGCCGGGTACCTGGGGGTGTTTATCCCGCTTTGCAAGCTGAGTACAGCCGGAAGCGAAACCTGGAATTTTTCACTATAGCCACCTTCCAGTTCCCGTTTGATCCGGACGGTATCTGCCTGGATTTCCAATTGCACCACTCCGTTTAGCACTGGCAGTTGCAGCCTCTCTGCCAAAAGCGGTGGGAGCAGTCCCTGCATATTGTCCTCTGACATTGCACCGGTTAGGATCAGGTCGAAGTATTTGTCCTGCAAATTCCCCCCTATGAGTTCGGCTGCCTGAGAACTGGAGGTATGGTTCTCCTGCTGGATATGTATGCCCTGGTCCGCTCCCATGCCCAGGGCCCGCTGCAGCACTTCCCTGGATCTCTGCGGCCCCACGGTGACCACGCAGATCTCAGTGTCCGGAAATTCTTGCTTGATCCTCAGGGCTTCTTCCACTGCATACTCGTCAAAAGCGTTCATTTTGTATTCCGGGTTCGAAGGTGTGTCCAACCATCCGGAATCTCGATCCAGGTTAAATTCCATTTCCATATCAGGTATCTGTTTGATGCAGACCAGTATTTGCATATTGTTACCCTTTTGTTTAAATTTGATTGAATACTAGCTTAAAACAGATGTTCAGTCAATCAAAAACGAACGTTCGATTCAATATTGACTTTTGATTGTCTGTTGTATAGGGTCTTATGTTAGTAACTTTATACAAGGAGGTTTAGAATGGATTTTACAATTTCTGACAAAATGCAAACAGTTATAGAGATGATGGACGAATTCGTGGACAAGGAACTGATTCCCCTGGAAGCTGAATTCTTGAGCGACTCAGCAGAAAATTTCCAGGAAAAGATCGAGGAGAAGCAGCAAAAGGTCAAGCAGATGGAGCTCTGGGCCCCCAGTCACCCCAAGGAGTTGGGAGGCATGGGCCTGGATCTTACCGAGTATGCGCTGGTCTCCGAGGCCCTGGGCAGGTCTCCGCTGGGACATTACGTGTTCGGTTGCCAGGCACCGGACGCCGGGAATGTCGAGATCCTGCACGAGTACGGCACCCAGGAGCAAAAGGAAAAATACCTGAAGCCCTTGGTTGAAGGCAGAATCAGGAGCTGCTTCGCCATGACCGAGGTAGATCAGCCCGGTTCCAACCCGATACTGTTGGATACCACTGCGGAAAAAAAGGGGGACAAGTACGTGATCAACGGCAGGAAGTGGTACACCACGGCAGCCGACGGTTCGGATTTCACCATCGTAATGGCTGTAACCAATCCCGAGGCCTCCCAGTACCTGCAGGCCAGCATGATAATCGTGCCCACCGGAACCCCGGGATACAGTTTGGTTCGCAATATTCCGGTCATGGGACACAAGGGAGAGGGATATTTCAGCCATGGCGAGGTCTTGTTCCAGAACTGCGAAGTACCCAGGGAAAATCTGCTGGGACCTGAAGGACAGGGATTTGTTTTGGCCCAGGACAGGCTGGGGCCGGGAAGGATTCATCACTGCATGCGCTGGATCGGTGTCTGCAAACGGGCCCTGGATCTGATGTGCGACTATGCCAGGAAAAGGTATATCAACCCACCGGACAAGAATTTGGCCAGCAAGCAGATGGTGCAGCAGTGGATAGCCGAAAGCTCGGCCGAGATCCAGGCAGCCAGGTTGATGGTGCTGCACGCCGCCTGGAGGATGGAGCAGGAAGGGAGCAAGGCTGCCAGGAAAGATATCTCCCAAATAAAATTCATGGTAGCAAATGCGATGCAGAATGTTGTGGACCGGGCCCTGCAGGTTCACGGTGGGCTTGGAATGACCGATGATACCGTACTCGCGTTTTTCTACAGGCACGAGAGGGCGGCCAGGATTTATGACGGTGCAGATGAAGTGCACAAAATATCCGCTGCCAAACAGATCCTGAAAGAATACGAAGGCAAGAAGGTCAAGTAGTTGATGAATTATTCCCAGTTCCAGAAAATAACCGGTCTGAGCAAGAGGAATTTCTACAACTACATGTGCTGCCAGGATAGTGCATTAGGCAAGAAGGCTTCGGATAAAAACGGAAAAGCGAACCTGAAGAAGATATTCAATTCCACCATCAGGATCAGCAACAAAAAAGGGTTCAAGGCAATGACCCTGCGGGAGCTGAGCCGGGAATCGAACATCAGTCTGGGAGCACTGTACACCTACTTCAAAAGCAAGGAGCAACTCCTGGAGATGCTGCAGCAAAGCGGCCGCAATCTGGTTCAAAGCGTGCTCTCGGATATGATGGCGAAGTTTACCCATCCCAGGGAACAGCTGGAGGCCGGTATCAGGTCCCATATATATCTAAGCGAGATAATGCAGCCCTGGTTCTACTTCTCCTTTATGGAGGCCAAGAATTTGTCTGCCAATGAGCAAAAAAGGGCGGTATACAGCGAGTTGTTTACTGAGGAGATCTTTGCCGGTATCCTTAAACAGGGTCAAGATTCCGGGGAGTTTATACCAGGGAACCATACCCTGGGGGCGAGTACTGTAAAGGCCCTGCTCCAGGATTGGTATTTGAAAAGGAGCAAGTACAGGAGGCGGAAGGTCCATGTTGACGAATACGCGGATTTCGTGGTTAACATGGTGTCATCGTTTTTTTGTGCAAACGATTCAAGGTGATATGACGAAGTTTTAAGTTTGCTTAAATCATCATCTTACTGAACACCCTAAAACCTTGGCAATCTCGACTAGGAAGTAGCGAGAACACTCTAAAACCCTAAAACTCTAACACCTTAACACCCTAAAACTTTTAAAACCCTAAAACCCTAATACCTTAACATCCTAAAACTTTTTATATTAACAGGAGAAAGATATGGTAATGGACGAAGCAAAGGACGTAAGAAAAGGCGAGGAACTGGATCAGCAAAAACTGCAACAGTTCCTGAGAGAACAAATACCCGGATTGGAAGGTGAGTTGGAAATCCTGCAGTTCCCCAGCGGCCACTCCAATCTTACTTATTTGATCCGGGTGGGAGAACGGGAAATGGTACTCAGGCGGCCGCCCAAGGGAACAAAGGCCCAGAGTGCCCACGACATGTCCAGGGAATACAAGATGTTGAACGCACTTTACCCTGTTTATCCCTATGTCCCCAAGCCGCTGGTATATACAGAGGACGAGGACATCCTGGGTTCCTCCTTTTATGTAATGGAAAGGCTGCAGGGGATAATACTGCGCAAGGAGCCTCCGGAAGGCATGGAGATAGATTATCAGACCGGCAGGGAGCTTTGTAAGAGATTGGTGGAGTCCCTGGTGGAACTTCATTCCATAGACTACAAGAGTATCGGATTGGAAGATTTCGGTAAACCCGCCGGTTATGTGGAGAGGCAGGTAAAGGGATGGAACAAGAGGTACCGCAATGCCAAGACTCCGGATGTACCTGATTTCGAGGAGACCATGAACTGGCTGGAGAAAAATATGCCGCCGGAGTCTGACAAGGTGGGTATAATACACAACGATTTCAAGTTCGACAACCTGGTGCTGGACCCGCAGGATCCCCTCAAGATTGTGGGGATATTGGACTGGGAAATGGCCACGATCGGGGATCCGCTTATGGATCTTGCCGGTACGCTGGGATACTGGGTGCAGGCGGATGATCCCGAGGATATGCAGATGATCCGGAGTCTGCCCACCAATTATCCGGGCATGTTTAGCAGGCAGGAATTCGTGGATTATTATGCCCATTTGACCGGGCAGAGAATAGATAACTTCGATTTCTATTTGTGTTTCGGATATTTCAGATTGGCAGTAATCGCCCAGCAGATATACTACCGATTTTATCACGGGCAGACCCAGGATGAAAGGTTCAAGCAGTTCTCCTTCGTGGTTGCGTGTTTGGAAAAGGCGTGCAGCAGGATAGTACAAAATTAATTATTGATTTTTGGATTGGAAAGTTGGAAAAAAGGGTGGCTGATTTAAATTGCGAGCCACCCTTTTTTATTGCGTAGAGAAGGATAAAATGGTAACTAAAAAATATAACCCAGTTTTTTTATTCAGCAAAGTGTTTGCTAATTTTAAACCCAAGGGAGGTAAAAATGCCTTATGGTCACTATTCGCACAAGTACAAACCTGACAAGTTGAGGAAGTTGATCCAGGAAGGAAAAACAGCCAATGAGATCATAGAGGAATTGGCTATTTCGCCCTGGAGCTTGAAGGAGCATCTACTCATGTTGCAACAGAGGGACAAAAGAACCTACGAAATCGAGGGATTATATGATCGTGACGGGGAGAAGCGCCTTTCCTACGTTAACGAAGGTGTCATTTTTTCTCCGGAAATGCTCAGGCAAACCGGCTTCGATGCAGGTGACGAGTTCGAGATGATCGTGGAGCCAGACCGCATTATCCTTAAAAAACTCTGAATTTAAAAGTGAAGGAGAAAAATTATGTCCAAAGGCGACTATTCCCATAATTACGACCCGGATAAACTGCGCAGCTTGATCCAGGAGGGATGGACGGCAAAGGAGATCGCAGATGAGCTCTCTGTTTCCTTGTTTTCCTTGAAAGAACACCTGGAGATGCTGCAGCAGAGGGACAAGAAGCAATACGAGATTCCGGGGCTGTACGAGTCTCCGGAATCAAAAGATAGGTTGGTCAAAAAACGGCGGGGAAGGGTTTGTTCTTTTGAAAGTAGGTATGTGCCCAATTTTAGGCCTGCGGACGCGTTTGAAATGGTAGAGAGGTCCGGCAGAATTATCCTGAAGAAAATAAACAAGAAGAGGTGATTATGTCTGAGAACGTTCAGAGCAGTAAGCAGAGGACAACAAAGACAATAGCCAATTTGGACAACAAGATCTTTAAATACGACATCCATCCGTGGGTGTTTTTTATTGGGGGCGGATTGGTCATACTGGGTGTGATATTTACCATTGCCCAGGGTGATGCGGCCCTGAAAATGTTTGAAGCCGTACAGGCCTGGATCGCCAATGCTACCGGATGGTTTTTCGTGGCTGTGATGAACATAGTCCTGCTATTTTGCTTTGCATTGATGTTTACCTCCTTCGGGAGCTTGCGTATTGGAGGTTCTGATGCCAAACCGGAATTCAGCACTTTTGGCTGGTTCTCCATGCTTTTTAGCGCAGGTATGGGGATAGGCTTGCTGTTTTACGGTGTAGCGGAGCCCATGTTCCATTTTGTTGGTAATCCCTTTACAGAGGCCGGTACTGCGGCGAGTGCCCAAAAGGCAATGGATTTGACCTTTTTGCATTGGGGACTCCATCCCTGGGGAATCTATGCCCTGGTAGGGCTTGCCCTGGCCTTTTTCGGATTTTCCTATGGGTTGCCCCTGTCTATCCGCAATGTATTTTATCCCATACTCGGGGACAAGGTTTACGGACCCATAGGCAATATTATCGACATCCTGGCAACTTTGTCCTGTCTTTACGGTGTGGCAACCTCTTTGGGATTGGGGGTGCAACAGGTGAATGCGGGACTGAACCATGTGTTCGGCATTCCACAAAGTGCCCTGGTTCAGATCTTGCTTATTGCCGGGATTACGGCAATAGCTACCTGGTCCGTGGTGCGCGGACTGGATGGCGGAATTAAGTTACTGAGCCAGATATGCCTTATTATCGCGGCAGTGTTGCTGGCGTTCGTATTCATCCTGGGCCCCACCCTGTTTATTTGCAACGGTTATATTGAGAATATAGGCAGTTATATCCAAAACTTCCCCACCCTGGCCACCTTTAACGAGACCTATACCGGCGGATCCTGGCAAAACGGCTGGACGGTATTTTACTGGGGCTGGTGGATAGCTTGGTCTCCTTTTGTGGGCATGTTTATAGCCAGGGTTTCTTATGGCCGGACCGTCCGGGAGTTTTTGGGCGGTGTTCTCTTTGTTCCGGTTATTGTTACCTTCCTGTGGATGTCTGTTTTCGGTGACAGCGCCATATTCATCGAGAAGTTCGGTGCAGGCGGAATGGCCAAGGCTGTACAGGAGAATATCCCGGTTTCCCTGTTCGTGTTTCTGGAAAATTTTCCGGTAACCATGTTGACCTCTTTACTGGCCATCGTAGTTATAATCATGTTCTTTGTGACCTCCTCTGACTCCGGGTCCATGGTGATTGATATTATTACTTCCGGTGGAAATCCGGATCCACCCAAGCCCCAACGCTTGTTCTGGGCGATTACAGAGGGGGTGGTTGCAGCAGTCCTGCTTGCAGGAGGAGGTTTGGTTGCCCTCCAAACCGCGGCTATTACCACTGGTCTCCCCTTTGCTGTTATCATACTTATAATGTGTTATTCTGTCTGGCGCGGATTTGATCAATACGTGAAAAAATTCGGCTGGGATTAATTTTAATTCAAAAAAGGAGTATGATTATGACATACATGACACGATGCAAAAAATATTTGCGCACGTTATTGGTGCTGGGTATCTTGTTCTTTATGTTCGTCCTGCCTGCAAATGCGGCCAAGGATACGGTAAAGCTCGCATATGTGAACTGGTCCTCAGCGATTGCCAGCACCAATCTGGTAAAGGCTGTTTTGCAGCAAAAAATGGGAAAGCATTGTTTGATCGAGGAGATGGCAGCGGATGATGCGTGGCAGGCAGTAGCAGAAGGCGAGGTGGATGGTATGTTGTGCGCATGGCTTCCCCTGCTGCACGAACACTATAAAAAGGAATACAAGGATGAAGTAGATGATTTGGGTCCAAATCTCGAGGGGACCAAGAGCGGACTGGTGGTCCCGGATATCAGTCTGGGACGTCAAACCGCGGGTTCGGGTCAGATCAATGAGCCTTACATCAAGGCGGATTCCATTGCTGATTTGAATAACTATAAGAAAAAATTCAACTATAAGATAGTGGGCATAGATCCCGAGGCCGGGGTTATGAAAAAGGCGGAAGAGGCCATGGAAGCTTATGGATTGGATGAGTACAATTTGGTAAAGGGCAGCGAAAAAACCATGACCGAGGCCTTGGGCCGGGCTATCAGCAGGCAGGAATGGATCGTGGTCACAGGCTGGATTCCGCACTGGAAGTTTGCCAGATGGGAGCTCAAATTCCTGGATGATCCCAAGGATGTGTTCGGTGAAAGCGGGAATATTAATACCATTGTCAGACAGGGTCTGGAACAGGATAAGCCGGAAGTCTACGAATTGTTGAACAATTTCTATATGGAGCCAGAAGAACTGGAAAAACTGATGATTTGGATCCATGACAAGGAGGGCAAATATCCCTACGAACAGGCACTTCGCTATGTTCGCACCAATGAAGACCAAGTGAATTCCTGGCTCCCCTGATTAGGGAAATGGTATCAGGAAGGTTGTTATTAAAGGCAGTGCCAGTTTGTAGCAGACTGGCACTGCCTTTTTAACTGATTAATTCTGTATCAGTTTTTGTAGTCTTTGCCTGGAAGAAAACATTCCAAAATGAATATTTTTTTAAATTACAGCAAACACGGTAATTTTGTTCTAAATAAAATATTCTTTCTTATCAATAAGTTATCTTTTTACTCCAGTTTTGCTTTGAAAATTTATAACTATTTAAACGCTTGATG
>JGI1684J13235_1001001_pt1 | contig 10132 bp, 12 predicted proteins | sample PonA232FremontCA_2_FD_13235 | JGI IMG/M metagenome (IMG submission 13235) | reverse complement strand
GCGGGCCCAGCCACGGGGTGTCATGTTCAGCCAGTGGCGGGTGTGTCTGGGGCTCCGGTGCCTGGATACGTTCTATTCCGTCGCTCTCGGATGGAAATAGGAGGTGAGCCCCGAGTGACCCCGACCGGACGACTCGGTTGAACCGGTACCATTCGCCCGGCTCTAACGAAGATTCGGTAGTCGATGGATCATGGACCGCTACCCGTAGCTCCGTCCCCTCAATATCGGTGCAGTGGAGCATACACACGGGTTCCGCTGGGCCGTCTGCGACGTGGTCAACCCGGAGCGGAACCGCTGAACCACCCTCGGCCGTGATTTCTCTCGAGGCTGTCATCTGTTCGAGAGAGTACGGCCTGTACCTACAAAAACCACGAGCCGTCTCCGTGGAGCGTCATCAGAGTTCGCCGACCTCTGCTGCAACTGATCGTTCCCGTTTGTAGAATCTGCACTCCTCGCCGGACGCGTTCTGTCTCTGTGCCGATCCGTGTGGCGATTCCGATAGATTCGTACGGGCCGTCACCTCACATCTTGTCTAACCGCTCAGCGCGTACTCTGTTGGACCTGAACTGACGATCCTCCTCTCTCAGCACGTAGCAGACGCGATTCCCCCACGTCCATTCACTTCCTCTCGTGAATTCACGGACGGACACGTGGCCTCGGCACTCATATACTTCGCCACTCCGTAGCAGAAGGGCGAAACATTATAAAAAATCTACCTCTGGTCGTGATTATCGCGCTAATCACGCTCTACTGACGCGGCGGTTTGAGGTTCTTCAGTCGAGGAGTACCGACAATCGGTCTACACCCGCCCGACGACGGAGCGGAACGGTTGAACACCGGATTTTCTTCGGACAAACTCCCACGATATCCATGTAGGCGAGTGGCGTCGCCCCGTCTAAATTCACTTCGTAGTCATACCAGTGGACGACATCGTCCTCATCATCGTCTCTCGCACCAACCGTTCTCCTCGCCTGTACAAGTACCTCTGGCCTCGCGGCCATCCGTTCTAGTTTAGTGGCGAGCAAAGGTGAACACACCCGATTCAACCTGGCTGCGTAGCCGTTGTCTGTGTGGATTTGGATTTCGTGACGCCCACAGCAACAGCTCGTCCAAATCCGGTAGTTCGTAGCCCAACTCAACCATGAGATATAGCTGAATCAGATGAGCGTGACGTTCAACGGCTAGCGAACAGCGACGCCGAGGGAGCCGCGACGCCGACTCGTCGGCGTCTGCGGCGGCTTCGGCCTCACGCTGTCTGGCCTCAAGTGACCGCAACTCGTCCACAATTACACGGCTCATCATCAGCGAAATTGCTGCCATGATAACCAGCGCCTCGATGATGTAGGCGTCGGTCGTGTTGATCTCGTCCAAACCGAACCGCGATTTTAACTCCTTGAACAGCAACTCGACTTCCCAGCGCGCCCGATAGAGCTGCGCGATATCGGGCGCGCTATAGTCCTCTTTGCCGAGATTCGTCAGATACAGATGGTACTCGTCGGTCTCCTCGTTGCGCAGGCCGATCAGCCGAAACGTCCGGGTCGCGCTTGCGCCCGACCCTCGTTTGCGATCAAACGAGACCGTGATGCGGATATCAATCTCCTGTCGCTGCAGGTCGTCAAGGACGGCCTGCAGCGACTCCCCTTCCAGCGGGATACTGTTGCCCCGCCACGTCCGTAGTTCTTCGACAATCTCGAAGTTCGCGTTGTCCTTGACGCGGGAGACGAACCATCCGCCGTTCTGGTCGATTCGGTCGAACAGCCAGAAGTCGTAGAAGCCTAAATCAAGGAGTATGAGGGCGTCAGCTACCCACTCGCCGGTGGGTAGCTGACTCCGTTCATGCGTTGTTCCGTCGGTTGTGCGGAGCCGTGTTGGGAGACCTGTCGAGAGGACTCGATGAGGTGGAGCTTCAGTTCAGCTTGGTCCTTGCCAGTTGCTGTGTAGACATCAGCGGCGTCCTGGTACAGTGAAACGATAGTCGCGTCGGCAATCAGGACGTCTCGAAAGCGTTCGAGACGTCCGTTCAAGTCGGTTCGTCCAGTATCGAGATTCTCGATAGCGTCATCGAGAATCTCTCGAAGGAGTGCAACAAAGCCCGGTTCGAACCAGCCGTGGAACGCCGCCTAAGAGAGTTCGTCGCAGTCAGCCATCTCGACGTAGCGTTCGAGAAATGCTTGTAGAGAGCGGTCTGAGCCGGCAGCGAAGCCAAACGAGAGTGTGTAAAGCAGTGCAACGATGTCGAACTTGCGCTGACGTTCGACGAGATTCGTTGCGCGAGCGCGCTCGCGCAACTCATCAGAGGGAAACGCTCTTTGAATCCGGTCAACTACGACTGAATCCGGTGGGCTGTAAGTCATACTTCCCACCGGGTTTCTCAACCGGGTAGTTGCGACGATATCAGATCAACAGACGGCGGTCGGTTGTCGCGTTAAACTAGAACGGATGATCGTACTACATTGGAACGGCTGGTGAGGTATCTAGCCAGACGATTGAGCAGTATATCGAACGTACTGAACACGTCTAATGGAGCTTACGGCTTTCACCCTCGGAGTCAAGTGGTTCGAGACGCGGAGCGTCTCGTCATCACGGAAATCTCTGATTTCCGTACGACCCCGAGGCACTCTGCCTGCTATCTCGGTAGAACCGCCGAGACGGCGGTCAGACAGTCTCTCTGCCATCGAGGAACGTTCACCCGTACCGGTATCGGTGGCGAGCCGATTGATCCAATCGAGGTGGCCACTACTCATCGGCAGGACAGGCGCGCTCTCTGGCTCTAGTTCTATATTGGGGCCGCACAGTTTTGCGTTTAAATACTCATTGCGGTAGCGTTCGATAGCGGTGACCCGCGCCTCGGGGTCTGTGACAAAAAGGCTAATTATGACGCTTCCAATCCATAGGTGTGCCAGATCCAACATCGTCCCGATTTCTGTTGCTATCGGCCGCCGTCTGTGTCCTTGCGTGCGCGGGAGCAGCTCTGATCCCGCTCGCGGTCGGCACATCACGCGCGTTCACCGGGAGCATCACCTCAAGCGGGCTTCTTGGGCTCGTTTTCGCGGTCCGAAACGTCCAGTTGCTCAACGCGACGGGTGAGCCGAGCCTTCCCCCGGCCGTCCTCACGACCATCTTCGGTGGGTGGTTCATGCTCGCGCCGCTGCTGTACTCCGATGTCGGAGTTCTGCCGACGGCCGGCACACAGTTAGCTGGAACCGTGATATCGACGTTCGGACTCTACGTGGTGGTTGCCGGCCTCACCGGACAACGAGCGTGAGAACGTTGGGTAGTTGCTGACCGGGATGACAGCGCCACCCGCTCCGCCGAGACGACTGGATTTGTTGGCCGGCGGCCACTCAATCCGTTTGATATCGAGGCCGTGGCGCTGTCGTCGCCTCGCGACGCGCGACACCGGACCCGTGGGTCCCGGCCTGTACATGCGGGGCAAACCGCCTCAACAACAACCGATACGACGGGCAGCCATGACGAAACAGTATCGAGCGAAACGTCGGACGCGTGGACGCGACCGCTCGGGTCGTTGGTGGGGTTGCGGTCGCGGTGCTCGCGGCGTTAATCGCAGCCGGGACGATGAGCGTCCCGGCGTTTCCAGCGCCTGGACTCGGGATCATCGGCGTCGTATTGATCGTCGAAGGCGCGACCCGACAGTACCTGCTGTACCGCGCGTTCGGAATCGACCGCTGTCCTGTCGAGTGAGCGCCCCAGTCGAACGCTAACCCTTGTCGGCGTACGGTCCTTTGACGGCTGGCTGCGCTCACACCGGCGAGCGCTGTGGCGGTCGAGTTAGAACCGCTCGTACATATCGCGGCGGTTCAGATCCAGTTCCGTCACCGTCGCCGGCGCCTCCTGATCGGTCGCGTACGCGATGGCTTCGGCGACATCCGATGCATCTAAAGTCAAGGCGTCGTTGAGAGCGACCTCGTTCTCTTGCTCGCGAAACGTAGAGCCGAACTTCGTGGTTACGCCGGACGGACTGACAAGCGTGACTCCGACGCCGTCCGGTCCCGCGCGGCCGGCAACGCTGAGTGCAAACCCCCGGAGCCACCATTTTGACGCGGCGTACACCGGTGTCGATGTGCTCGGATGTGTCCCCTTGTAACTCCCGACAAAGACGAGCGACCCACCAGTATCGCGTAGCGCCGGCAGTACTGCTCGCGTGGTGTAGTAAGCGCCGTGGATATTCGTCTCGGTGACCCGCTCGAACTGTTCAAGCGGCAGGTCCGGGAGCGGCACGTTCCGGGCCTCGCCGATGCCGGCGTTGACGACTGCAGTATCGAGTCGGCCGAACCGCTCGAGCGTCGCGCCGACGAGCGCCTCGACAGCGGCGTTGTCTGTCACGTCGGTCGGGACGGCGAGCGCGTCGACACCGGCTGCCTCGCAGTCGCTCGCAGTCGCCGCCAGCGGCGCTTCACTGCGCGCTGCAAGCACGACATCAGCACCAGCGTCGGCGAGGCGGCGAGCGGTCGCCGCTCCGATACCGGAACTCGCGCCTGTGATCAGTACCACCTCGCCGGCTGCGTCCCCAGGTGTACTCATGAGCGAATACAGAGGCGATCGTCACTTAGGGGAGTTGATGAGCACCTGATCAACGGCTGACCCGTGCCGCACACAGCCGGTTCCAGGACCGACGCTCGTGTGATCATCGTGGCATCGTCCAGTTAATGTGGAGGTCGCGATCGGGAAATCGTGGCATTGAGACGGTTTCGAACGTCCGGTTCTCGGCCTCGGGCGTCACCGGCGCCGAAAGCATGAGCCGCGCCACGTCCGCCCGCGAAACCGTCCCCCAGAGCTTCGCGCCAGGTTCGGCGGCCGTGACCAGATCCGTTCGGGGGCCGTTCGTCAGCACGCCTGGCCGCAGGATCGTGTGGCGTATCGAGGCGTCCTCAATCGCCGCTTCGGCCGATGCCTTCGCCGCCTGTAGCGGCCCGATGAACGTATTGAACGCCCCCGCGAGCGGGCTGGACGGGTCGGATCCCACACCGATTGCCGACTCCATGACAAACGCATCGACGCCGACGTCCGCCGCCGCTGCAACCAGCGCGCTGTTCCCAGCACCGTCGACGAACGGCCCTCCGGACCGGATGGCAGCGGGCGTAGTGCCGACGGCACTGATCACTGCATCGGCGCCGTTGACGGCCGTCGACAGGTCGTCCGGATCAAGCAGGTCGTCAACGACGACCTCATCGGCACCGGCAGTCTTGAGGGCGGCCGAGGCGTCCGGTGAGCGCGTGAGCGCCCGAACAGTGTCGATGCGGGACCGTCCGAGTCGCACTACCGCACGCCCTGTCTCGCCGGTGGCGCCTGCGACGAGAACCGTATCGAGAGCCTCTGGGTTCATATTCATCTTTCGGGAGCGATACTAAAGAGCGCCTGGGCTTCGCGTGATCCGCGTCTGAGCAGCCATACTACCGCAGGGATGCCATTTCACCCACGAGATATGATACGTCTCCTATACAATCATTCAAGCGCCATGGACGTAGTGTACCTGTATGGACGACGAGACCATTCACGAGGATCGAGCCCCTCGCAAGCGCCGGCAGATCGCGACGTTCTTCCAACGACTCGCCGACCGACTCGGCCGCGGCGAACCAGTTTCTGTCGACGACGGGCAGAGCGTCGCGGTGGATGTGCCGCCCGAACCGGACATGGCGGTGAAGCTCAACCGCGAAGACGGGAAGACGACTCTCGAAATCGGACTCGAGTGGAGCGAAGAAGACGGTGACATCGATACCGAGGCCGCCACGAGCAAGGCCCGCTTTGAGGTCTACGAAGACAATGCTGGGGAGTCCCGTTGGCGTCTCGTCCACCGGAATGGAAACATTATCGCCGACAGCGGTGAGGGGTATGTCTCCAAGGGCAAAGCCATACAGGGGCTCGAAAGTGTCACGAACAACGCACCCGGTGCCTACGTGGTTGACCAATCGAAGGACGACAATCCCCCCGAACAGGGCGGGAGCAACGCGACGTTCGAACTCTTCGAGGACCGTGCGGGGAAGTGGCGATGGCGGCTCCGCCACGACAATGGGAACATCATCGCCGACAGCGGGCAAGGGTATTCCTCAAAACAAAAAGCAAAGCAGGGACTCGACAGCGTGCGAACGAACGTTCCCGGTGCGCCAATCGAAGCGCCCGAGTAACACGTGTCTGAATATCGACAGCACGATCGTGGGGTGTTTGTCTGGAGTTCCTCGGTGATGCCTTGAGATAGCGGGTGATAGCCCATTTTGCAGATCATACGACCGCAAATTCTACACCAGTATAGAATGAATGGGTTGAACATTATACTTATTTATTGTGCATCCAAATCGTTCATTTACATGGAAAATGCAATGACCATTCACGGGGAACTGCGTAAGCGATCCACTACGGACGCGGATCGAACGGCGATGAAAGACGCACGATCGGAACTGACGTTTGCCGAGCTTAATACGCGTGCGAATAAGATCGCAAAGGCACTTCGGGAGTCGGGATTCGAATCGGGTGATATGCTCGCAGTGCTGTTGTCGAACCGTCTCGAGTGGGGAGAGATCCAGTACGGCTGCTTTTTAGCTGGCGTCGTTCCGGCGGGGATCAACTTCCGGTTCGCGCCGGCCCAAGCCGTGTCAGCGATCCAGTCCATAGACGCTGACGGATTTATTTTCGAATCCCAGTACGATGAGATGGTTCAGGAGATTCGAGAGGAGGTCGACATACCGGACGACCGATTCGTGGAGCTCGGACCGGATCCAGCGTATCGCTCCTACGAGAACTTCCGTAATGCACAGTCGGGTGAGAAGCCGACGTTCAGTGGCCAAGACCTTGACGACCCAGCAGTCGTCTGGTTTACGAGCGGGACCACCGGACAGCCGAAACCGATCGTATGGACTCAAGAGAGCCTGATCGATCACTTCTTGATGAGCGGTACCGCTCTCAGTATCAACGACGAAGCGTCCTCGTTTCTCCTCATGCCATTTTTCCACGCGAATTCGCAGTTATACTTCATGGGTTCGCTCTACGTCGGCGCTGACGTGTACGTCCATCGGGCGACTGGTTTCGATCCCGAGGAAACTCTGGAACTCATCGAAGCCGAAGAGAGCACGTTTACATCGATGGTTCCCACGCATTACAACCAGATGCTTCACGACGCAGAGATGAACGCCTACGATCTCTCGTCGCTGGAGATCGTTCTTTCGTCCAGCGCGCCGCTGTCTTTGAATATGAAGCGCGAACTCAACGAGGTGTTGAGTCAGGGCGTCGCCGAGGCGTATGGAGCGAGCGAGACCGGTATTCCACTCATACTCCGACCGGGGGCATCGGCCGAAAAAATCGGTAGTATCGGGACGCCGATGCAGGGGTCCGACGCCATCATCGTGGATCCCGAGACGCACGAACCGGTCAAACCGGGGACGATCGGTGAAATATACATGAGAGTGCCGTGCGGGATGGAACGATATCACGAGTTGCCAGAAAAGACCGCAGGAATCACGATCGAACGGAACGGCCACACGTGGATGACCGCAGGAGACATGGGGCGCGTCGACGAAGATGGGTACTTCTACATCGAAAACCGGAAAGACGATATGATCATCACAGGGGGCGAAAACGTCTATCCGCAACAGATCGAAGACATCATGCACGAGCACCAAGATATAAAAGACGTTGCCGTGGTCGGGATCCCCGACGAGAAATGGGGCGAGCGCATACACGCGGTCGCGATTCCGTCCGGAGACGAAAAGCCCTCGATAGATGACATTCAGGAGTTCTGCCGGGGAAAGATCGCAGACTACGAGATACCGAAGGGAATCGACTACGTTTCAGAACTCCCCCGCAACTCGACCGGCAAGGTACTCCGTACCGACATCCGCTAGTTGCCCGCTCTCTCGATAGCGACGGCAGCAAAAGCCCAGCCTCTCGCGGTAACGGCGTCAAAACGAGTCGAAGAATGCTTCTGATGCTACGGGATATTAAGATGGTGTCAAATATCTGTTTTTTCCGTTACGTCCATCGCTCAGACTGCTCTCAAAACAGAGCCGTCGCTCTCTGCCAGCCTCGCTTCAGCCGAAGCGAGGTGGGCTCAGCCGAGTCCATGATCGTATCCTGCTGGCAGTCCTTCTCCGTTTGTCCGATGCTTCTTCTTCCAGCCGAGTTCCTCGTGCAACAATTGTTCAATCCCGGCAAGAAACACCGCGCCGAATGCAAACCCCACCGGGAGTGCTCGCCCAGCCACGGCGTGGCGGGCGAGCACTGCCCACTCCAACACGACCCACAGCTGTTCTAACAGGAATCCGACACCCACGCAGAAGAGCCGGATTGTCGTTGATGGCGTTCGTCTTCGTCGTCTGGATATCCGTGGAATGGGTTGTCCATGAAATCGAGGCAGACGGTTCTCGTCCGAGATAGGTCGAGAACGGTCATTGCCAGCAACGCAAGGACATCGTTGACAGCATCGATCATCGACTCCTTCTCCAAGGTGTGTAACCAGCCCCATCACCGCCTTCCGGTCCGGTGTGTCTTCGGTGTTCTCCGTGACAGCGTTGACAGAGGTCGTGTCAACGGCGGTTCATAACACGACCTCGATGATCTGTTCGGAATCGAGGTGGGATCGCTCGATTCCTTCCATTGGTATCAGCTCAAGCAACTCCATGCTAAGAGACTTCAACTGGCCGTCCAAGAGGAATTTGTCCGTATCTGTGATGGTGCGTTTGATTTTTGTAAGCCTCACTACGCACCTATTCGGACAGCGACTGAATCGGTCGTGTGATTCAGTCGCTTCATGCTGATCACTATATGTCAGCAATCGGTCTCTTGAGCCAGAGCGGACAACTAGCGACAATACTGGATTAGGTACAACAACGTTTCCGGCTACAGATGGAGTACGTATTTCTGAGCCGTTTCGCCAATCTGAACTAGAGAAGCTTTCGGGGAATGGCGCCATCGCCGAGAATTATTCTTGACAACCGGCGTACGTGGTCCAGCGACCAGGTGAGTTCCCCGAGAGCTACGTTCACACAATCAGCGTGCCACATCATCTAGGAAATTAGAAACAGATACCACGGACGTGCTGACTTCACGCTCTGTACCTTGCACTGGCCTATCCGTCGATTTTTTAACACAGTGGCTGTTTCACCGTATTCGGTAAGAGCCACGTCCATTACTTTGGATATACAACATTATTTTTGAACCCTTCAGGCGTTTCGGTTGTTTTAAACTCATCAAGGAGAATGTATACTCTGTCTTCAAGCGAATCTGAGATAGAAGCGGATTCACACGAAGGCGACGCCCCGAACTCATCTCTTATGTTTTTTAGCTCACCGGCGTCCTCTACTTGTAAAAAGAATTTGAATTCCGTCGGGAAATTTCGGTGAATGCGGAATGGGATGGTTGCCTCTATCGTGTTACTCTGGCTGAGATAGCGTGTTTCCACCGGGATTTCATCATTTCTAATCTTCATTTTCCGCTTGTCCTGAGGGGCAGGATCCTGTTCAAGAAACTCGTTTACCCCGTATCGAACCAACAGATAATTTGTATCAACATTAGCATAAACCTCTCTTGAAATATCTTCGATCTCAATATCTTTGCGTACTATGTCTGTTTTGATCTTTTCTTGGGCTTTTCTCCCCAAAATGACCGATATCCTATCGATAATGTTATCAAAGATCATCAACACTATTCCGGCCAACAAGAGATATCGAACATTAATACGAGGGACTTTCATATAGATTGGCTGAAATGTCTCTAAGCGTTTGAATATTACCTTTTTGAGCGACAAATGTAGCTGTTATTCGGGGTCTCCGACCGGTATATCTCTTCGTTATCATGGCCCTCAAGCGTGTCATAGAAAACATTGTACACTCCGTTTATCAAGTCCTGTCAAGACTCGCGTGCGAGATACGGCGCGGTTATATATCGGACTGGAACGGGCTCTTGCCCTCTCGATAATAGACGAACCAGTATGCAACAGGCCAACAGATGAGCAGTGGTGCGACACTCATAGTGTCTAGGGAACTGTTTTACCGATAGAGACGCTGGTGTTGGTAATGGGTCGGCTTGACGATATCACGCTCGAAGAACTCTACGATCTCAAGGACCAGATCGACGAAGGGAAGCCGCGAGAACGTGTTCTCGCGGCGATCGGGCGCAAGAAGGG
>JGI1684J13235_1001000_pt1 | contig 10135 bp, 5 predicted proteins | sample PonA232FremontCA_2_FD_13235 | JGI IMG/M metagenome (IMG submission 13235) | reverse complement strand
CGCCCCGCTATCTGGGCCACAACCCGGCCGGCGGCGCCATGATCGTGGCGCTGTTGGCAAGCCTGCTTGCGGCGAGCGCGACCGGCATCCTGACCGACAGCCTGGGCGAAGGCGTCGAGGAGCTGCACGAGCTGGCGGCGAACGCCTGCCTGGCCCTGGTCCTCGTTCACTTGGCCGGGGTCATCGGGACCAGCCTGCTGCACCGTGAAAATCTGGTTGCCGCCATGATCACGGGCTGTAAGCGGCGAGCCTGAGCCGCGTGCGGTGTCTCCATCGGCGCCGCCGGCGTGGTCAGCGCATCAAACATGGCTTCGGGATCAAGTCGTGGTTGCCCCCCATTGGCCGTGTACGACAGCGGCGTAAATATCTTACCCTTGGTCTTGGCCGTTCCCTTTACTGGCCATCCGAACATCTGAATATGAATGAAGATCCCATGCTCTAGCTCGCCCGCGGCCCCGTGCGCGCCGACGCCGATGGGCCAGCGCAATACCCCACCGGCGCGGCTCTCGCGACCGTGTTACGAGCCGGGATCGTCGATCAGCGCGTTGGGCTGGGCGAAGGCGCGCAGGGTGTCGAGGTCGGTGACGACGACCTCCTTGCCGCGGATGAGCGCACCGTGGTCCGGAAGCGCGCTCAGCCCGCGCGAGAGGTTCTCGCGCGTCATGCCCAGCAGCGAAGCCAGGGTCGCCCGGTCCAGCGGCAGCTCGAAGCGCTGCGGCTCCCCGTAGGCGGCGTGGAGGCGCAGCACGTAGTTGGCGATGCGCTCCGCGCCGGTGCGCAGCTTCTGATCCTTGACCGTTTTCACCATGGTGCGGAAGCCGTGGGCCAGTTCGTCCAGCATGGCCTCCGCGAAGGCGCCGTCGGCGCGAATCAGTTCGCGAATCACCGTGGCGGGGATCATCAGAACGCGCGAGGGCTGCAGCGTGTGGGCCGTCATCAGATTCACCTGATCGCGCACCACTGCCGCCAGGATGAAGGCGGTGACGGGCTCGAAGATCGCCACGGTCGTGCGACGTCCGGCGTGGGCGCTGCTCATGGCAACGCGGCCCTCGACCACCACGCAAAGCGTGTCGGCCGGCTGGCCTTCTTCCACCAGCACGGTCTCGCGCGGAAAGCGCTGCATGAAGCTGGCGCCCACCAGGCTGTCGAAGCTCTCCTGGCTCATCGTGGCGAACACCGGCAGGCGCCGGACGGCCTCGACATCGTCCGTTCGGATCATTCAGGGGCGCTCCGGAATTACACAGGAAAAGCTAACGCAGTTTTGTGACATATGTCAAATACTGAAGCGACATATTGGTATTTTCAGTATTGAATTATTGCTATTGCTTTTCAACAAAAGCATCACACGAATGTTGTATCCATAACAATGCGGAAGAATTTGACACAGATCATTCGTTTGGCCCCCAATCGATTGTAGCGCTGGCCGTGTGCCGGGTGCGCCAGCCCGGCGATACACGGTTATCGGCGCAGGGGACGCAGCGATGAACACCTTGGAAGGGGTTGACCGCAATCAGCAGTATCGGGCGCTGGGGCTCAGCACCCTGGCGTTCACGATCTGTTTCGCGGTCTGGACGATCTTCTCCATCATCGGCGTGAAGATCAAGCAGGACCTGGGGCTGTCGGAGACGGAATTCGGCATCCTGGTCGCCACGCCGGTGCTGACGGGCTCGATCAGCCGCATCTTCCTGGGCATCTGGACCGAGCAGTTCGGCGGCCGGCTCGTCTTCACCCTCCAGATGCTGACCACGGCGGTGTGCACCTGGCTGCTGTCGATGGTGGAGACCTACGCGGTCTTTCTCGTCGCCGCGCTGGGCGTGGGCCTGGCCGGCGGCTCCTTCATCGTCGGCATCGCCTACACCTCGAAGTGGTTCGAGAAGGAGCGCCAGGGCACGGCGCTGGGCATCTTCGGCGCGGGCAACGTCGGCGCCGCGGTGACCAACTTCGGCGCGCCCTTCCTCGTGGTCGCGATGGGCTGGGAACAGACGGCACAGGTCTACGCCGTGATCCTCGCCATCATGGGTGTTGCCTTCTTCCTCTTCGCCAAGGAAGACCCGACGACCGTCGCGCGCCGTAAGGGCGAAGGTTCCTCGGCATCGACGATGATGCAGCTGGAGCCGCTGAAGTACGTCCAGGTATGGCGTTTCGCCACCTACTACTTCTTCGTCTTCGGGGCGTTCGTCGCGCTCGCGTCCTACCTGCCGCGCTATTACACGGGCGCGTACGACATCTCGCTGGAGCTGGCGGGCACGCTGGCCGCGGTCTACTCGCTCCCGGCCTCGGTGTTCCGCGCCCTGGGCGGCTGGATGTCCGACCGCTGGGGCGCGCGGGCGGTGATGTATCTCACCTTCATCGTCTCGCTCGTCTGCCTCTTCATCATGAGCTACCCGCAGACGCAGTACGTCGTGCAAGGCGTCGATGGCCCCATCCGGTTCAGCTTCGGCGTACCGCTTTGGATGTTCGTCGCGCTGTCCGTGGTGCTCGGCTTCGTGATGTCGCTCGGCAAGGCGGCGGTCTACAAGCACATCCCGGTCTATTATCCGGAACACGTGGGCTCCGTCGGCGGCGTCGTGGGCATGATCGGCGGCCTGGGGGGCTTTGTCCTGCCCATCGCCTTCGGCGGGCTGATCGACCTGACGGGCGTGTGGACCTCCGCCTTCCAGCTGATGTTCATCATCGTCGCCGTCAGCTTCGTGTGGATGCACGTCGCCATCCGCCTGATGGAGCGGCGCAAGTACCCGCAACTGGCCGAGGAAACGCAGCTCTCCGACCTGCCGGAGGAGCCGGTTGACGTGCGCCGGTCCGGTGACAGCGAGAGGAGCGGTTCAACCGGCTCCAACACCACGCAACCCGCCCGCTGAACGCGCCAAGAGAACGGAAAGATACCCATCATGACCAACGCAACGAGCGACGCGGCACCCAAGGGCGGCCAGGTGCTCACCGACTGGCGGCCGGACGACGAGGCCTTCTGGGACAAGGCGGGCTACAAGGTTGCCCAGCGCAACCTCTGGATCTCCATTCCCTGCCTGCTGCTGGCATTCTGCGTCTGGCTGGTGTGGAGCGTGGTCGTCGCCAAGCTCGGCGCCATCGGCTTCAACTACACCACGAACCAGTTGTTCTGGCTGAGTTCGCTGCCGGGGCTGTCCGGCGCGACGCTGCGCATCTTCTACAGCTTCATGGTGCCCATCTTCGGCGGGCGGCGCTGGACGGCGATTTCCACGGCCTCGCTGCTGATCCCGGCCGTGGGCATCGGGATCGCGGTGCAGAACCCGGACACGCCCTACTGGGTGTTCCTGGTGCTGGCGCTGTTGTGCGGGCTTGGCGGCGGCAACTTCGCCTCCTCGATGGCCAACATCTCCTTCTTCTTCCCGCGCAAGTCGAAGGGCAACGCCCTCGCCCTCAACGCCGGCCTGGGCAACGCGGGCGTCAGCGTCATGCAGCTGATCGTGCCCATCGTCATCACCTTCTCGGTGTTCGGTGCCCTGGGCGGCCCGCCGCAGGAGGTGTCCGAGGGCGGCAGGATCTGGCTGCAGAACGCCGGCTTCATCTGGGTGCCCTTCCTGGTGATCGCCACGATCGCCGCCTGGTTCGGCATGAACGACATCGCCAGCGCGCGCGCCTCCTTCGCCGATCAGGCCGTGATCTTCCAGCGCAAGCACAACTGGATCATGTGCGTGCTCTACACCGGCACGTTCGGTTCCTTCATCGGCTATTCCGCCGGGTTCCCGCTGCTGGCGACCAACCAGTTCCCCGACGCCGGCGCCCTGCAGTTCGTCTTCCTGGGCCCGCTGGTGGGCGCGCTCAGCCGCGCGGCGACGGGCTGGATCTCCGACAGGTTCGGCGGCGGGCGCGTCACGCTGTGGACCTTCGTGGTGATGATCGCGGCCGTGCTGGGCGTGCTCTTCTTCCTGGGCATCCGCGAGCAGCCCGGCGCGTTCTGGGGCTTCTTCGCGATGTTCATGATCCTCTTCTTCGCCACGGGCGTGGGCAACGCCTCCACCTTCCAGATGATCCCCGTGATCTTCCGCAAGGAGGTGGCACGGCTGATGCCCAGGGCGAGTGCGGACGAACAGACCCACGAAGCCGAGCGCGAGGCCGCGGCCACGATCGGCTTCACCTCCGCCATCGCGGCCTACGGCGCCTTCATCATCCCCAAGGCCTACGGCACCTCGATCGAATACACGGGCGGCGCGGAACCGGCGCTGTACCTCTTCATCGCCTTCTACGCCGTGTGCGTCGGCCTGACGTGGTGGTTCTACACCCGCCGCAACGCCGAGATCCGCTGCTGACCCCGCGGATGTGATCTGGAGACTCCCGATGAGCCACTTTCTCGACCGCCTCACCTTCTTCCGAAAGAACGTCGGCCAGTTTTCCGACGGCCACGGGATCGTCACCAACGAGGACCGCTCGTGGGAGGACGCCTACCGCAACCGCTGGCAGCACGACAAAGTCGTGCGCTCCACGCACGGCGTGAACTGCACCGGCTCGTGCTCGTGGAAGATCCACGTCAAGGGCGGGATCGTCACCTGGGAGACGCAGCAGACGGACTACCCGCGTACCTCCCCGGACATGCCCAACCACGAGCCGCGCGGCTGCTCCCGCGGGGCGAGCTATTCCTGGTACATCTACTCGGGCAACCGCCTGAAGTACCCCATGATGCGCCAGCAGCTCGTGGCGCTGTGGCGCGAGGCGCGCCAGCACCACAGCCCCGTGGCGGCGTGGCGGTCCATCGTGGAGGATCCGGAGAAGGCCAAGGCCTACAAGCAGCGCCGCGGGCTGGGCGGCTTCGTGCGCGTGGACTGGGACGAGGCCACGGAGCTGGTGGCGGCGGCCAACGCCTACACCGTGCGCACCCACGGCCCCGACCGCGTGGCGGGCTTCTCGCCCATCCCGGCGATGTCGATGCTGTCCTACGCCGCGGGCACGCGCTACCTTTCGCTGCTCGGCGGAACCTGCCTGTCCTTCTACGACTGGTACTGCGACCTGCCGCCGTCCTCGCCCCAGACCTGGGGGGAGCAGACCGACGTGCCGGAGAGCGCGGACTGGTACAACGCGGGCTTCCTGCTGATCTGGGGCTCCAACGTTCCGCAGACGCGCACGCCCGACGCGCACTTCTACACCGAAGCGCGCTACAAGGGCGCCAAGAGCGTCGTCATCACGCCGGACTACTCGGAAGCCTCGAAGTTCGGCGACCTCTGGCTCTCGCCCAAGCAGGGCACGGACGCCGCGCTCGGCATGGCGATGGGCCACGTCATCCTGCGCGAGTTCCACCTCGACCAGCAGTCGGACTACTTCCAGGACTACTGCCGGCGCTACACCGACTTCCCCATGCTGGTGCGCCTGGACCAGCAGGGTGACGGCTACGCCGGCGGGCGCCTGCTGCGCGCGAGCGACTTCACGAGCGCGCTCGGCGAGCAGGAGAACACGGGGTGGAAGACGGTGGCGGTGGACCGGACCACCGGGGAGATCGTGGTCCCGCGCGGCTCCATCGGCTTCCGCTGGAGCACGGACGGCCACTGGAACCTGGAGGAGAAGGACGGCCAGGACCAGGACGTCCAGCTGCGGCTGACGACGCTGCACGACCGGGACGAAACCGCGCCCGTTCGCTTCCCATACTTCGGCGACCGCCAGCACGACCACTTCACCGGCACGGATCACGACGAGGTGCTGACGCGCCAGGTGCCGGTGATGCGCGTCACCCTGGCGGACGGCACGGAAACCCTGGTCACCACCGTCTTCGACCTGTTCGCCGCCAACTACGGCGTGGACCGCGGCCTGGGCGGCGAGCACGCCGCCGCGTCCTACGACGACGACGTGCCCTACACGCCGGCGTGGCAGGAGCAGGTGACGGGCGTGCCGCGCAACCGCGTGATCGAGGTCGCGCGCGCCTTCGCCAAGAACGCGGACCGCACCGAGGGCCGCTCGATGGTCATCCTGGGGGCGGGGCTGAACCACTGGTACCACCAGGACATGATCTACCGCAGCATCATCAATCTCCTGGTGATGTGCGGCACGGTCGGCAAGTCGGGTGGCGGCTGGTCACACTACGTGGGCCAGGAAAAGGTCCGCCCGCAGACGGGCTGGGCCGCCGTGGCGTTTGCGCTGGACTGGCACCGCCCGCCGCGCCACATGAACTCGACCAGCTTCTTCTACGCCCACACCGACCAGTGGCGCTACGAGAAGCTGCCGGTTTCGGAGTTGCTCTCACCCACGGCGCCGGAGGGCGAGTGGGAGCGCGACAGCCTGATCGACTACAACGTGCGCGCGGAGCGCATGGGCTGGCTGCCGTCCTCGCCGCAGCTCAACCGCAACCCGCTGACCGTGGCGCGCGAGGCGCGCGACGCCGGCAACGATCCGGTGTCCCACACCGTGGAGAAGCTGACCCGCGGCGACCTGGCGTTCGCCTGCGAGGACCCGGATCACCCGGCCAATTTCCCGCGCAACCTCTTCGTCTGGCGCTCCAACCTGCTGGGCTCCAGCGGCAAGGGGCACGAGTACTTCCTCAAGCACCTGCTGGGCACCACGCACGGGATTCAGGGCAAGGAGCTGGGCGAGACGGGCGAGCAGAAGCCGCGCGAGGTCGCCTGGCACGACGAGGCGCCGGAGGGCAAGCTCGACCTGCTGTGCACGCTCGACTTCCGCATGTGCACGACCTGCCTGTATTCCGACGTCGTCCTGCCGACGGCGACCTGGTACGAGAAGTCGGACCTCAACACCTCGGACATGCACCCCTTCGTCCACCCGCTGAACCCGGCGGTGGACCCGGTGTGGGAGAGCCGCACCGACTGGGACATCTACAAGTCCATCGCCGCGAAGTTCTCCGAGGTGGCGCCGGAGGTGCTGGGCACGGAGGAGGACATCGTCCTCACGCCCTTGCAGCACGACACCCCGGCCGAACTGGGCCAGGCCACGGACGTGGCGGAGTGGCACAAGGGCGAGTGCGAGGCGAAGCCGGGCGTGACGATGCCGGCGATCAAGGTGATCGAGCGTGACTACCCCAACGTCTACGCGCGCTTCACCTCACTCGGGCCGCTGATGGACCAGCTCGGCAACGCCGGCAAGGGCCTGTCCTGGGACACGAACACCGAGATCGACTACCTGCGCAAGCTCAACGGCAGCGTGCGCAAGGGCCCCACGGCGGGCCGGCCCGCGATGGAAACCGACCGCCAAGCCTGTGACACCGTGCTCAGTCTGGCACCGGAGACCAACGGCGAAGTCGCGGTCAAGGCGTGGGCCGACCTGGAAAAGCGCACGGGCCGCGAGCACACCCACCTCGCCGAGGCGCGCGAGGAGGAGCACATCCAGCTCCACGACATCACGGCGCAGCCCCGCAAGATCATCTCCTCGCCCATCTGGTCCGGGCTGGAGAGCGAGAAGACCAGCTACAACGCGGGCTACACCAACGTCCACGAGCTGATCCCCTGGCGCACGCTGAGCGGGCGGCAGCAGCTCTACCAGGACCACGCGTGGATGCGCGCCTTCGGCGAGGCCCTGTGCGTCTACAAGCCGCCGGTGGACACCAAGACGATCGCNCCCGTTCAGGGAACCCACGACAACGGCCACGGCGAAATCGTGCTCAACTTCATCACGCCGCACCAGAAGTGGGGCATCCACTCCACCTACACCGACAACCTGATGATGCTGACGCTCTCGCGCGGCGGCCCCATCGTGTGGATTTCCGAGCGCGATGCGCAAAAGGTGGGCATCGAGGACAACGACTGGATCGAGGCCTACAACGCCAACGGCGCGCTCACGGCGCGGGCGGTCGTCTCCCAGCGCGTCAAGGAAGGCATGGTGCTCATGTACCACGCCCAGGAGAAGATCGTGAACGTGCCGGGCTCGGAGATCACGGGCACGCGCGGCGGCATCCACAACTCGGTGACGCGGGCCGTGGTCAAGCCGACGCACATGATCGGCGGCTACGCGCAGCTCAGCTACTTCTTCAACTACTACGGCACCGTCGGGTCCAACCGCGACGAATTCATCGTCGTGCGCAAGATGGCCACGGTCGACTGGCTGGAAGACGCCGAAAGTTCAACGCAACACCAGTCCGCCGGCCAGGTCCACTCGGGCGCGTGAAGGGAGATGATAGATGCGTGTGCGCGCGCAAATCGGAAAAGTCCTCAATCTGGACAAGTGCATCGGCTGTCACACCTGCTCGGTGACCTGCAAGAACGTATGGACCAGCCGCGAGGGCATGGAATACGCGTGGTTCAACAACGTCGAGACCAAGCCCGGCATCGGCTATCCCAAGGACTGGGAGAACCAGGGCCGCTGGAAGGGCGGCTGGCACCGCAAAAAGAACGGCAAGATCGAGCCGCGCCTGGGATCGAAGTGGCGCATCCTCGCCAAGATCTTCGCCAACCCGGACCTGCCGGAGATCGACGACTACTACGAACCCTTCACCTTCGACTACGAGCACCTGCACACCGCGCCGGACATGAAGGCGCCGCCCACGGCGCGCCCGCGCTCGCTCCTCACGGGCCAGCGCATGAACGACGTGCAGTGGGGCCCGAACTGGGAGGAGATCCTGGGCGGCGAATTCGCCAAGCGCTCGCAGGACTACAACTTCCAGGACATTGAAAAGGACATCTACGGGCAGTTCGAAAACACCTTCATGATGTACCTGCCCCGGCTGTGCGAACACTGCCTCAATCCGTCCTGCGTCGCCGTGTGTCCGTCCGGGGCGATCTACAAGCGCGAGGAGGACGGCATCGTCCTCATCGACCAGGACAAGTGCCGCGGCTGGCGCATGTGCATCTCCGGCTGCCCGTACAAAAAGATCTACTACAACTGGTCCACGGGCAAATCGGAGAAATGCACCTTCTGTTATCCGCGCATCGAGGCGGGCCAGCCCACGGTGTGCTCGGAAACCTGCGTGGGCCGCATCCGCTACCTGGGCGTGATGCTGTACGACGCCGACAAGATCGAGGAGGCCGCGAGCAAAGCCGACGAGCAGGATCTCTATCAGGCCCAGCTCGACGTCTTCCTCGATCCTTTCGATCCGGATGTCCAGGCCGCGGCCAAGCGCGACGGGATCTCCGAGTCCTGGATCGAGGCGGCCAAGCACTCCCCGGTGTGGAAGATGGCGATGGACTGGAAGGTCGCCTTCCCGCTCCACCCGGAGTACCGCACACTGCCCATGGTCTGGTACGTGCCGCCGCTCTCGCCCGTCCAGCAGGCGGCCGAGGACGGCAACCTGCCCCTGGACGAGGGCGTGCCGGACGTGCGCCAGCTGCGTATCCCCGTGCGCTACCTCTCCAACATGCTCACCGCCGGCTGGGACGAGCCCGTCGTTACCGGGTTGGAGCGCATGCTGGCCATGCGCCAGTACATGCGCAGCCAGACGGTGGACGGCGTGATCGACGAGAGCGTGGCGGAGCGCGTCGGCCTGACCGGGAACGAGATCGAGGAGATGTACCGGATCATGGCGATCGCCAACTACGAGGACCGCTTCGTCATCCCCACCAGCCACCGCGAAACCGACGAGGACGCGGAGCAGCTGCGCGGGGGCTGCGGCTTCTCCTTCGGCCAGGGCTGCAGCGGCACGCCCTCCAGCCCGACGGAGAGCGTCAACCTCTTCGCCATGACCAAGGGCCCGGGGAGTTAAGGAGCAGCCATGTACACCTGCGCCGCGCTTGCCGCGCTTTTGAACTACCCCACGGCCGAGCTGCAGCAGGCCGTGCGGGACGGCGAGATCGCCCGCGCGCTGCGGCAGGAGGGGCTCGTGCCGCGCCGCGAGCGCGAGGCCCTGAAGCCGCTGCTGGACGAACTCGCCACCTGGGATCTGCTGGATCTGCAATCGCGCTACGTCGCGCTGTTCGACCGCAGCCGGGCGCGCTCGCTGCATCTCTTCGAGCACGTTCACGGCGAGTCGCGCGACCGCGGCGAGGCGATGGTCCAGCTCCAGCAGATGTACGATGAAGCGGGCCTCGAACTGACGGCCAAGGAGCTGCCGGACTTTCTGCCGCTGTATCTGGAGTACTGTTCCGTTCTTCAGCCCGAGGAAGCCCGCCAGCGCGTCGCCCAGCCCATCCACGTCATCGCCGGCATCCGCTCGCGCCTGGTCGAGCGCGAGTCCAGCTACGCCGGGGTGTTCCGGGCCATCGAGGCGCTCTCGGCACAGCCGGCCGACGCC
>JGI1684J13235_1000995_pt1 | contig 10147 bp, 6 predicted proteins | sample PonA232FremontCA_2_FD_13235 | JGI IMG/M metagenome (IMG submission 13235) | reverse complement strand
ACACATTTTGCACATCGTATGCAATTCTGCTCTTTATCACGTTTTGCTTCTTTTGCTGGTATAACAAGAATACCAGATGTTCCTTTAACCACCGGAATATCTAGTGAATTTAAAGCTTTCCCCATCATCGGGCCGCCGTTTACCACTTTGCCTGTGTCTTCGGGTAAACCACCTGCTGCTTCAATTATGTCCTTTACCGGTGTGCCGATCCTTACCATAAAATTGGATGGTTTTTTAAGAGATTTACCGGTAACTGTAACTACTCTTTCTACCAGGGGTTTATTTTTTTGTACAGCTTCATAAACAGCAAGAGAAGTGCCTACGTTATGAACAACTACGCCCACATCAAGTGGCAATCCGCCTGATGGAACTTCTCTGTTGATTAATGCTTTTATTAGTTGTTTTTCACCTCCTTGTGGATATTTCACTTTTAATGGGTAAACCTCGATACCTTCCTTGTCACTCACAATATTTTGTATGTGTTCAAGCGCATCAGGTTTATTATTTTCAATTCCTATCAATACCCTGTTAACGCCTAAAGCTTTTTTTAAAAGTTGAATTCCGGTTAACATCTCTTCAGTACGTTCCAACATAACCCTGTGGTCTGATGTTAAATACGGCTCACATTCAACCCCATTAATTATTAAGGTGTCTACTTTTTTGCCTTCCGGAACAGATAATTTCACGTGAGATGGAAATGTAGCTCCACCCAATCCAACGATTCCTGCTTCAGATACTTTATCCCGTATCTCCTGGGCGGAGAGGGAGAAGTCTTTTATCAGATCAGGAGTAGTATCGATGTTATCATTCCATTCATCGCCTTCAACATTAATAATTACGCACGGTTTCCTGAAACCTGATGGATCAAGTGCATTGTCAATTTTCGCTATAGTACCTGAAACAGATGAATGAATATTTGCAGAAACAAAACCTTCGCTTTTAGCGATGACATCGCCCACCTTAACCTGATCTTTCTTTTTGACAACAGGCTTAGAGGGTGCTCCGATATGTTGTGCAATGGGTATGGTAACTTGTTTCGGAAGCCCCGCTTTTTCAATGGGTTTATTGGCTGTAAGCTTGTTTTCAGCCGGATGAACACCACCTTTTGAAAATGTTTTTAACACTTTTGCCTCCTCTGTTTTAGTTAGTAATATTGGTTAGATATCAGTTGTTGCCTTTATTTGAAACTTTTGATGATTCGTCTTTGGTTTCTTTTTCACTTTCAGCCTTTTTTTTCTTTTTGGGCGGAAACCCTATTTCAAGAATTGCATTTGTCGGACATTCTTCAACACATTTCCTGCAAAGTTTACATTTATATGAGTCAATGTAAGCCAGGTTGTTTTCCATTGTTATTGCATCGTACGGGCATACTTTCACACATTTTCCACAACCGATACATGCCACTTTACAAGCTTTTCTTGCTACAGCTCCTTTGTCCTGATTTACGCATGAAACATATATTTTTCTGTCCTTTTTGTTTTTCTTTCTCAGCTCAATAATATCATTAGGGCAGGCTTCAACACATGCATTGCAAGCGGTGCAATTATCATCAATTACATATGGCAGGCCGGTGTCTTCATTCATAAAGATAGCCTCGAAATCACAAGCTTCCACACAATCACCAAACCCCAGGCAACCATAATGACAACTTGTTTCACCACCGTAAAGCAAGGAGGAAATAGCGCACGTTTGTGCACTGTCATATTCATTGGTTTTGGGTCTGTTTTCTGGTGTTCCGTTGCATCTGACAACAGCTACAAGCGGTTCTTTTTCACCTACTTCTTTTCCAAGAATTTCTGCCACCTTTTGCATTGTTTCATTGCCTCCTACCGGGCAATAAAGTTCAGAAATGTCATCAGCATTGACTAAAGCCTCTGCAAACTGTCTGCAGCCTGGATGTCCACAGGCCCCACAATTAGCAGCAGGTAAAGCTTCTTCAACCTCGTCAATGCGCGGGTCTTCATAAACTTTAAATTTTTGAGCTACGATATATAGAATAATTGCAGCTATTGCCCCTAAGCCACTTAATGAAATAATCGTATATAAAATAGTTGTCGTCATAATGTTATGATTTAAACGAGTTTTTGGATTTTAAATGAAAATACTTTTTCGAAATAATCTTTTAAAGCGTACAGAATAAGATAATAGGGAACAAGTGTTCCCAGGGCTCCAATCCCGATGATAACTTCATTTTTGGTAAAAGCATTTAGTGTGAATAAAGCTATCAGCACTAAAAAAAATGGAACGACATAACCAAATAATAATGCTTTGAACCCGAGTGACTGCTGTAAAATAATGTTTACTTCTTCTCCTTCATGGAAGTTACCACTTGTGTCAAACACTTCTACTTCCTTATTTTCCATGTCTGAGGCGGTACAAACACCTTTAGCATGACAACTGGCACAGGCACTTATATTTAAAAAATGAACTTTAATTTTGTTCCCTGAAATTGCATCTATCTTTCCCTTGTGTTCAATTACTTTTTTTGCCATAAATTTTTCTGCAAATTCAATTTGCCTACAAAGATATATATGTTTATTAAATAACAGATGCTTTATATCATCTTTAACCCTGTGGAATATTATTTAGAAGGATTTTAAATAAATGAGAGCATATATTTTTTTATGCATGTAAATGCAAATTAGAAGGTTTTTCAATAATTTAGAAACAGCTTAAAACTTATAAAAGGAAATTTTTATGATATTTACAAAACCTACTATGCTTGTCGATCCGGATACAGCTAAGAAGAACCTGAAAGATATGTATCAAAAGGCCCGAAAACATAAATTGATGTTTCGGCCACATTTTAAAACTCATCAATCAGGAATGATTGGGGCTTGGTATAGCGAATTGGGGATTGATAAAATCACTGTTTCTTCTGTAGATATGGCAGCGTATTTTACTCGTTTTGGCTGGGAGGATATATTGATTGCCTTTCCTGTGAACATTAAGGAGATTGATGTTATTAATAAACTTGCGCAACAGATAAAATTATCCCTGACTGTTTTAAATGTTGAAAGCGTAGAATATCTCGACAAGTATCTTTTACATGAAGTTGATGTTTATATCAAGATTGATGCAGGTTATAAACGAACAGGAGTGGTGTGGAGTAATCAGGCTGAATTACAATCTTTAGCCCATTCTGTCAATGAAAACGAGAAGCTTAATTTAAAAGGTATCCTTTGTCATTCGGGTCAGACTTATCAGGTGAATTCTGTCTCTGAAATAATCGATATTCATGAAGAATCAAAATATAGAATGAAGAAGGTGCAGGAAACTTTGAGTTCAATAAAAAAAGATCTTCTTATTTCCATAGGAGACACTCCTTCTTGCAGTCTTGCGGATGATTTTGAAGGTGTTGATGAAATTCGGCCCGGAAATTTTATTTTTTATGATCTTCAACAATACAGGGCAGGAGCCTGTAATCTCTCTGATATTGCTATAAGCGTTGCATGCCCTATAGTTTCAATGCACAGGGATAGAAATGAAATGGTGATTTATGGCGGCGCTGTTCATTTTTCAAAAGATACATTTTTCGAGGGAGGTAGGAATATTTATGGTTATGTAGTGAGTTTGAGTGATGAAGGCTGGATAGTTCCCGATAGTAAAATGTTGCTTACAAAAGTCTCTCAGGAACACGGAATCATATCTGTCAGCCCTGATGCATTTATGGAATATAAAACAGGCGATTTTATCGGTGTTCTACCAGCACATGCGTGTCTGACAGCAAATCTGATGAAAGGATATGTTGATTCGAATGGCATTAAGTATGATCATTTAGCTTGTAAATAGGTAGTTTCATAAGTAGCGGTTAAAATTTATAAGAAGAATTCAGAATTCTGTGTTGATATTGACCGCTACTTTTTAAAATGCAAAAAAAAGAGGGCATTCCAATTATAAGAATACCCTCTTTTTATATTTTATTGTGAAGCTAATTTTATTTTACTTCCCAGGTGCTTCCGCTGTTAAGCAGATCGTCTACACACTTGTAATCTGATTCTTCCTGTACCTGTTTAATTTGCTCCTCCATCTTTCTTTCATAAGTACCTGATTCCACATTGCGTATTACTCCGACTGCAACAGGGTATTCAGGGTACCGCATATTTGCGAGCATTTGATGAATCCCAGGATTAGGTTCTTTAGCATCATGTACAAGAATATCATCTTCGGTATACCCATCTTTTCCGATTTCAACTACTTTGAGTTTCAAGCCATCCAATACAATCCCTTTGTTTCTCTCGCTGCCAAAAATCATCTTTTCTCCATGTCTTAAAACAAGTTGTCTGTCATCTTTGAATTTTTTATCAGAAATTACAGCATGTGTTTTGTCATTATAGATAACACAGTTTTGAAGAATTTCCACAACGCTTGTCCCTTTGTGTTTTTCAGCTTCAAGGAAAATTTCCTGGTTTAATTTTATGTTGTTATCCACTGAGCGGGCAAAGAATTTCCCTTGTGAACCGATAACCAATTCTCCCGGATGAAAAGGATTCTCTATTGTTCCGTAAGGAGAGGTTTTCGTTTTGGCTCCAAGCTTTGATGTAGGGGAGTATTGCCCCTTTGTTAGTCCATAAATTTCATTATTGAAAATGATAATATTTAGGTCAATATTTCTACGCACAGTATGAATAAAATGATTTCCTCCAATAGCGAGCGAATCGCCGTCACCCGTAACCTGCCAGACACTTAATTCTGGATTTGATGTTTTTGTGCCTGATGCAATTGCAGCAGCTCGCCCGTGAATACTATGAAAACCGTAGGTATCCATGTAATAGGGGAATCTGGAAGAACATCCAATTCCTGATATGAACGCAAAGTTTTCTTTAGGATGGCCCATCTCAGGAAGTGATTTTTGAATAGCAGCCATAATTGCGTGGTCTCCACAACCGGGACACCATCTTACTTCCTGGTCGCTTTTAAAATCTTTTGCTGTAAGTTTATTATCGGTATTATTTTTATTTTCAGCCATAATTAACCCTCCAGGATTTTTTTTATGTGTTCCTTAATTTCAATAGTGGTAAAGGGTTGACCTTGAACCTTATTGTATTTTAGATATTCGTGTTTGGGAAAATTCATTCTCAGGTAATCCGCAAATTGACCTTTGTTGAGTTCACAAACCAATATTCGTTTGAAATTATTTAACACTTCACCAGTGTTTTTGGGAAGCGGACGGATATAGTTAAAATGCGCCAGGCTAATATTAAAACCATCTTTTCGTAATTCATCCACTGCAGTTTTGAGGTGTCCGTATGTTCCGCCCCAGCCTACAACTAATAATTCACCTTCCTCATCGCCATCGACAGTTTGTTCAGGAATGTAATTCTCAACCTTTTGAACTTTCTCTTCTCTTAAATTAACCATTTTTTCATGGTTTTGAGGATCATGGGAGACAGAACCTTTTAATTCATCTTTTTCCAGTCCGCCAATACGATGCTCAAAGCCAGGCATTCCTGGTATTGCCCAGGTTCTGGATAATTTTTGCGGGTCCCTGGCATAAGGCATCCAGTTCTTTTCATTTTTTGAAACGATAGGTGCTTTAATTTCGGGGTATTCTGACATTGAAGGAATTTTCCATGGTTCGGATCCATTGGCAATAAATCCATCTGTCAGCAGAATTACCGGGACCATGTGCTCTACAGATATTTTAGCTGCTGTAAAAGCATAATGAAAACAGTTNCTCGGCGTTGTAGCTGCCATAACGACTACCGGACTTTCACCGTTTCTGCCGTACAAAGCCTGCATTAAATCTGATTGTTCAGGTTTTGTAGGCAAACCCGTTGAAGGACCACCTCTTTGAACATCAACAATTACCAGAGGTAGTTCTGCCATTACTGCTAGTCCAACTGCTTCAGATTTAAGCGCTAAGCCCGGGCCTGAAGTAGTAGTAACAGCTAAGGAACCTGCAAAGCTGGCTCCTAAAGCAGTGCAAATACCAGCAATTTCATCTTCTGCCTGAAAGGTTTTAACACCGAAATCTCTTCTTGTTGATAATTCTTGTAAAATTTCGGAAGCCGGGGTAATAGGGTAGGAGCCACAGAATAATTTCAGATTAGCTTTTTCTGCCGCAGCAATAAATCCCCATGCAGTTGCTTTATTTCCGTCAATGTTTCTGTATGTACCTTTTTCAATTTCAGCCGGACTGATTTGATAGGTCGGAGATAGCAGTTCAACTGTCTCGGCGTAATTATAACCTGCTTCAAGAACTTTCTTATTGGCTTCAATGACTTTAGGCTTATTTTTGAATTTCTTTTCAAAAAATTGTTCGGTATATTTTAAAGGTCTTCCAAATAGCCAATAAACCATTCCCAGCGCAAACATGTTTTTACTTCGCAGAATACTTTTGGGATCGAGACCTACATCTTTTAAGCTCTCTTTGGTTAATGTAGTTATAGGGGCTTTGATGACATTGTATCCATCAAGTTTATCTTCTGTAATGGGGTCATTGGTTTCGTACCCGGCTTTTTTTAAAAATTTATCGGTAAAGCTATCTTCGTCAACAATGATAGTACCCCCGGTTTTTACCCATTTTGAATTTGCTTTTAGGGCTGCAGGATTCATGGCTACAAGTACATCTGCATAATCACCAGGTGTGTTTACCTGTTTATGTCCGAAATGCACCTGAAATCCTGAAACTCCGCCAATTGTACCTTGTGGAGCTCTGATTTCCGAAGGGTAATCAGGAAAAGTTGAAAGATCGTTTCCGATAAATGCTGAAGTATCTGAAAATAGGGTTCCGGTTAATTGCATGCCATCACCCGAATCGCCTGCAAAACGCACAACGACATCTTCTCGTTCGATGACATCTGTTTTTTTACTCATATCAATTTCATTTTAGAAAAAGTTTAAAGATTGATTTTAAGGAACTTTTATAAATTTTAAATGCATATAAAACAGATTTTTATTTTATATGCATCCATCAGTTTTTCAATACGTTATCCTTTTTGTTCGTATTGATTTTGATGACAAAGTTAAGTAATGTTAATTAATTATTAACGAAATTTTTTACAATATTTTCAGGCTTTCAATGATTTTTCTCATGTCTCTGCTTAAGATAGTGACTACTATATGCGTTGTGATTTTTCCTTTTTAATTGTTTTATCTGTTTTTATTGTTGATTTTTACCGAATAGGTGAGGTGAAAACCATACAATTTCTAAGTCGTGAGTGCGTGAGTGAGAATCGCTCAATTTAGGTTCAGGTTAAATGTGCTAAATTTAATCCTCAAAAGGTAGTGCATTTTTTCCGGCATAAATTTATAACTGAGTAATATTCTACATTTTCCTGCGTTTACACACAAGAAGAGAGAATATATTTTTTGGTTGGATATTATTAGGTATGAATGAGGTTTTATTCAAGAAGCAGAAGAGTGTAAAACATATATTTTATTAATTTATCTTCTAAAACAATTACAAATGGCTATTGAAAAGGAATTTCAAAAAATTATTACCAGGGATGATATTGTTGTATATGAGAACCATAAATATTACCTTGTAAAACGAAAGGNAGTAGATCATGATAATATCTATCCGAAGAAAGAATGGACCTTTAGAGAAGTCCTCGATGATATAGGAGTAAAGGCAGATAGTTTATAATCACTACTCGGGTTTATTCAGGCAAGACACTGGTTAACAGTATTTAGACAAGGAGGTGTATATACCATTCATTATCAACCATTTATCACCTAAAATAAAAGGCAGACGTTTTGATGCGTCTGCCTTTTATTTGTTGTTGATTATCAAGAGTCTTATTCTTTGATTAGCTTAATAACTTTATCTACATTTTTGCCTCTTATTTTGAGGAAGTAGATTCCGTCATTCTGATCTGCGATGTTAATGGTTTGTCTGACTGAGTTGCTGTTGAATTCTTTTCTGTAAACCATTTTGCCCACAGTATTAAATACCATCACGCTGTATTCATTACCCGTTTCACTATCAATTTCTATTGAATACTGACCGTTCCCCGGGTTCGGATAAACCTCCAGAGACAGGCTTTCTTCGTCGATGATGGCATTTGCTTCATCAGCTACCTGGTAATCACCGGTAGAAGTAATAATAGTATCGGCATCATCAGCCTGAATTTCATAGAAAACCTTAGTTCCGGCAGGATATCCAGGTATTTCTCCTGCATAATTATCTTCTGAACCTGTGCCTTCGTTTGTCATATCAACGGATTCTGTAAGATCATCTGATGCTGTTCCATGTTTTATTACGGCTGAAATGACATCGTCAGGATTATCATCTGTAATAGTGGCGTTTATCTGAACTTTCTCATCAGCTTCTGGTTCAGAAGGACTTTCTGAAACGTTTGATATTACAGGAGGTATGTTTCCAAAGATTTCCACATCATTTTCCTTTCGTGGTAAAATTTTACGTTCATCGAAGGAATAATGAGCAATTCCGGTTACATGGTACTTTCCGCCTACTACCGCATCATATTCATACATCATTGGGGATACAAGGATACTTTCGCTATTATTTATGATTTCCCATTGTCCATGTCCAACTTCACTGGTATCTGCAATACATTCTGCTTCTTCAACCCTGATAAATACTCCCTCGTATTTTTCCTTATTGGCCTGGCCTGTTGTTATCGTATCAGCTTCAGGGAGTTCGTTACCAGAGGAGATAACTTTCGTATTAAAAATATACGATAACTGAGTCGTATTATAGTATTCATCAACTTCGCTTACAACGCTAACACTATCGCCTATACTGACTGAAGGCTCGTTATAAGAAAAAGCATAAATGCCATTCCATGGACCTTTTCCGTCCTGTATGAAATATCCTTCGTATCCGGTAGCAGTAACAATTCCCGTTGTTATTACGGTATCTCCGGAGTATTGTGAGGAGTCTGTTTCGCTAACCACAGAAGACTGAATGTCATTGATGGTAACCCTGTCGTATTTTGATGGAGAATACATGTGTTCTTCTGTTGTTGTGGTATCTTCATTGTTACTCGCTGCCGTAATGGTATAGAATATCGTGTCTTCTACTGTATGACCGGGAATTTTTGATTCCGTTTTAAAAGTGTTTTCGGCATCATTTACCATTCCAATTTCATTATTCAGTGATTCGCTCGCTGTGCCCCACTTAAGATAAACAGTGTCAAGGCCGAGACCAGATGGTTCAGTTACTTCGGCCAATAGGTGGACTTCATCATCTTTTCTTGGAATTGCAGGATCAGTAATGATATTGCTGACTTTAGGTTTTGAAGCATCATAAGCACTTACGTTATCAATTTGATAGGTTGTGGTTTCGCCATTATTATCATCACCAACATATTTAAATGCAATGTGAACTGTATCTGCATAATTGGAGAGGTCCATTGTTCCTGCAGAACCGAAGCTGCCATAACTACCTGTGGGTTCGGTTGGAATGGTGAAATTGTTTGTAATCTCTGTCCAGGTAGCTCCTTCTACATTAGAACCATCAAAGTCTTCAGATATCCAAACTGTTAAGCCATCATGTGTCCAGTAACCCACATTAATGTCAAAAGTGAATTCCGGGGCAGGTATATCACTTTGGTCGATACCTGGTGTAATTAGCCATGTTTCATTGGCTTCGCCGGTATTGTATGATGCCATTTGGGCGAATTTGTTTCCGCTATTTTCACTACCATGCCAACCCTCGCTGCCTACTGGAGTATAATTTGTCCAGTCGATGAGATTATCAGAGATTAAAGTATTGGATGATGTTGTTTCAAAGTCTTCTACATAAGGTAACGTTACATAGGGATTCGAAACCATGTAGGACATTTCCTCTGTTGTGATTGTGTCATTCTGATTGTTTGCTGCTGATATTGTATAGAAAACTTCGGTTTCGTCAGCGTGAGGCGGAATGTCACCTTCGTAAGTATCCCCGCTGGCAGATGTCATAGTTATAGTATCTTCCAACGTGCCTGAGGTGGTTCCATAAGCTAAAGAGACAGCTTGAATGGTTCCATCATCAATCACATCAGCAGATACGGTAACAGTTGAATCAGAAGTTGGATGTTTGGGTGAAGCGGTAACATTGTTGATGGATAGAGGTATCACCCCATAATCAGTCCATTCAACATTATCAATTGCTACCTGACCAGAACTGCCACTTGCTTGAATAAATTGGAGATTGAAATCACCTTCAATATCTATTATTATATTCCCTGAATTT
>JGI1684J13235_1000994_pt1 | contig 10152 bp, 8 predicted proteins | sample PonA232FremontCA_2_FD_13235 | JGI IMG/M metagenome (IMG submission 13235) | reverse complement strand
AAGCCGCGCTCCACCTCCCGGAGAAAGCTCCCGCTGTAGAGCAAATGATCCACGCCCTGCCTTGCGGCCTCGCGGCCCATTTCCTCGTGGGCCGCCTCCGCCTCGTCCCCCAGCTCGAGCATGTCTCCCAGAATGGCGATCAAGGTCCCGGATCCCGCGAGCTCGCGCGCGCTTTGCAGGGCGCAGCGCACGGACATGGGATTGGAGTTGTAGCAGTCGTCGATTAGGGACCAGTCGCCGACACGGTGCATCTGGCTGCGGTGCTCCGGCAGCTGGGCGTCCGCCAGGCCAGCCTCGATATCCCCGGAGTCGCATCCCAGCTCCCATGCGGCCGCTGCCGCTGCCAGGATGTTCTCCAGCTGGTATCCCTCCCGGAATCCGGGCGCCACCTCGAGCTCGGTTCCGTCCAGATGGAGGCGGTACACTCCCCGGTCCCCGGAATGGCCCAGGTACTCGCCCCTGTAGGGGACCTGTTCCTTCCGGCAGGAAAAGCGCATCATCCGCAGATCCGTCCTCTTCGGCAGCGCTTCGTTCAAAAGGGGATAATCCGAGCTTGCGAGCAGGAGGCCGCCTTCCCGAACAGCTGCGGCCAACTTGGCCTTTTCCCGGGCCACGCCCTCCTGGCTCCCCATACCTTCCAGATGGGCCGGGCCGACATTGTGGATCAGAGCGACATCCGGCCGAAGGATGCGGGCCAGCTCGTCCATCTCCCCGGTCTGATTCACTCCGGCCTCCAGGACCCAATAGGACTCCCTCCCGGAAAATCCCAGCAGGGAGAGAGGCACTCCGAGACGGTTGTTCCAGTTCTTGTAATTCTTCGCCGTTTCCGCCCGTGTAGCCAGAATCGAGGCCAAAAGCTCCTTGAGGCTCGTCTTGCCCGCGGATCCGGTTACCGCGACAAGGGTTCCCCGGAAGCGCTGCCGCCACCAGGCCCCCAGATCGCCCAGGGCGGTCAAGCAATCCCCGACGCGGAACACGGGGACGCTGTTCCCGATCCCTGGCGGGTCCTCCCGGGCCATGACCGCGACAGCTCCGCGCTGCACCGCGTCCACCGCGAACTGATGCCCATCGGCGCGTTCCCCGGGGAGACAGACGAAGAGATCCCCAGAGCGGACCTGTCTGCTGTCGGTCCGGACATCGCGGATCGCGACCCCTTCGCCGGATCCGGTGATCTCCGCCCCAGTGGCCTGGATGACATCGTCCGATCGCATCGTCTCAGACCCGCCCCGGATTGGGATTATCCCGGACCAGGGGGACGGGATGACTGGGAATCCCCAATCGCATCACCACCCCCGCCCTTTTCCGCTATGCAGGTAATCCAGGACCGCCTGCCCGTCGTGAAAGGGCAGCTTTATGCCTTGGACCTCCTGATGGGTCTCGTGGCCCTTGCCAGCGATGAGAAGCACGTCCTCGGGGCCCAGCCTGTCCAGCGCCCCGCGAATGGCCCGTTCCCTGTCCGCGTCCCGGACCACCTCCACCGCCCCTTCCAGCCCGGGCTCGATATCGTCCATGATCCGCTCCGGATCCTCGCTGCGAGGATTGTCCGAGGTCAGAAAGGCCACATCCGCGTATTCGGAAACAACCCGTCCCATAACGGGACGTTTGCTTCGATCCCTGTCCCCGCCGCATCCGAAAAGGACCAGAATCCGCCCGTAGTCCAGATCCGCCACCGCGGAAAGGATGTTTTCCAGGGCATCCGGGGTGTGGGCGTAGTCCACAAAGACATGGAGCCCCCTCTCGTTCTCCACCCATTCCAGCCTGCCCGGTACCCCGGAAAAGGACTCCAGACGGGAAAACGCCTCCTCGGACAGGCCCAGGGCGAGTCCCATGGCCTGGACTGCAAGAAGATTGGAGGCGTTGTGCCGTCCAATGAGCGGTGACCGGACACTCCAGGTTCGGTCCCCGTAGCGCATGCGCAGGGCCAGCCCCTTGCGATCCGCCTGCCGCAGCTCCCCGTGCAGAACGGCCTGCCCCATGTCCGGGGAGCTTTCCATGCTGTATCCCAGCACATGGGGGCACATAGCCGCGAGCCGCCACCCGTAGGCGTCGTCCAGGTTGAGCACGGCCGGTCCGCCGGATGCCAGGTATTCGGTGAAGAGCAAGCTCTTGCTGTGGAAATAGCTCTCCATATCCTGGTGGTAATCCAGATGCTCCGGGCTCAGGTTGGTGAACAGGGCGGCGTCGAAACGCAGCCCCGCCACCCGCTTCTGTTCCAGGCCGTGGGAGGAGACCTCCATACAGACGGTGTCCGCTCCGTCCCGGCTCATTCGGGCCAGCAGGCCGTGCACTCCAAGACAGTCCGGGGTGGTCAGCCCCGCGGCCTCCTCGTGGCCGGGCCAACGATAGCTTATCGTGCCCAGAACGCCCACGTTCCGCCCGACTTGGCCAAGGAGATGCTCCAGGAGATAGCATACGGTCGTCTTGCCGTTGGTTCCGGTTATTCCCACCAAGGAAACGGGCAGCGAGGCGGTTTGGAATCGGATCCTNGCCANCTGGCCAAGGGCGTCCCGTACATCGGAAACCCGGACATGGGATCCGGGCAGCTCGCGGGCCTCCGCGGGGAGCTCCCGGTCCGAAAGGACATACCCCGCCCCGCGACGCAGGGCCTGGGCAACGAATTCCCCGCCATGCCTTTGCGTCCCGGGCAAGGCCACAAAGACATCCCCCGGCTGCACCGAACCGGAATGGGTGCGCACTTCGGCCCCGGAGGCAACGGCCTGCTTCAGATCCGTCCAGAGCTCCATAGGCGGCTATCCTTCCTTGTCCCCGCCACCCAACCAAAGGACCACATTCCCCTTTTTCCAATCGCTGCCTGGATCGGGGCTCTGCTTGGCCACGACCACACCGGAGCCCTTCACCGCGGGGACGCTCCCTCTGCGGGCCAACAGCTCCATGGCCAGACGCAGGGGCATGCCTCGCAAATCCGGCACCCGGGAAGCGTCCGTCTCCCGCTTCCCGGTCTTGCGGGTGATGATGCGAAAGTTCCCGGACCCTTCCTTGTCCCGGGATACTTGGGCGGCGTCCTGGCTCAAGGTCGGACGCCACTCCCGAAAGGCCTTGGTATGGCGCAAAAGGGTCTGTCCCACCTTGCGGACCGCCGGAGCCGCAACAATCCCTCCGTAATGATTTTCCTCGGGGCTGTCCACCACCGCGAGGAGGAGATATTCCGGATCCCGAGCGGGAATGAGCCCGGCGAAGACAGCCAGATAGTCCTCACCGTATCCCCCGCTTGCCAGGGCCTGTTGGGCCGTCCCGGTCTTGCCCCCCACGCGAACGCCCTTGATATTGGCCCTTGTGCCGGTGCCGTCGCCCTCGACCACGCTTTCGAGCATGTCCAGCACCTCTTGCGCTGTCTGCTCGGAATAGACACGGCTGGGCTCGGGCTTGTCCCGGGCCGGCTCCCGGACCAGAGTCAGGGGTTTGCGAACCCCCTTGTTGGCCAGACAGAGATAGGCCCGTCCCATCTGGTACAGATTCTGGGAGAATCCCTGTCCGAAGCTCGCGGAGGCGAGCTCGACCTTGTTCCACTGCCTGCTGCTTCGGAGAATCCCCTCGTTTTCCGAGGGCAGGGGCAGGCTCGTCTTCTCTCCCAGCCCCAGTGCCCGCAAATCCCTGACGTACGGCTCAACCCCCAGATCCATGCCGATCTTGGCCGCACCCACATTGCTGGAATACCGAAGGATCTTCCTCACCGGCAGCCACCCGTAGTTATGGGTGTCCTTCACGGAATAGCCCTTGAAGCGCCACGTTCCGTTTTCGCAGTAGTAGATCGTCTTCGGCTCGCAGAGCCCTTCTTCCAGGGCGGAGGCCACAAGAAAGGGCTTCATGGAGGAGCCGGCCTCAAAGGCGTCCAGTGCGGCCCTGTTCCGCCACAGCCGAGGGGAATATCTCCTGAAGCAGTTGGGATTGAAAAAGGGATACTGAGCCGAGGCGAGGATATGGCCGTTATCCACCTTGACCACGAGAAACATGCCGTGATCCCCGCCGTATTCCCGGACCGCCTCAGCGATGGCCTTTTCCGCCGCGAATTGGATCCGGGTATCCAGGGTCAGGGTTACGTCCTCGCCGGAGAGCTCTCCAGTGAGCTCTCCCGGGGCATACAATACGCGGCCGAATGCGTCGCGCTGAACCAGGAGCTCCCGCTTTCGGCCGGAAAGTCTGGAGTCGAAGCTGAGCTCGATCCCCTCCAGACCCCGATTGTCCATGCCGACAAAGCCTAGGAGCTGCCCCGCCAGTCTGCCCTGGGGATAGATCCGCCTGGGTTCCTGGGTCAGATAGACCCCTGCCAGTTCCTTGGACCGAATGCGCTGCGCCTTTTTGTCCCCGATCTTGCGCTCGATCCAGATGAAATTCCTGCCCTTGCTCAATCGCCGGGCCAGGGTGTCCCGCTCCAGGGTCAATATATGGGAAAGAACGCGAGCGACGCGGTCCGGATCCTCAATATCCTCCGGCCGAACAAAGACCGAATCCACGGTGACGCTCTTGGCCAACAAGGACCCGCGACTGGAATAGATATCCCCCCTGAGCCCCCGAACAGAATCCCTGGTCCAGTACTGGGCCTGGGATTCCTCGGACAATTCCAGTCCGTGCACGACCTGGATAAAGTAGGTTTTGACCCACAGCCCGGCCCAGATCAGGAAAAGGACTCCGGCCAGGAGCATAATCCGCATCCCGGACCAGTCCTTGTGTGTACGTGTGTTGCCTGTCCGCATCAGCACCGCCCGTATTCGCCGCAGGCCCGGGGAACAAGCCGCTCCGGACCGGGGAGGAAACTTCCCTTTGCGGAATGCCTCCCTTCCGGAGCCCCCCATCTAGCGCAGCCTGCGGATCTGCTCCTTTTGCGGGGGTCCAAGCCCCAAGCGCGAGGCCATCTCCTGGAGCCTGTAATCGGAGACGAGATGCATTCGTTCCACCTCGAGCTTGGCATTAAGGGTCTTCTCCGACTGCAGCTCGCTTTTCAGCTTTTTGATATCGTAGGAGATGTTGACGATCTGGACATTGAGCCAGACCAGCCCCAGACTGAGCCCGAAAGCGGCCAGACCGGACAGGACCAGACCCCTCACGCCGAGCCTGCCTCCCTGACTCGCCCTGTTTTCTCGACTCACCGATCCTCCGGGGCCTCGGCGACGCGCATCTTCGCGCTCCTCGCGCGCCTGTTGCGCGCGATCTCCTCCGCCGAGGGGGGAATGGGTTTTTTGTGCACCAGCCGCAGGCGCGGTCGGCCGCTGCAGGTGCAGCTCATCTGATCCTCGGGACAGGTGCAGCCCCGGGCCGCCTTGCGAAAGGACCACTTGACCAGCCTGTCCTCCAGGGAATGAAAGGAGATCACCGCCACTCGCCCGCCGGGATAAAGGAACCCGGGTATCTGCCCCAAAAAGGCGGAAAGCTCCTCGAGCTCCTCATTGACCGCTATACGCAGCGCCTGGAAGGTGCGCGTGGCCGGATGTCTCCGGGCCTTTCGCCGCCATTTGGCCGGATAGGCGCTTTTGACCGCTTCCGCCAGCTCCAGGGTGGTTCGAAAGGGGCCGCCTTGGCGCCGTTTCTCTATTTCCCGGGCAATCCGACCGGCCATGGGCTCCTCCCCGTAGTCCCGGACAATTCGCTCCAGGCGCGCTCTATCCGCAAGATTCACAAGATCCGCCGCCGTCTCTCCGTCGGAGTCGGCATCCAGACGCATATCCAGCGGGCCGTCCTGATGCAGGCCGAAGCCGCGCTCGGCACTGTCCAGATGGCGAGAGGAAACCCCCAGATCCAGGACCGCTCCGTGGAGNTCCTCCCAGCCCAGCTGCCGCATCATCTCCGGAAAGCGGCTGAAGCGGGACCGCGCCAGGGTCGCCTGGTCCAGGAATCCCTCCTCCCGAATCCTCGACTCGGCCTCGACCAAGCTCCGCCCGTCCCGGTCCAGACCCAGCACATACGGCGGCGGGGAGCAGGCCCGCAACAGCCCCAGGGCATGTCCGCCCAGCCCCAGGGTTCCGTCCAGATACCGCCCTCCGGGCCGAACCCGCAGCTCGTGCAGCACCTCTTGGAAAAGAACCGATTCATGCTCGGCCACAGCCTCTCCAATCCCCTTCAGGGACACGCTCGTTCATGCAAACCTTCACTCCCGGGCCGACCCGGGCACAACCAAGCATACAACAGTGCGAGGCGGAGGCGGGTGGACGCTGAAGCGGGGGCTTCATCCCGGATTACAACTGATGAGACCAGCAGCCCCTGAGGGGCACCACCCTAACCACTGAAATCTCACCTCGCGGGCCTGGAGCTTGTTTGATGCTTGGCTCAAGCATGGTGTCGCCTATTGCGGCAAGAACAAGGCCATGGTGTATTATGAAGCCCGGCAAAGCGCTCCACCCGCCTTCGCCTCGCCGTATCTCCTGTTCATTCAGACAATCAAGCACATTTTCATAAAAACCTTCATTCCCGGGCCACCCGCGCATCAGAGATACAGCTCGAATCCCGTGCCGGAAAGCTCATCCATGATCTGATCGAACTGCTCCTCGGTTTCCTCCATCTGACCGCTGAACCGATTCTGATCCCAGATTTCAAATTTGCGGCCCACGCCCGCCAGGACCACATCACTGTCAAGCTTGGCGTAGTTCCGAAGATGGGGCGGTATGAGAATCCGACCCTGCTTGTCCAGGGTGACCTCCATGGCCCCGGCGATGAAAAAGCGCTGGAAATTCCTGATGCTCCGGTTGACTAGATTGGCCTTGCTGAAGCTGTTCTCGATTTCCAGCCATTCGGGCTTGGGGTAGGCGGCCACGCACCCATCGAAGTTGGTCAGCATGATGCCGCCTTGAGCATCGTGCTCCAATACGGTATTCCTGAACTCCGGGGGGAGCATAAGGCGCCCCTTGGCATCCAGGCTGCGATAGGCGTGACCCCTAAACATATGAACCATATCCCACTTCTTACCACTTGTTACCACCACAACGCAACACTCATGATAAAAAAAGTCAAGCGGATTTTATTTCTGCGCCAACGTATTCTCTTCCCTTGCAATAAGATTTTGTTCCGGTCTCGCCTGGCGGACGCTTCAAGCAATACTCCATGGATGCTTGACTCGATCCTTCTTTCTTTCGGAAGAAATCGCTCTGTTCCTTTCCTTCTCCAAAGTGGTCCGGAAACAACAAAGCGCCACGCGATCCCGCCAAGATCCCTATCCACCCAGCCCAGGTACAACAGAGCGGAATCATGGTGCGAAGCGTTCGGGCCCTCGGGCCTCGCCCAATCCTCCTTCAGGCAACGCACGCATTGCTTGACGATTTCATCCAACAACTCAACAAGTTAGGCACACATTTCCCCTTCCCTTTTCCGGGCCGATCCGGACCCAACCAAACAGCAAAATGCGAGCAAGATCATCCCGCACCGAACCTGTGCCTGGACGCAGGATGAGTCAGGGAGGGGATCAAAAGCGTGGCGCAATCGATTTATTCGGGGACAGGGATACGTCCGGACACAAAAAACAAGGCCTGAACGTCGGGGAAGGAACACTGGACAGGAGGGAAGACTGGAACAATTCCGCCGGAAATCAGTCGAAATCCGCGAGGAGGCTACCCACGTGCAGGTTGGGAGCGAGCACGGTCTGGCTGTAGTCGTTCCGGATTCGCCAAACCGCCTGTTGCAGCTGATCCGTGTTGATACCGTTGCGCATGGCGGTGTAGGCCTCGATGAATGCGGCCAGGCTGTCGCAGACCTTGAGCATTTCCCCGTCCTTGGGATCGAACTCGTCGCTGTTGTAATCGCCCAGCAAAAGGTCCCGGCTGGCCTCCTTGACCTCGCCCTGGAGTCGTACCGTTCCCACGAATTCCGAGCCCACTTCCGTTCCCAGAAAATAGGCCAGCCTGGATGCAACAGTATCGTATCCCCCTTGCTCCAAGAGGGCGAACACGCGTTCGCTCAGCTCCTTGTCCTCGTACTCCTTGATCAGGGCCCCGATCTTCTGCACCGACCGCTTGACCGGGGAGATGATGTCCCTGGTGAGCAGCTCGGGCAGATCGTGGAACAGCCCGGCAAAAAAGTTGTTCTGGCTCTGCACCTGGCAGGCCCCTGCAGCCAGGCTGAAGAAGTAGGCGTAGCAGGCCACGATGAACAGATGGCCCAGCACCGATGTCTCCGGGATACGCGGGGTCTGGGACCAGCGTTTCTGAAAGCGGAGCTGGCCGCACTGGCGCACGAAGCGGGTGAGCTCGTTCTGCCCGTCGCCGACAAGCTCGGCAACCCCTTGAATATCCCCATGCTCCCGCAGGGATCGCTCGAAGTTGTTCCGGATGTCCTCCAGCTCCTCGTCCCAGGGATTGATCGTCTCGATCAGGCTGAATTCCCACTGACTGGCATAGAGATGGGACGCGCTCAGGATCCTTTGGGCCAGGCTCTGGTGGGACTCGGCCTGGAAGTAGTCGCTCAGGCGCCGCCAGAAATCCTCCCCCAGGGGCTGGACCCTGGGCTCCAGCTGTTCCAGGACCCATTCCGTCAGTTGCCTGTAGTGCACCGGATTGGACTTGATCTGATAGAAGATGGGCGGCTTGATGTCCGTGATGATCAGCCGGTAGAGGTACTCGAAGATGCCCCCCTCGAGGATCTCCCGACCCAGCTCCGCGCGCTGGGCAAAGGACAGGTCCCGATTGTTCTGGTGATAGAGGAGCCAGGCGATCATCATCTTGTGCGCCTGCTTGTCCACCTCCCAGAACTCAACCGGCCTGAGCTTGTCGTTCCACCGCTTCATGAAGGACCCGGAAAAGATGAGCTGCAAAAGGCTCTTGCGGATGAAGGACACGGCGCGCCTCCTCGTATCGCTGTTTCACACCGGAAACCATCCCGCTCCTTTGACCCTTGGCCCGAACCTGGACAACTGGGCCAGGGCCTTGACAAGAAGACCAAAATACGATGGATTATGCAACGTTTTGCCTGGGGCGCATTCTTGACAGGAGCCCCTTCTACGTATACATTCATTTTTTACTTTTTAGCAAGGAGTCTGCGGGATGAAGACCTTTAGCACATACAACCTCACCCCTGAGACCCGACAGCGGAACTGGCACGTTGTCGACGCCGAGGGCGAGATCCTGGGCCGGCTGGCCACCAGGATCGCCTCCATCCTCCGGGGCAAGGACAAGCCGGAATTCACGCCCCATGTGGACTGCGGCGATTTCGTGGTCGTGGTCAACGCGGACAAGATCAAGACCACCGGCAGAAAACTGGACAAAAAGATGTACTACCGGCACACGGGCTATCCCGGCGGCCTGAAGGAAACCAGCCTGCGGGCGCTGCTCCAGCACAAGCCGGAACGGGCCATCCACTACGCGGTCAAGGGGATGCTCCCCAAGAACAGGCTGGGCAGGGCCCAGATGAAGAAACTCAAGGTCTATGCCGGACCGGAGCATCCGCATCAGGCCCAGCAACCCCAGACACTTCAGACCTAAGGCAAGATTATTCGGAGAGAGACCATGATCAAGGATTGCTACTACGGCACCGGCAGGCGCAAGACCGCCGTGGCCAGAACGAGACTGCAGCAAGGCCAGGGCACCATTCAGGTCAACGGCCGCTCCCTTGAGGACTACTTCCCCAGGGAGACCCTGCGGATGATTATTCATCAGCCCCTGCGCCACGCGAATCTGCAGGGCAAGGTGGACATCTGGGTCACCATCGACGGCGGGGGCGTGTCCGGCCAGGCCCAGGCCATCAAGCACGGCATCAGCCGGGCCCTGGTCCATTACGACCCCGACCTGAAGAAGTCCCTGAAGGACGCGGGCTTTCTGACCCGCGACGCACGCAGCAAGGAACGCAAGAAATACGGCCAGCCCGGCGCCCGGGCCAAGCCCCAGTATTCCAAGCGCTGATTCCGTCCCTGTGCGGTGCCGGCACGGATGCGGACCCGGCACCGCGCTCCCCCTCGACATCCTCCTCCCGATGTTTTCATGAAGCCGAACAAGCAGCCGCGACTCCTCTATGCGGACGAGGAGGGCAGCATCTTCGATCACCCCGAGTTGCGCCTGCTCTGCCGCAAGGGCGAACACGTCCTTCCTCCGGGCCCCAAGGATATGATCCCCTTGCCCGAGGGAAGCGACATCTTCCTCCTCCCCCGGCGCAATGCCCTGGGAATGAATCCGGAAAGCGGGGAGTTCGAATACCTGGAGGCCAATCCCGTGGCCGCCT
>JGI1684J13235_1000990_pt1 | contig 10171 bp, 7 predicted proteins | sample PonA232FremontCA_2_FD_13235 | JGI IMG/M metagenome (IMG submission 13235) | reverse complement strand
TCTTCGACGAGCCGTTCTATTTCCTGTGTCCGGCGGCATGCCCGCTCGCCGGGTGCGAGACGGTGCGCATGGCGGAGGTGGCGGAGCAGCCACTGATGCTCCTGACCGACGGCCACTGCCTGGGCGAGCAGGGACGCGAGCTGTGCGCCGCCGTCACCGGGCACGCTCCGGCGGAGGCGGACTTCTCCGCCACCAGCATCGAGACGCTGCGCCACATGGTCGCCTTCGGCCGCGGCGCCACGCTGTTGCCGGCGCTGGCCGTTCACGCCGCCGGGCCGCTGCCCGCAAGCGTGCGCGCCATCCCCATCGTGGACCCCCAGGCCGGCCGGCGCGTGCGCATGATCTGGCGCCGCCGCCATCCCTGGGCCGACCACCTGCCCGAGATCGCCCGCGTCCTGCGCGAGGCCGCGCGCACGGTGCCCTACGTGACCTGACGCGCGGCGCCCGTCATGCGGCCGGGCGGAAGTGGCCGTGCGGCGCGCGCTTCGCGCGCACGAGGTACCAGCCCCAGGCGAGCAGGCACAGCGTCCAGAAAAGGGCGAAAGCGCTGCGGTAGGCCGCGGGCGGATAGGCGCCGTCCGTCTCGGGCCACAGGTCCACGAGCCCGCCGATGGCGTACTGCGCCGCGAAGGCCGCGGAGAACACCAGCAGGTTGAGCGCGGTGTTGGCGCGCCCGGCGTAGGCCAGGGGCACGTGGCGCGACAGCAGGGTGTAGGACAGCGCGGTCACGTTGCCCATCAGCCCGAACGCCAGCCACGGTCCGTGCGGCCACGGCGAGACGCCAAGGATGAGCACCCCGAAGGCGAGCAGGAAGATGGCGATGCCCACGCTGACGGTCAGGGTCAGCGGCACGCCCAGGCGTTCCAGCCCGTTGGCGAGGCTGCCCCACAGAATGAAACCCGCGGTCATGGCGATCATCACCGCGAGCAGCGTAGCGGCCACGGCCTGGCGCTCCATGCCCGCCACGTCGCGCAGCCAGGGGCCCGCCCACAGCCCCGTGATCGCCAGGGTCGTGGCCATGCACAGCACCGCCACCGGGGCGAGGCGCCAGAAGAAGGCGTCGGCGTAGATCGCCTTCAGCCCCGCGAGCTGGCCGCGCAGCGGCACGTGCGCGCGACCGCTCCGGGGTTCCGGGACGACGAACCAGATCGCCGCCGCCACGCCCACGGTGAGCGCGGCCAGCCCGGCGAACACGCCGCGCCAGTCGGTCACGGTCAGCAGCGCCTCCACGGGCGCGGTGGCGGACACCGCGCCCAGCCCGCCCGTGGCGAGGAAGCAGCCGTTGACCACCGGCCAGCGGCGCTGCGGGAACCACTCCGTGATGGCCTTGAAGGAGGCCATGAGGCCGCCCGCCACCCCGAGGCCGATGAGCGCGCGCGCCAGCCAGAGCTGCACCAGCCCCTCGGCGAGCGCGAAGCCGAGCGCGCCCACGGCGGCGAGCAGCATGAGACCGCCGTTGACGCGGCGCGGGCCGAAGCGGTCCAGCAGCAGCCCGAGCGGAAGCTGGAACGCGGCGAAGGCGACGAAGTAGGCGCTCGTCAGCAGCCCCAGGTCGGCGGCGCTCAGGCCCACGTCGGCTTGCAGGCGGTCGGCGATGATCGCCGTGACCGTGCGGTAGAGGTAGGACAGGTAGTAGCCGCCCGCGAACGGCAGGAAAACCGTCAGGACGGCGCGCGCGGTCACGCGCGCCGGCGGCTCGTGGGGCTGTGCGCTCATGGCTGCCGCGCCCGGCTGTGGGGAGATCTCGAACGGCCGTGTGGGCTCCGGCCGCGCCGGTTATGCCGCATTGCCGCGACGGCGTGAACCCCGCCGCTTGGCGGCTCGACGGGCGGCACGGCGCTCGTGTACCCGGGCCGTTATCCACACGGCGCGGAACGAGGGGTGCGATGACGGACACGGCGCGCGAGGTGCGCCGCCTGGCGACGGTGGCGTACGTGCTGGACGATTTCCTGCGCATCCCCGGCACGCGCATCCGCGTGGGGCTCGATCCCATCCTGGGTCTGCTGCCGGGCGGGGGCGACGCGGTCATGGCCGCGGCCTCCCTGGCCATCGTCGCGCGGGCGTGGCAGCTCGGGGCGCCGCCGGGGCTCGTCGCGGCCATGCTGGGCAACGTGGCGGTGGACTTCCTCGTCGGCCTGGTACCCATCGCCGGCGACATCCTGGACGCGGGGATCAAGTGCAACCGCCGCAACGTCATGCTGCTGCGCCGGCACCTGGCTGTTTAACGCGGTGTTGCACTGCCGCTCGCGGGCGGCAAGGCTCGCGTGGCAAAAGCCGTGATCGCGGAGGCGAGCCGTGTTCGACTATCCCGCCTACGACGCCCACGAGCACGTCCTGCACAGCAGCGACCCCGAAACCGGGCTGCGGGCCATCGTCGCCGTCCACCACACCGGGCGCGGGCCGGCGCTGGGCGGCCTGCGCATGTACCCCTATCCCGACGCGGACGCGGCGCTCACCGACGTGCTGCGGCTGGCGCGCGGGATGACCTACAAGAACGCCCTGGCCGAGCTGCCCTTCGGCGGCGGCAAGAGCGTGCTCATCGGCGATCCCGGCCGCGACAAGACGCGGGCGCTCTTCCACGCCATGGGCCGCGCCGTGGACGCGCTCGGCGGACGCTACAAGGTGGCCGAGGACTCCGGCATCGCCGTGCCCGACGTGGACACGATGGGCGAGGTCACGCCGCACGTGGCCGGGACCACCGCCGACGGCAGCAGCGATCCCGCGCCGGTCACGGCGTGGGGGGTCTTCAACGGCATGCGCGCGGCGCTGACGTACCGGCACGGCTCGGATTCCTTCGCCGGCCGGCGCGTCGCCGTGCAGGGCGTGGGCGCCGTGGGCCGGCGGCTGTGCGGGCATCTGACCGAGGCCGGCGCCGAGCTGGCGGTGGCGGACACGCGGGCGGACCTCGCCCGGGAGGTCGCCGCCGGCGTGGGCGCCGAGGTGCGCGCGCCCGACGCCATCCTGCGCGAGCCCGCCGACATCCTGGCGCCGTGCGCCATGGGGGCGGTCCTCAACGACGCCACGATCCCCGAGCTGCGCGCCGGGATCGTCGCCGGCGCGGCGAACAACCAGCTGGAAGCCGACCGCCACGCCGCCATGCTCGCCGAGCGCGGCGTGCTCTACGCGCCCGATTACGCCGTGAACGCCGGCGGCGTCATCAACATCAGCCACGGCGGTCCGGGCTACGACGCCGACGCCGCGCTCGCCCACGCCGCGCGCATCCACGACACCCTGCTGGAGATTTTCCAGCGCGCCCAGGGCGAGGGCATTACCACGGCCGCCGCCGCCGACCGGGTGGCGGAGACCCGGTTCACACCACGGGGCCGCGCGCCAAGGTGAGTCGCATGCGCACAGGCGAACGGAGCAGGCTCGTGTGAGCGGCGATCCGGCCGGGGGCCATCCACCACCTGACATGAGCCGGTTGGCGCGGCGGNTGTGGCTGGGCTTCGGGCACGCCTGCGTGGCGGTCGGCATGGCCGGCGCGGCGTTGCCGCTGCTGCCCACGGTGCCGCTGCTGCTGTTGGGGGCGTGGGCGTACGCGCGCGGCTCGCCGCGGTTGCGGGCGTACCTGTTCGCGCATCCCCGCTTCGGCCCCTCGCTGCGCGCATGGCGGGATCACGGCGCCATCTCCCGGCGCGGCAAGGTCTCGGCCGTCGTCGGGTGCGCCGTTTCGCTCGGCATCGCCGCGGTGAGCACGGACGGGCTGCTGGTGCCGGTCGTCGCGGGCGTGTTCATCACGGGGGCGGCGGTCTTCGTCGTGACCCGGCCGGCGCCCCCGCGCGCGGTACCCCCGAAGTGATCCGACTCAAATGTGTAACAGGTCTTTTTTTCCGGGCCGTGACATGTCATCCCCAAAAACAACCGCGAACCATGCGAGAAATAGGCGGCGAAACGCGGTCGCGAACAATGCTTCCCACGGCATTGGGGGGATAACATGCAGCCACTGGAAGCACCGTCCATCATATTTTGAGTGGTGAGGGGTGAGCCCGCGCCACTGACGGTTGGCTCATGCCGCGTGCATTGCCACGAGGAAAAGCGGGATTTGACGATTTTCACCGATTTCACGGTGGCGGCCGACGGTCGGGGTGGCTTTAGCGCTCCCGCGCGGCGTGCAGGATCTTGCGTGGACGCCCGCACTGCTCGCGCATTCGCGCACCCTTTCCGGTTCGTGGGAGCGCCCCGGCTGTTTTGGGTTTCACACGCATGGCCGACATGCCGATTCCTCAATCATCCATAAGGGAGAGACGCCTGTTCACTGAATCTTCACTGCGCCATTTTGCAATCACGCAAGACGGTACAGTGCCCTGGACGAGCGAACGGGATGCGACGGCCGGCACAATGCGCAGGACATGAAAGAGGTGCGAACGGAAATGGCCAAGCTAACGAAGGACACCAGGGACGGCACGGCGGGCGGTGGCGTCGGCGACGCCTGCTCACAGGCGGGGCGCATTGCGGCCGATCTGCGGCCGCTTGTCACCAGCTTCTGCCCGCGGTGTCAGGGTACGGGGGCCACATGTGTGGTGGACCAGCTCGTCGAGGCTGTGGATGACGATCTTGCGGATGCGCGGCAGCGCGAGTCGGCCGGGCCCGGCGACGTACGGGTCAGCGGATTTGGTCCCGGGCGTGCCTGATGGTCTCCGCCAGGAGGGTTTCCACGATGTCGACAGGTAGTCGCATCTCGTGCGCGATCTCCTGCACGGAATAGCCGTCCAGCACGAGCCGCATGACCCATTGGTGTTGTTCGTTCAGCGGCGTGCATCCGGGATGCGACCCCAGCCGATGGTTGTCATACGACATCCGGTGTCTCCGCGGTACTGGTACGCTGCCCCCATAGGCGTAAAAAATTAACCTAGCATGCTAAGAGGCGCATGCCGAGTACATCAAAAGATGGATTGTTGCGTGCCTAATTTAAGTTAATGAAAGTGAAATGCCCCTGAAGAGTTTTTGGATGGTCGCGAGTGATGCCCGAGCGGAGTCAATATATTGTTCTCACAAAATAAGCAATAATTCTTGGCGATAAGACCGCGCGGCTCCCGCGCCGCCATGGGCGCCGCGCTGGTGCCAGTGTGAGAACGATCGCACGGCCGGGCCCGAAGCTGCATGGCCGCGATCCGCGCCGGCTTTTCCGTTGGCGAGCGGATTCACGCAGGAACAACCCGAACCGGAAAGCCGGTTCTGGTGGTCCGCGATCCGCGTCTTTTTCGGTTGGCGAGCGGATTCACGCAGGAACGATCGGAACCAGTGACCTGCTTCCGTTCGTCCGCGATCCGCGTCTTTTTCGGTTGGCGAGCGGATTCACGCAGGAACGATCGGAACCAGTGACCTGCTTCCGTTCGTCCGCGATCCGCTCTATCGCGGCAGGTCCGGGTCGAGCGCCAGGAGGGAGGCGTTGCCGCCGGCGGCGGTGGTGTCGACCGTCAGCGTGCGCTCCGTGGCGAAGCGGTACAGGTAGTGCGGGCCGCCGGCCTTGGGACCGGTGCCGGACAGGCCCTCGCCGCCGAAGGGCTGCACGCCCACGACCGAGCCCACCATGTTGCGGTTCACGTAGGTGTTGCCGGCCTTCACGCGGCCGGTGATGTGGTCGACCGTGGTGTCGATGCGGGTGTGGATGCCGTGCGTGAGGCCGTAGCCCGTGGCGTTGATGGTGTCGATCACCTCGTCGAGCTTGTGCTTGTCGTAGCGCACGACGTGGAGCATGGGGCCGAAGACCTCGCCCTGAAGCTCGTTCATCCCCTGGATCTGGAACGCCGCCGGGGCGACGAAGTTGCCGCGCTCGCGCGCGTCCTCGCTCAGCGGCGCCCGGCGCAGCGGCTTGGCGTTGCGTTCCATCGCGCGGGCGTGGCCGTCCAGCATCTCCCGCGCCTCGGGGGTGATGACGGGGCCGATGTCGGTGCTCAACGCGCCCGGATCGCCCAGGCGCAGCTCGTCCATCGCGCCCGTCAGCATGCGGGTGACGCGATCGCCGATGTCGTCCTGCACGAACAGCACGCGCAGCGCCGAACAGCGCTGCCCGGCGCTCATGAAGGCGGACTGCACGATGTCCATCACCGCCTGCTCGGGCAGGGCGGTGGAATCCATGATCATGGCGTTCAGCCCGCCCGTCTCGGCGATGAAGGGGATGATGGGCCCCTCGCGCTCGGCCAGCACGCGGTTGATGCGCTTGGCCGTGTCCACGCCGCCGGTGAAGGCCACGCCGGCCACGCGCGGGTCCTTGAGCAGCGGCTCGCCCACGCTGGGCCCGTCGCCGGGCAGGAGGTGGAAGACGTCCTCGGGAATCCCGGCGCGGTGCAGCACGCGCGTCATCGCCGCCGCCGTCAGCGGCGTCTGCTCGGCCGGCTTGGCGACGACGCAGTTCCCCGCCGCGAGCGCGGCGCTCGCCGGGCCGGTGAAGAGCGCGAGCAACTGGTTCCACGGGCTGATCGTGGCGAAGACGCCGCGGCCGTGGAGCGTGACCTCGTTGCGCTCGCCCGTGGGCCCCGGCATGCGGATGGGCTCGGCGAACTTCGCCCGCGCGTCCACGGCGTAGTAGCGCAGGAAGTCGATGGCCTCGCGCACCTCGGCGACGGCGTCGGGTACCGTCTTGCCGCCCTCGCGCACCGCCAGCCCCATGAAGGTGCCGAAGCGCTGCTCCAGCTCGTCGGCGGCGCGCTCCAGGGCCTGGGCGCGCTGCTCGACCGGGGTGTGCGCCCAGTCGGGATGGGCGCGGCTCGCTCGCGCCAGGGCCGCGTCCACATCGTGCGGCCCGGCCCAGTGGGCCTCGCCGACGACGCGGCCGCGCTCCGCCGGGTCGACGATCTCGCTGGGCGTGCCGTGGCGCCGGGCCTGTCCCCCGACAATGGGGGCGGCCTCCCAGCGCTCCGCCGCCGCGCGGTCCATCTCGCGCCCCAGCGGCGCCAGCTCCTCGGGGTCGGCCAGATCGAGCCCGCGCGCATTGACGCGCTCATGGCCGTAGAGATCGCGCGGCAGCGGGATGCGCGGGTGCCGCGCCCGGGCGTGCTGTTTCACGGTGTCCACGGGATCGGCGACGATCTCGTCCACCGGCACCGTCTCGTCGGAGAGATGATTGACGAAGGAGGTGTTGGCGCCGTTCTCCAGCAGCCGGCGCACGAGGTAGGGCAGGAGATCCTCGTGCCCGCCCACGGGGGCGTAGACGCGGCAGGGATAGGCGTGGTGGTCGCGCGGCACGATCTGATCGTAGAGGGCTTCGCCCATGCCGTGCAGGCGCTGAAACTCGAAGTCCGTGCGCTCGCCCACCGCCTCCATGACGTAGGCGATGGTATGGGCGTTGTGCGTGGCGAACTGCGGGTAGATGTGCTCGCTGTGCGCCAGCATGCGCTGCACGCAGGCGAGGTAGGACACGTCGGTGTTCGCCTTGCGCGTGAAGACGGCGTACTCGGAGTCCCCGCGCTCCTGGGCGTGCTTGATCTCGGCGTCCCAGTAGGCGCCCTTGACCAGGCGCACCATGAGCCGGCGGCCGTCGCGCCGCGCGGTGTCCGCCAGCCAGTCCAGCACGGGCGCGGCGCGCTTCTGGTACGCCTGCACGGCGCAGCCCAGGCCCTGCCAGCGCGTCAGCTCGGGATCGGCGGAGACGGCGTCGATGACGTCCAGGGAGATGTCCAGGCGTTCGGTCTCCTCGGCGTCGATGCACAGCCCGATGTCGTGCCTGGCGGCGGCCCGGCAGATCTCGCGCAGGCGCGGCAGCATCTCGGCCATCACGCGCTCGCGCTGGGCGAACTCGTAGCGCGGGTGCAGGGCGGACAGCTTGACGGAGATGCCGGGGCCGTCGATGGGCCCGCGTCCGTTCGAGGCTTTGCCGATCGCCTCGATGGCCTCGATGTAGGCGCGGTAATAGGCATCGGAGTCCGCCTGTGTACGGGCGGCCTCGCCGAGCATGTCGTAGGAGTAGCGGTAGCCGCGCTTTTCGGCGCTCTTTGCGCGGTCCAGGCCCTCCTCGATGGTGCGTCCCATGACGAACTCGCGGCTCATGATGCGGATCGCCTGGAGCACCGCCGAGCGGATGAAGGGCTCGCCGGAGCGATGGATCATCCGCCGCAGCACCGCGCCGTAGTCCTGGCGCTTGGCGTCGTCCAGCCGGACCACGCGGCCCGTGAGCATGAGCGCCCAGGTCGAGGCGTTGACGAAGATGGAGTCCGAGTGGCCGAGGTGGGTCTCCCAGTCCGCCGTGGCGATCTTGTCGGCGATCAGCTTGTCCATCGTGGCGGTGTCGGGCACGCGCAGCAGCGCTTCCGCGAGGCACATGAGCACGACGCCCTCCTGGGAGGACAGCTCGTACTCGTGCATGAAGGCCTCGATGCCGCCGGGCCGGTGATCCGCGCGCACCCCACGCACCAGCCGGCGTGCGGCGTCGGCGACGCGTTCGCGCGCCTCGGGCGCCAGCTCGGCCTCGTGGCGCAGCGCCGTGACCACGGTGTCCTCGTCGGCGTGGTGGTTGGCGCGCACGGCGCGGTGGAGGGTGTCGGCTTCGGCGCGGTCGGGATCGATGATCATGCGGCCGTCTCCTGCGCTCCCGCGTCGGGTGTCGGGGCCGGCAGCGGCTGGCGGCAACCCGCCCGGTATGGTGGGCCGAGGCCGCGTGCGAGGCAACGGCGTTGCTTCAGGTCAACGCCGCCTCGCGGCGCTTGACCTTCCCGCGCGGCCGGGGTGCAGGGCTGGTGCGGCAAGGAGCAGGGACATCGCGCCCGATGCGGGCCAACACGGGGAGTCGAGATGACGCGCACGATCACGCTGGCCGCCATCGCCGGCCTGACGGCGGCCCTCGCCGCCGCGCCGGCCTGGGCGAACGGTGACGACGCCCAGTACGGCCATGGAAACCAGGACCAGATGCAGGGCCAGTCCGGCAATCACGGCGAGGGCCACGGCGGCGGAGATGACCACGGCGGCGGTCACGACGAAGGCCACGGCGGCGGCCACGACGAGGGACACGGCGGCGGTCACGGTCACGGAGACGGCCACAACGGAGGCCATGATCAGGACCCGGGTGATGGCCACACCGAGAGCGACCGGGAGCGCGGTCACGGGGACGGCCACGCGCACGACGGGGCCCCTCGGGACAGGGATGACGAACACGGCCACGCGGGCGGCGGCCACGATTTCGCCCTGGGCCGGCCGGGCTCGCCGGCCGATGTGGATCGCACGGTCGAGATCCGGGCCACGGAGATGCGCTTCCAGCCCGAGGCCATCAGCGTGACCCCCGGCGAGACCGTGCGCTTCGTGGTCCACAACGAAGGCCAGCTCCGCCACTCCTTCCTTATCGGCACGCGCGCCGAGCAGCGGGCCCACGAAAAGCGCATGCAGGACATGAGCCGGGACGAGCTGGCGGCCCACAACGATCCCAATATGCTCATGCTGGCGCCGGGGGAAACCGAGACCCTGGTCTGGCGCTTCGGCCGGGACGTTGACGGGAAGGCGCGCTTCGCCTGCCACGTGCCGGGGCATTATCAGGCCGGGATGCGCGGGCGCTTCCGCTTCCGCGGCGGCAACTGACGCGGCGCCCCGTGAGTCGGCGACGGGGCGCGGACGCGTTCCGTCCAGCCCCGCGCGTGGGCTAGAGCATCGTGCGTGAGATCGAGTTTGCCGAGAAAGCTGGAAGCCTCACGCGAGGGTCCTGTTTTTCCTGTGCGAGCAGTTTCAGCGCCTCCGGCGCTCACCGGCCTGTCGGCCGCTTCCGCGCCTGCGGCGCGGGACACGTCAGTCCCACGCCCTTCGGCGTGGTAGCCGTGTGGCTGTCCACGCACGAGCAAGCGCAATCACGCCGGGACGGTCACGGTGGTGTGGGCGTGACCCCCAGAACAAGCGGATTACGCTTTACGGCGATCTGCTCTATGCCTTGCGCTGGCGCGAGGCGACGGTCCTGCGCTGCTTCGGCGTGCCGGTCTTCGACATCTCGTACGTCAGCCAGAAGCCCGAGCCGAGCAGCAGCGCCCCGCCCACGATCACGCTGTTCGCGGGCACCTCGCCGAAGACGAGGTAGCCCAGGATCGCCGCCACGATGGGCGAGACGATGATGTCCACCAGCGAATAGATGTTCGCGTTGATGCGCCGGAGCACGATGCTGATGCACAGATAGGCCACGCCCGTGGAGATCACGCCCAGGCAGGCGGCCCACAGCATCACCGGCAGGTCCACCGGCAGCGCCTCGTAGGCGAACACG
>JGI1684J13235_1000988_pt1 | contig 10186 bp, 12 predicted proteins | sample PonA232FremontCA_2_FD_13235 | JGI IMG/M metagenome (IMG submission 13235) | reverse complement strand
CTCGCACCGCCTCCTCCAGCATCAGCAGCAGCAATAAAAACTGAGTTACTGTTAGTCCATAGTTCTGTTGACCCACCGCCGCCAGCACCTTCATCACCTAAGCCGCCAGGACCGCCGTTACCGCCATTTGACCGACCCCAACCACCCCCCGAACCATTTTGAGAGACACTTTGAGGGTCTTCACCCACCCATATCTCAAGTGTTGAGTACGATGATACGTCAGCAACCGCGTTGTTAATTACACCACCAGACCCTCCTTGAGTTTGGTTCGGAGCATATGACTCACCACCAACAGCACCCTCCATCGACTGAATCTCGATAGAATTAATATCAGAAATATCTTCACTTTCTTTTGACCCCGAGAACGTATATGTAATCACATCTCCATTTTGTGCCATACAAAATCACCTCGTCGGGTCAAAGCTAACCGTTGCGGCAGTGAAATCAGCCATCACAGGAATGCTATTAGGCTCTACTGTCGCATTAACCAGCAGGTCGTCGCCGTCAGACTGTGCATGCTTGACAGTCACATCTGCGTTCTGCACGGCAGATTGTATCTCGCTCTTGGGCAACTGTCCTGCATAGATGCCGTCGATGAACGAATCTACTGAATCAGCCATGTCACCGTACCAGTCTGGAACCGTCACGTTGGACGGGACACCAGTCTGTCGAAGCACGTCCCCAAACTCTGTCACAGTCACACGGAACCACAGTTTGTACTCGTTATCAGCCGTCTGTTGCCACTTGCGTGTATAGAGACGAATCGGAACACGCTTGCGTTCAACTGTCTCAGTGACAGTCTCACCAGTGTCGGGGTCCGTGTATTCAATCGTCTCCGCTTCGATGAACGGTGCAGAGAACCCGTATTCAATAGACGGCATTACTCAGTTACTCACTCCCGAACGTGTACGTGAGATTGCCCGCAGGGATGGACAGCGAGCCATCACCAGAGAGGTCTGTGTCTCCAGTCGGACTGTCGTCAATAATGAAGTTGCCTGTCGTAGACGGCGACTCAATAACTATCTGGTCAATCGTAAACCCACTTGGCGACCCAAACCCAATCTCGTTGGAGTTCTCCAGCGTGGTCGTGCCGTTCGCATTATCGTGGGTAATTGTCCAGTCACTATCAGCCGTGGACGCACTTGCGTTGCTGGAGATGCTGGTTTCGCTGTCGCTAATCGCGTTTGTGCTGTCGTTGATATGAACTGTACCGCCCTGGAACTCGGTTGCCTTTTCGTTTCGACTCTGTTGATTCTGTCCGTTAACCATGTGTATGTGTTGTGTGTTTTATCCGCCCCGTGTCGTGGGACAAGCCGTATCTGTCAGACGTTGCGTCGGAGCCAGCGGATGCCTACATCCACGTACTGCGAGTCGGGGATGCCGGGGTGCTCTACCGACCCGAAAAAGACACGCGGGTCGCCGTCCACCCGCTCCGTACCTGAGAACATCGCCCGGACCCCCGGCGGGGCGTCTTCCCAGATGAATGAGAGAACCGGGTCACCCTCAATCGTGTGCGGGCTGACGCCCATGTTGAAAAAGGGGGCGGCCTCGTGTGTCCACCCCCAGCGGGCGACAATCTCGTCCCCGTCGCGTGAGACGGTCGGCTCTTGGAGCGAGTCAATGACCGGCTCCACAGAGTAGCCGTTGCGCCGGCCGTAAGTCCGGAGCACATCATGGCTGGCCCCGACTGCAGCAGGCACCCACTCCTCGCGGACCCGGCGCTCGGCCGCATTAAGGATGCTGTCTCGGACGGCGTCAGAGAAGCCGTCGTCCAGGCTCATATCGGATGCTGGCGATACGGCTCCAACAAGTCGTCAGCTGCGCTCTCGAACCGCTGGCCTTTGGTCTCCACGTTGACCAACTGGCCGCTATCGGGGATGGCGGCCTGAAACTCGTCGTCGGCCACGAGTTCTGCGGCGGCACGCAACGCCACGACACGACGGATGGTGCCCGGCAACTCAGGGATGCCGTACTCGTAGGTCACGCGCACGGCATGGTCATACTGTCTCAGCGGGGGGAGCGCGGCCGCCCGGAGATGTAGATATGACTGCGGGAGTGGCTCACTCGCCTCGCTCACGAGTTCGTACTCATCCGGGGGCTGTTTGTCGGCGGCGGCCACCCAGTCGGTGCGCCCACCGCTGGCCTCTCGAATTGTGAGTGACTGGAGTGTGTCAACGCCGGCACGGGACAGCCGGAGACGACAGTATGGGCCGGCTGTCCGATGCGGATAGCGCCCCCGGTCGGCTTGAAAGGTCGTACTGTGTTGCGGGTGGGGCGTCGTGGGGATGTCGCGCGTTTCCGGGCCGAACTCGCAGGGCGCGGTCGGAACGAGGGCCTGCGTATCGCCGGCCACGCCCCCCGGCACATACCAATGTGCCGTGGTCTGGCTACGGAGCCACTCGGACTGCCCGGCGATGGCATCAACGACCGCCTGGCTGCCGGCCGCGCCGAGTGCGCCGCTGTTGAACTCGATGTCCGTCTCCAACAACACCCGTCGCACATCGTCGACGGTACAATAACCTGTGGGCATTGCTGGTTAGCCCTCCGTCTGACCGCGACCGCACGCCTCACTCATGGCTTACTGCGGGTAGCCCTTGAGGAACTTGAGATGCGACCCGTGGCTCTTGTCGATGTTGGCGCGATAGGCGAACATCGCGGCCTCGTCGGCCAGCCCACGCCGACCGAGCGGGACCGTCGAGAGCGGGGCCAACTGCCGGTGGCGGAACGTGGACTCGTCAAAGATAACCACGTCGCCCGTGCTAATGTCGAAGTTGCCGGCCGGCGTGTCGCCGGTCTGGTTGTAGGTGTACTGTCCGTGTTCGGCGCGCCCGACCGCGCGCACCTCGGTCAGCGGGACGCCCTTGACGTTGATGGAGCGCCCGCCGAAGTTGAGGCTCTCGTCGTAGCCGGATAGTCGGGTCACGCTGTTGGCCTCGTTCTCAAAGGTGTCGAAGTTCTCTGGCCCGGTGATGGCGCGCAGGTCGTCGTAGGACGCGCCCGTGTTCGTGACCAACTTGGTCAGCTCGTTCTTGAGGTCGTCCAGTCGCTCGGTACCCGACCCGGTGGAGATGCCGGACTTGTCTTTCTCGTGGTCGACGCCGTCCGAGAGGGTGGCGTCGGCTTTCTGAGCGAGCCGAGCCATCCCGAAGGTGGCGTTGCTGTCCTGGATTGAGCCGTCGCTCTTGCCCACATCAGGGTCGCCGTAGACGAGTTCGCCTGCGGTGTAGCGCCCGTAAACGGCCGTCCGCTGGCCGAGCGTGGTCTCCTCCACATCCATGTAACCGAGGCTGTCTTCGGCGCGCTGAGTGAAGTCCGACAGCGTGACGCGGTCCACGTAGATGGACATCTCGCGGGTCTTGGTGTCCAGCGTGAAATCGCCGTCTGCGTTGCCTGTGAGGTCAATCGCGTCGGCCTCGTCAGTGCTGCCAATCGGCTGGCTCCGGTCAGAGATGATGTTATACTGCGCCGTAAAGCCAGGCTGGGCCTCCATCGTCACGAGGTCCAGCAGTGGCGCGGCGTCGTCAAGGATACTCACAATCTCAGGGTCCACCTCAACTGGCGAGGCAGCCTGGACCACGTTAGCGTCAATCGCGGCGCGCTGACTGCCCGGTTCGGCTGCGCGCTCCAGCATGGCGTCGACGGCCTCGTCCTGGCCGCGTTCGTAGGTCTCGCCAGCCAGCGCCCCAGCCAAAAACGGCCGCTCGTGTCCGTAGGCGTCACGCCACTCGTCAGGGTCCATCTCGCAGGCCAGGTCGCGGGCCGCGTCCAAGTCGCCCAGTGTGCCGTCTTTGGTGCCCTTTTCGGGGAGCGCCCACGACCGCACGAGAGTCTCGTACAGGTCGCGCGCCTGGTCGTTGCTCTTGGTCGATGCGCCGGTCAGAACGTTGTGTGCGGTACTCATTGCTTAGTCCTCCATGTTGATGCGAGCGGCCATACCGAAGCCCTCGCGGTCGCTGTCGGTGGTCGTCTCGCTGTCCGCCTCAGCACGGTCCTGTGTCTCCGGGTCGGCAACGTCCTCGCTATCGAGGTCGTCATACTGAGCGCGCAGGTCGGCCATCGCCTCGCTAACCTGCCGCGTCTCCCCGTCAAGTGTAACCGTCCGGTCGGCGTTCTCCATCTCGCCATCCTCGTCGTCCTCGTCCTCCTCCTCCTCGTCGTCCATCTCATCGTCGCCAGCGTTCTCGCCGTCGCCCATCATCTCCTCGCGCATCTCGCGGGTGAGCCGGGTGTTCTCGTCCAGCATCTCCCGCATCTCTGCCATTTCCTCCTCCATCGCGCGGAGGGTCGGTGCGTCTCGGTCGGTGTCTTTATCTTCGTCACTCATATTTGCTCTCGAAAAGTTCTCCGACGTCGCCGGCGGCATATCCATCTGACTCTCACTGAGCGAGGACTGTGGCTTGGCCACGTTCGGGTCGCTCGGGCTGTTCTGAAACGCCGGGGAAGAGAGTGAGTCGTCCCACTCGTAGATGGAGTAGACCGCCTCACCGTCGTCGCCGGAGATGGTCACGTCGGCGTTGGGGCTGAACTGCTCGTGGACGCCCGCAACGCGGCCGTGGACCGGAGTGTCCTGTGAGGACCACTGGACGGCNTCCCCCTCGGCAAACTCAGGGTCGTCGAGATTGTGTGTCTGTGTACTCATAGTTCGGTCTGGGTATGGCACCTCCTCGTCCTGTGCGTCGGCCACTTCGTTGGCGCGTGTCTGCGCCCACGCCAGGCCCCTCCCGGTGGCCGTCCCACCCCAGAGTGCATATTGGACCGGCCCGCACCCATCGCGCCACGTCTCGTCCGACCAATCACTCGGGGGGTCGTTGATACCGGCCACATCCTCCTCGTGACTCGTCAAGTACGCGGCGATGTCGTCAATCCGCTCGGCTGTTACCGAGTTCCCGGCGAGTTGGCGGGCGCTCTGCTCGCCGGCTCCGGTGCCGCAGTCACCTACGGCATCTTCGAACTCCGCCTTTTTCGAGAGGGCCAGCGTGGCCGCGTTCTGGACGGCGTCGGGCGGGGTGAGGTCGACCTCCTCACCGCCTACCTCAACCGTGTTGCGAGTCTCGGCCGTCAGCTCGCGCACGAACGTGGCCACGTCGAACTCAGCAGACGCGGCGGAGACGGCACGCGCCAGCGGGACCGACCCGGCCGCAGCCGTCGTCGTCCGGGGGTCCGAGGGGATGCCCACAATGCTGATTTCAAGGAGGTCAGCATCACCAGGCACGTCACGGTCTCCCGTGTCCTCCGACCAGCCGACCGACGAGGCCAGCGGCACGCCCGCCGCGGCTTGGGCTTTGAGTGTCGCCAGCGCCTCGCGCAGGGCACCCGCCTCGCCGTCGAGGTCGGCGGGGTCCAAGAGCACCGCGTCGGCAACCAGGTCCGCGCCTGTGTCACGGTCGGCAATCTCGGGACTGTCCCAGTAACCGACCTTCGACAGTGCCGAGTAGCGGGACTCGCCAGGCCCCGAGCGGCCGTGGTCGAGGAACACGCCCACGTCACCGGCCTCAATCTGGTCGCGGAAGCCGGCAATCCGCTCGCGGGTGAACGCCGCGCCGTCGCGGGCCTCCGTGGTCGAGGAGACAGGCATCCGAATCCGAAAGAGTCCATCCCCGTCGTCTTCGCCCTCGCGGACGGCCAGACTGTCGCCGCTGGCCTGGAAGGTGCTCCGATACTGTGCTGTCGTAGGGGTACTCATTGTATCACTATCTGAAATCCGTGCGAGTATTTGCGGGCCTCTGCCCTCGCGGGGCGTCATCGGTCGGTCGCCTACTCTGCTGGGTCGCCCGGTGGGTCGTCGTTGCGAGCATCAATCAACAGGGCTTCGACCACCGGCCGCGGATGCGCGCCGTAGTCGATGGTCGTCTCGTTAATCGTGACCGTCGTCTCGTCGTCGGGGTCGCCTGCGCCAATCTCAGACCGTGCCTCTTGATAGGTCGCCAGGCCATCCGACCACCGTCCGCGGACAAACTCCTCCTGGGCGCGCTCCTGCCGCGGGTCCGAAAACCGGAGCGCCACCTCGAACGGCTGGTCGAGTTGCTCGTAGAGGGGAAACTGTGGGAGCAACTGCCGGGAGAGGGCCTGTCCGATGGTCTCAGACAGTGGCTCGGTCACGCGCTTGTGGACGATGCTCAACTGATTAGACCCCTCATTGCGATTGGCGTCTCCGAGCATCCCAATCTCCGTTGGAGGGATGCCAAACGCCGCCGCACAGAGCTTCATAAACCACTTTTGCTCCTCAATGATGTTGAGGTCGACCGCCGACCCGCCGACCTCTACCCAGCGCGCATCTGTCCCGACGACCGGCGCGGCGCGGGGGTCGCCTTTGGCGGCCTCTAACTCCTGTTCGATATTGTCAATATCGCCCTGCGTGGCCTCGCGGGCGGTCAAGATGCCCGGCGGGAGTTCATTGTCGGTGTAGTAGCGGCTGTGATGGGTCGTCGAGTCTGCGATAATCTCCAGCCACTCTTTGACCTGCATGGCCGGGGACAGCGGGTAGATGCGGTCTGACCGATAGCTCCCCGGATAAGCCATCACGAGGAGGTCGTCCTGTTGGAGCGGCGTGGGTGAGGCATCGCCGGCCGTGACGACCGACCCGGACAGCGTCTGGAACGGGGCCTGAAAGTATGGCGGGTCCTGTGGCGTGCGCGTCTCGTCAACATTATGTCGGACTGTCAGTGGGTCCACCGGCTTGAGCGAGGCCACCGGCAGGTCGCCCGTCTCGGGGGCGAGCACTTCGAGGTAAGCGTTGCCCGGCCCGACCAGGTCAGCCACCGTCGCTGCAACCAGGTCGTCAAAATCCGCGCCATCCAGATGGGGGCCGCGGATGATGTCGTCGACGAGCGCCTGGAGGTCGGCCGCTCGGTCGTCGCTGGCATCATCGGCGTCAGGATACTGTAACTCCCCGCCGAGCAGTTGGTCGTTGATAGCGTTGATGATGAGCTGCATCGGCTGGGTCCGGGCAATCTGCCGGGCCTCGTATGCCTCTCGGCCACGAGGGACGCCCTGGAGGTTTGCGCCCCCGGTGAGATACGACCCCGAGAGTGACTGGACCGTGTCGCTGTCGCCAATCTCGACGGTCTCGCCGCCGATGCTCGTGGTCGCGTCACGAGTCTCGCCACTCGCCGCAGTCTGTGCCTCGTACTCAGCCAGGAGTTGCTCTTTCAGACTCATCTGTGTTCGCTGTCTTGTCTCACGCCAGGAACCGCCGGGTGTTCGGATGCAGTTGGTCGCGTGCTACGTCAGCAAACGCCCGCGTCGTCAGCAGTTCGTACGGCCAGTTCTCGCCGCGGGGGTGCTCCCATATCCAGCCCCCCTTCGAGGTCGCCGTCCGGAAGCCCTCCCACTCGGCGGGGTCGCGGTCAGGGTAGATGTAGATGTCGTCGGGGCCAGACCGCAAGAATCTGACATAGAAGTCGCCGCCCTCGGTCTCGTTGAAGAGCGCCGAGTGGACGTTTGAGGACTGCACGGTCTGCCACTGCACGTCGCGGGCCTCAATCAGGTCACGCGGGCGGACTGTCATTGTGTCGGGTCGGGCAGGACATCTCCAACGGTCCGACCCTCGGTGTTGCTGTCGTCTGTCTGTGTCGTGTCGCTGGTGCTGGAGCCACCACCGCCGAAGGTGGCTCGGCCGGTCGGGATGCCAGCGCCGCCGGCCGGCATATCGTAGGCCATCGCCAGCATATCGACCGTGTCGTCGTGGTGGCTGTCCGGGGCACCGTATCGAACGTTGCCGGCGCGCGTCGTCTCGTACTCAAAGACCGCCAACTCCGTGGCCACGATGCTGTCCGCGGGGATTGTCACCTCACCGGCCTCGATGCCGGCCGCCAGGTTCTCGACGAGACTCTGCTTGCGTTGGGCACTGAACGTCACCGGTCGGATGTCCAGGCCGGCCCGCTCCAGGTCAGCCACGAGTTTGTTGTCTCGGGTGGCGTCGATGGCGACCGGCGCGTCACCGTGGGTCTTGGCCACCCGCTCAATCATCGACTGTATCTGTGGCCACGAGAGGTCGCGCTCGCGTGTGAGATGTGCCAGCCGACCGCCCGCGCCGAGCGCCCCCAGTGCGAGATAATCCTCCGACCGAGCGAGGTCCGCCGCCACTCGATAGGGTGGTTCCGTACTCTCGTGTGGCGTGACACCGTCAGCCAGCTCGTAGGCGGCCGTGGCCTGCTCGGTATCGAACACCCCGCCAGCGTCGTCACGAAACTCGGCAAGGTACTCCTGTCGCCAAATCCGGTCGGGCATCTCCTCACGAGCGGCGTCGACCTCGCTATCGGGGATGTGTGGTGCGTCGTAGGTCGACCACCGAAACGAGGCAATGTCTGGATGGTCGTCAGATTGTCCCCGATGCCACCAGTCGTGAAACCAGCCCCGACCGTCCGGGGTCGAGATGAACATGGCCTCGCCGTCCCGGTTTGAGAGGGTCGGTCGGAGTTCTTGGGTCCATGCCTCTTTGGGCACGTCTTTGGCCGCCTCGTCGATAACCACCCAGTCGTAGCCCTCGGAGACGTTGGCCGTCCCGCCGGTCGTCAGATAGTCCAGTCGCCCGCCGCCCCGAAACTCGTGGCGATAGGGGGGCGACTGCTTGCGCGTATCTAAAAACGTGTCTGCGACCGCCTCGTCAATCTTGCGGAATCCTGTTTCTGTGATTGAGTGCCCCGGCGTCACCCAGGCCCCCATCCACGTCCGCGAGGAAAACGCCCGCTCGACTGTCTCCACCGCGGCGAGCGTGGTCTTGCCCGACCGGCGACCGGCCGCAATGACGCGAAAGCGAGCATCCGAGTCGTAGGCCGCATACTGCGCCTCGTGTGGCTCCCAGTCAATCTCGGTCATGGCTCTGTCTCTGTCTCTGTCTCTGCGTCTGGTGTGAAGTCCGCCACGATGTTGTCAATCGTTACGTCCACATCCTCGCCGCCCCCGGCGTTCTCCAGGCAGCGGCGACACTCCGAGAGATGGCGGGCGTCGTCGCTCCGCTGATAGCGACTGTATGCCTCGCCGGCCAGGCGCATCCAGACCGGACTGAGATTCGCCGGGTCGGCCCGCTCGAACGCCTCAATGATGGCCTCGTCGTCGGCGTCAAGTTTCTCCCCGAATCCGCCGTGTTCGTAACTGCCATTATCCTCGCCAGATGGAGCACCGGCCCGGCCACCGTGTTGCTTACACCGGCCTTCGGTCGTCCCCTCAACGCCCCAGCCCGCCGGCCGCTTGCACGGGTGGCCGTTGCGCCGTGGTGGCGTTGCAGGTGTCGTCTGGGTCCATGGGATTGGTCGTCCTATCCGAGGACGTGTATGATAGCGGCGATGAGTGCGAGGTCGATGCTGACAATTACGAGCAGTGCGAGACACCGAACGGCATACCAAAACGGCACCAGATACCGCCAGCCGTTTTGGTACTGGTCGGAGAGATACAGCGCGTTGCGGCCGGCGGCCCACCAGGTCGCCACGAGTGCCGCGAGGAGGAGGGCAACGTAGGCGGCGGCCGTGAGCGTGTCCACAGGATGCTGGTAGAGTTCAATGAACGGATTCATGACTGGGGCTGGAGTTCGCGCCCGCACACCGGGCAGTACTGCCACCCGGACAGCGTGGTTGCGCCGCACTCGTCGCAGTGGGCGACTGAGTCAACAGGCCGGCCGCTCTTGAAGTGGAGTTTGGGGGTCATGTTATGGTATGTTATGTCGTGTGTGTATGGAATCGGTAAGTGGGCCGCGTCACCATCCCCGACGCGGAAAGCCCGAAAACGCGCCGGGTCAAACGGCTATCGTCACCCCTCGGGACTTGTCTGGGGCCGGACGAACGGCCCGTCTTGAAAACCGTCATGGGCGATTAGGGGACAACGACCGACTCTATCGTCGGGACCGAGACGATGGTATGCGTCCCGACCGCCCGCTCGTTTGAGATGGTCCCATAGTGGGACTCGTCCGGGCCAGCGTCGGGGCCGGGGTCCCGGACCTGCGCCGAGTCCAGCGAGACAAGGCACTCACAGCCCGGCAGGTCAGCGGGGAGGCCGGACCCGGCGAGGCGGTCGTTGTGGAGTTTGATATCCACGTGGTCCCCGAGGTCCTGTATCATCACGGGCGCGATGCGACAGGCCGTGGCGTCCGGGTCGGCCGTCCAGATGCTGACTGCGTCGGCTGGCGTCCAGTTGTTCTCGCCGCCCGCCGGATAGGTGTCTGGGAGTTGGGTGCCAGTGGGGATATGGCTCG
>JGI1684J13235_1000986_pt1 | contig 10192 bp, 9 predicted proteins | sample PonA232FremontCA_2_FD_13235 | JGI IMG/M metagenome (IMG submission 13235) | reverse complement strand
CCCGCCAATCGCGCAGCTTGAGCGGCAAAAGCCGGGGGGTCTTCTCCCCTTGTCAGAACAGGCGTTTTGGTCTAGGATACCATTGTCTTTTGGGCGGTTAACTCAGAGGTCAGAGTGCCACCTTCACACGGTGGAAGTCCGGGGTTCAAATCCCTGACCGCCCACTCCACCATGTCTTCGGGAGGCGGAGCTCGCCCGCGCTGCGAGCCCTCCGCCTTTCGCTCGACTTCTCTCCCCCACAGTCCCGACGACCCATGCAAGTCGCCCTCTATCAACCGGAAATTCCCCCCAACACCGGAAATATCGGTCGCGTTTGCGCCGCCACGCAAACCCGCCTTCATCTGATCGGCCCCCTTGGATTCAGCCTCGAGGACAGGTATGTCCGCCGCGCCGGCCTGGACTACTGGCCCTATCTGGATCTCGTTGTCTGGCAAAGCTGGACAGAATTCGTCCAGGGACCCGGAAGCCGCCATCCCCTCATCCTGGCCGGGAGCAAATTCGCCCACTCGCTCTACGCCCACTCCTTCGAAGGGCGGGAAGTGCTCCTCTTCGGCCCCGAATCCCAGGGTCTCCCGGACTGGATGGTCCAGGAGCATCCCCACAGACAAATCCGCATCCCCATCTGGGGCCAGGTCCGCAGCCTCAATCTGGCCAATGCGGTCTCGGTCTGCCTCTTTGAAGCCTATCGACAAACCAAAGATCTCGGCGGCATGTAGCCATGGACCCTCTTCTTCCCCTTCTCGCCGTTCTGCTGGACTTTTGTTTCCGCGACGCCGAGCCCTGGCCGCATCCGGTCAGGCTGGTGGGCTGGCTCCTGGATCATCTCGAGGAGCAGGCTAGAAATCAAAAACGCATTTCCCTGTACCGGGCCGGATGGATCAGCCTGTTTCTCCTCTGCCTCATCACGGGAACCATCGCCTGGATCGCGATCAGCATCCCCTTTCTCGGACTCATTCTGGCCGTGTATCTGGCCTATTCCGGCCTCTCCCTGGCCGGGCTGCTCGCGGAGGTCAAGCACATTTCCGGCCTTGTGGACGCCGGGAGGGAAAGCGAGGCCAAAACCGCTCTGGGCCTGCTCGTCTCCAGGGACACCTCGCTTCTGGACCGGGACGGGATCTACAGGACCCTGGCCGAGACAGTGAGCGAAAACCTCAACGACGGCTTCGTCGCGCCCATGTTCTACCTCCTGCTCGGGGGTCCCGTGCTTTTGTGGATCTACAAGGCGGTGAGCACCATGGACTCCATGTGGGGATACCAAACTCCGGAATGGGGTGAGCTGGGCTATGCCGGAGCCAAAACCGAGGACGTCCTCTCCGCGATTCCCGCACGCATCACCTATGTACTCGCCGTTATCGCCGCGTTCATCCTGCGGCTCTCCTGGCGCAACGTTTTCCTGCGATCCCCGGGGCAGGCAAGGCGCATGGAGAGCCCCAACGCGGGCTGGCCCATGGCCGCCTGCGCCTGGGCCGTCGGAGCGAGGATGGGGGGGGAGGCCGTGTACTTCGGCCAGTTGCGGCAAAAACCCTCCCTCGGACCAGACGAGGGTGAATGGACCAAAAAGGCCATCCAGAGTTTGTTCCGGCTATCCCTGATCATCGGTCTCGTCTGGACCGTTCTGGGGGTCGCCGTCCTCTGGATGGCCTCTTAGGACAGTTGCCTGGCAGGGTCTTACCCGGAAATCGGGATCAGTTCACGATCTCCAGCTGGTTGAAGAAGTAGTTGATCTCCTTTTCCGCGTTTTCCGGGCTGTCCGAGCCGTGGACCGAATTCTTCTCGATGTCCAGGGCAAGCTCCTTGCGGATGGTCCCGGCTTCCGCCTCCTCCGGCTTCGTCGCTCCCATAAGGCCGCGATAGGCGTCCACCGCGTTCTCCCCTTCCAGCACGGCCACTGCCGCGGGACCGGAGCTCATATAGTCCGTCAGGGAGTCGAAGAAGGGCTTGTCCGAGTGCACCGCATAGAAGCCCTTGGCCTGCTCCTTGTCCATATGCACCATTTTCAGGGCCCGGACCCGCAGGCCCGCCGCCTCGATCCGCTTCAGGATCTCGCCCATCAGGTTCCGTTCAATCGCGTCCGGCTTAATAATCGCCAGCGTCTGCTGTGCCATGCGTGGTACTCCTTTCTGCTTGGGAATCGTTTTGCGTCTGAACAAGTCGGCTCAGCCGACAGAGCCGGATGTCGTCGTCCTTGTTCGCAAGCCACTGCCGCAGGGCCTCCACGGTCTGGGGGTAGGGATGGCCGATAACAACGGCGTGTCCCACCTCTCGGGCCAGATGCTCGGCCTTGCGGAACTGATAGATGGTGCTCTCCACATCCTTTTCGTTGTCCAGGAAGATGTCGCGGCTGATCGTCCTTACCCCAATGCGGGGAGCCAGCTCCCTCCCCACGCTGTCCGGGCTGGTCAGGCTGTCCATATAGAACAGCCCGCGGTGCCTGAGGGTAATCAGGACCTGACGCATGGGAGCTTTCGCCGCGGTAAACCGCGACCCCATGTGATTGTTCACCCCCACAATGCCCGGTATTCCCTCCAGGTTCCGTTCGAGCACGGAGCGGATCCGCTCCGGCCCCATGCCCACGAAGAGCGCGCCGGGTCCGGGATCCGCCTCGGGATAGCTCTTGGGCTCCATGGGCAGATGCAGCAGGACGTCCGCCCCCCGGCTCTTGGCCGCGCGAGCGATTTCCTCGGAATAGGGGGAACGGGGCAGAACGGAAAGGGCGATGGCGCCCTCGGACAGGCGGAGCAGCCTGTTCGCCCGCTCCAGGCTCTTGCCCATGTCGTCAATGACCAGGGCGATGCGCGGAGCATCGCTGTCCGGGGCGGTCTGTTTCTCCTTCCCGGGTTTTTCCCTGGCGCGCAGGGAAATCAGATGGGTTGTCTCCCCCTCCAGGCGCACGCGCCAGAGCCCGTCGCTCTGCGGAACCGGCTCCAGGGCCGCCTTGGAAAGCCAATCCTGCAGAAGCCCCTCCAGCTCGGTCAGGACCCTGCGTCCCTTTCTGCGCTCCGTGCGGAGCTCGATCTCCTGGAACCGGTACTTCTGATTGCCCTTTTGCCGGTAGTCCAGAGAGACGTGACGCAGCTTGTCCGGCTGCACCCCCGCGGCGGCAAGGCTCTGCATCAAGGCCAGATCCACCTTCTCCACCGCCTGGGTGAAGGGATCGGGCAGCTCCTCGTATTTCCGCTCCTCGTCCCGGGACGGGCCATCGGACGGAGCTGAAGCCGTTCTTCCGGAGGGCTGTTCCCCGGACCGGTCCGCGCCTGTCGTTTCCGCGACCTCCGAGGGTTTTTCCCTGGAAGCGGTCCGCTCACCCTGCGGTCCGCCGGGCGGGAGGCTCAGTGCCGCAAGAAGGGCCAGTCCCGTCACAATCACCGCCGTAACCAGGAGCACGGGACGGAGGCCCGCATTCCGTCTCGCTGATGCGGATGCTCGTTTCTTGCTGCCGCTTCGTGTCCGCTTGCCGGTCTTCTGTTTCCCCATATGCCGAGCCGATCCTCCCATCAGGCCATTTCGCTCTTCACGCGCCCGGGATCCGGATCAACGGATTTGCGTCAGCACAAGCCCCCTATCCGGATTCAGTGCGGAAACAGAGGGACTTGACGGGCCTCAATCGCTTAGTTCCCGCTCACCCTGTGCAGGTCCTGGATGCGGGGGAGGCTCTTGACCAGCTCAAAGGCTACGCGGAGCTGATTGTCCCCGCGCAGGAGCTCGAGGACCTTTTCCTTCTCCACTTCACTCTCCTGGTCCTTCTCCGGACCGATCAGGTGCCCTTCCAGATCTTCCTCCCGCATCACCGTGCTTCCGTCTTTCTCCCGCTTCTCGTCGCTTTCCAGGAAGGGAACGCTGATGTCGGGAACGATCCCCTGGGCCTGAATGGAGGTGCCATCTGGCGTATAGTATCTCGCTGTGGTGAGCTTGATTCCGGTGTTTTCCCGCAAGGGGATAATGGTCTGGACCGAGCCCTTGCCGAAGCTCTGCTGCCCCACAACCAGTGCCCGCTTGTGATCCTGCAGGGCCCCGGCCACGATCTCCGCGGCGGAAGCCGTTCCGGCGTTGACCAGCACCACGATCGGCGCCTGGATATCCTCGTCCTGGGTCTCCGCGGAAAAGCTCATCTGGGCTTGCTCCACCCTGCCCTTGGTATAGACGATCTTGCCTTCATTCAGAAAGACATCCGCCATGGACACGGCCTGATCCAGGAGACCGCCCGGATTGTTGCGCAGATCGAGCACGAGGCCCTCCCATTTGTCCCTCTGGTCCAGGGCGTCGCGCAGATCCTGGGTCGTCTTTTGGTTGAAGTTGGAGACCCTGGCGTAGAGATAGCCGGACCCCAGCTCCTGAGTCTTGACGCTGCGCATGGGGATCACGTCGCGTTCCACAGTGATCGTCACCGGCTTGTTCTCGTCCTCGTGCAGGACGGTGAGCTCCACTTCAGAGCCCTTGGGCCCCCGGATCTTGTCCACAGCGTCCATGATGCTGATATCCCGGGCCGGTTCCCCGTCGATCTTCAGAATGGTATCCCCCGCCTTGAGGCCCGCCTCATACGCGGGCGTTCCCTCAATAGGCGATACCACCGTGAGCCTGCCCTCGCGGATGGTGATCTCGATGCCCACACCCGTGAACTCGCCCTTGGTCTCCACCTGCATCTCCTGGAAGGCGTCCTTGCCCATATAGGCGGAGTGGGGATCCAGATTCTTGAGCATCCCCTCGATCGCCCCCTGAATCAGCTCCTGGCGATCCACCTCCTGGACATAGGATTTCTCCACCATGTCCAGGACATGGCTGAACTGTTTCAAGGAGGCATAATCCTCGTTCGCTCCCGAGGGGCTGGGCATTCCGGCCAAACAGACCAAAAGCGCCAGGATCCCCACCCAATTGGCTATACGCATAATCGTCTCCCTGTGTTTTGCGGACATAGTCATCTCCGGGAGTGTATTTCCGCCGGAGCCATGGGTCCTATCCCCGGCCGCTGGCATCCTCCAGCCAGGGCCTGGGATCGATGGGCCGCTGCCCCCGTCGCAGCTCGAAATACAAACCGGGTCCGTTCACCCGGGGATGAAAACCGGCCCTGCCGATGGTTTCTCCCTGATCGATCTTCTGCCCCATCTCCACCCGGGAGGAGAGGAGATAGGCGTACAGGGTGTAGTAGTCCTGTCCATGAAGAATGATAACGACTCGGCCGAAGCCGCGCAACTTGTCATTGTACACCACTTTGCCCCAGGCCACGGAGCGCACCTTCTGGCCCTCGTCCAGGGAAAAGGAGAGCCCCTTGCTCGATCCGGCCTCCCCCTCGTCGGTATCGACAACACTCCCACCCGCGGGCCAGGGGAGGCTGCCCTTGAGTTGGGCTATCTCCTTTTCAGTGTTCTGGAGACGATAGCGCAGATCGTCGATGGTTTCGCGGATCTGTTCCAGCTGTTCCCGTTTGGCCAGTCTCTGGGCCCGCACTTCCTGAAGCTTGTTCTGATAGGTCAGGCGCTGCTCGAGGAGCTGTTCCTTGGTGTCCTGAATTTCTTGCAATCGCTTGGAAATGCTCTGCTCCACCTGCTTCATCCGTTCCAGGTTGGTGTTCAGCTCCTTCTGTTCGGCGTGGAGAGAGGCCAGACGCTCCCGGACCATCTCATAGATCGAGGTCAGCCAGGCATAGTTGCGCCGGATGTTCTGCAGGTCGAGCACCTGTCCCGGCCCCAGCTCCTTGCTCTTGACATAGAGCGGCCACAGGCGGGAGAGCATGTCCCGGACGGCCTCCTCCTTCTCCCTCGTTCGCCGAAGGAGCTCCTTGTTTCGGTCATGGAGCTCCTTCCTCCTGCGGCGCTTGCGGCGCAGATTCTTCTCCTGCTCCGACATGCGCGTGGTCAGGCGCTCAACCCTTTCCTTCAGCTCGGCAAGCTCGGAGTAGAGCTTTTCTTCCTTTTGGGAGAGCTCGGAGAGCGATTCCTTGTTTTCCTCCATACGCTGTTTCTGGCGCTCGATCCTTTCCTCGATCGCGGAGCGGTCCTCACGGGCCGTCGCTCTGTCGGCCCGGACCAAACCGGTCAGCCCCAAAGCGCCTACAAGCGCGACAAGGATTGCTATCCCGGCAGGACGGCTCAGGGCCTGCATACATCCCCCATGCACCGGCGGATCCGGACATGGCCAAGCGGTAAAAGACCACAGGGACGGATCCCGCGATATTCACCGGGCTTTGTCTTACGATCCCATACAACCGTTATCCCCGGGCCGAACTGAGTACAACGACTCGCAAACATACAGCGAGGCGAATCAGCTTGCCCCTGAGAAAACCTCGTGTCCAGTCACTGCGGAAAGGGGGCAGTCGGAGCACAGGCCGTGCTTCTTCCGACACCACCATTTCCCCGTGCGGACCAGCAGGGCGTGATATTCCTGATAAAGGGAGACATCCTCCGGAAGCGCATCCATGAACAGGGATCTCAGTTCCTCGTACCCCACTTCCTCGCGTACCAGGCCGTGTCTTCCGAATATCCGCGCGGTATAGGCATCGACCACGAAACTCGGCTTGTGGAAGGCATAGAGCACCATACTGTCCGCGGTCTCCGCCCCGATTCCCTTCACCCGGAGGAGCCTCTCCCGCAGTTCCCGCGTCTCGTAGTCCCGCAAAGCCGAAACATGGAATCCTGCCTCGTCGCGGAGAAAAAACAGGAAGTTCTGCAGCCGGCCCGCCTTGATCCGGTAGTATCCAGCGGGACGAATGAGCTCCGCCATCTTCTCGCCGTCCGTTTCAAAGAGTTTAACCGGGTCCAGCAGATCGTGCCGGGCCAGATTGGCGATTGCCTTCTCCACGTTCCCCCAGTTGGTGTTCTGGGTCAGGATGGCGCCCAAGCAGACCTCGAAGGGGGTCTCCGCGGGCCACCAGTGGCTCGGCCCCAGGCGCTGCAGCATGGCGTCGTAGATGTTGTGAAGATCGGCGAGTGCGGGCATACGGCGAAGTCGGGCTCCGGAGTGAAAAGGGGGTTCCGCCCTCCTCATTGTTCAAGGAGGAGGACGAAAAAATTCGTGACATTCCCTTGGTTGTATCGGGCGAACAGCCCCTGTGCTTCAGTCCTTGCTCCAGATCAGGGCGGACCACTCCTTCTGGCGCAGAATACGCGGCCCGTGAAGGCCTGCAGCGGAATAGGCACTCCCCACGGCCTCCTCCTGGCTCTGAAGCAGGCCGGAAAGAACGAGACGACCGCCCGGCGCGAGCCTCTCTGCCAGATTCCCCGCCATTTCCCGCAGGGGATCGGCCAGAATATTGGCCAGGATCAGGTCGAATGCGGCTCCCGCGGGGAGGCAATCCAGATCCCCCACGGCCAGAGGAAATTGCTCCTCCACACGGTTCAGGCCTCTGTTCGTGCCGGCATTGTGAAGGGCGTTGCGATCGTTGTCCACCCCCAGGGTCCAGGCGCCCGCAGCGGCACTGGCTATTCCCAGAATGCCCGAGCCCGTCCCCAGATCGAGGCAGCGGGTGTTGGGCGTAATCCAGCCCTCGGCACGGAGCTCCGCGATCGCCTCCAGACAGAGATGGGTCGTGGGATGGTGCCCGGTGCCGAAAGCCATTTCCGGATAGATAAATAGGGGAATCAGGTGTTCTTCACCGGCGGAGGGCTCCCGCCAGGAGGGCAGGATCAGGAATGTCCCGGCCACCAAGAGCGGCTGGAAGAAGTCGCGCCAAATATGGTGCCACTGTCTGCTCCTTTCTCTGCGGACCGTCGCGCGCACCTCCGGGCAGGTCTGCTCCAGGCGTTCCGCCAGGGAACAGGCCTGCTCGGAGTCGGAGCAATAGACGGACACCTCCCCGCTGTCGCTCTCGCTTTCCTCCCAGCCCCAGCTTACGTTCTCCCAGAGGAAGCAGTCCACTGCTTCCCGCTGCGTCTCGGGCACAAGGCATTGGATCCGATAGACCCATTCGGACATGGATAGCTGTCTCCGTATTAGGAACAAAATGGCACAGTAAGCCGCCCAGCAAAGAGACGACAGCGGCCCCTACGACTCCTCGGGCTTCACCGAACGGGGTGGGTGGGGCTGGGCTCTCCGCTGTGGGCTCGACAGAGGTCGGATTCCCGGACCTGGAGGGAAGGGGAAAAATCGAGCTCCGGACAAAGCGGGCCGCAATGCGCCGACAAATGCAGTACACCCGCGAACCGCCGGATGGAATGGGGCCCGAATCGGCTCCCCAAAGGCAAAGAGCCGGGAGCGTCCCACCGGCGGCACCCGTCCCGCTCCAACAGGGGGGGGTTATTCGCCTTCAGTGTCTTCGAAGGCCTGCTCCAGGGTTTCCATGAAGCCCTGGATATCCTCGTCGGTAATGGTGAAGGGAGGTAATAGCCGCAGGGTCGTGCCCTGGACCAGGTTGCAGACGTAGCCGCGCCGCAGGAGCTCCTGCCACACCTCCTTCCCGGACCGGGTCAGCTCGATGCCGAGCATCAGGCCCATGCCCCGGATATCGGATATTCGCTGCGGCCAGCGCTCCCGCACCTTCTCCAGGAGGCGGAAAAAGAGATCCTGCTTTTCCCGGTTGCGGCGGCACATATCGTCGCGCTGCAGGATCTCCAGCACCTTGCTCCCCACTTTGCTGACCAGGGGATTGCCGCCGAAGGTGGCCGCATGGCTCCCGGGACCGAAGCCTTCCCCCGCACTCCGTGTTGCCAGCATGGCCCCAACGGGAAGGCCGTTGCCCAACCCCTTGGCCACGGTGATCACATCCGGGCTCAGCCCGTAATGCTGATGGGCCCACATGGTGCCGGTACGGCCCAGGCCGGTCTGCACCTCGTCGATCATGAACAGGATGCCCTTTTCCCGGCAGAGCTCCTGCACACCCAGCAAATACTCCCTGGAGAGGGGACGCACGCCCCCTTCCCCCTGGACCACCTCGAGCATGACCGCGGCGGTTTGCTCCGAAACCGCATCCCCGAGGGCATCCAGGTCCTCGGGAGGAATCTGGCGGAATCCCTCGGGCAGGGGATCGAAGCCTTCCTTGACCTTGTCCTGGCCCGTGGCGGTCAGGGTGGCCAGGGTCCGTCCGTGGAAGGAATCCCCGAGAGTGATGATCTCGTGGGCCCCGCTGCCCCTGGCGTTGCGCATATAGCGCCGGGCCAGCTTGAATGCGCTTTCGTTGGCCTCGGCTCCGGAATTGCAGAAGAACACCTGCTCCAGGGAGCAGGTGGCGGTGAGCGCCCGGGCCAGCTCCACCTGTTCGCTCTGATAGAAGAGATTGCTCACATGGATCAGCTTTTCCGCCTGCTCCTTGAGCGTCCCCACAACCTCCGGATGGCTGTGGCCCAGGTTGCACACCGAGATCCCGCTCAGGAAATCGGTGTACTCCCCGCCCTGCTCGTCAAAGAGCCTCGTGTCGCGGGCACTCGTAACCATCAGGGGATAACGAGCGTATGTCTGCAGAATCAAATCCCTGTCCTGTTCCTGCGCTTGTCGAAAAGTATCCGTCATAGATGCCGAATCCGTTGGACCATTTGGAGAATAAGCTTATTGATTCAGATCCGTGAAAGCCATCACGGGGGTTTCCCTCCCTATCTGAAATGGGTAATGCACTCTTGTGAAAATATTTGTATGCGGATCAGAATCAATAAGCGTATTGCAGAAAAAACGCTTCCGCCAACTCTTCCCGATCGCCTAGTGACTTGTCCAGGGTAAATCGTCGGTTTTATTGAATCCCTGCATAGCCACGCATATGTTCCATCTTAAACACAGCTTGAAGAGGAAAAGTCACTAGTCCGCTTCTTCTTTTGGAAAAAGAAGAAGCAAGAAAATCAAAAGATTCTCCTCACCACCTTTTTGTTTCTTTTTTGGAAAAAGAAACGCGCTAGTGTCTTGTCTTCATGAATCATGGCTTTCTATTTCTTCCATACAGAGATTTCTGTATGTTCAACTTATGCGAAAAATGAAAAGTGACAAGACACTAGCAGCCTCTTGAAAAAGTCCTTTCTGGCAGGGCGTTCAAAAATTTCAAGTGCAAGGCGCGAAAAAAGCGCAAGCTTGAACAGTAGGCCCCCTACGTGAAAGCTTGAGCTTTTTGAAGCAACGCAGCAATTGGAAGATTGGGGGCGCCCTGCTAGACCTGGGGCCTGGGCAGCAGCCCTGCGGCCTCCGCGATCTCCGGGACCTTGTGCTCCCATTCGATGGCCATGAGGTGGATCCCGGCCACGCTCTTCATCTCCTTGAACTCCTGCATCTGCTCCACGGCGAT
>JGI1684J13235_1000984_pt1 | contig 10206 bp, 9 predicted proteins | sample PonA232FremontCA_2_FD_13235 | JGI IMG/M metagenome (IMG submission 13235) | reverse complement strand
GACCCACCTTCAACTCAAGCGGTATGAACAAGGCCAGGGTCTATTATGAAACCCAGCGAAGCGCTCCACCCGCCGAGCCTCGCGACCAATTCGCTAATAATTCAATATGTTAGATACATTTTCATAAAAAAAAAGATTTCCGGTCGCTGCGAAGTAACTCGCAGGCCGAAAGGAAGGACTTCTGGAAATGGAGCCGACGCATTCCGCCACAATCCGGGTCGGCGCTTTCATCGCCGTATTCGCCCTCTTCGCCCTTTGGGAGGTGTTCGGCCCGCGCCGCGATCTCAAGGCTTCAAAACGTGTCCGGTGGACCAGCAACCTGAGCATCACCGCGATCAATCCCGTCGTGGTCCGTCTGCTCATGCCGGTGCTCCCGGTGTCCGTCGCCTCATTAGCCCAGATCCAGGGATGGGGCCTGTTGAACACCATAGCCGTCCCCTATTGGGCCGCTGTGGTCACGGGAATGATCCTTCTCGATCTGATCATCTATCTGCAGCACGTGATATTCCACGCCATCCCCTTCTTGTGGCGTTTCCACATGATGCACCACGCGGACCTGGACTTCGATCTCACCACCGGCCTTCGCTTTCACCCCTTAGAGCTCGTGCTGTCCACGACAATCAAGCTGAGCGCAGTCGCCGCCATTGGTGTGCCCCCGCTGGGCGCCCTGCTCTTTGCCGTCCTGCTCAACGCCACATCCCTGTTCAACCACTCCAACATCCGCCTGCCGCTGGCAGTGGACCGGATCCTGCGCCTGATCGTGGTCACTCCGGAAATGCACCGCGTACACCACTCGGTGATCCTCCGGGAGACGAACAGCAACTTCGGATTCAATCTCCCCTGGTGGGACCGGTTGCTCGGCACGTACAAGGCCCAGCCCAGGATGGGACATACCGGAATGACCATCGGCCTGGCCCAGTTCCGGGATCCGGCGCTCCTCACCCTGCCGCGGACGCTCCTTTTGCCCTTTACCGGAGATCCGGGACGTCAGCCGATCAACCGACACTAGGGGGATCAGCACGGGTTGGCATCCCGGAAACAGGTCCGCGGTCCTCAAAAGGTATTCTTGGTACTGGAAAGGGAGAGACATCCGATCTGCTCGGGGCCGCAAGCCCACAAAAAAAGCCGCATTCCGGCCAGGAAGGGGGGATAAAAGCCGGAATGCGGCACGCAAGGAGGGAAGAGAGAAAAGCCGTTCGGTACTCGCCTCGTATATCCTGAACACCTATACCCCGAGCCGGCATGACCGTCGTACGCTCCATGAAAAGCCGGGACATAGGGTGATTGCCCGAAGACAAAGCTTCAAGGAAACGTCTTTTCCCCCAAACCCGTGAGGGGGAAAATCCCGTCCTTAACTCTCCCTATGCATCAAACATGCCACTTTACCCCCAGGGCTCGAACTCACCAGCTCCCGGCAATCACGAATTGAAAAGACGGTCTTTCTGCAAGCTGCCGCGCGGAGTGTGTCAAAATGAAACATGTGAACCTGCCGGCACTCCAGCCGGAATGACCATCAGCTATCCTCCTCCATCCAGCGATACAGGGTTCGTCTGCTGATGCCCAGGATGGTCGCGGCGCGCCTCTTGTTGCCATTCACCTGCTGCAGCACATAGTTGAGGTAGAATTTCTCCATTTCCTGCATCGAGGGCATAACCCCCTTGTCTTCCGCGCACTGCGCCATGAACTCTTCGCCGATCCCCTGCCGCCTCGCCTGCGAATACTGATCATTGCCGCGCTGCAGCCGAAAGGGCAAATGGTCCACATCCACCTTGCGCTCGTGACAAAAAGTTACAGCGCGTTCCAGGATGTTCTGCAATTCCCGTATGTTTCCCGGAAAGTCGTATTGCTGCAGGGTCTTGAGCGCTTCCTCGGTCAGTCCCTCGACTTCCTTCCCCAGCTGAAGGTTGTAGCGATTGACGAAATGCGCGGCCAACAGCTGGATATCCTCCTGTCTTTTCCGCAGCGGAGGAATGCTTATGCTGAACGTCTCCAGCCGATAGTACAGGTCCTCCCGGAAACGTCCCTCCTGGGTCAGCTCGTCCAGATTCTGGTTCGTGGCACAGATAATCCGGACATCCGCCTTGCGTTCCAGATTGCTTCCCACGGGCCGGAAGCTGCCGTCCTGGACCACCCGCAGGAGCTTGGATTGCAGGCTCAAGGGCATTTCCCCGATCTCGTCCAGGAGAAGGGTCCCTTCGTGGCAGCGCGGGAACAGGCCGGTCCGCTTCTTGTTCGCACCGGTGAAGGCCCCTTCTTCATGGCCAAAGAACTCGCTTTCCAAGAGATCCGCCGGGATGCCGGCGCAATTGATGGCCTGAAATGGACCGTTCTTCCGAGGACTCAGATCGTGCAGGGCCTTGGCCACGAGCTCCTTGCCGGTTCCGCTCTCGCCGTGAACCAGCACTGGGCCTTGCGCCCGGGCGATGTTCTGGATCTGGTCGTAGAGGATGCGCATTTCCCGGCTCCTGCCGATCATCCCCTGGAAATCCTGATGGTGCACGAGCTTTCTAAATCGCGACACTTCCTTGCGCAGGCGCTGGTTCTGTAGCGTCCGCTGCACGCTGAGCCGGAAATGATCCAGATCGAGGGGTTTGGTCAGGAAGTCGTCCGCTCCCGATTTCAGGGCCTCGACAGCCTGGGGGATGCTCCCGAAGGCCGTGATGATGAGAAAGCTCGGCTGCATGTAGAGCTGCTGGCTCCATCTGAGGAGCTCCATGCCATCGGCTTCCGGCAGCTTGAGATCGCTCACCACGAGATCCGGCTCCCAGGTCTGGAGCAAGGGGAAGGCCTTCTCGGCGCTGTATTCGGTGTGAACCGCGAGCCCCTCGTCCTCCAGCTCTTCCGCCAGAAGCTGTTTCAGGCTCTGATCGTCCTCCACAAGGAGGACCCGTTCCTGGATGCCGCTATTTGCCATATTCGGAACCGTCCTCTCTGATTTCCCCCTTCCGTTCAAATTCTGCCGGGAGCTCGACTGTCAGGCAGGCTCCCCCGAGCTGCGAATCGGAAACATGCACCTCCCCGCCGTGATCCCGGACAATGCCGTGCACCACGGACAATCCCAGTCCCGTGCCCTGTCCCGTCTTCTTGGTGGTGAAAAAGGGCTCAAAGAGCTTGGTGCGAATATCCTCGGGGATGCCGCTCCCGTCGTCCTCAACGCGCATCACGATCCATTCCTCGTCCTTCAGGGACCAGCTCAGCACAACCTTGCTCACGCCATCCGCCTGAAGGGCGTTGCGCAACAGATTGGTCAACACCTGTTCAATGCGCATGGGATCCACATAGATGGACGGCCCGGGTTCCGGGCCATCCAGCATGACCCGCACATCCGAGTGGACTTCCTGCTGCACGAGGGAATACGCGGAGCTGGCTACATGCGCCACAGGCACCCATCTGCGATGCTGCCGGGATGTCCGCCCGAAATCCAGGAGCTGACGCACAATGCGCTCCATGCGCTGGACCTCGTAGCGGATATCCTGAAGGCCGTCGCGCTGAGCGTCGCTCAGGTCCTGATCCCTGAGGCAGCGCTGGGCCTTTCCGTCGATCACCGACAGGGGCGTTCCCAGCTCGTGGGCCACTCCCGAGGCCAACTGACCGATTGCCGCCATCTTTTCGCTTTGACGAAGCTTTTGTTCCAGATCCTGCTGGGCGTCCCTGCGCTGGGCAATCTCCTCTTCCGCCTGGGACATGCTGTCCAGCATGGAGTTCAGGGCCCGGCTCAAAGAAGCAATCTCTCTGGGGCCCTGCGTGCTGGCCCGGTGAGAGCGTTCCCCGGATCTGACCCGGGACATGGTTTGGGAAATGCCGCTCAGATACCGCCCCACCGCCCTGTGGAAGCCGAACAATACGAGGCCTGCCATGATCGTGGCGGCCAGGGCCAGAAAGGCGATCGCCTGAATCTTGACCCGTTGGATGTTGTTTCGGATGTCGCTCTTTTTGCGGCTCACCTGGAGCAGGCCGATACCGTCGCCGACCGAATCATACAGGGGCACGAAATAGGAGTACACCTCCCGTCCCCCGAGGCTTTCGTATTGGCCCGTGCGCTCGTTTCCCAGAATGATTTCCCGCGCATCCCCCGCTCTCGAGGAGGGGCCCAGCGCCCCCACGGAGGCGATTCGTTCTCCCCGTATATTGTAGACCGAGGCGCCGTAAACCCGGCCAATACGGAATACCGATTCCAGGGCCTGCCCCAGGCTGCCCACCCGCTCCTTCTCCAGGCTATAGCTGATCGGCTCCCTCACCGCGCGGGCCACGAGCTCCACCTGTTCCTGCATCCGTTCCTCGATCGTGGTTTCCAGGGACTCGAGCCCCAAATAGGTGAAGACAGCCATGGTCAGCAGCAGGGGAATGATGGCCATGCTCACCAGAGCCGTGCGCAAGCTGAATCTGGATATAATCGCTTCCAGCACGATCCCTCCTTTCGCGGACGAATAGTACGTTCTTCTCAAAGGGGAGCACCATACTGAATGTGTCATTATGACACAATATGACGCTTTATACGCTCCGCCTCATCAGCGGGGAAGAAGGCGTCGAATTGGAGCAAAATCATACGACAGGAGGGAGTGCTCGGGGTTACGCCACGACAGGGCCCCGAAATGAGAACAGCCCCTCCGACCCGTTTCCTGCATGATGCGGGCCGAAGGGGCTGCTTCTTTCGCCAAGAAAGGAAAATCGATTCAAAAAAGGAACCAGTCCCGTCAGGCCGCCTCCACACGCCCTTCGGACTGACCGGCTCTGGGCAGCCATACCGTCATGCGCGAGCCCCATCCCGGTTTGCTCTCCACCTCGATACGCCCGCCATGCCGGGAGACCGTCTGTCCGGCGATGAACATGCCCAATCCGGTCCCCCGATTGCCCTTGGTGGAAAAAAAGAGGGTGAACATATTCTCCCGTGTCTCCCTATCCATCCCCACCCCGTTGTCCTCGATGACGCAGGCGGCCCAATCCTCGCTTTCCTTACGGAAGTAGAGGCGGATCACATGACTCCCGCTCTCCTTGGCCGGGTCGGCCAGACAGGCCTCCACAGCATTGTCCAGGATATTGTGGAGGGCGTTCAGCATCTGCTCCGTGTCCGCAAAGAGCTCCAAATCCTCTCCCGGCGGCTCGTGGTCCAGACGGATGCCGTATCCGGCCGTCCTGGGCTCGATCTGCTCCACCAAGCGCTCATGCAGCTCCCGCGCCGAAACCGAGTGGCGTTCCAGCTCCCGCTGCTTGGCGTAGTCCAGGATATCCACCACCATTCCCTTGATCCGGCCCACCAAATGGGACACACGGTGCCACCCCTGCTCCACCTTGGCCTCATCCTTTTTGGCCAGGCCGGAGCTCACCTTGTACATGGCCCCGTCCAGGGCTGTGAAAAGGTTCTTGATGTTGTGGGACACCGAGCTGAGCAGCATGCCCAGATTGGTCAGGTGATCCTGCAGCTGCCGGATTTCGGTGATATTGGTGGACATCTCCATGACCTGGGTCACCTCTCCCTCGCTGTCCCGAATGGGGGCGGTCCAGATGAGCACGTTCTGCTGCTCCCCGCTCTTGGCTGTGACCACGGTCTCGTATTGGTGCGACCGCCCGTCCTCGTAGGTTTTGAGGACCGGACACTCCGGGCAGGGCTCGGCGCGGTGCTTGTAGATCCTGTAGCAGGACTCCCCGGGCTCGTCTCCGAAATCCTGCTTGAACTGCCTGTTCATGGCCTGGATCCGCAGGTCCCTGTCCTGAACCGTGATATAACAGGGCACTTCGTCGAAGAGCTGCTGGTAGCGCCACTGGGTGGAGAAAAGCTCCTGCTGCAGGTTCCGCACCCGGGTGAGATCCACTCCCACCTCCATGACCATGTCCATCCGCCCTTGAGTGTCCTGAATGGGTACGGTGTGGACCAGAAGCGGAACGATATCCCCCTGGGCATCCGTAGCGAACTCCCGGCTCTTTTCCGGTTGGCCGGATTGCAAACAGCGCTTGGCCGGACAATCTGTCTCCCCGACGGCCCCTTTGCCGTAGACGGCCCAGCTTGGATCCCCGAGCCTGTCTCCGAAGCGTGCCCTGAAGGGCTGATTGATCCGGAGCACGCGCAATGACGAGTCGTGCAGGCTGATGAGGCAGGGAATCTCCTGGAAGAAAGGGCTCTCTCCGTTTTCCAGATCGTCCGCGATCCCGTTCAGGGCGGTGGTCAGCCTGTCCAGCACCTGACCCGCCGCTGCAACCTTTTCCGCCTCCACCAGCTTGGCGGACTGCTCCCGGACCATCTCCTCCAGTCTCTCGGTGTAATCGCGCAGCTGACGCCGCATGGACAGCTTTTCCTCTGCCCGCCCCAGGGCGATGTCCAGCACGTCCTCCTTGATCGGCTTGGTCACGAAATCGCAGGCGTCGTGCTTCAGGCTCTGGATGGCCAGCTCCATGTCCCCGTGGCCGGTGATCATGATCACCTCGGTATCCGGGCTCTCCCGCTTGATCCGCTTCAGGAGCTCGATCCCATCCAGGCCGGGCATCTTGATATCCGCGAGAACGATATCCGGATCGTGCTCCCGATAGACCGCGTACGCGCTGTGCCCGTCCTCCGCGGTCAGGACCTCGTATCCCCTGTCCTCCAGGGAGAGCCCCAGAACGCGGCGTATGCTCTGCTCATCGTCCGCGAGGAGGAGCTTGCCGGCCTCGATATCCAGCGCCATCTCACTCTCCCAGGATTTTTTTCAGCACATCCAGGATCTGCTGCGGGGTGAAGGGCTTGTCGATATTGGCCACCGCGTCCTTGACCGCGTACTTGTTCCCGGACAGGGCGCTAACCACCACAATGGGGACATCCTTGAGATTGGGGTCGCGGCGGAGATTGCGATAGAACCGGGTACCCCACTCCTTGGACATATCCAGGTCCAGGGTGATCAGGTCCGGCTGCTCCCTCTTGGCCACCTCCAGGCCCTCCTTGCCGTCGTAGGCCTCGCAGGTGGCGTATCCCGCGTCCTGCAGGATGTCCCGCAAATACTCCACCACCTCCGGCTCGTCGTCGATGCACAGAATCTTTTTGGCCATGTAGGCTATTCCCCTCGCATGCCCCGCTGCTCCAGCAGGGCCCTGGTTTCACGGATCAGGTGTTCCGGATCCGGCGGCTTTTCCAGATAGCGATCCGGATCCGGAAGATCCTCCGCTCCCCCCGCCCGGAGCATATTCACCGAGTGGTGGAAGCTCTCCTCCTCAACGGCGGAGAGGACAATCACCGGTATCTCCCTGAGCCCGGGATCGGCCTTGAGCTCCCGGTACATCACAAGTCCCCCCTGTCCGGGCATCATCAGGTCCAGCACGATCACCTGCGGCATGTGCTTGTGCGCCTCCTGCAGGCCGATCCGGCCGTCCCTGGCCAGAAAGGGGGTGAAGCCGTTGGTCTCGTACACGGCCTTGAGCAGGAAGCGCATATGCATGTCGTCTTCCACCACGAGCACCTTGCCGGACAAAAAAACACCTCCGGTTCACATGTCCACGACCTTGTCCGGATGGTTGACGCTGGCCACGGGGCAGGCCGAACGCAACACAACCTGTTCCACCGTGCTGCCCAGGTCCACCTGCTCCGGCGACATCCCTGGCATGATGGGCCATGACGATCAGATCCGCCTCCTTCGCCCTGGCGAACTTGAGGATCTCCACATAGGGGATGCCCTCCCAGACCTCTACATCGTAGTTGTCGAAGTCCTCCATCTGGGAGATGTAGTGATAATTGATCTTGCGTTTGGCCTCGTCGATCTTCTTCTCGATTTCCTCCTGGTCGATTTCCTTGCCCGCGTACATTGAGGAGAGGTCCGCCGCGTGGAAGACGTGGAGACGGCAGCCCAGATCCCGGGCTGTCTTGTACGCGAACTGGAAGGCGTATTCAGAGGCCTTGGACATGTCCACGCCGACAACGATATGGGAGAAGTAGGACCAGCAGGTATCACAGGGCCTGTTGACGATGAGAACCGGCGTTCGCGAGGATTTGGCCACCTTCCGCAGGGTGTTCCCCGCCACTGCCCTGTACTTGGTTATGGCCACGTCCTCGTCCTTGGTGTGGGCCCCCAGGACCACGATATCGGCATTGTTGTTCCGCGCAGCGCGCAGGATCTCCCGGGAAGGCCTGCCAGTGACCAGCTGGATGCTCCAGTTGCCATAGCTCTGCATCTGCAGGTCGTAGGTATTCTTCAGCTCTTCCTCCACCCATTGCCGATAGTCCTGGCTGACCTCCTCTTCCTCGCCGGTTCGCACGTCGCGGACGAACTGGCTGTAACCGTGGGAGGGCAGGCCGAGCACATGGAAGAGTGTCAGATGGGCCTCATGCACCCTGGACAGATCGAAGGCGACCTTGGCCGCGTTGTCGCAGGCAGGCGAACCGGTTGTGGCGAATAGGACCCGTTCAAACATGGCTCCACTCCTTTTGGATTAAAGGGTACATTTATCGGGTGCGCCCTGAAAGCTCACATGCCAAATGATGGTATCCACCGTTTCGAAAAGGGTGTACCTGGTGGCGAAGTCCAGGCTATCCAGGGTGTCCCCCAGGACCATGTGCCGCAGGGGGCCCAGACGGAGGGGGTGATCCAGGAGCTCGCCGTAGGTGAACTCCTTGACATCGCGGGGCTCTTCCTCCCCTGCGCCATAGAACAGACAATAAATCTGCAGACTTCTCTCCCCCGGCGCTCCTATCAGCTCCACCCGCTTCATGAGCTCGAGATGCCGCAGCCTCGGTGTTGTGCAATCCGAGGATGGCCACCGCGCGATTTCCTCGAGGCACGTGGCGGAGAAGGGACTGAGTCGAGCAAGATCCGGATAGACCTCGATGCAGCGGAAAAAGGAACGCAGGGTGCAATCCCGATCCAGCGTGAGACTGGAGCCGAGAGAGGCCAGAGGATCGGTGCCCAGAGGGTCCCCTGCTTGTGTTGCGAGCACGCCCTCGGCGGTCAGGCGCAATTCTTCCTGGCCCATGAAACCGCTCCCCTATGAATGGAAATCTCTCTCCCACCACCGTTGCTTGCCAACTCTTGGTCGACCGGTCAGGAAAATGCCGTGCGTCGAACTCCGCTTACTCAGGTCTTCATACGATTCAACAAGCTGGAACTATTTATCCTCAGAAAGCTCAGTGCGGGGCCCGTAGTCGTCGATCATTCCCCGGACTCTTCTGAAGCGCTTCCGTCACCGCTTTCCGCGAACTCCGGCAGCCACACACTGAAGCGGGTTCCTTCTCCGGGCTCGGACTCCCACTCCAGGGTCCCATTGTGCTCCATCACCGCCTTCCTGCTGAACATCACCCCCAGCCCGAAACCCTCCCCGCTTTTGCCGCTAATGCAGGGCAAGCCCAGCTTGCCCTGCATTTCCGCGTCCATGCCGCAGCCGTTATCCTCCACCTCCAGGAGGACCCCCGACTCCGATGCCCTCCTGCTGCGCAGGACAACCCTCGGCGCAACGCCCTCCCTTTCTTGCTCCAGGACCGCATCGAGGGCGTTTTGCACCAGATTCAGGAAGCATTTGCGCAGGGACTCAGGATCCATCCGCAGCCGGGGCAGATCCGGATCCAAATCCGCTTTGAGCTCAATTCCCAAGGATTTGGCCTTGTCCTGATACAGTGCCTGCACATCGCGAAGAGGCGCATTCGGGTCGGACCACTCCAGCCGCAGGGACTCGGGCCTGGCCAATTGAAGGAGCTCCAGGGAGAGATCCTTGAGCGTGGAGACGTTCTTCTTGAGCATTTCCCAGCCCTGTTCCCGGTATTCGGCACACTCCCCCTCCCGGCCCTGTTCCAGGAGATAGATGCTCCCCTCCAGCCCGCCGGCGATATTCTTGATCGTATGGGACAGCCCCAGAACGGCCTGCCCGGCCAGGGCCCACTTGCGAGCGTCCCAGAGCTCCCGGTTCCGCTGCTGGACCTGGTTTTCCAGACTGCTCGTATACGTCCTGATTCCCTGCTTCAGCTCCAGGCGTTCCTCTGCCCGCCGCAGGGCCTGCTGCAGGACCTCGTCCCGGACGGGCTTGGCCAGAAAATCCGCCGCGTCCCAGCGAAGCCCCTGTACCGCGGTATCCATGTCCCCGTAACCGGTGAGCAGAAGCACCTCCATATCCGGCTCCCCGGACTTGATCCGCTTCAGGAGCTCCAGGCCGCCCATGCCGGGCATCTTGATGTCGGAGATAACCATCTCCGGCCGAAACTCGGCGATTCGGGGCAGGGCCTCTTCCCCGCTCGAGGCGGTTTCCACCTCATAGCCC
>JGI1684J13235_1000977_pt1 | contig 10252 bp, 13 predicted proteins | sample PonA232FremontCA_2_FD_13235 | JGI IMG/M metagenome (IMG submission 13235) | reverse complement strand
ATAATCCGCACGCAATCCAGACGCTTCCTCAGTCGATTTGCTCGCTTACGGGCGCGATACGCCCGTTCGCCTGTGGAGTCCTCGATCCCACGTCGCCCATCCCTCGCACGTGGAATAGGCCGGGGCTTGGGGGTCGACTCACTTCGTTCGCCGCCCGCCTCTCGGGCATGGCCCCGAGCGTATGTCCCAGAGGGTTTATATAATTTAATTAGACAGTTACAAAAACTAGATCCGACGTATCGGCCGGATCTAACCCCCACCTCGATCCCGACCGTTCGACGCCGGTCACAGTTCCCGCTGTCGACCCTTCGGCATCTGCGAGCGGAGTTCGCCGTACAAATATAGGCCGACGCCCACCGGTTCGGTCTCGCCGGCGATCTCGTGGGCCGCGATCAAGTATCCCCAGTCGCCGTCCCAGTCGGGGTCGGTCGTCTCGCCGCGAAGGAACGCCCGCGCCTCGTCGCGGGTGAGCACGACGACGTTCCGCGTCGCGTCACGCCCGAAGCGTTGGACGGCGTCCGTCGTCGGCTTCCAGTGCTCCTGTCGGGTCCGGAGAAAGGTCATCCCCAGCCCCTCGACCTCGGCGGGCGAGTCGATGTCGTCCGCGAAAGCCCAGATCTTCCCCGAGCCCTTCTCCCAGAACGTGTGTCCCTCGAAGCGCTCGGCATCGAGTCCGAAGCGCTCGACCCACCAGCCGACGGCTTCCTCGCGGGTCGCGCGCCCTTCGACCGTCCGGTCAGTCGCGGTCGCTGGCAGGCGGTCGAAGCGGCTACCCTCGTTCGTAGAGGCGGCGTTGTCTTGATCCTCCCCGTCGATGTCGTGGCCGCCGGCGTCGTCCGCCGACCCATCAGATCCGTCGCTCATCCGGCCACCTCCAGTTTCGCACAAAAGAACCCGCCGGTGTCGTTGTGGTGGGGGTAGATCCGCTTTGCCCGCCGCATCGAGTCGTCGAAGGACTCGCCGTTCCACTCTGTGAGCCCGGGAACGTATTCGAGCGGCAACTCGTACTCGAGCAGCCGGCAGTCGTGGTTCTCAAGGGCGTGCTGGAGGATCGCCTCGTTCTCCTCGGGCGCGAAGGTACACGTCGAATAGACGACTGTTCCGCCGGGCCGGGTAATCTCGATCGAGCGTTCGAGGACCCCTTTTTGAACCCCCGCGATCCCCTCGACGTGATCCAGCGACCAGTTATCGAGTGCATCGGGGTTCTTTCGGATTGTCCCCTCACAGGAGCAGGGAACGTCCACGAGCGTCCTGTCGAACGGCTGGCCGTCGAAGGGCTTCAACGAGAAGTTGCGCGCATCCGCCCGCGTGACGGCGAGGTTCGTCACGCCGCAACGCTCGGCGTTCGACCGCAACGCCGACAGCCGGCCGAGGTTGTTGTCATTGCCGACGAGCAGCCCCCGGTCGTCCATCCGCGCGGCGAGTTGGGTCGTTTTGCTTCCCGGCGCGGCACAGCAATCCAGCACGCGCTCGCCGGGGTCCGGATTGAGCGCCAGCGCGGGCACCGCGGACACCTCCTCTTGGCCATACACCCAGCCGTGGACGAACGGCCAGGAGTTGCCGGGCGATTCGCCCTCGCCGAGCCGAAAGAGCCCCTCGTGCCACCCGACGGGGTCGAACTCGACGCCGGCCGACTCGAACGCCCGCCGGATGCGGTCGGGCGTCGCTTTGATGCCGTTGACCCGGACGACCGAGGGCAACGGCCGCTCGCAGGCGTCGTGAAACGCCGCCGGATCCTCGACGATGGGGTCGTATCTTGAGAGCGGGTTCATGCGCACAGTCGCCCCCGCGGCGGTTTGTCGGTATCGGTGTCGCCCCGACGCGTCGGTTCCGACCGTGATCTGCCCGCTACGGCTCAAGGCGGTTGTCGGTCAGACCGGACGGTCGGGACGGCTCAGGCTTAAGGGACCGCGACGCGTGCCCCCGCGTATGGCACACGTCCAGATCATCGAAGAGGATATTGAGCTCGACTCGCCAACGCTCGTCGAGGGGCTGCCGGGGGCCGGCCTCGTCGGCAAGATCGCCGCCGACCACCTCGTCGATGCGTTCGACATGACGTACTACGGGGCGTTACACTGCGATGGGCTCCCGCGGATCGCCGTCTACGAGGGTGAGTCATCGGCGCTTCTACCGCCAGTCCGCCTCTACGCGGATGAGGCGATGGACCTCCTCGTCCTCCGCAGCGACGTGCCGGTGTCGCCGACGCAGGTGACCGAGTTCGCGAGTTGCGTCACAGGATGGCTCGATTCGAACGGGGTCTTCCCGCTGTATCTCAGCGGGCTGGCCGAGGAAAAAGAGGGTACGCCGGAGCTGTACGGCGTCGCGACCGGCGACGGCGAAGCCGAACTTGATGACGCCGGCATCGTCCCGCCCCGCGGCGGTGGGATGGTCTCGGGGCCGACCGGCGCGCTGTTGCACCGCGCGGTCGAGACGGAACTCGACTCGGTCGGGCTCATCGTTCAGACCGATCCCCGGTTCCCCGACCCGGAGGCGTCTCGGACGATCCTCAAGCACGGGGTGGGACCGATCGCCGATATCGACATCGATACTGATCGACTGGTCGAGAAGGCCGGCGAGATCCAAGACGCTCGCGAACAGCTCGCAAAGCGCCTCCAAGAGATGGATCAGGACGGCAGCACCCAGGCCCAGCCGATACGCGGGTTCCAGTGACGCTCGCGACGCCCGCCGCTCTCGGGGACGGAGGCCAAGACCTATAGCCGACGACGGACGATTTGCCGTATGCGACCGATCCATCCGTCTCAGCGCGTTGCGGTTCTCGCGGACTCACAGAACCTCTATCACGCCGCCCACAGTCTCTACTCACGGAACGTCGACTACACCGAGTTGCTCGATGCCGCGGTCGACGACCGGAACCTCGTCCGCGCGATCGCCTACGTGATCCGCGCGGACTCGCCCTCCGAGGAGGACTTCTTCGACGCGCTCCGCGACATCGGCTTCGAGACGAAAATAAAGAACATTAAGACGTTTGCCGACGGCTCACAGAAAGCCAACTGGGATCTCGGGATGTGTCTTGACGCCGTTACGCTTGCCGGGAAGATCGACACGTTCGTTCTCTGCAGCGGCGACGGCGACTTTGCTCGCCTGTGTACCCACCTGAGACACGAGGGCGTCCGGACGGAGGTGTTCGGCTTCGGTCCCTCGATGGCCGAGGAACTCATCGAGGCGGCCGACTCGGTCAACGACCTGAGTACCGACGAGGAGCGATATCTCCTCTAAGAGGTGGGCTGAGAGAGCACACAAAGCCACGGGTCACCTAGTTCGTGGTCGTTTACGCCCGTTACGGCTCCGTATCGGCGATCTCGAGGATCGCCTCCGTCAGCACGTCGACACCGGGTTTCAGGGAGTCCTCGTCAACATCGAACGTCGCAGTGTGGTGGCCACCGGGGTGGTCCGTCCCGATGCAAGCGTACGTCGCCAGGCCGCCGTTCTCTTGGACGCGCCGCATCAGGAACGTCGCGTCCTCGCTGCCGCCGATCGAGCCTCGCCGTCTCGCCCGCCTGATATCGGGGTCCGACTTCGCCGCCGATCGGACGATATCGATTAACTCGACATCGCTCTCGGCGGAGGGCGCTTCGCCCTCGATAGTGACGTCGGCCTCGCAGTCGTGAGAAATGGCTGCGCCCTCAAAGACCTGTTTGGCCCGGCGGAACGTGTAATCGCGGATCTCGGTCGTCTCCCCGCGGACCTCGCCGTGGACGAACGCCTCCTCGGGGATAATGTTCGTGGCGGTGCCGCCGCCGACGCGACCGGCGTTGACACGCGATTCGCCGTCGCTGTGGCGTTCGATGCCGTAGAGATTCGAGACCGCGGTCGCCATCGCCTGGACGGCGTTTCTGCCCTCCTCCGGCCGCGCCCCGGCGTGGCCCGGGGAGCCCTCGAACGTCGTGTAAAACTGCGTGACAGCGAGGAAGTCGTCGATCCCGGCGATGATCTCGCCGGTCGGGTAGTCGAGGCCGATGTGGATCGCGAGGAGGTACTCGACATCGTCGATGTGCCGCGATTCGGCCATCGCCTTCCCCCCGCCGATAACCTCCTCGGCGGGCTGAAAGAACAGCTTAAATGTGCCCGAGAAGTCGCTCTTTGCAATCGACTCGAGGACCCCGAGGCCGATCGTGGCGTGGGCGTCGTGGCCGCATGCGTGCATTGCCCCCGTCTCGGAGCGGAACCCCTCGCGGGCGGGGACGTGGCCGGCGTCGGTCGACTCCTCGCGGGGGAGGCCGTCGATGTCGACCCGGAGGCCGACGGTCGGACCCTCGCCCCGCTCCAACACCGCGACAGCGCCGGTCCATCCGCCCGAAAACGACTCGAGAACATCGGGGTCAGCGCCCGCCTCGCGAGCCCGATCCATCCAGGGCTCGAGATCCTCAGGGTCGGGGACCGCGAGCCGGTCACCAGCCAGGGCGTCGCGGCCGACGTGCAGTTCATCGACGCCGATGCGCTCAACTTCGGAGACGATACGGGCGGTGGTCCAAAACTCCCGCCAGGCAGGTTCGGGATGGCGGTGGAACGCCCGCCGGAGTTCGACTAAGTGGTCTCGTTCGACGCTCATATCGGTCGATGGCTCTGGGGTGACATAAGCCCACGCAGTTTTCCGGTGCCGTGGCACCGAGTTTCGTGTTCGGTCGGTCGTTTCCATAGCGCCAACCGGAGTCGTCGCGTTAGCTACCGGGTGCGGAGACGCGCTCGACGTCCACGTCGATGCGAATACCCTCCGGGAACGCCCGTCCAGCGACGTCGCGCGCGAAATCGTCGTGACCGATGATCTCCATCCGGCGTTCGTAGACCGTGTAGGTCCAATGCGAGAACGACCGATCGCCCGAGTCGAGGCGTTTGGACTGAGGGACCGAGATATCGAACGGCGACTCGGCGTGTGGACCGCGCAGTTCGACCCCTTTTTGCTCGGCGCGACCCTTGATGTTCCCCACGACGCGCTCGAGGACGTCCCGGTCCCCGCTCTGGAGCGTCAGCGTAGTAACGAATGGCATATGATCCTGTGGACGCTCAACCGTCAAAAACGCATTCATCGGCGCCGGAGAGGCGTGCCCTCGCGGCGGCGATCCCTCCGACACCCATTTATCACATGACCGTTTACGATGGGATAATGATAGAGGCCACGAGCGCGGGAGCCATCCTCTTTCGCGATACGCGTGGCCGGCGCGAGTACCTGCTGCTCAAGTCCCGGCCCGGCGATTGGGAGTTCCCAAAGGGCGGCGTTGAGGGCGAGGAGGAGCTCCAGCAGACCGCCATCCGCGAAGTGAAAGAGGAGGCCGGGATCGAGGACTTCCGGCTGTTGGACGGCTTCCGTGACGACTATGACTACGTGTTCGAGGCGAACGGCAACACCATCCACAAGACGGTCCACCTGTTCATCGCACGCTCGTTCGAGGCATCCGCCGAGCTCTCCTCGGAGCACCGGGACCTCCAGTGGCGCGACTACGAACAGGCGATCAACACGATCACTCAGGACGGCCCGAGAGAGATCTTAGAGGAAGCCCACGATTTCATCGACGAGGTCCTTGAGGAGTAACGTCTCGGGCAACGGAACGCAGGCGGTGGCAGTAGCCTTTTGTCGTGAAGCGGCGCCTCAGGTTCGGAAGGACTCTCCGCACCCACATTCGCTCTCCACGTTCGGGTTCTCAACATCGAAGCCCTTGCCTTGGAGGCCTCCCTCGAAGTCGAGAATGGAACCGTCGATGTACTTCTGACTCGACGGGTCAACGAACACCCGAAGGCCGTGGTGTTCGGTCACCGCGTCGTCCTCCTCGGGCTCGACATCGAAACGAAGCCCGTAGGAGAGCCCCGCGCAACCACCCTGTTGGACGAACAGCCGGAGGCCGGCCTCGTCGGTGTCGTACCCCTCCTGCTCGATGAGAGACAGCGCCTGGTCGGCGGCGATTTTGGTCACTTCAACCGGGTCTCCTGAGGATTCGAGGCTCTGACTCATACGCTATCGTATCCCCGCCAGGTCAATAACGCTGACGCCCGCCCCGATGCGGGTCCGACGCCCCGAACGGTCTCCCGATTGGTACCACACTATCGTCGCGGCAACGGGGCCACAACGGTTTTGTCTGTTCTTATCCTAGTTCCATGTGAATCATGAACAAACACTTCGAAGACGCGAAATACTACTTGAAACGAGCCGGAGAGACCGCCAAAGCGGGTATCTCCGAGGAATTGGAGCCGCTCAAGAAGCGAGTTGACGACCTCGTCGACCGCGAGCAGGCCGACCCGGAACCGGGGCGCTTCGACGAGGTCCGGGCGGAACTTGAGGCGCTTCAGCAGCGCGCGGAGGGCGAGACTCGCGAGGCGATCGCCGACGCCCGCGAGCGGATCGATGCCTATCGATCCGAGCGGGACGACGCCTGAGCCCCGCCGCGGCCGCTTGAAAAGGGTTAAGTCCGGGGCTGCGATAGGTTTTGATGACGGGTCGGTGGTCTAGGTCGGTTATGACACCTCCTTCACACGGAGGAAGCCGGCGGTTCAAATCCGCCCCGACCCACTACGCTCCTTGCGTCGCGTGAAGTACCAAACCACCAGACAACGGTATAGCGGTGTTACACCCCTAAACCAAGTCTGCAAGTCGGCGGCTAATTCTGTGTGAAACCGCACTACGTGAATCGATTCATCATTAAGTAGTAGCTCCAGGCACTACAAACTTCCCACCATCAGCGCCGGAGTACTAACGCTGCCCTCAATGGAACGAGGCTCTTGCGTAACTGAGCGAAACAACAATCAGATTAGCGATATTGCTACTGGTTGGCGTGCAAGATGGACAGCGCATATTCAGCACTTCCAGCTATACTGGTCGCGTTAACTTTGGCATCGGTTCCACCAGACGGCGAGGGCTTGGAGCCACGATTCTGCTGTCGTCGGCTCCACGTGACTGAACGTATTTGAAAACGAAGATGTTCGTCGTTTTACCTTACGAAATAGACGTTCGACGGCATTCCGATTGACATGGCGTTCGTATCTGCAATCGAGGCCGTGTCGATCGAGGGCAGTTTGGAGCCAGTTGGCGTCATCGACGAGAAACACGGCGGTTTCGACATCGTGTTTCTCGCGTAATTCGCTCAGAAATATTTCGGTTAGACCGGTCGTATACGTGCTAAAGAGCCGGATATGAAGGAATGTGTTCGTTTCAGGATCGATGGCGGCATACAGCCAGTATTGCTGATCGTTGATTCGAATCACGGTTTCGTCGAGCGCAATGTGATTCGGACTCGCACCGCCTTCGGGCTGTAGATCGGCCTTCTGTACCCAGTTGTGGACGGCTGTTTGAGAGCGTTCGACACCCAACCTTTCAAGAATCAAGATGGTATTCGAAAGTGATAGTCCAGCCACGTGCATCTGAATACCGAGCCGCATCGCGAACTCGGGTGTCCGCTGACGCTCCACAAAATCTAATTCGATCCAGTCGTTACCATCGCTGAGGCGTGTGATTTCTGGCATAGAGCACTACGAAATCACCACGCCTCACTCTTCACGCTTAACTTGACACGACCACCAGTAGACGCCACACATCTATTAGTAGGCGGGCTGTTCGTACCACCAGGTAGGAGGCGAATGGCAGGCATCGCTATACAACGGCGAGCGTTCCTCGCTGCGACAGCCGCGTCAGTGGGAGCGATAGCTGGGTGCTTCGGCACGTCGAACCAAGCGCTTCCGAACGAACCCACCGGTGACTGGCGACAGCAAGCCCACGACAGTCATAACACCGGCGTATCTGATGTCGCTGTTCCAGATCGAGGGAACCAAGCATGGGACGCAGGTGACGCAGGAAGCATCGAACCGCTCGTCGCTGATGGAATGGTGTATTCCGTGGGGGCCAGCGCGACCGCACTCAATGCACAGACTGGTGATCAAGAGTGGAAATACGACTTTTCGGCTCAAACAGGCCCGACACCAACAGTAACGGAAAACCACCTACTCATTCCTGCTGAACAACAGCTCGTCGCGTTGAACCGCAGCGATGGCTCCGAAGAGTGGTCGCGCTCTCTCCCTCGCCCCGCTGAGGGCGCACTTACTGCTGGTCCCTCGATCATCACACTCCCTCTTACCGGACGCCGTGGGGAAACCGGTCTCATCGCGTACGACTCAACGACCGGCGAGCGACTCTGGAGCCACTCAACACTCGCAGCGCGAACAACCGCGATCAACGATGACCGCGTCTACGTCACGGGCTACCTACAGGACGGCAATGCCGGTGTACTCCGCGCGCTCTCCACCGCAGACGGTTCCTTGCTGTGGGAAACCGAACTCGACCATCCAGACACCGAGCCAGTCGTCGCCAACGACGGGTTACTCGTTACCGACGAAGGAACACTTGCTGTCCACGACCCGGAAGACGGGACGCGAGTACGCTCACTCGGTACCTTTGGCGACCGACTCGGAACACCGCCCGCTGTCAGCAACGGGACCGCGTTCCTCGGAACACGAAACCAGGAAATCGTCGCTCTTTCGATCGATGACGGCTCAACGATCTGGCAGCAATCCGGAAGCGCAACCCGTGGGATTAGCGTCGGCCGCGAGGCGATCGTTATCTCTGGTGAGAGCCTTCCTGAAGCGAGTTTAGCCGGGGTTGCCGCGCTTGACCGATCCAACGGGACCGTCCAGTGGGAACGCCAAATAGAAGGATTCGACGCGTACCCCAGCACCGCACCCGTTCTCACAGACGGAGCCGTCTACTACACGAGCAACGCAAGTAGCGGAGTCGTCGCCCTTGGTGACGTACCGAGTGACGATGATGAGTAACTATCCATCGAAACAGGATCGGACAGAAGAACTCGTGTTCATCACCAGTAAGCCAATGCGATTACTCGCAATGTCGTATCTCGTCAGTGCCGGCATTGGCGCCGGTATAGTCCTGCCGGCATTCGTGCGATTTGCACTCGGTGGACAGCTTCACACACTTTTCGGAGGCATCGTGGCAGTACTGTTTCTCCCGGCCGTAGCACTCGCAGTCGGAATCTGGTCAGGGAAACCAGCAGTATTCGAAGTCGGGTATTTGACAGCGTGGTATCTGGGCCCGATGAACGGCGTTGAACCGCTCGATTACCTCGGCGCGAATCCAGCTGCACCGTCGATAATCTCGATAGCGTATCTGGTGTTCGCAGGGATCGCATTCGCCATAGCCATTATCGGGCGACAGCAACAGATTACAAGCTGAGAATCGGGTTCTTAGTGCTGCGTGATCCCTTGATCACCGCAGCACGCCTCCACCTCTATGTGTGTGTAGCCACCGTCCACGAGCAAATCAGTTAATCCCGTCTCGGGAGGTAACTCTGGCACGTCTTCTCTCAACAACTCCCAATCGTCTGAGTGTATTGATAAGATGCGCGTGTTTTTCATACTGTTCCCAGAGAGAGTTGGGAACGACCGAGACGAACTGAGCGGCCACAGTTTGAATCGGGGAGATGTGCCGAACTTATCTGTCGTCTGGATAAAATCCCTAGACGATGGGAAAACCACAGCAATACGAGATTACTGGCCTTGGCCTGTCTGGCACCGAGTACACAATAGAACAGACAGGACAGGACAAGAACTTTCGACCCGAGTATGAAGCCAGGGATGTCACTGGTGACACGATATTCCGCTGCACTTATAATACGTATGAGGGGGCAACTCCCTTCGTCGATGACGACGGCAATGAGTTGTTGACTGTAGCACCCAGCGGTACGCTGGATATCGCTGGTGACTACCTGCTAACAGATAGCCATACTGGAGATGATCTCCTCGTTCTGCATAATGACTTTTCTTTCCTCCAAGACACCTGGCGAATCCACGATGCTCAGGACGAGTCCCTCATCGCCAAAGTCACCTCGGGTGGTGGACTTGTTACCGCAGCTCGAAAGCTCCTGCCAGTGGGACAATTTATCGGGCACAACTTCGAGATAGCGGATGCAGACGGTGATTCTGTTGGTACTATTGAGAGCGATTTCGCAATTCGTGACCAATACGAGATTAAGATCAGCGATAGCAGTTCGGTTCCGATAGATCCGATTGTGGTGGGAACAGTGGTTATTGATGCAATCCAAGGGAATTGACCTATCTTAGATACCCCCGAAATGTTTGATTAACTCCACCGGTCATCTAACGGTTGTATTTACTGCTCCCCGGTGAGCCGGAATCGATTTGATTGCTGAACTCACCCTCTGTATCGGTCACGCTGTTCACGCGAGATGTTCAGCATGTATCTGATGCGTCGCCATGATGACCTACTAGCAGTTCGCAG
>JGI1684J13235_1000976_pt1 | contig 10253 bp, 7 predicted proteins | sample PonA232FremontCA_2_FD_13235 | JGI IMG/M metagenome (IMG submission 13235) | reverse complement strand
AAAGAAGAACCTGTAATGGATGAATCCTTTGGGCCAGGGGAAGGGGAACGCGAAGCACTGGAGGGAGGGATAGTCTTTGAAGCGGTAGGAGCTTTGGAAGCTTTGGATGACGAGCCATTTTTTGAAGAGGCTTTTGAGGAGGACGTGGGCAGGGAAGGGGAAGAACTTTGGCCCCGCGATTGAGCCTGGCCGTTGCCTTCAGGGCGCACAGAGACGCGGGAAAGCTCTTTTTTCCCGGCAACAGCATCGGTCAGGGCAACGGCTTTTTCAATGGCCTGGCGACGGCTGCGAACTGAATACTCCAGATCCTTCAATTCGCGGATGTACTTTTTTACATTGACTTCCTTGTCCAGGTGGTTGATCTGCCCCATGATTTTCCGGGCAAGCTGATTCAGGCGGGGTACAAAATAGCTGCCGGCAGCATGCACCTTTTCCTGAAGGTGGGCAAGCCAATCCGGTGCCGTTGATTGGCCCAGTTTTTTTAATTGGACCTGAAAGCGGTTGGCCACATCTTTGATCTCGGAAAATTCCCCTTCCAGCTGAACGGCCCATGGGCGGTATTGCTGTTTGGTTGATTTTTTGCCTTTTTTCTGATAGCTGGCCAGGTGGTCCTGAATGGCTTCATCCAATGGTGTAAGGTCGAAACCCTGGAGCAGATCGTCAAGCAGATAACGGGGCCATTCTTTGTGGAAGGTCTCTTCCAGTTCGCGGGGCGAGGGTTTGCCGGTGGTGAATTTCACCAGTGCCGGATCGGGCTCCAGCATATGGGTGGGTATGGGCGCATTAAGCACCAGGCCCTGCAGCGAAACAAGCCTGGAGAGGGCCACATAAATCTGGCCCGGTGCAAAGGCCCGCGATACATCTATGATGGCCTTCTCAAAGGTCAAGCCCTGGCTTTTATGCACGGTGATGGCCCAGGCCAGTTTGATCGGAAACTGGGTGAAGGTGCCTTTGATCTGCTCCTGGATCTCATTTTTTTCCTGATCCAGGGTATAATACTTGTTTTCCCATGTATACAGCTCAACCGAAGTGGAGGCGCTGCCATCGGAAAAGCTGACCTCGATTTCCTCCTTTGACAATTCACTGATGGTTCCGATTTTTCCATTAAAATAACGTTGCTCGCCGGAATAGTCGTTTTTGATGAACATTACCTGGGCGCCCTTTTTAAGCTCCAGTGTATCATCAATGGGATAGAGGTGTTCGCCAAATTCCCCTTCGATGCGGGCCCTAAAGTGAAAAGATTTCCCGGGAAGCTTTTTCAGGGCATCCCGGTTGATCTGGTCGGCCTTGGCATTATGGGTGGTCAGAAAGATATAGGGTTCATCCCGGGCGGGTTGAAACCCGGGTTGGTAACACCGGTTCAGCAGATCCATGTCCTGGCGGTCTAACGTATTGTCCCTTATATGGTTAAGTACCTGGATGAACGCCGGATCACTCTGGCGAAAGATGTGTTCGAGTTCAATGTATACGGGCGGGTCGTCATGAAGGCCCCTGGATTCAAAAAAGTAGCCATCCGAATAATATTTTTGCAGGTATTGCCTTTCTTCCTTTTTAATGACCGGGGGAAGTTGCAGGAGATCGCCAATGAAAAGGATCTGTACCCCTCCGAAGGGCCGGGATTTTTCCCTTCGTACCAACCGCAATACCTGGTCGATGGCATCCAGGGTATCGGCCCTCAGCATGCTGACTTCGTCTATGATCAGCAACTCCATCTCTCTGATGAGTTTGCGTTTGTTGTTGTTTAGGCGCAACGATTTGCTGACCGAATGGGGCGTATTGACCTGCGCATGCAAATATGGTCCATCCAGTGGTGGGTTTTCCGGAAGAAATACGCCAAAAGGCAGCTGAAAAAGCGAGTGCAGGGTAACACCCCCGGCATTGATGGCGGCTATACCAGTGGGAGCAGCTACCAATACCTTTTTATGGGTTTGATTGACAATGTTTTTCAGAAAGGTGGTCTTGCCGGTCCCGGCCTTTCCGGTCAGAAAGATGTGGCGGTTTGTCCCATTGACAAAACGATAGGCCAGCTTTAAAACAGAATGGTTGAAATCATTTGTCATATGCAGATTTAGAATAGAGTCAAAATGAATGGCTGGATGTAGATTTCATGGCCAAGCCATTCCAGCTTAGTTTTTGTTGTAACATGGATCCAATATATTTTTGGCGTCACATTTGGCCTTTTACAGGCCGGGACTTTAAGGTTTTGGCTATAGAGAAAGGCATCATCCCATTCGCACGATGCGGGGTTTAAAGATGCCCTGTATTTCAACGATATCTGATTGATGATGCATGACTTCCCCGATGCTTTTGTAGGCCATCGGTGATTCGTCGAGGCCGCCGCCCAGGAGTGTAACCTGCCTTTCGGCCAGGTAACTGTTCATTTGAGCGGGGGAGAATTGTTTTTTGGCCTGGGCGCGCGACATTTTCCGGCCGGCCCCGTGGGCAGCTGAGTCCAGTGCTTCCACGCTGCCTTTGCCACGTACCAGGTAGCCATTATCAGCCATGGAGCCGGGTATGAGCCCCAGAGTCCCCTTATGGGCCGGTGTTGCTCCTTTGCGGTGTATGATACCAGGCTGGCCGGAGGGGAGGGTTTCCTTCCAGGCAAAATTGTGGTGGTTTTCCATGCGTGCCAGGGGTTGGCGGGCCAGGGCGCGTGCTATTTTATCATGGATGATATGGTGGTTGGCTGCCGAGTAATCGCCGGCCCAGTTCATGGCCATCCAGTATTCGATGCCCGCCTCCCAGGAAAGCTCGAGCCAGGCCAGGGGCTTAGCCCCTTTGGGCAACTGACATTTATCCATGGCGATATGGGTGTAATGGCGGGCTATTTCGGCACCAGCTCCCCTGGAACCTGAATGGGAGAGCACCCCCAGGTAGCGACCCGGGTGCAAATCGTGTTCAGGCAGGTAGGCTTTTAATTCAAACACCCCGATGTCAACAAAATGGTTGCCGTGGCCTGACGTGCCCAGCTGATCGTGGGCCTTTTGAGCAAGGGATCTTAAAAAGGCAATCTCTTTAAGCTCCTTGCGCTCCAAAACAGGATGGTCTTGGGGACCGGAAAATTCGGCCCGGCCAAAACGTGTGTTGCTTTCAAGCAACTGGATCCATCCCTGGCGGTCCTGGTCGATCTTCTCAGGTTGAATGTCAAAAATGCTCATGCACATGCGGCAACCGATGTCCATACCTACGCCATAGGGAATGACCTGGTTTTCGGTGGCCACTACCCCGCCAATAGGCAATCCGTAACCCTGGTGGGCATCAGGCATAAGGGCTCCGTAAAGGGCAACGGGCAGTTGCATAGCGGTTTCCATTTGCCGGAGCGCTCCCTGTTCAATGCCTTCCCCGCCAAAAATAACATAAGATTTGGCAACTCCCAGCGAAGGTTTGATGCGGGCAGGCCTTCCACCGGCTTCCATGGGCGGCGTCTTTTGAGCTTTTACCCCGTTTGAAGCCGCCAGGTTGTTAGAAGTATCCGCTTTTTTAGTTTTATTTGTTCCCTGCGGCTGTTTTTCGCCCGAATGCTCAAGCAGAACCTCTGATATCTTGCCCAGCTGGGGATGGTTCTTGAACTTTTTGGGATTCTGTTTGACTTGCTTCAAAATTTCCAGTGCTTCTGCCTTGTTGTGCCCTTTGTAATGTTTCTGCATCACCGTCTTGGCTAAACTTGCTGCACGGTTATCCTGCAGTCCAATGCGTTGAAGATCCTTGCCCCGTAATTTCAACTTTTTCATTGCGCGGCTGAATTCTGTTTGAAAATGGGTTGAATAGCTAAATTCAAAAAGCTGATATTCAGTGATATTATAGCCATGAGCCCGGGCAGACCGCCCCGCCATAATTTACTGGATAATTGCCCTTCCCTGTATCTAACAAGGCATTCAGAAAACATCTTCAATCGAAAAGTTCATGTTGTTAAAAGTGAATGTATCTCCTTTCTTCAATCCTTCCATGGCTTTGTAAATCGGGACGTCCTTGGATATAACATAATACGTCTCGCCGTTAACTTCGACCTTACCCAGACCCAGGGCAATGAACATTTTTTGCTTGTTGGTGATCACCACCGCTCCAAACTCCACCTGGTCTTCCAACCCGTCAAAAGAGACCTTCTTGAGGATCTGAATTTCATCAACGGCCTTTTGAAGCTGTTCGGCATATATATCCCTTTCCCTGAGCAACTCTGAACGCGATCCGTCAAACACATCATGCTCCTGCTCAGCCTCATTGGCATCCTTTTGTATCTGATTCATGGTTTGCCGCGCTGTTTCTGCATTTTCTTCCAAAATGCTCAGACACTTGTTGTAAATCTGTTTTTTTAGCTCCAGTTTCTCTTTCATATCATCCGGTTATTCTCGTGTCACAATATTCCTGATTTGCTTTGACAACTTTACAATATAGGAATAATTTTTTTGGATTAAAAGTACAATGGCCTTATTTGATCAGGCATTAAATATAAATAAATATTGGATAATGGAAATATCAATAATTTTATTATTTTGGGGGATTCAACCGGGCAAAGGTTGTAGGACCACAGGCATAATGGTTTTTTACAATTTTGCTCAAGGGATGTTCAAGATATTAATCTAAAAACGCAAACGTATGAAGACCAAGTTGTTCAATTTTCTTTTAGTCATGGCCGTGGTGGCCATGCCATTCGATGTGGCCCACAGTCAAAGCAAGGCAGACTGGGAGGGCGATTATCCGGAAGGATGCACCAGTATTACAGTAGGCAAGGATGCCACGGCCGACGGATCGGTGATCACTTCCCACACCGACGACAGCCACCGCACCCGTTCCTGGATGGATATTGAGCCGGCCCAGGATCATGAAGAGGGGGAGGTGGTGCCGATGTACAAGCGCACCAACGATACCACCCAGGCCATGCCGGCTTACAAGCACGAGCGCATTGGCTCTATTCCGCAGGTATCTCAGACCAACAAATACATCAACACGGCTTATCCCAGCATGAATGAGCATCAGCTGGCCATCGGCGAGTCGACCTTTGGCGGGCGCGATCAGCTGCAATCCGACAGCGGATTGATCGATTGCCAGCGGCTTTGTCAGTTGTTGCTGGAGCGGGCCAGCAGTGCCCGGGAAGCTATTAAACTGGCCGGCCGCCTGACCAAAGAATACGGGTGGAACGATTACGGCGAATGCCTGACCATTGCCGATGAAAATGAGGTATGGCATTTTGAGATTGTTGGCCCCGGCAAAGGAAAAGTGGGTTCGATATGGGCCGCCCAGCGGGTGCCCGATGGTCATATTTCGGTCAACGCCAATGCTTCGCGCATCCGCCAGATCAACCTGGATGATCCCGACCACTTTATGGCTTCCGACAACATTTATCGCGTTGCCAAGGAAAAGGGATGGTGGAATCCCGATGAGGAGCCTTTTGAATTCTGCTACGCCTATGCCCCGGGTAGCCGCAAATCGATCGCCTCAAGAAGACGCGAATGGCGAGTCTTTGATCTGCTTGCCCCCTCGCTCGATCTGAGCCCCACCTCCGAGAATTATCCCTTCTCGGTTAAACCCGATGAAAAAGTTGAGCTTACCGATCTGGTGCGGGTATTTAAAGATTATTACCAGGGCACCCCTTACGATATGAGGCGCAACATTACGGTGACCAATGATAAGGGCGAAGAAGTGATCTCCCCCCTGGCCAATCCCTTCATGCCCTATTCGCAGCTCAAGATTGACAATGTCAGTGGCAGCTGGTATTCGGTCAATGAGGAAACCGGCGACATTCGTTTCCTCGGCGAGCGAACCATTGCCAGATGGTACACCATGTACGGTACCATCATTCAGTGCCGCAGCTGGCTGCCCGATGAGATTGGCGGGGTAACCTGGCTGGCCCAGGACAACATCGCTACTTCCATCTATATTCCGATTTATGCCGGCACCAATAAGCTGCCCGACTCCTACAGCACACCCGGGCGTACCAATGGCTATACCCGCGAGTCAGCCTGGTGGGCCTTTAACCGCATGAGTACCCTCGCTGCCCAAAGATGGGGCGATATGCATGAAGACGTCGAACAGGTCTGGAAACCCTGGCAAAAACAACTCTTTCAACAGCAAAATGAGATTGACCAGAAAGCCCGAAATCTTTACAAAGAAGATCCCGAAAAAGCAGCAGAATATCTGACCAACTACACCAACAAATGGGGCAAAAAAGTGGTGAAAAGAGCCTGGGAGCTAGGCGATGAGCTCTGGACCAAATACGATGAAAAGTTTTAAAAGCCATTAAACGTTCCTGTCTGCTTCAGGTCTGTTATTTAAATGTCCGGGCATTCATGTCCGGACATTTTTATGGAGGAGATTTCTTGACGATATTCTAAAAGAGGGTGGATCATGTTGACCATCACTAAACAATTAAATAACGTTTCTCTTTCACTATGGTTGATTTGATAGAACAGTTTCATCAACATCAACGAACATTTAGAGTTTAACCGATTTCTTTTATTTTTGTCTTCAAAATTCGTATATATGAGTAGCAAAGGTTTTGCCAGCGACAACAACAGCGGGGTACACCCCGAAATCATGTTTGCCCTTTCGGAAGTCAACAAGGGGCATACCGAAGCATACGGGAATGACACCTATACTGAAGAAATCAATAAAACCATCAGGCAACATTTTGGCCAGCAGGCCGAGCCCTACTTTGTTTTTCTGGGCACCGGGGCCAACGTTTTGGGGATTGGGGCTTTCACCCGTTCCTTCCATTCTGTCATATGTGCCGAGACGGCCCACATCAATGAGGATGAGTGCGGGGCGCCTGAAAAAATCAACGGCATCAAGCTGCTTCCTGTGGAGACACAAGATGGCAAACTGACCTTGGAAGGGATCCGCAAACATATGAAAGGTTTTGGTTTTGAGCACAGTGCCCAGCCCAGAGTCATCTCAATCACCCAGGCCACTGAACTGGGAACGGTGTATAAGCCGGATGAGATCAGTCAGATATGCGACTATGCCCATCAGAACGGGATGGTGGTGCATATGGACGGGGCACGAATCGCTAATGCTGCGGCTTCACTGGATGTTGGCTTCAAAGAGATTACCACCGATGTGGGGGTTGATGTGCTTTCATTCGGTGGAACCAAAAACGGGCTGATGTACGGAGAGGCCGTGATATTTCTCAATGGAACAGCCCCTGAGTCGTTTAAGTATCAAAGGAAACAAGGCATGCAGCTGGCTTCCAAGATGCGCTTCATATCGGCCCAGTTCCTCCGGTATCTGTCGAACGATCTGTGGTATGAAACCGCAAGCCATGCCAACCGGATGGCGCGTCTGCTGGCCGAAGAGGCCGACAAGATTCCCCAAATCAAGATTACCCAGAAAGTGGAGGCCAACGGTGTCTTTGCCCAGGTGCCGGCTCAAATCATTCCCCGGCTTCAACAGGAATATATGTTCTATGTATGGGATGAACCCCAGTCAGTGGTGCGCTGGATGACCTCGTTTGATACCACCGAAGAGGAAATCCACCATTTTGTGGGGTTGATCCGGGAGTTGCTGTAATCATTCAAATTTCACGCACCAACCTGGAACAGTCCCAAAAAAATCCAGTTTATAAAACGAATCAGGCATCTGTTTTGCTTCCTCCGCTCTGCCATCCCAATCAGCCAGAGGCGGCTTTTTTCTGATCTTTTGTTTTGTTGGTATGTTGCAGGGCCACTATGATTTAGCTTTCCTGTCTGATGGCAGACAAACTTTCCGATGGGGATGAAAAGGCACAATACCTTTACAGCGATGATTAGCCTGGCAAGGCAGACCGCAGGGGGCAGGGCTGTAATTATTTGGGCATCAGCAGGGAAGCATCGCCATAACTCAAAAACCGGTATCCATGAGCCAGGGCATACTGGTAGATCTTTTTCCAGTCATCGCCCACAAAGGCGGCGACAAGCATCAGCAGTGTACTTTTGGGCTGGTGAAAATTGGTCACCAGCCCCCGGGTCATTTGAAAGGGGTAGCCAGGGGTGATCATCATGCGGGTACCGGCCTGCAGGGTTTCACGGCCGGTTTGTTTAAGGTGATGCTGGATGTTCTTCAAAGCAGCAGTGGGAGACAGGTGCGGTGTATGTTCCAGGTGCTGCCATTGACCCAGCTGCAGGTGCTGCCGAGGGTGTGGTTGATCTTCCAGTAGTACCCCCAGCCAGTAGAGGCTTTCCAGTGTACGCATAGATGTGGTCCCTACCGCCAGGATGTTGGGATGGTTTTCGATCAGTTGTTCAAGGGTATGGCCCGATACCGAAAAATATTCCATGTGCATGGCATGCTGATCGACCCTCTCGGTCTTGACCGGCCTGAAGGTCCCGGCCCCCACATGAAGGGTGATTTCACTGGAGGATATCCCTTTATCCCGAATGGCCCTGAAGACCCTCGGGGTAAAATGTAAGCCGGCTGTCGGGGCGGCCACCGAACCCTTGATCCTGGAATAGAGCGTTTGGTAACGCGCTTTGTCGATCTCTTCGCTCTCCCGCTTCAAATAGGGAGGAATGGGCACTTTGCCCGAATTTTCCAAAATCTCGCCAAAACTTACCCTGGGATTGTTCCACTCAAAGCGGACTTTTACATACTGCTGTTCACGCGACAGCATTTGCGCCTTTAAAAGGGTTCCCCCTCCCAGATCCAACCACCGGGTGAGTGCCCCTGATTTCCACTTCTTTAGGTTGCCTACCAGGCAGGTCCAGGCAACACTTTCGGTTTGGGCAAATGCCCTGGCATATTCGGCCGGCTCGCTGGGCTCCAGGCAAAATACTTCAATCCAAGCCCCGGTGCGCTTGCGAAAAGCCAACCGCGCATATACCACCTCGGCATTGTTATAAACCATAATACAGTCAGATGGAATGTAGCCCGCGAGATTGATGAACCGATCGTCTTGTATTTGCCCCTTATGGTACACCAAAAGGCGGGATTGATCCCGCTGTTCAATCGGATATTTGGCAATGCGCTCTTCAGGCAAATGATAGTCAAATGCTTCAGTGGTAAGCTTTCGCGGATCACTCATATTTTTGTGTTTATAGGGCAAAATTAGTTAAATTTGTTGTTCTGATGGGATGGTGTGACTAAATCCCATATGTTGCATCTATAAAGTGAATCAGCAATGAAATGGAAAGTAGGCGATCAGGTAAAATTCCTGAATGATACAGGGGGCGGAAGGGTCACCCGTATATTGAATAAGGATATGGTCCAGGTACTCAATCAGGACGGCTTTGAGATACCGGTGCTGGCAACGGAACTTCTAAAGGCGGATAATTCGGGCCAGCCTGTGGCAGAAGAACCAGAACAACCCGAGGAGCCGCAGGGACAAGCCAGCCCCTGGCAGGAGGAAGGCCAGGAAGAGAAATACGATGTTTTTGCCCAGAAAATGCCGGCTGATCAGACCCTGGAGTCGGTCACCGAACCGGGCAATCATGTGTATTTTGCCTTTGTCCCGACCCATCAGAAAGATCCCGGCCAGGGCGACCAGGAGGCTTACCTGATTAACGATTCGGATTTTCAGCTGTTTTACGTGATCCTGCTTAAGCGCGAATCGGCCTGGGTATATTTTGCTTCCGGCAACCTGGAAGACAATATGAAAACTTTCATCAAAGACATTGAACAGGAACATTTCAATGAGCTGGGGCGGTTCCGCTTTCAGTTGATCTTTTATCAGAAAGGTTTTTATCACCCGGTAGCCCCCATTGAGGTGGATCTGAACATGCATCCGCGGAAATTTTTCAAGAGCAGTTCGTACCGGGAGAATGATTTCTTTGAATCGCCGGCCCTGATTTTGGAGATCAAAAAGGAAGAAGCCCTTGACAAGCGCCTTTCTTCGCTGAGGCCTGAAAACATAGCCCAGGCGGTGCAGGAAAAGGAAAAGCACCAGGAGCAGCCCCCAAGCCATTCGCCCCGTGAAAAGGACCAGGATATAGAGGAAGTGGACTTGCACATTGAGGAACTGGTAGACAAACCCAAAGAACTGACCAATCAGCAGATGCTTGATATCCAGATGAGCAAGTTCCAGACGAGCCTGGAAGGGGCATTAAAAACCCCGAAGACTAAAAAGTTGGTGGTCATCCATGGAGTAGGAAATGGGCGTTTGCGCTACGAGGTGCGCAAATATCTGGACCGGTATTATCCCCGGCTGGATTACCAGGATGCTTCCTTCAAAGAGTATGGATATGGGGCCACACTGGTTTTCGTGGGAAAATAAACCCCGATCGTTCCCCGTTATACTATTCGGAAAAGTACAGCAGGTTGTTCTATCGTTTCCTGCCAATGGCGGG
>JGI1684J13235_1000972_pt1 | contig 10268 bp, 10 predicted proteins | sample PonA232FremontCA_2_FD_13235 | JGI IMG/M metagenome (IMG submission 13235) | reverse complement strand
TTCACAGGACATGTTTTCACGCCAACCATTCCACAAAACCGCAAGACGGCAAAATGGTGTCGGGGTCGAACGTGGGTGTCGAAAGTGAGAGATACGGCTTAGACGGGGCCGATCCAGAGCTCCAAGGTCGGGAACGGGCGATCACGCCCGCCCGGCAGTCCGGCACGGCGCGACCGACAGGAGCGCCGTGCCCGACCGCCCGGAACCGNCCCCGAGCGCCCCGAGGGGACGGCACGTGATCGCCCAGCCGTCCGAGGGGCGTGCCCCTCGCAACGGAAGCCTGACCGCAGGAGGGACGACCGCAGGGAGGACCGGCCCGACAACGTGCGGTGCGGGTGCGGAAGGGCACTCATTCATCTGTGTCGTGTTACTCGACGTCGATCACGGTTGGCTCGCTTGGTGACCGAGTCGATCGGTCGCGGTCCGTCGTGAGATCGTCTACTGCCAGTCCGAAGTTGCGCTTGTTGGCCTTACAGACCGCATCGAAGAGATCGCCTGCGAGTGGGATTGTTCCTCCGACCACATCCACGGCGATATTCGCGATCATTTTGAGCAGCGTCGTGTAGGAGACGCCGAGCCGGGCTGCCTCCACTACGATGTACAGCGAGAGGCCGCCGCGAAGCAGCAACGATTACCGAGCACGCCAGTCGCGTCGTCTTCCCGGCATTCTCGCTGGAACGAGGGGAGGGCTGTGAGATTCACGAGAACGCCTACTGGGACCTACAGACGTACCTACTCCGTGAGCGGCTGGCTGCCAACGAGGGGGCTCGCAGTTTCGTCTACGAGTCAACGCGGGAGCGGACGCCACTCGGGCATACTCATCGCGACCACATCCGTGCCCTCTCGATATGGGGGATTCGAGAGATGTACCGTCAGGCCGTTAATAGACTCCTGAACGAGGTCGCGGAGACGGAGCGGTTCTTTCGAGCCGGGATCATCGCCATCGATATCACCGAAGCGGATCCCTTCAGGGGCGATAGAACGGCCCACGAGGACGAGATCATCGGGACGAAAGAGAATGCCGGTCTCAATTTCTGACCGTTTCATACTGTCCGATCCGACCGGCTCAAAGCCAGATCACTAGAACTGGTCGGTATCGTCGGTTCGCCCCCGATCGACCTCAGCTACGGCGGTCTCGAAGTGGGCGGCGGTGAGTTGGATGGTGTCTGGGTCCGTCCCGCCGCCGTCGACGAACTCGCGGACAGCGGCGGCGGCGGCTTCCCGGCAGACGGCTTCGATATCCGCGCCGACGTAGCCGTCGGTTTCGGCGGCCACCTCGCCGAGATCGACGGTCGGATCCAACGGTCGATCTCGGGTATGCACCTCGAGGATATGACGGCGGGCGGCTTGGTCGGGCGTATCGACGTGGATGTGGCGGTCGAAACGCCCGGGGCGCAACAGCGCGTCGTCGAGCAAGTCCGGCCGGTTTGTGGTCGCGATCACGACGACGTTCTCCAGTTCCTCAAGGCCGTCGAGCTCTGTCAACAGTTGGGAGACAACGCGCTCGCTAACGCCCGAGTCGCCGCTCGCACCCCCGCGTTCGGCCGCGATCGCGTCGATTTCGTCAAAAAAGACAATCGCCGGGGCGTTCGTCTTCGCTTTCTCGAAGATGTCACGGACGCCCTTCTCCGATTCGCCCACATACTTGTCGAGTAGTTCCGGCCCCTTCACCGAGATGAAGTTGCTGTCGGCCTCGTTCGCGACGACCTTCGCGAGCAGCGTCTTACCGGTGCCCGGCGGGCCGTACAACAGCACACCTTTGGCCGGCTGCAGCGAGACACGGTCGAACGCGTCGGGATGCTCCAGCGGCCACTGAATCGTCTCCCGGAGTCGCCTCGTCGTCTCCTCGAGACCACCGACGTCGTCCCAGGTCGCGTCCGGTACTTCGACAAACACCTCGCGGAGCGCAGAGGGGGTGACGCCCCGGAGCGCCGCGTCAAAGTCCGCGGCCGTGACCGCGAGGGACGCGAGCACGGCGGAATCTGGGGGCTCCCCATCGGGGCGGATGCCGTTCCGTCGGAGCGTGTTGAGGGCGGCCTCCCGCGTGAGTGTTTTCAGGTCGGCGCCGACGAACCCGTGGGTTCGTTCGGCGAGCGACGCAAGGTCAACATCCTCCGAAAGCGGCATCCAGCGTGTGTGGATCCGCAGTATCTCCTCGCGCCCGTCGCGATCCGGGACGCCGATCTCGATCTCGCGGTCAAACCGGCCCGAACGGCGTAACGCCGGGGCCAACGACTCCGGGTCCGAGGAGGCTCCGACCACGACGAGTCGACCGTCGGCTCCGAACTCGTCGACGAGGGAGGCTAGCGCTCCGGCTCCCGTTCCGCCGGCATTTCGATCCGTCCGCCCGGCGATCGCGTCGAGGTCGTCCACAAAGAGCACCGCGGGACGGTTTGCTTTGGCAGCCTCGAAACGCGCCCGCAGTAGTGACTCCGTCTCACCGTGTCCCCCGGCCACGACGGCAGCGCCGTTTATTCGCTCGATGTGAATGGCAGTCTCGTTCGCCATCGCCTCAAGAAGCAACGTCTTGCCGGTGCCCGGCGGGCCGTACAGCAACACGCCGTTCGGCGTCTCGATTCCCAGCCGGTTGAACAGAGCCGGGGTCAAAAGAGGCAACTCGACGGTTTCTCGAACCTGCGTGAGTTCGGCGTCGAGGCCGCCGATATCCTCGAAGGACGTCGCTACCGGACCGCCGAATGCCGTATCGGCGGTCAACCCCTCGGCCGGTTCCGGGTCGACGGAGACACGCGTCCAGTCCCGGACGAGCACCGCCTCGTCCGGGGTCGTGTCCGTGATCCGGACCGAAACGGTTCGTTCAGTCCGCTCGCTTCGCTCCCCGAAACGGAGGGTCACCGGAACGACCTGCCCAACGGTGACAGCGCGGCTGATGAGTTGCTCGCGGAGCAGGAGATCCAGTCTTTCGACGGCACCGAACCCTGGGGGGAGAGCAATGGTAACACTGTCGGCGGGCGAGACGGGTGTCGCCTCGGCGGTCACGGTGTCACCAACGTCGACCCCCGCGGTCCGGCGAAGTTGCTTGTCCGTCCGGATCGTCCCACCATCGATATTATCGGCCGGAGCGACCTGGGTGATTGCGCGGCCGCCGTCCGGTCCCTCGAGAATAATGTAGTCTCCGCTATCGATGTCCAGCTCCGAGAGCGTCGAACGACCAACGGCGCTGAGCCCCTGCCCTGGATCGCGATCAGTGAGTGGCTCGACGGTGAGTTCCATGTGGCCGTTCTCAACCGTACGGAGGCAGGATATTAAACACACGGGCGATCCCAGACATTCCACCTCAAAAACTAGTTCACCACCGTACACGCCAGCGAATCCTAGAGGCTTAGTTATATACTGAGATGGTGTGGAGGTGTTCGATCGCACGGATTCAGTTCTGCTTAGAAACACTATTTTTTTGAAATACCTCCTGAAATCACGAAGGATATTGATTGTGAGAGGGGTACGCGTAGTCCTGCAATTGTCATTATAGTTTAGGAAAAATATATCTGGTATCCATAGGTATAAGATAGTGGTGTTGAGATGGTCAATGTTACCAGGCCCCAATCAAAAACGGATGAACAGAAACAGCTAGCCGAACGTCTCGGCGCCGAGGATGCGACCGTTGACGATGGACTGACTCTCTCGGAGCTGCAATCGGCAGTAGACCCCGAGATCAGCGACGAGTTTGCCACGATGGGGGCGGTGATCCGAGAGGATCTCGAAGAGACGCTCGACACAAAGCTCATTAACGCCGTACTGGCTGATCTCGAGGTGCAGATCAATCGGCTCCCGGAAGTTCGGGACGCGGGTGTTCCCGACGGAGACATGGAGCCGGAACGCCTGTACGAGGAACTCGTCGAACCAGGCTGGCGGCTGTACGACCACCTGCTCGACATCGGCTTCTTCGAGAGCGTCGATCGGAACGCACCGCGGTTCAGCGCTAAGCACATCCTAGATACCGGTCACGGGCTCTTGGAGGCCGAGCCGCTCACTCGCGAACTTGAACGGGTCGGGTTCGACGAGGGCGAACAGCTTGCGTTGATTGCGAACGTCGTAAACAGCGATACGCAGCTCGAGCGATGGGTTCCGACAGCCGAGATCCCCTACGACGTCGACGAGTTCGACGTCGAGAACGTTCCGCCGTTACACCAGCGGGCGAGTGGTGGATCGTTGCTCTGGATACAGACCCTGGACGTCCACCTGTGGCAAAAAGAGGTACTCCTCACCGAGGAGATACTCGACGACGGCTACTGGGATGTCAAAGGAATGCTCGGCGGGCTGTACTTGCTCGCGCTCGCAGCGCGGGAGATAGCCACCGAGGGACGTGAGCGCTCGCTCACGGATGGACAGTTGATGGCCGCACTGACCGGCAGCGCGGCGATCATGATCGTTAAACAACAGGATATCTGCCACGACGTCTTCTACATCACGGAGGAGATGCGGGCAGAACCGAAAGCGCGGTAACAACAGGAGGGACACCTAATGTCAATAGAGGAAGACCAAGCGGTTCAAGCCGCTCAAGACACCGTCGTTCGAGAAACAGACAACGGATATCGAGTACTCGGCACGCCCGACGAGTCAGTCACCCACCAACACGACATCGACCGGATTCCAGAGTTCGATGTCACCCAAGAGATGCTCAGCGAATCCGGCCAGAACCCGGAGTCGTGGCTCATCTACGGTGGAAACTACGAGATGCATCGCTACACCACGGCCGACATCGTGGACAAAGAAAACGTCAGTGATCTGCAGGTCGAGTACGACATCGAGGTCGGCTCCGGGTCGAGCATGGAGGGCTCGCCGGTCGTCGTACCCGGCGACCCGACGATCATGTACCAGTCGAACGGGCCGAACCATCTCAAGGCTCTCGACGCCCGAAACGGCGACGTGCTGTGGAGTTACACCTACGCCGTGCCCTCGGACGTAGTGTTGTGCTGTGACGATAACAACCGCGGCCCGGCCGTCTACGAGGACAAAGTGTTCATGACGACGCTCGATTCGGGCGTTGTCGCCCTGGACCGATACTCCGGGGAAGAAGAGTGGTACTGTTCCACCGAGGATCACGAACGCGGCTACTCCGCGACCTGGGCACCGGTCGTCCACGACGGCACGCTGTACACCGGGTCCGCCGGAGGCGAGTACGGCGTCCGTGGGTTCCACTGCGCAATCGACGTCGATTCCGGCGAGATCGAGTGGCAGACGCGAACCTGTCCCGAGGAGGAGTGGGTCGGCGATTCGATCAACCAGTCCGGCGGCACGAACTGGATGACGGCGACGTACGACGAGGAGCGCGATGTCCTCTACATGCCGGTCGGCAACCCGGCACCGGACTTCGACGGCTCGGTTCGACCAGGGCCGAACCGCAACACCTGTGGGACGATGTGCATGGACGCCGAGACCGGCGAGCGGCTCTGGTTCCATCAGGAGTCTGCTCACGACGTGTGGGACTACGACACGGCGTCGCCGCGGATGCTCATCCGCGACCTCGAGTACCCCCACCGCGACGAATCGCGCGACACCGTGGTCGACGCGGGCAAGACCGGCTGGGTGTACTCGATGGACGCCGACAGCGGTCGACTCATCACTCGATCCGACCCGGGCGTCCAGCAGTTGAACATGTTCAGCATGATCCCGCACATCGACGATGGGCGGCGCGGCACGTTCATGCCCGGCGGGATGGGCGGTTGCGATTGGCACCCGGCGACGTACAATCCCGAAACCGGGCTCGTCTACTACAAGATGCACAACAACGCCCAGGAAGCCTGGTGGCGCTTCGAGGAGTTCGAGGCGGGCCGAAAGTACTGGGGGGGCATCCTCGAGGACGAAACCGAGGCGATGCCCGACGAGTACAACGGTCACATCAGCTCTATCTGTGCGTTCGACCCGGCGACGGGCAAGCGTGTCTGGCGCGAGTGGATCGACAGTGACGTTTACATCTGGGGCGGCACGATGTCCACCGCGACCGGTCTTATGTTCGCCGGCACTCAAAACGGCAATTTCGTCGCCTACGACGGCGAAACCGGCGATCGCCTCTGGGAGTTCTCGACGGGCGACGCGCCGATCTCCTCGAGTCCGATTAGCTGGCACGACTCCGAGACGGACAAGCAGTACATCGCGATCCAGGTCGGCGGTTCCGGCTGGCTCCGCCGCGGCCAGCGGGACAACCGGCTCGTCGTCTTCTCGATGGATGCGTAATGTGGCAACCGCCACACACGTTTTTTTACACAGTTCGAGGAGAATGCCCCGGGGCTTGACCCCGGGGTTGAATCCGACAACTCGTGAGACAAACCATTAAGTAGACACATCTCTAACCGAGAGACAGCGATGGAATACAGTCACCGCTACCCTGCATACCCGACACAACAGGTAGTCGGTGAACTGGAACGTCACATCGACATTCATCGCCAAGCGTACAACTACACCCTGTACGAGTACGAACACGTGGACGCCGACAATATCGGTTCCGCGTACAAACACCACTACCGACTTCCCGACTGGAAAGATGAGTTTCCTGTCTTCTCGGAAGTCAACTCGAAGGCTCTGCAACGAACCGTCACACGGTTCTACCAGAACCTCGACGGCCTCTCCAAGCAGAAACAGAACGGGCGAAACGTCGGGAAGTTGAAGTGGAAGTCACCGCGAGAGTTCCAGAGTATGACGTTTTCGCAGTCTGGCTTCGAACTCAAAAACACGAGTGGCCGACGTGCGACACTCTGGCTCTCCAAAATCGGTGACATCAAAATCCGATACCACCGCGAAATACCAGATGCAGCGGATATCAAAGAAGTCACGGTGAAAAAAGAGACGACTGGTGAGTGGTTCGTCTCCTTCGGGTTGGAAACCGACGACGCAGACCTGCCCGAGAAACCCGCTGTGGACTCGCTGGACGCGAGTAACAGCGTTGGGATTGACCTCGGCATCCTCAGCTACATCCACACCAGCGACGGCCAAACCGTGGATTGGATCGACCTCGAAGACGAGCGCGAACGCCTCCAACGCGAGCAACGCAAGTTGTCGCGGAAAGAGGAGGGGTCGAACAACTATGAGAAGCAACGTCGTGAGGTGGCGGAGGTGAATCGCCACATTCGGCGGAAGGTGCTGGACTACCAGCACAAGATTACGACGTGGCTCGTCCGCAAGTACGACGCCGTGTTCGTTGAGGATTTGGGCGTGAAGGGAATGCTCGAACAATCGCATAATGCTCGCAACAAGCAAGATGCGGCGTGGCGACAGTTCATCACCCTGCTTGATTACAAAGCCAACCTGTACGGTTGTCACGTCGTGCAGGTCAAACCCGCTGGAACGACGAAAGAGTGCGCAAAGTGTGGCGTGAAGACGGCGAAACCAATCTGGGTTCGTGAACACTCATGTCCATCGTGTGGGTTTGAGACAGATAGGGATGCAAACGCGGCGATGAATGTCTTGAAACGCGGTTTTTCTGAACTAGGGCTGGGATGGCCCGAAGACACGCCTGTGGAGACTGCGCTCCCTACGGATACCGATGACGTTCGAGAGGTGTCTGCAAAGCGCGTCGTAGAAACAGGAAGCCTCGGGGTCGTACGGAAGACGAAGTCTTCCGCGATGACGAGACGCTCCGCGTCTCGAACCACTTGCCCCCGAGGCGATTCACACGGTCCGCACGAATAGTGACATACGTTTTAGCGATCAATCCGACGATCGAGGGCTTCGGGACCCACGACCCCGCAGCGGCGCTTTTCGCCGATGATGGTCTCGCCTTCGCCATCGAGGAAGGGCGGCTGATCGACCGGAAACGCGCTCCCGAGACGTTTCCAACGGCTGCAGTCGGGAGCTGTCTCGACTACGCCGGGATCGATGGGTCGGCAATCGATCGGGTCGTCATCCCCTGGAACGTCCCGATCGGCGCAGAGAACGGGTCAGTCGCCGCAAAGCGGCGCCGCGCCGGCCTCGAGCGGGCGATCGTCGAGGCGGTCGGTCGTGCTCCGCCGGTCGACTCGGTGAATCATCACCGGTCCCACGCAGCGAGTGCCTTTGTCCCCTCCGGGTTCGACGAGGCGCTGGTCCTCACGATCGACGGGCGCGGAGGCCGTGACTCGACGGTCGTCTGGCGCGGAGGTGATGGGACACTCAAGCGGATCCGGCGATACGAAGCACCGAACAGCCTCGGCTACCTCTACGCCGCAGTAGCGGGCTACCTCGGCTTCCAGCCGTTTGGCGGCGAGGGGAAGATGATGGGTCTCGCCCCGTACGGGGCGATCGGGTCGGATATCGGGGAGCGATTCCGGGGCGCCGTCCGCGGCGGGGTCGACTACGACGTGACGCCGCTGGTCGGATCGGGCGTCCCGACGGCGATCGACCGTCTTGAACGGCTGTTCGGTGCCCCCCGAGCGTCGTCGCGGCGGTCGGTCAGCGCCCGTGAGAAGGCACTCGCACGAACAGTCCAGGCGTTTCTCGAGGAAACGGTCGTCGCCATCTGTGAGACGTACTGCGCCGAACTGGGGCTCGATCGCGTCTGTCTGGCCGGTGGCGTAGCGCTCAATTGCAAGCTGAACCAGCGGCTCGCGGAGTCGCCGGCCGTTTCCGAGTTGTTCGTTCAGCCGGTCGCCCACGATGCTGGGGCTGCCCTCGGGGCGGCGCTGGTTACGATGGGAACGCGATCCCTACCCGCGACAGTGTATCTGGGACCCTCGGCCGAACCGAACGTCATCAAGCGGTTACTTGTCCGTGACGGCGTCGAGTATTCAGTTCCCGACGACCCCGTAGAGTACGCCGCGGTCGCGCTCGCCGAGGGGGCGATCGTAGGGTGGTTCCAAGGGCGTCTCGAGATGGGACCGCGGGCGCTCGGCAACCGAAGCATTCTCGCCGATCCCCGCTCTTCCGACGCCCGAGGCCGGGTCAACGGCTTCGTGAAAGGACGCGCTTCCTGGCGGCCTTTCGCCCCATCGGTGCTCGCCGAGTCGGCTACTCGGTACTTCAATGGGCCGATGCCGGCGCCGCATATGATGCGGACGGTCGACGTCACACCCCAGCGGGACGGAGAAATCCCGGCGGCACGGCATCCGGGCGACGGGACGGCCCGCCCACAGACGGTCACGAGGGGTGACAATCCGCGATATCATCGGCTACTGGAAGCGTTCGCGGAACGGACCGGCGTCCCGGTGTTGCTCAACACGTCGTTCAACGAGTCCGGCGCGCCGATCGTCGCGACGCCGGCCGACGCGCTTGACGTCTTCGATCGAACGGGGCTCGACCTGCTCGTCCTCGAAGACTGTGTTGTCGAGCGATCGGATCACCGACAGTAACATCTCCCGCCGTGGACAGCCCTACGGAGGAGACGGTCCGGCGTCGGAATCGGCCGGCTCCAGCGTCCCGGTTGACCCGCAGACGGGACACGCCAACACCCCTTTCGTTGGCGTCTTCGCCTCCGCGTGGGGGAATGTGGCCTCACAGTCCGTACATCGGGTATTCGGGTCGGTCACGCCGAGGGAGCCGTGCTCGAACGGGACGCCGCGAACGACGCTGTGGCCACAGACGGGGCATCGGAGGCCGGATCCGTCCGACTGTTCGGCGGCCGCTCGCGGGAACGTCGCCCCGCAGTCGGCACACCCGGCGTTGATCGGCTCGTCCATAGACGCATGTTATGTGTACACATGTTTTACTCCGTCGCTCAAAAGCGTACACGCCGCTCGGGCGGCGCTACTCGGCAGTCCGCTCGATATCTGTGCCCCCACAAGAGTGGCAAGCGAGACGACCCTTCTCGGGCGTCGCCGCGTCGCGGCGGGAAAACCGCGCCCCGCAGGTGCGACACCGCATTTCGACGCCGTCAGTCCCGGAATCAAAGGTATGACGCGGGAGGTCGTGGTCAGTCATTGGACAGTAGTCGTCCGGCAGAGGAATCAATCTGCCGGCGACCACGGGGAGTGGTCACAACAGTCATGAAGCGCCGAGGTACAACAACCCCGATGGTGTATGTCGCCGAGCACACTCAGCATCGAAGTCACGCCACGTGAGAAAAACGACATTGTCCAGGCCCTCCGGACCGTCGCCAACGAGGAGGAAGCGAGCGGGGCCCCCGGCGAGGCCGACCGGCTCCGTGGGATTGCGAGCCGTATCGAGCGGGGGTGATCATCGGCTTCGAGAAGGCGGGTGTGGACGTACGGACTGGTTCGGCGTCTCTTTATATGTGGAACAGGCGCAATACCACGGCCTTCAGGCCGTGGATACGCGCTGTCACTCCGGGCAACTTTCGACGGTTCGTGACGCAGTTTGAGATTTCATGTCCGAGATTTTAA
>JGI1684J13235_1000971_pt1 | contig 10269 bp, 7 predicted proteins | sample PonA232FremontCA_2_FD_13235 | JGI IMG/M metagenome (IMG submission 13235) | reverse complement strand
CAGGCAAGGTTTCCATATCGCGAAGAACAAAGGCTCGCCCTTTCTATGAAACACGGCTTCAACGCAATCCCTGACTCGCCTCGCTTGTACGATTTTTACTTATAAATCAGAATGTTATTCACATTTTCATACAAAAAAACGTGCTTGAAACCCGGACGGTATCCATCTATTGACGGATTCAAGGTGAAAAGAAACTGCGCAATGCTTCGATGCCAAATGAGAATCGATCCGCTTCTCCTCCTGGCCGTTTTCCTCTCTGCGGTCATCTTGGCAACACTCATGGGCTGTGCTCAGCAAAAAGCCAAGCCCCTGCGCGGCCTTCAGGTTCCGGACGCCTTTTCCCGGTCCGGCAAGCAAGCGATGCCGGACAAATGGTGGAGGGCCTTCCGCGACGAGCGCCTGAACGGCCTTATCCATCGCGCCCTGCGGGAGAACTTCGAGCTCAACACCGCTTGGCAGCGGCTCCGTCAGGCCCGGGCAACGGCCGAGCGCGCCTCAGCCTCCCTATTCCCCGATCTGGAAGCGAGCGGGGATGGCGAGGCGGTCCGCTCCGACACCGCTGGAGACACCGAGACCCTCCGTTTGGGACTGACCTCCTCCTATGAGGTCGATCTCTGGGGCCGGATCAGCTCCGGCGCCGAGGCGGAGCGATACCGGGCCAGGGCGGATCTTGCAGACTACAAGGCAGCCGCGATCTCCCTTTCCGCGGAGATAGCCAGGACATGGTACGGGCTCGCCGAGGCCCGCAGTCGGGTTGATCTCCTTCGCCGACAGATCGAGACCAACAAAAAGATCCTGGACGCCCTCGGATCCCGCTACCGCAACGGCCGGATACCGAGGACGGACGTGCTGCGCCAGCGCAGGCTGCTCGAATCCACAAGGGAGCAGAAGCTCGCAGCCGAATCCAGGACTCGCGTGCTCGCGAATCAGCTCGCTATTCTTGCCGGCAGGCCCCCACAGGAGGGTGTACGCCGTCCCCCTGAGAAGCTGGCCCATCCCCCTCCCTTGCCCCGAACGGGCCTGCCCGCCGAGCTCGTGCGCCGGCGTCCGGACGTGCGGCGCGCCCACCATCGCCTCAGTGCCGCGGACAAGGATCTGGCCGCGGCCGTGAGCCGGCAGTATCCCAGGCTGACCCTGACCGCCTCCCTGACCACGACAGACCAGGGGATGAGCAAGCTCTTCAGCGACTGGGCCCGCTCCTTTGCGGCCGAGCTGGCCGCTCCGCTCATCGATGCGGGCGAGCGCTCCGCCGAGGTGGAGCGCTTCCGGGCACTGCGCGAGCAGCGTCTGTACCAATACGGCCAGGCGATTCTCACCGCCTTCAAGGAGGTGGAGGACGCCCTGATCCGGGAGAAGAAGCAGAGGCAGCAGATCAACAGCCTGAGGAGTCAGGCGCGGACCATGGAGCGGACCGTGGAACGGCTCAGGCTGGAGTATATCAACGGATCCGCGGACTTCCTCGATCTGTTGCAGACCCGCACGGAAAAGCAGCAGCTGCGCAGGGACCTTCTCAATGCAAGACTGCAGAGGGTGGAATACCGCATCGCCCTGTATAGGGCCCTGGCCGGAGGATTCGAGACCGGCCGGGAGTCCGGCGGCTCGCTTGAAAGNTCGTCCGGATCCGCTTGGCGCGGTTCCGTGCATGAAAAAGATTTGACCGGAAAAAGCAGGGAGCCTCGGAAACGATGACAGACGCAACGGAGCGGGATCCGCAAGAGCAGGGTCGGGGAGCAGGACGGGCGGCCACAGTGCTCGCGTGCGTGCTTGTCCTCCTCGCGGGAGCCGGGCTCACCTGGCTCATCTTCTCCACAGAGCCGGAGTCGGAGCGCGTCGCCTCGACCAGGACCACGGCCATGCCCGTGGAGGTCGTCACTGCGGAACAGGGCGACTTCCGTCCCGTGATCGAGGTCATGGGCACGGTGCGGGCGGCCAGGGACATTACCCTCAGGCCGCGAGTGGAAGGCGAGGTCTTGGAGCGCTCCGACTCCTTCACTCCGGGAGGACTGGCGCGGAAAGGGGAAATCCTGCTGCGCCTCGATCCCAGTGACTACGAGATAGCCCTGAAACAGGCGAAAAGCGATCTGCGCAGGGCGAACGCGGACCTCGCGATCGAGAGGGGGCGTCAGGATGTGGCTCAACAGGACTACGAGCTCCTGGAAGGGTCTCTTTCCCCGGAGAACAAAGACCTCGTGCTGCGCAAGCCCCAGCTCGACACAGCCAGGGCGGCTGTGGAATCGGCCAGTGCGGACGTGGAACGGGCCGAGCTTGATCTCAAGCGCACCCGGATACGGGCCCCCTTCGACGCCAGGGTGATCAGCCGCGAGGTGAACGTGGGCTCCCAGGTTTTGCCCGGAGACGGACTGGCCCGTCTGGTGGGAACGGACACCTATTGGGTGGAGGCGACGGTTCCCCTGGAAAAGCTGGCCCGGCTCGATGTCCCCGAGATACCCGAAGAAAAGGGATCCAGGGTGCGGATCCGCAATCAGGGAGCCTGGCCCGAGGGAGCGCACCGAACGGGACGCCTGGATCGCCTTGTGGGCACCCTCGAGAAGGATACCCGGATGGCTCGCGTGCTGGTGAGCGTGAGGGACCCTCTTGCCCGAAAGGAAAGCGGCCCGGTGCTGATGCTCGGCTCCTATGTCCGGGCCCGCATTCGCGGCGGGGAGATTGCCGACGTGGTCCGTCTGAGCCGGAATCATGTCCGGAAGCAGGACACGGTGTGGGTCATGGACGAGGGTCGGTTAGAGGTGCGTTCCGTGGACATCGCCTTCAAAGACGGGGAGCACGCCTACATCGAGAGCGGGCTGAAGGGAGATGAACGGGTGGTTGTCTCCCAGCTCACCGCGGTTGAGGAGGGCAAGGCCCTTCGCCTGAAGGACGGATCTCCGGACAACGCGGAAAAGGCTGCCAATTCCACGAGAAGGGGCGGCAACGAATGACTGAGAGACCCACCCCGCCGGCAGCGGATTCCCGCCGAATAGGGCCCATCGCCTGGATGGCCCATAATCCCATCGCCGCCAACCTGCTCATGGTTCTCCTCCTGGCCGGAGGCGTCTGGACCGCCATGACCATGCACAAGGAGGTCTTTCCCCAGTTCCAGCTGGATATGGTGGAGGTCAACGTGACCTATCCCGGGGCTTCCCCCGAGGAGGTGGAACAGGGCATCCTCCTGCCCATCGAGGAGGCGGCGCAGGGCGTGCGGGGGATCAAGGAGATTACCTCCACCGCCAGGGAGGGCTCTGGCAGTGTGCGTTTCGAGCTGGTTTCCAGGGCCGCTCGGATGAAGGTGTACCAGGATGTGGACCAGGCGGTGAACAGCATCCGTACCTTCCCCGACGAGATCGAGGAGCCCGAGGTCCGGCTTCAGGCGCGTCAATACGATGTCATGGAGATCGGGCTTTACGGGGAGGTGGACGTCTGGTCCCTGCGCAAGCTCGCGGAGCGCTTGCGCGACCATCTGGTTAGCCATGAGGCGATCACCCAAGTGGAGCTGGAGAATGTTCCGGACTACGTGATGCATGTGGAGATCCCTCAGGCAGCGCTGCGCAGGCACCATATGACCCTGGGGGATGTGGCGGGGATCATCGAGGAGTCCAGCAGTGACATTCCCGCCGGCGCGGTGCAGACCTCCGGCGGGGAGATCCTCCTCCGCATGAAGGAGCGCAAGCAGTGGGCGGAGGAGTTCGGCGAGATTCCTGTTGCGGCCTCACAAGTCGGCACCCCGCTCACCCTTGCCCACCTGGCCCGGATAGGGGACGGCTTCGAGGAGGGGAGCCTCCATTCCCGGTTCAACGGCCATCGCTCCGTGGAGATCGGCGTGTACCGGAGCGGGAGCCAGTCCCCCCTGGAGATCGCGTCCGCGGTGGAGTCGGTCCTCGCGGACTTCGGAGAAACCCTCCCCCCGCGGGTGCACTACCGCGTGGACAGCAACCGGGCCAAGCACTATCAGCAGCGCCTGTCCCTGCTTCTGGAAAACGGCGCGATCGCCGTGCTCATCGTTTTGTTCATCCTCGCGGCATTCCTGGAATACCGCCTCGCCTTCTGGGTTATGATGGGGATGACCATCTCCTTCGTGGGCGGGATCATGTTCCTGCCTTCGCTCGGGGTAAGCCTGAACATGATCTCCATGTTCGCCTTTCTGGTGGTTCTGGGGATCGTCGTGGACGACGCGATCGTGGTGGGCGAGAACATCCACGAGCACCGCCAGCGGGGCAAGAATTTCCTCGATGCCGCCATAGACGGGGCGCGGGAGATGGCATCTCCGGTGACATTCAGCATTCTGACCAACATCGTCGCCTTTGTTCCGCTTCTTTTCATGCCGGGTGTCATGGGCGAGTTCTGGTGGCCTCTTCCCGCGGTGGTCATCACCATTCTGGCCGTGTCCCTGCTGGAGGCCTTTTTCATCCTTCCGGCCCATCTGGGGCACAGCTCCGAGAAGAAGGCAACCTCCGCGGGCAGGCGCCTCCATGAGTGGCAGCAGTCATTTTCCGGGGGGTTCAATCGCTTTGTGAATCGCTTCTATCGGAGATTCCTGGATTTCTGCCTCCGGAACCGCTACATCACTCTCAGCCTGGCCCTGGCCCTGCTCCTGGTGGTGGGCGGATACGGATACAGCGGACACATGGGGATGATCATGATGCCCGAGGTCTCGGCGGACGAGATCGAGGCGGGAGTGTCCCTGCCCGTGGGCACGACCCCTGATCAGGCCGCCGCCGTTGCCGAGAGGATCACCGAATCCACCCAGAGGATGTACGCCAGGCACGATCTGGGCCGTGTTGCGGAGGGGATCAAGACCAATGTGCGGGGACAGGATTTCATCGACGTGGAGATCGTGATGAAGCCCGCGGCGGAGAGGGACATGACAGCCGCGGAGGTGATCTCCCTGTGGCGGAAGGAGATTGGCGACATCGAGGGTGTGGATCAGATCACCTTCGAGGCGGAGAGAGGGCCCGGCGGGTACAGGGACGATATCAGCGTCGATCTCTCCCATTCCCGCATCGCGGTTTTGGAGGAGGCGACCCGCGCACTCTCCGGGCGCGTGAAGCGTCTCAAAGCCACCCGGGATGTCCACGACAATTACAGCAAGGGAAAATCCAGATTCAACTTCCGCCTTCTGCCCGAGGGCCGAAGTCTGGGGCTGACTTCGGCCGATGTGGGAAGCCAGCTTCGCAACGCCTTCCACGGAGCGGAGGCCATGCGCCAGCTTCGGGGGACCAACGAGGTCGAGGTCCGGGTTAAGCTGCCCAAGGAGCAGCGCGAGAGGCTCGCCACCCTGGAGGACTTCGTCCTCCACACCCCTGACGGGGTGGAGGTCCCCTTCCTGGAAGTGGCCCGCCTGGAGCGCGGACAGGCCTTCACCTCCATCAACCGGCGCGACGGCAGGCGCGTGGTGAACGTTGGCATGGATGTGGAGCCCAAGCGGGCGACAGCCAGGGTGCTGAGGTCGATCAAGGGGGATGTCCTGCCCGGCCTGCGGGCCGAATATCCCGGTATCACCTGGAGCTTCCAGGGGAGCCAGGCCCAGATGCGGGAATCCACCCAGGCCCTGTGGGGCGGATTCGGCCTGGCCATGGGGGTGGTCTACGCCCTGCTCGCCGTCGCCTTCGGCAGCTACATCCAGCCCCTGATCGTCATGGCGGCCATTCCCTTCGGCATCGTCGGCGCGGTGATCGGGCACATCCTGCTCGGATATCAGCTCTCCCTGATCAGCATGATGGGGGTGATCGCGCTTTCCGGGGTGGTGGTCAACGACTCCCTGATCATGATCCACTACGCCAACCGGAGCCGCGGGGAGGGCTCGGCCTACACGGCAATCCATCAGGCTGGGCTGCGGCGCTTTCGCCCTATTATCCTGACCACGCTGACCACCTTCGGGGGGCTGACCCCGATCATCCTGGAGACCTCCAGGCAGGCGGCGTACCTCATTCCCATGGCCGTGTCCCTTGGATTCGGGATCGTCTTCGCCACGTCCATCATCCTGGTGATCGTGCCCTGCCTTTATATGGTGCTGGAGGATGTCTCCCGTCTTGTGCGGGGAGGGAGCGAAGCGGGGTGATCAATTCGCGATTTGCGAGGCCTTGACCGCGCTCTGTAGCGTGAAGACCTGGGAAGGCGGTCGAGCGCGATGGCGAGGCGTCGTGCGCGAAAAAGTCTCTCCAGTCCCTGCAGTGCCATCCGCACATATACCGCCTCTGGCATGAACAACGAATCTCGGGCACCTCGGGTGTGGAAGCGCAGTGGCAGCACGAAAAAAGGGCCACGCCCGAAGGCGTGACCCGATCAATTAATGGTCGGGAAGCCCGGATTTGAACCGGGGGCCCCCTGCTCCCAAGGCAGGTGCGCTGACCAGGCTGCGCTACTTCCCGAAGCAGAGGGAAATATAGCGCATCAGGCCTGCGAAGGCAAGGAGGAAGCGGGTCAGCCCAAGTTCACCCCGGCGATGGGATGGCCGCAGCCGCAGCAGTTGCCGTTCTCCACGTCGATGCCCCCCGCGGCGAAGCCGCTGCGCTGGATCAGGGTCTGGCCGCAGTCCGGGCAGTAGGTATTCCCCTCCTTGCGGCCCGGGACGTTGCCCAGATAAACGAACTGCAACCCGGCTTTCCTGCCGATGGCGTGCGCCGTCTCTAGCGAAGTGATCGGGGTGCTCGGAGTCTGGGTCATCTGATAGCAGGGGTGGAAGCGGGAGAGATGCCACGGGGTTTCCGGGCCGAGCTCGTCCCGGATAAAGGCGGCGATACCCTCCAGCTCCTGCTCGGAGTCGTTCTGACCCGGAATGATCAGGGTGGTGACCTCCAGCCACCAGCCCATCCGCTTGATCCGTTTCAGGTTCTCCAGCACCGGCTCCAGCCTGGTACCGCAGAGCTCGGTGTAGAAGCGCTCGGTATAGGCCTTGAAATCCACATTGATCGCGTCGATCCAGGGCTCGAGCTCGTCCAGGCACTCCGGGCTCATGAAGCCGTTGCTGACCATGACGTTGGACAGGCCCTCTCCCTTGGCGATCTCCGCGCAGTCGCGCATGAGCTCGTAGAACATGGTGGGCTCGTTGTAGGTGTAGGAGACGCTCTTGCAGCCGTACTGCTTGGCGGCTTGGACCAACTGCTGGGGGCTCACCGGCTCGCCAGGGATGGGGCCGCCGCTTTTGGGGGACTGGGACAGGGCATCGTTCTGGCAGAAGAGGCAGAAGAAGTTGCACCCCACAGTACCGACGGAGAGGCTGTGACTGCCGGGCTGGAAATGGTACAGCGGCTTCTTTTCGATGGGGTCCACGTTCGTGGCGGCGACCCGGTCCGCAACCAGGGAATACAGGGTCCCGCCCTGGTTCTCCCGGACCCCGCACTTGCCCCTCTCCTCCGGCCGCACGGAACAAAAGTGGTTGCAGAGCCGGCACTGCACCGTATCATCCTTGAGCTGACGCCAGAGTCTGGCCTCCTGCATAAATCCTCCTTTGAGATCTTGGCTTATTTTCAGTATGGCCCGCCTGTCTGGCGCGTGTCAACTCCCGGCGCGCGCCGCCAAGGGATTGTCGGGCTTGTCTCCGCCCCGCTTCCCGGATATACTTTTCTCGGTTCATCGGGACACAAACCACATACTTTCGGAGGACACGAAATGACACAGCACAGCCAGGCCTATAAGCAGGCCGGAGTCGATATCGAAGCAGCGGATACCCTTGTGGACCGGATTAAGAGCATGGCCAAATCCACCCACACGCGGGGGGTGGTCAAGGATATCGGCTCCTTTGGGGGTATGTTCCGCCTGAATACGCGGGGCATGTCCAATCCGGTGCTCGTGTCCTCCACGGACGGAGTGGGGACCAAGCTCAAGCTGGCATTCCACCGGGATCGTCACGACACCGTTGGCGTGGACCTCGTGGCCATGAACGTCAACGACATTGCGGTGCACGGGGCCAAGCCGCTGTTTTTCATGGACTACTACGCCACTTCCGAGCTTCGCGTGGACCAGGCCGAGAGCGTGGTGAGCGGGATCGCTGCGGGATGCCGCGAGGCCGGCTGCGCCCTGCTGGGGGGAGAGACTGCCGAGGTCCCGGGCTTTTATCAGTCCGGGGAATACGAGCTATCCGGGTTCGCCGTGGGCCTGGTGGACGATCAGCGTATCGTGGACGGCTCCGGGATCGGGGTGGGGAACAAGGTTATCGGCCTGGGCTCCAACGGGGTGCACGCCAACGGTTTTTCCCTGGTGCGCAAGATCCTCAGCGACGGGGGGCACTCCCTGGACGAAATCCCGGATGGGCTGGATCGGCCCTTGGGGGATGTGCTTCTGGACCCCACCCGGATCTACGTGCGCACGGTGCAGAACCTCCTGCGCGATTTCAATATCCGCGGAATCGTCCACGTCACCGGCGGCGGGCTGTACGACAACATCCCCCGCGTCCTGCCACGCGGGGTTATGGCGGACCTTGAGTTCAGCAGCTGGAGCCGTCCCCCGATTTTCGACTGGCTCAAGGAGCAGGCTGCAATCAGCTGGGAGGAAATGCTCAAGGTGTTCAACTGCGGGATCGGCCTGGCCATCGTTGTGGGCAAGCGGGAATACGAGGACGTGATGCTCCGCTTGCGGGGCCTGCGGGAACAGGCCTGGACCATTGGCGAGACTAAGGCCGCGCGTAAGGACGATCCTGCGGTACGGGTGAGTTTCTAGGGAGTCGTTGGGCAGTTTGTCCGCGAATTACGCGAATAAACGCGAATGAGATCGGAGATCGGAACTTGGATTGAAGGGGGTAAATGATGCGAAACAGGCAGATTAACTCGGCCAAGGGTTTCGAAGTGTATCAGATGGCCTATGATCTCGCCATGGAAATTTTTGAGATAAGCAAGGCTTGGCCAAAAGAGGAAAAGTATTTCCTCACGGATCAGATACGCAGATCTTCACGCTCCGTGTGTTCCAATTTACGAGAGGCATGGGCCAAGAGGCGATATGAGGCTCACTTTTTGAATAAGCTAACGGATTGTGACGGAGAAAACAGCGAGACGGATACATGGCTGGACTTCGCCTATGACTGCGGGTGGCTCGAGCAGGAGAAGCACCGGGAGTTAGTTCAAAAATGCTGGTCAATAGGTGCCATGCTGGGATCCATGATCAAGAATCCTCAGCCGTTTCTCTTGACGTAGCCTTCGATCTCCGACCTCTGTCCTTCGACCTCCGATCTCCGACCTCCGATCTCCGACCTCCAGCTGCTGTCGTCGCGGATTTCGCCCCCCTCTACATAGAGGATGCGCTCGCATACGGACCGCAGCCACTCCACGTCGTGCCCCACCAGCACTACGGCCGTCCCCCAGCGCTGTACCGCCCGGAGGGAGGCCTGCCGGATCAGGGCGGCGCTCTCCGGGTCCAGGTTGGCCACGGGCTCGTCCAGAAGCAGGGCCTCGGGCCTCAGGGCGAGGCGCGCCGCAAGGGCCACCCGTCTGGCCTCGCCTCCGGAAAGCTCGCGCCACTTCCTGTGGGCGAAGCGCTCATAGGAAAGCCCAACCGTTTCCAGGGCCTGCGCTGCCAGATCGTGAGCCCCTGACTCTCCGCGGAGCTTGAGACCGAAGAGGACGTTGCCCAGGACGGAGCGGCGCAGGAGGTAGGGATTCTGCGGCAGCAGGGCAATGCGCCGCCGCAAGTCCAGGTTTTCCGGTTCTGCGTTTCGGCCCAGGAAGCGGATTGATCCTTTGTCCGGCTGCTCCAGCAGGCCCAGCATTCGGAGCAGGGTGCTCTTGCCCCCGCCGTTGGGGCCGTGGATGCCCACTAGGCAGCGCCGCTCCAGAGTCAGCTCCGGGAGCCTTAGGGCCGTGCGTCCGGAATAGGCCTTTTTCACGTCCTCCAGCCGGTAGAGCTCCTCCACGTTCATGCCTCGCTGTATCGCTTGAGAAAATGCAGGACAAGGTTAATCAGAAAGACCATGGCGAGAAGGACCAGTCCCAGGGCCAGTCCCAGGCCGAAGCGTCCCTTGTTCGTCTCCAGGGCGATGGCCGTGGTGATAGTGCGGGTGCTGCCCTTGATGTTGCCCCCGATCATCATGGAGATGCCCACTTCGGAGATGATGCGGCCGTACGCGGTGATCGCCGCGGCAAGCAGGCTGAAGCGGAGCTCGCGCACCGTGGCCCAAAGCTGTTGGCGACGGCTCGCCCCCAGGGTGAGCAGGGTTTCCTCCATCCGAGGGTCGGCGTTTTCCACAGCGGAGGCGGTCAGGGCGACCACGATGGGCAGGCCCAGAATGGTCTGGCCCACGGCGATGCCGGGCAGGGAGAACAAAAGCTCCAGCTCGCCCAGGGG
>JGI1684J13235_1000970_pt1 | contig 10269 bp, 8 predicted proteins | sample PonA232FremontCA_2_FD_13235 | JGI IMG/M metagenome (IMG submission 13235) | reverse complement strand
AAGCGAACGGCTATGGAGACTGCCCGGGGGAAGCCTTCCAGCAGATCCGAGGGATCGGCTTCGATTCCGGCCAGACGGGACGTGTCCGCTACAGCCGCCAGGTCGGCACCCCAGTCTCGGGCGGCGTCGAAAAGGGGTTTTGCCGTGGAAAATGGTGTATCGTGCATAGGAACAGGCTTTTAGCAAAGGAGTCGGCAGGGCGCAACTCCGGTTCCGCTGACATCCGTGAAAGGGGCCTTCTGTCGGACAAGCAGCTGTAGTGTGGGGGCTACACAGCGGTTCCGTTCTTCCGGTCCATAAAGCGCAAAGGGATAGCCTCGGCCAGGTGGGCGGCGCCGAGGAGCTCCTCGGTGCCGACTGTCCGGAAATTGCGGGGCCGAAAATTATTTCTTTAGCAGAAAGCTGCTTGATCTGCGGAAATGGCCTCACTCTTCAATCGGCAGCAAGTTGAACACGACGTTCTCCAGATCCTCCTGGAACTCTTCTCCGCATTCGAAGGCGGTGTCATTATCCTCATGGTACATCCAATTGATCTCTACATGAATACCGTTTCTGGCAGATTCTTCCAACCTGTCGAATAGGTTCATGAATACCTTGGAGCTGCTGCTGTTGAAGTAAACGAGCTCAACATCAACGCGTATATTGGAATTGCTGACAGCATTGAGATATTCTTCCAGCCATTCCATCATCGGGGCATAGAAGCTCGCAGAGTTTTCGGGATAGGATTCGCCCTTTATTTGCAAGTGATTCTCCTGGGGATCAAAATGGATCCACGGAGTGGACTTTGTTTGCTCACGAGTAAATATATCCATAATTTCTCCGGTCAAATTCATCTTCTGACACAGCTATTCCTGCAAGCCGGAACCTATTATATAACCGCCTTCACCACAAAAAAGTTGTACCCGTTCTCCATATTGGCGATTTCGTACTCAATCGGATGCGTGGCCTTTCTGGCCATTTCTATGAATCCCAGTCCGGCCCCCTTGCTTGCGTCATCAGCCTGGAGGCGCCTTTGCTGTTTATAGTATTGCTTGAGCTCATCCTTATCCATGGATTTGATTTTGGCAAGCTTTTCCTGAAGGGGGCCCTTCTGATCTTCATGGATATAGTTCCCGCTTATGATATAGAAGTGCTCTTCCTCTTTGCCCACAATCAGCACGCCATAGCTTAACTCCTGCTCTGCTTCTTCAGGAGTGACTCTTTGAGCCGAGTAATTGATTATATTCTGCATTAGCTCAACAAATATGGAAAACACTTTGTGGATAACATTGGTGCTTGTCTCTTCCAGGCTCATTTTCTGCTTCAAAGTTTGCCCTATGCCCTCTAAAAGACTTTGGGAGATAGGACCACTGAAACTAAAGATGATTCCCTTTTCCTGGAGCTGATGATAAAAATTTTGTATTTCTTTCTGCATTTTTGTCCATCCTATTTCATAGTCTTCAAGGATTCTGTTTTCCCTGCGTCAGTGTTTAAGTGGGGTCAAGGCCCTTCTGTCCACAGAATTGATTGCGTCCGGCCTCTTTTGCCGCGTAGAGCTGCTTATCCGCCGCCTCCAGCAGTTCCATGTGCGTGTTTTTTTCAGCAGGCACACAACAGGCGATGCCGCTGCTTACTGTGATATGTGGGGCAATCTTGGAATATTCATGTCCAATAGCCAAGTCGCGAATACCCGTCTGGATTTGTGCAGCCATGCACTTGGCCCCGGAAAAGTCAGTATCCGGCAGAATAGCGGCAAATTCCTCACCGCCGTACCTGGCGACAAGATCGCCGCTCCTTTTAATACAATTGCTCAGGGCCCGGGCTACGATCACTAAACATTCGTCACCAGCGCTGTGCCCGTAGTGATCATTGAATTGCTTAAAGAAATCAATGTCCAGGATAATCAGGCTTAAAGGCGATCCACTGCGCACGGCCCGGTTCCACTCCGCTTCCAGGAATTCATTGAAGCGCCTTCTGTTGGCAAGTGAGGTCAATCCGTCCACATAGGACATCTGAGCAAGCTTTTCTTTATGAGCTTGAAGCTCAGAATTGAGCTCATTGAGATCGTTTTGCATACGATCCCCCATTTTCACCAGACGCTTGGTCTGGCGAAAAAGCTTCTTATACGCTTCCAGGAGGTCGCAGAAAGGCTCATATAAGGCATTGTCGCTGAAATCTTCCGATTGCAGGAGCTCTTTTGCCTCTTGGATGATCTTGTGTTCCTGGGAAAAAAGCTCGTGATCTGTCAATATATTCTCCTGCCTGATCTCTTGGGAGATTATCGCGATTCCCTTCTTCTGTTCATACGGATATCAAGATTCCAGACAAAAGCCCACAAAGGTGACATCATCCCTTTGTTCCTCGTTGCCCTGGTGCTGAGCAAACATCTGCTGCAGTGCCTGTTTCTGCTCTGCCATGCTCCTATCCTGGACGGATTCCAAAAAGGAAATCAAGCGCTGTCTCCCCAGGGGCAGGCCACTGTCTTGGCCCACCTGATCATGAATCCCGTCCGTGCACAGATAGAAACACTGCTTGGCATCAATTGCTATGGAGTGTGTCTGGAAAGGATAATCAGGATCTGCCGAGCGGTAGCCCAAGCTTTGCCTATCTCCCCTGATCTCCGTGACCTTTCCGTTTGACACATGGAACAGACTCAAGCGGCTTCCTGCGTAAAGCAGGGTTTGCCGGGAGCGGGAGTAGACACACAACCCCATGTCCAGACCGTCCTCGGAAAAACTGGATGAGTCCTGATTGGAAAGCATCCCTTGTACCACACGGCTTACTTCCTGCAGGACCCTGGCGGGATCCTCCATACCGACTTCACTGACCACTCGATTCAGGGCGGAAACAGCGGCCATGGTCATGACCCCTCCCGGAACGCCGTGTCCGGTGCAGTCCAGTACTGCCGTGGCAAAGCCATCCCCATGCGGGCTGCTCCAAATAATATCCCCGCTGATCACGTCCTTGGGATGCCAGATGCAAAAGCTTTCCGGGGTGAACTCCCGGAGCTGATCCTCGGTGGTCAGGATGGCCTGCTGAATGGTTTGCGCGTAGTGGATGCTTTCCATTACTTTGTTCAAGATGTGTGTCTTGGCCTGATTCGCCTCTTCGGCTTCTTCCTTGGCCTTCTCCAGCAGGTCTGACTTTTCCTCAAGCTCACTGGTCCGTTCCCGGACCTTTCCTTCCAGCTCCCTGGTATGACTCTTGATTTCCTCTACCATGCGGGAAAAAGCCCGAGTTAGGTCGCCGACTTCATCAGCTCCAGTAGAGGGCAGGGAGACCTCGTAGTCCCCCTGAGACAGAGAAGTGGCTGATTGATGCAGCCTATTCAAGGGACGCAGAACAATCCTGTCCACTCCGTAGCCGAACACCAACAACAGGATTGCGAACATTCCGGCCAAGGCGGCGATAGCCATGGCGATCCAGGTCCCTTCAACCACTTGCGCGGCCTGCAGATCCACAGCACTGACCACGTGCCAGCTGAGCTGCGGAACCCAGGTCAAGGCCAGAAGCTGTTTTTTGCCATCCAGATCGCCCCAGAAGGTCTCAACTCTTCCGGGATTTTCCTGGGCCTTCTGCATGGCTTGGGTCAGTTTTTCCGCCCCGGATGGTCCGGAGAACTGATTGTGAAAGGATGACTGTTCCTGGGGGGAAGAAGCGTTCTGGTTTTTCGCTTTCGCTCCAGAACCGTAAGCGATGAGGCTTTTGTCCGGATGGGCCTGAATAAGGCCCTGGTCGTCAATGATTATCGGGGTCACCCCGGGTTTGTCTGTGGTAATGAATTCTTTCAAGAATGAGGACAACTCCAGGCCCGTTCCGGCCATGCCGATTTTTTGGCCATCATTTTTGATAATAACATCTATCCAGACCTGAACATTTCCCAGGTGAACATCCGGATTGACATTGATGGTGAATGTATCGAAATCCTCCATGGTATGGAAAAACCAGGAATCATCCGGATCATCCGGATCGAGCTGATAGCGGGGTTCTTGGCTGTATTCCTTGTCCGGGCCGTTGTAATAGTAGGCCAGGGATTTCCGGTTCACGAGGAAGTAATTGTTGCCTTGAAAGGCTTTCCGGTATCCTTTGGCTTCCTGAAAGAAACGGGATTTTTTCTTGGGGGAGTCCTCATCCATGAGCCACTGCTGGAGAAGGACTGAATCAGCGAAACGTTGAGCCAGGGCCAGCTCCTTGCTGACCGGTTCCTTGATTTTCTGGGCCCTGAGCAGGGTAAAATTTTCAGCATATTGTCGACCAAAATGGGCCTTGCCCCTTTCCAGAACATGCCATCCTATCAGTATGGTCGGAGCCAGAGCCACAAGGCAGGCCACCACCAAGGCCAGCATCGATTTGGTTCGCAGCCTGAAATTGAAAACGCCCATTTTCTGGATAACCTCTTGAGCATGCTCTTCAGAGCGTCCAGCCAAACAGGCTGAAGTTCTTCCCTGGAGCAGAGTGAAACAGATTCCGGAACAAGACTCCACAAATATATGGAACCTATCGGAGTGTGTTTTTCCTTTGTTTAGTTTCAATCCGGAAACGAGCGAGCTCCGGCCCGGAAAGTCCATTTTCCGGACAGAAAATCTGGCAGAGTCTGAATTGATTCAAAATACCCCGTGTCGGCTTATAGTTATAATGATCAGTGGAGTGGTGAATAGTTACGGTGTTGGGACACTAGACCGCCGTGCCGTTTTCCCGGTCCATAAATCGCAGATTGATCGCCTCGGCCAGGTGGCCGGTATTGATGGACTCCTCACCTTTCAGGTCCGCGATGGTGCGGGCGATGCGAAGCACGCGGGTGTGGGCCCTGGCTGAGAGGCCGAGCTTTTTGACCGCCTGCTCCAGGAAGTCGTGCTCATCCTCGGACAGGGCGCAGAAGCGCTGCAGCCATCTGCCGGAGAGCTCGCTGTTCGCCCCGCAGGGCAGGCCCTCGTAGCGCTGGCTCTGCAGCCTCCGCGTGGCCTCGATGCGCTCGCGCATGGTCCGCGAGTCCAGGGAGCCTCTTTCCTGACGCAGATCCTTGTACTGCACCGCCGGCACCTCCACCTGGAGATCGATCCGGTCCAACAGCGGCCCCGAGAGGCGGGAGTGGTAGCGCTGGATCTGCTTAGGGGTGCAGGTGCAGGGATGGGTCTCGTCAAAGCGGTAGCCGCAGGGACAGGGGTTCATCGCCGCGACGAGCATGAAGTCCGCGGGATAGGACAGGGACACAGCGGCGCGGGAGATGGTCACCGTTCCGTCCTCGATGGGCTGGCGCAGGACCTCCAGGACGTGCTTCTTGAACTCCGCCATCTCGTCCAGAAACAGCACACCGCGGTGAGCCAGGGACACCTCTCCGGGCTTGGGGTATTGTCCGCCGCCGATGAGCCCCACGTCGGAAATGGTGTGGTGCGGCGAGCGGTAGGGCCGCTCGGTGACCAGCCCGGTTTCCGGGCGCAGCTGTCCCGCAACGCTGTAGATCTTGGTTGCTTCCAGGGCCTCGGAGAATTCGAGCAGGGGAAGCACGGTGGGGATGCGCTTGGCCAGCATGGTCTTGCCGCTTCCCGGAGGCCCCATGAAAAGCAGATTGTGCCCTCCGGCGGCCGCGATCTCAATGGCCCGCTTGCCGTGCTCCTGCCCCTTGACCTCGGAGAAGTCCAGGCCGAATTCGCCGCGCGAGGCCCACAGGTCTGAGATGTCGTATTGATAGGCCGGGATGGTCTCTTCCCCGCAGAGGAAACGCACCGCCTGCTGCAGAGAGCGGACCGGATAGACGGAAAGGTCCTGGACCACCGCGGCCTCGGCCGCATTCTCCTCCGGCACGATCAGGCCCCGCACCCCTTCCTTCTGGGCCTGTATGGCCATGGGCAGCACGCCGCTCACCGGCTTGAGCTCGCCATAAAGGGAGAGCTCCCCGGCCAAAAAATACCCGGAGACGAGCTCCGGGTCCATGTATTCCGATGCGGCCAGAAGGCCCATCGCAAGGGGGAGATCGTAGGTGCTGCCCTCCTTGCGGATGTCCGCGGGGGCCAGATTGACGGTGATTCTGGAGGGAGGGATACGGAAGCCGCTGTTCTTCAGGGCGGCGAAGATGCGCTCCTTGCTCTCCTTGACCGCTCCCTCGGCCAACCCCACCATAACAAAGGCGGGGACCCCGGACCGGGTCAGATCCACCTCGATCCGCACCGTGTAGGCATCGATTCCCAAGAGCGCCGTGGTCAGGACGTTTGCCAGCATGAGCTCTCCTGTTGAGGTGTCTCGAGTTGGCCAGCCATGCATGGGCTGATGGGGCGTGCGGAAAGTCAGTGGATCAAGTGACCGATCCGGGACCAGCGTATGTCGGTCCAGCTTTTCCAGGACCAGTAGATGATCCATGCCCTGCCCAGGATCTTGTCTTCCTCCACGAAGCCCCAGAAGCGGGAGTCGTAGGACTCCCCGCGGTTGTCGCCCATGACGAAGTAGTGGTCCTCGGGTATCTCGATGGGGCCAAGGTTGTTGCGCACTCTGGGATCGAAGCGGTGCGGGGGCCACTTGTCCATGGGAAAGCTCCCGCGGACGTCGGTGTTTGCGGGTCTGGCGTAGGGTTCCTTGAGGGCCTCGCCGTTGCGGAAGACGCGCTGGTTCTTGATTCGGATGGTGTCTCCGGGCGTGCCGATGATCCGCTTGATGAAGTCCTTGGACTCGTTCTCCGGAAAGCGGAAGACCACGATGTCCCGATGCTCCGGATCGGAAAAGTCGGAGATGAACACGTCCGTGAAGGGAATGCGCAATCCGTAGACGAACTTGTTCACCAGCAGGTGGTCTCCGATTTTCAGGGTGGGGAGCATGGAGCCGGAGGGAATCTTGAAGGCCTGCACCACAAAGGAGCGGATCAGAAAGGCCAGGAGCAGAGCGATGGCCAGGGCCTCCGCGTATTCCCGTACGGCTCCCTTTTTCTTCTTCTCCTGCGTGCCGTCGTTCACGGAATCGTCTGAGCTTTTCCTCGAAAACATGGTGCTTGCGAACCTCCGGCTGCTTGCGCGCTCAGAACCCTAGCAGGCCACAGGCGCTGAATCAATTGTCCTCGTCCTTTTTCATGGCCGCCAGGAAAGCCTCCTGAGGAATCTCGATGTTCCCCATCTGCTTCATCCGCTTCTTGCCCTCCTTCTGCTTTTCCAGGAGCTTGCGCTTGCGGGTGATGTCCCCGCCGTAGCACTTTGCGGTCACGTTCTTTCGCAGGGGCGGGATGCGCTCCCTGGCGATGATCTTGTTCCCGATGCAGGCCTGGATGATCACCTCGAAGAGCTGTCTGGGGATGAGCTTGCGCATCCTCTGGGCGATATCGCGGCCGTGGTAATAGGCCTTGTCCCTGTGCACCATCGAGGAGAGGGCGTCCACCTTCTCGTGGTTAATGAGCATGTCCAGCTTGACCACGTCCGAGGGAAAGAAGCCCAGGATGTCGTAGTCCAGGGAAGCGTATCCCCGGGTCACGGACTTGAGCTGGTCGAAGAAGTCGTAGACGATCTCCGCGAAGGGCAGATCGTAGGTGATGATCACCCTCGCGGAGCTTAAGTAGCGCATATCCTTGTGTACTCCCCGCTTCTCCTCGCAGAGCCCGAGCACGTTGCCCACGAACTCGCTGGGGACGTGGATCTCCATGCGGGCGAAGGGCTCGCGGATCTCGGCGATCTCCGTCGGCTCGGGCAGCAGGGAGGGATTGTCGATCCGCAGAAGCTCGCCGTCGTGCTTGTACACCTCGTAGACCACGGAGGGGGCGGTGGCGATGAGCTCGGCCTGGAACTCCCGCTCCAGCCGCTCCTGGATGATCTCCATGTGCAAGAGCCCCAAAAAGCCGCAGCGAAAGCCGAATCCCAAGGCCTGGGAGGTCTCCGGATCGAAGGTGAAGGCCGTGTCGTTGAGTTGGAGGCGCTCCAGGGCCTTCTTCAGGGGCTCGAACTTGGAGGGTTCCGTGGGGTAGAGCCCGCAGAAGACCATGGGCTGGATCTTCTTGAAGCCGGGACAGGGCTCGGGCGTGGGATTGGTGGCGGAGGTGATGGTGTCGCCCACGCGGGCGTTGCGCAGGTCCTTGATATTGGCGAAGAGAAAGCCCACTTCCCCGGGGCCCAGGACCTCGCACTCCCGCGGATTGGGGGCGAAAACACCCACCTTGTTCACCTCGAAGCGCTTCTGGTTGGAGACGATCTGAATGTTCTGATCCTGGTAGAGGTACCCGTCGTAGATGCGGAAGAGGACCACCACTCCCTGATAGGGGTCGTACCAGGAGTCGAAGATCAGGGACTTGAGCGAAGCCTCTGGATCGCCGCTGGGCGGGGGAATGTCATCCACGATGCGGGGCATGAGGTGGTCCACGTTCTCCCCGGTCTTCGCGCTCACCCACAGAATCCCGGAACAGTCCAGGCCGATGGCCTCCTCGATCTCCCGGGAGATGCGCTCCGGCTCCGCGCTGGGCAGATCCACCTTGTTCAGGACGGGAATGATCTCCAGGTCGTGATCCAGGGCGAGGTACACGTTGGCCAGGGTCTGGGCCTCGATACCCTGGGTGGCGTCCACGAGGAGGATGGCCCCCTCGCAGGCGGCCAGGCTTCGGGAGACCTCGTAATTGAAATCCACGTGCCCGGGAGTGTCGATGAGATTGAGGATATAGGTGGTGTCCCCGCGCTGGTAGGGGATGCGCACTGTCTGGGACTTGATGGTGATCCCGCGCTCACGTTCCAGTTCCATGCGATCCAGGAACTGTTCCTTCTTGTCCCGGTCCTCGATGATCCCGGTCAGCTCCATGATCCGATCGGCCAGGGTGGACTTGCCATGGTCGATGTGGGCAATGATGCTGAAGTTGCGTATTTTTTGCTGATCCGGTCGCATAGGGGAATCACTTACCTCCCTGGCTGTGAGTGCCGTAGGCGAAGCCAAGATAGTCCTTGATCATTCGTCTGGCTGAGAAATGCGGGGCCACCGTCTTGATGGAGTGCTTCATGATCCGGACCCAGTCGTGGGGGACCCCCGCCTCGGAGGTGGAGTAATACGCCGGGATGATGTCCTCTTCGATGAGGCGGTAGAGCTCCGCAGCGTCCTGATCGTCGCGATCGGGCCGATCGCCAGCGCCGGAATCGATGGTCCACCCGTTGGTCGGGGTGGAGCCCTCCAGCCACCATCCGTCCGGAATGCTCAGACTGGGCACCCCGTTGATCGCGGCCTTCATGCCGCTGGTCCCGCTTGCCTCCATGGGCGGTTTGGGCGTGTTGAGCCACACGTCCACCCCGTGGACCAGGTACTGGGCCAGCTGCTCGTCGTAATTCTCCACGAAGGCGATGCGTCCGTTCAGCTCCGGATCCTTGGCCATATGGACCACGCGCTGCAGGAGGCGTTTGCCCTCGTCGTCCGCTGGATGGGCCTTGCCGGCGAAGACGATCTGGATGGGCCGCCAGCTGTCGTTGACCAGGCGCTTGAGCCGATCCAGATCGTGAAGGATGAGATCCGCCCGCTTGTAGGTGGCGAAGCGGCGGGCGAAGCCGAAGGTGAGCATGGAGGGGTCGAGCATGGTCCCCATGGCCGGCAGGAGCTCGGTGCTTCGGCGCTGGATCCACTCACGCCTGGCGAGCTGGCGGACGAAGTTCATGAGCTTGACCTTGAGCCAGAAATGGGTCCGCCACAGTTTCTGATCCGGGATCTCCTCCACGAACTCCCAGATTGCCGGGTTGTCATGCTCCCTGATCCAGCCGTCGCCGAAGTAGCGGTTGAAGAGCAGGCGCATCTTGGGCTCGAGCCAGGTGGGCAGGTGCACCCCGTTGGTGATGTGGCCCACGGGCACCTCCTCCTGCTTGCGCTCAGGCCAGAGGGGCTGCCACATCTCCCTGGTCACCTCACCGTGCCGCTTGCTGACCGCGTTGCACCTGCCGGAGAGCTTGAGGGCGAGCACGGTCATGTTGAACCCTTCATCGGGATGTTCGGGGTGGCGTCCCAGGTCCATGAAGGTTTCCCGGTCCAGACCCAGGGCCTCGCGATAGGGGGCGAAGTATTTCTCCACCATGTCCGCGGGGAAGACATCGTGACCCGCGGGCACGGGGGTGTGGGTGGTGAGCAAGCTTGAGACCCGGAGGCGCTCCTTGGCCTGCTCCAGACTCACACCCTGTTCCATCTGGCACCTGAGGGCCTCGAGAAGGGCGAAGGCCGGGTGTCCCTCGTTGAGGTGGAGCAGGGAGGGAGCAACCTCCATTTCCTTGAGCACGGCATGGCCGCCGATGCCCAGAATGATTTCCTGGAGCAGGCGCTGCTCCAGGTCGCTGGTGTAGAGCTGCTTGGCGATATCCAGGG
>JGI1684J13235_1000968_pt1 | contig 10277 bp, 8 predicted proteins | sample PonA232FremontCA_2_FD_13235 | JGI IMG/M metagenome (IMG submission 13235) | reverse complement strand
AGGCTTGTCTCCATAACTTAACCGATATCAAAAAAAGTGAGTGCCGGGCTTCCCCCACGTGGCGAGCGAAGAAAATCTGGCAGAGTCTCCGCAGAAATGAGGCACAATACCCCGCGTCGGCTTACATCGATCAGTGGGGTGGTGAATAGTTACTGTCCTATGGGGAAGCCGGAGACAGAATGAAGCGGGAAGCTGCCGAAACTCGGGCCTTCATCCTCCTCTGCGGTCTGTTCACCGGGAGCCTGGTGATCTCTTCCGTACTCGCGGCCAAGATCGTGACCGTGTTCGGGATTACCGTGCCCGCGGGGGTGCTTGGATATTGCCTCACCTTTATCTGTACCGATGTGATCAGCGAGGTGTGGGGCAGGGACCGGGCCCGGGAAGTGGTCTTTTCCGGGTTCGTGACTCTGGTGGCCTGCCTGGGGCTTATCCAGGCCGCCCTGTGGTGGCCCTCGGCTCCCTTTTGGCAGGGGCAGGAGGCCTTTCAGCAGATGCTGGGAATGACCCCGCGAATCATTCTCGGCTCCCTGGTCGCCTACCTGGTGGGGCAATACCACGACGTCTGGGCTTTTCACTTCTACAAACGGCTCACCAGGGGCCGCCATCTCTGGCTGCGGAACAATCTTTCCACGCTTTCCTCGCAGTTTCTGGACTCCTGTCTCTTCATCAGTATCGCTTTTGCCGGAAAAATGCCCCTTGTGCCGCTCATTCTGGGTCAATGGGCGGTCAAGGTGGGTATTGCCGGGCTGGACACGATCGTCGTCTACGGGCTGGTCTGGTGGATCCGGCGACAGCGTGACCTTCCAGCCGCAGAGGCCTGAGTCATGTCCGAGCTCATTCTGGATGTGGAACGTCTGATCTGGCGGGGGCGCGCTCTGGCCAGAGAGGACACCGGGCGGGTGGTGCTGCTGCAGCCGGGGGTGTTTCCCGGTGAGCGGGTACGGGCCCGAGTTACGGCGAGCAAAAAGGACCACGTCCAGGCCGAGTGGACGGAGATCCTGGAGCCCTCCCCCAAACGGCGGCCCCATCCCTGTCCCCTGAGCGATCGCTGCGGGGGGTGCCGCTTCGGCCACCTTCCCCAAGGGGAACAACTGGAGCTGAAGCACGGGCTCTTCCTCTCCGAGATGCGGCGCAGTCTGGGCAAAAAGTGGGGCGAGCAGGCCCCGGACCAGACGGCGGTCTATCCCAGCCCAGCGGGCTGGCGCTATCGCTGGAGGGGGCAGGTCGAGATCGCGGCTGGTGCTCCCCATCTGAAGGCCCTTGGGAGCCGGGAGCTCGTGGCCTGCCCGGATTGCCTCCTCTTTTCACGCACCCTGGCGGAGGGAATGCGGCGGATAAGCCCCGATCTGGACGATGGAAGGCGGACCCTCGCGGCGAGCCCGGAAGACGGGGTCGTCCGGGGCGACGGGGACAGCGAGCGGCTGATCCTCCCCCTGCAAGAATACGGCCTGCAGCTTTGGCCCAGAGCGGACTCCTTCTTCCAGGCCAACTGGCGTCTCAATCAGGATCTGGTGCGCTTCGTGGAGAGAAGGACCGCGGGATTTGCCCGGGTGGCGGACCTCTACGCAGGGGCGGGCAATTTCGCTCTGCCCTGTGCCACGTCGGCAGGCAGGGTTCTGGCCCTGGAAGGGGAGCAGGACGCGGCCGAGGGAGCGATGCGTGCGGCTGAGGCTCTCGGGCTGGACAACGTCCGGGTCAGGGGAATGGATCTCGCGGCACTGGAGTCGGCGAGCGTGCTCCGCGGTTTCGGCCCGGAGGCCCTGGTGCTGGACCCCCCACGTTCAGGCGGAGGCAAGTGGCTGCGGGGCCTGCGCGATTTGCGAGGCCTTGAGCGGCTGATCTGGGTCTCCTGTGACGTGGTGAATACCTGCCGGGATCTGATCCCCTTCCTGGAGGCGGGCTGGCGCATCCGGGAGACCGCCCTCTTCGATATGTTTCCCCAAACCTGGCACATGGAAAGCGTGTTCGTCCTCGAGCCCGAGGATTCAGGATCCGGCTCGGATTGATCCGGCTCCGCAGCAGACGCCCAGGATCACTCTCCGAGGAGCTCTCGCAGGGTCCGGGCCACGCCTTCCCGGTCCAGTCCCACCTGGTGCCGGAGCTCTTCGGGCCCGCCGTGCTCGACGAAGCGATCCGGCAACCCCAGCCTGCGGATCGTTGTGTCCCCCAAAAGATCCCTGTCCGCTAGCAATTCCAGCACAGCCGAGCCGAAACCTCCGGCAAGGGCGTTTTCTTCCGCCAGGAGCAGGCGGGGGAAGCGTGCGGCGATATCCGCTATGTCCTCCGGGAGCGGCTTGATGAAGCGGGTGTTGTACACCGCGCAGCTCGCGCCGCGCTCCTGTTCCAGATCGGCTGCCGCTTCCAGGCTGGGCTGGACAGTGCTTCCCAGGGCCAGGATGCAGGCATCGCTTCCTTCCCGGAGAAACTCGCCGGTGCATGCCTCCAGCGGAGCGGGCGACTGGACCAGCTGGGCCCCGGTTCCGCATCCGCGGGGATAGCGAACCGCCGCCGGCCCGGAGAGGGTGAGGCAGGTGGCGAGCATGCGCTGCAGCTCTGCCTCGTCCTTGGGGGCCATAAGGGTCATGTTGGGGATGTGCCGCAGATAGGACAAGTCGAAGGCCCCGTGGTGCGTGGGCCCGTCCGCGCCGACCAGTCCGGCCCGGTCCATGCAGAAGGTAACCGGCAGGTTCTGCAGGCACACGTCGTGCACGATCTGGTCATAGGAGCGCTGCAGGAAGGTGGAGTAGATGCACACAGCGGGTCGATAGCCCCGACTGGCCAGTCCTGCGGCGAAGGTGACCCCGTGCTGTTCGCAGATGCCCACATCGAAGAAGCGCTCCGGATGCCTTTGCTGGAAATCGTCCAGCCCCGTCGCCTCGGGCATGGCCGCGGTGATGGCCAAGAGCCGCGGCTCGGAGTCAGCGAGGGCGGACAGAGTGCAACCCATGACCTGACTGTAGCTCATGGGCTTTTGAGTGTGGCTCTTGAGCGCGTCTCCGGTGCTCGGTTCGAAGCAGCCCACTCCGTGGAACTGGGAAGGCTTGCACTCGGCGGGTTCATACCCCTTGCCCTTGGTGGTCAGGGTGTGCAGAAGAATGGGGCCGCTCATGTGCCGGATCTGTTCAAGAACCCGGGTGAGCTGGCGCACGTCGTGGCCGTCGATGGGTCCCAGGTAGTTGAACTTGAAGGCCTCGAAGAGCATGCCCGGCGAGAAGCAGCTCTTGAGGGAGTCCTCGCTGCGTCTGGCGTAATTGAGCAGATCCTCGCCGATCACGGGCACGTTCTGGAGCCAGTTCTTCAGGTCCTTCCTGAAGCGGAGGAAGCGGTGATGGGAGAGGTTCCGGCTCATAAAGGAGGAAAGCGCGCCGACGTTCTGGGAAATGGACATCTCGTTGTCGTTGAGGATGACCACCATGTTGCGCTCCTGGTCACCGGCCTGGTTCAGGCCTTCAAAGGCCATGCCCGCGGTCATGGAGCCGTCCCCGATGACGGAGAGGACGTGATCGTCCTTGCGGCTCAGGTCCCGGGCAACCGCCATGCCCAGGGCGGAGGAAATGGAGTTGCCGGAATGGCCGGCAANAAANTGGTCGTACGGGGACTCCGAGGGGCGGGGAAATCCGCTTATGCCGCCAAACTGCCGCAGGGACCGGAAGCGTTCCACGCCTCGGGTCAGGATCTTGTAGGCGTAGGACTGATGGCCNACATCCCAAAGGATTCTGTTGTGTCCGGGATCGAAGGTGTGAAGCAAGGCCAGGGTGAGTTCCACGGTGCCCAGTGAGGGGGCCAGATGTCCGCCTGTCGTCGAGACCGTGGAGATGATTTCCCGGCGCAGCTCCGTGGCGAGTTGCTCCATCTCCGAGTGGGAAAGGCTTTGCACCTGTTGCGGCGCGCTGATGCGTTCCAGGATGCTTGAGGATCCTTCGTGCTTCATGGTTGTTTCGTCTCGTTCTTCACTGTTTCCCTAAGATGTTTTTTTGTATGAAAATACGTTCAACGTGCTGAAATATTGTGATAAATTGTCTGGCGCTGCGAGACGGGCCTCAGCGCAATCCCCGACTCGCAGCGCAATTTTCATGCTTGGTTGTGCCCGGGTCGGCCCGGGAATGAGGGTTGTATGAAAATGTGGCCAAGCTGTCGAATTATTGAGGAATTGTCCGCGAGGCTCGCCCGGCACTCATTCAGTGAATGAGTGCCGAGTTCGCTGGGTTTCACAATATACCTTGGCTTTGTTGATACCGCTTGAGGTATAATTGATTCCATTCCAGTCAGAATTCACATCATTTGAATCCTGCTTCACCGGAAGTGATCCGGGAATGTCGATGAGGTGTTGCGTATCCCATCATGGGAAACCAGGGATGAAACCCGCGCTTCAGCGTCTACCGGCTATTGCCTCGCGGTATTGTATGCTTGTTAGTGTCCGTTTCTTCGCAGATAGAAGGGTTATTCGGACCTGCGGACCACGTATCTGGCGAGATCGGCCAGGAATTCGGCCCGATCCCCGGAGTAGGCGTCGATGGCCTTCACGGCCCGCTCCGCGAGATCCTGTCCCATTTGCCGGCTCGGTTCCAGACCAAGAAGTCCGGGATAGGTACTTTTCTGCATCCGCTCGTCGCTTCCCACAGGCTTGCCCATCTGGGCCTCGTCGCCCTCGATGTCCAGGATATCGTCCGCAACCTGAAAGGCAAGTCCCAGGTTTTCCCCGTAGCTTGCCGCGCGTTCCAGATCGGAGGATGAGGCGCCGGCGAGCAGGGCGCCGCCAGTGCAGGCGGCCCGGAGCATGGCCCCGGTCTTCATGCCGTGCATTTTTTTCAGCTGTTGGAGATCATTGGGGGCGGGGCCGCTTAAGCCCATGTCCAGGACCTGGCCGCCCACCATCCCCCCGGGTCCGGCGGCACAGGTGACCTCCCTGCATGCGCTGACCACTCTTGAAGTGGGGAGCTCGGGAGCGAGCATAAGATGCACGGCTTCTGTCAGTAATCCGTCGCCCGCCAATATGGCCATGGGCTCGCCGAAACGGGCATGATTGGAGGGCTGGCCCCGCCGGTAAGCGTCGTCGTCCATTGCCGGAAGGTCGTCGTGGACCAGGGAATAGGTGTGGATCAGCTCCAGGGCGGCGGCAAAGTCCATAATATCCCTGCGGCTCCCGCCGAGGAGCTCGTGCCAAACCAGACAGAGCACGGGCCTGACCCGCTTGCCGCCGGCCATGAGGCTGTAGCGCATCGCCTCACTCAGTTTTTCCGGGATGGCCTCATGGAGAAGCGCGGTGTTGAAGTAGTCCTCCATTTCCCGCCTGTACCGATCAAGAGTTGTCTTCATCGTCTGGCTGCTCATCCGATCCGTGCTCCTGCTCCCGATCCATGTCCTCAAGTCCGGCCTGGGTGTATTGGCGGACCCTGTGCTCCGCTTCCCGGAGATGGCTCCGGCACTCCCGGGCCAGTTTGCTTCCCTCCTGGAAGAGGGCCACGCCGTCTTCCAGGGGCAGGTCCTGCTGTTCCAGCTTGGTCACAATCTCCTTCAGCCGGGCCATCTTGGCTTCAAAACCGTTCTGTTCTTCACTCATGAATATGCATGTTCTGTTTGGGGTGAAAGCATGATTTTTTCCTGCAACCCTCATTTCCGGGCCTACCGGGCACAACGAAGCATGAAAATGCTGCGTGGCGAGCCCTGTTGAATCCCGCCTCCGGCAGGGCAGCTACGCTGCATTCAACAGGGCAGGTCGGGGCGTGCGTTGAGCCCAGTGTTTCATCCCGTAGTTCAATGCTGGGCACTGCTCAAGCTGATCGGCTCCAGCTGCCTGACACCGTATGACTTCCACGTACTCTCTGCAGCGCGGGCTTTGAGGGTGATACCGGCAAGATCTTTCTTACGCGCACAACAAGGGCTCGTACATATATGGAACACGGCCTCAGCGCAGGCACCGTCGAGCCACGCCTTGCCCTTTCTCCCAATAATTCAGCACATTAAAAACATTTTTACGCAAAAAAACTATTTGATCCGCGCACCGATTTCCTCCTTTTCGGTGCGGATGCTCACATCCTCACCGGATTCGACCTGCTCCCCTGTTCTGAGGAACTCGCCGCTTCTTTCCACGGTGACCAGGCTGTATCCGCGCTTCAGGGGAAGATAGGGGTCCAGGGCCTCGAGGTGGTCCGCGACGCGATCCAGCTCGGAGCCTTTGCCGCGGAGATGGGCTCTTGCCGCAGCTTCCAGGCGGTCCTCCAGGCCCTGTATCGCCTGTTCGCGGACACGCCAGGTGTCCGGGCCGAAAACGCGCTGCAGCCGATGGGCAAGGTGCTGCAACCGGTTCCGATTGGTCTGCAGCAGGAAGTCCGCTGAGCGATGCAGCCCCGACTCCTGGAGCGCAAGGGTGTGTTGCAGCTGTTTGAGCCTCCTGGCCGGGGAAAGCCAGGACAGGGCCCGGGCAAGGCCCTCGAGCTCATCGCAGGTTCGAGTGTATCTGCTTTTCCAGGCCTGATAAAGGGTTGATTCGGTCTCGTCGATCTGCTGCATCATCTCAGTCCGCTCCGGCCAGATCAGCTGTGCCGCATGGCTCGGAGTTGAGGCGCGAACGTCCGCCACCATATCCGCTATACAGAGGTCCACCTCGTGACCGATGCCGCTCACCACGGGGATGGTGCTGCGGTGCAGGGCCTTGGCCACGGTTTCCGTGTTGAAGGTCCACAGATCCTCGAGGGAGCCGCCTCCCCGGATAAGGACAATGGTCTGGGCCCAGCCGAGATGGTTCACTTCATCCAGGGTCCGAGCCACGCTGTCCGGGGCTGTGTCGCCCTGCACCGGCGTGGGATGGATCCGGATTTCCCCGGGCCATCCCCTGCGGCGGGACAAACGCAGAAAGTCGTGCAGGGCCGCGGATTCCGCTGCAGTGACCACTGCAACGCGACTGGGGTGCCCGGGAAGGGAGCGCTTGTTTTCCGGGGCAAAATAGCCCTGCTCCGCAAGCTTGCGCTTGAGCGCCTCGAACTGCAGCTGCAGGCCACCCACGCCGCGGTCTTCCACAAGCTCGGCGATGAGCTGGTATATGCCCCGCGGGGGATAGACATTCATGCGGCCGGCACAGATCACCTCGGCGCCAGTTTCCAGGGCTCCCGGATCGACTCCGGAACGGGTCTGGCTGGATTTGAACCAGGCCACATTCAGGCTGGCTTCCCGATCCTTGAGGGTGAAGTAGATATGCCCCGATCCGGGACGGGACAAGGTCCCGATCTGGCCCTGTACCCAGAGAAAGGGGTAGCGCGCCTCCAGGTCCTCCTTGATGGCGTGGGTGATCTGGCTCACGGAATAGATATGGGCCATGCGGAATCAGTCCCCCAAGTTCCAGATCTNCCGCCACACACGGTTGCGCCAGGAGGCGAACCCCTCGGAGAAATGGTCCAGACTGAGGCTCGCCCGCTCTCCGGACTTGCGGTCCTTGACCTCGGCAACACCCTGCTCGAAGCCCTTCCTGCCCACAATGANCTGCAGAGGAGAGCCGAGCAGATCCGCGTCCTTGAATTTCACACCGGGCCGCTCCTCCCGATCGTCGACGAGCACGTCCGCTCCCATCCCCTCCATGGAGGACTGAAGCGCCTCGACGGTTGCGGTCAGCGTCTCGTCCTGCGGGGCGAGATGAATGAGCTGCACTTCAAAGGGAGCTATGGGCGGGGGAAAGAAACAACCGTCCTCGTCATGGTTCTGCTCGATGGCCGCTGCCAGCAGGCGCGTGACCCCGATGCCGTAGCAGCCCATGAGGATATGGCGCTCACGTCCCTCCCGATCCAGGTAGGTGGCGTTCATGGCCTCGCTGTACTTGGTCCCCAGCTTGAAGACGTGGCCCACTTCGATGCCCCTCTTAAAGCTGATTGCGCCGCGGCATCTGGGGCAGGCGTCGCCATCGCCGATGATGGCGATATCCGCGTATTCCTCCACGGACGCGTCCCGGTTGAGATGGAGGTGCCGGTAGTGGGCGTCGTTTTTGTTGGCGCCGCAGACCCAGTCCGTTCCGGCCAGAAGACTGTGGTCCGCGACCATGCGATCCACCTTGAGGCCCTTGGGCCCGGAAAAGCCGACATCCGCCCCGCTCCAGTTGCGCACTGCCTCGGCGTCGGCGAGCTCCAGCTCCTGCACGCCGAGGTGGTTGGCCAGCTTGGTCTCGTTGATTTCCCGGTCCCCGGGGACCAGGGCGGCGACAGAGGTACCCTCCGCCTTGTAGAGAAGTGTCTTGAGCACGTGGCCGTGGGGGACATCCAGATAGGCGGCCACGTCACGCACCGTGTGCATCTCCGGGGTGTCCACCACCTCGGGCTCAGGGCATTCAGTGTGCCCGGGGTTTCCGGATTGCGGGGGAGGGACCTCCGCCTTTTCCAGGTTCGCCGCGTAGCCGCAGGTGGTGCAGAGAACCAGACTGTCCTCCCCGGTGTCGGCAAGGACCATGAATTCGTGGGATACGCTCCCGCCGATGGCGCCGGAATCCGCCTCAACCGACCGATAGGACAGGCCAAGCCCGGAGAAGACGCGTTCATAGGCCCGCTGCATGGTGCGGTAGCTCTCCTCGTTCTCCTCTTCGTCACGGTCGAAGGAATAGGCGTCCTTCATGATGAACTCCCGGCAGCGCATCAGCCCGAAGCGGGGCCGCACCTCGTCCCGGAACTTGGTCTGGATCTGGTAAAGGTTGATGGGAAGCTGCCGGTAGGAGCGAACCTCGTCCCGGACAAGATCGGTGATGACCTCCTCGTGGGTGGGACCCAGACAGTAGTCCCGCTGATGGCGATCCTTGAGCCGGAGCAGCTCCCTGCCGTAGAGGTCCCAGCGGCCGGTCTCCTGCCACAGGTCGGCCGGCTGGACGAAGGGAAGAAGGACCTCCTGGCAGCCCGCCCCGTCCATTTCACGGCGGACGATGGCGTTGATCTTGTTCAGGGCCCGGAAGCCGTGGGGAAGGAAGGAATACAACCCGGAAGTGAGCTTGCGGATCATGCCGGCCCGCAGAAGGAGCTTGTGGCTGATCACTTCGGCTTCGGAAGGGTCTTCCCTCAGAGTGGGAACATAGTACTGACTCAGTCGCATGGCTCGTCCTCGTCGCTTTCCGTGGTTTGTGCTCGCAAGTCGGCTAGGAAAAGGTCCAGCTCCCGACAGAACTCGGGGAAGAGATTTTCGTCTCCGGAGACCTTGCGGATCACGCTGCCTTTGCGGAAAATGATTCCGCAGTCCCTGCCGCCGGCAATGCCGATATCCGCCTCTGCGGCCTCACCGGGCCCGTTCACCGGGCAGCCCATGACGGCCACAGTAAAGGTCTCGGTAACGGATTGCAAATGTTTCTCCACCCGTCTGGCCAGATCCAGGAGATCGATCTCGGTGCGGCCGCAGGTGGGGCAGGAGACGATATCCGGCCCTCGTTGCCGCACGTTCAGGGCTCCCAGGATCTGCCAGGCCACCAGGACCTCGTCCTCGGGGTCTCCGGTGAGGGAAACCCTGAGGGTATCTCCAATGCCCTCGTAGAGCAAAATTCCGAGCCCGATCCCGCTCTTGACGCTTCCCTTGAGCAGTGTGCCGGCTTCGGTGATGCCGATATGGAGGGGATATTCGGTCTGTTGGGCCAAAAGCTGGTAAGCGGCGACGGTCTGGGGCACAGAGGAGGACTTGAGGGAAATCTTGACTTCGTGGAATTCGCGCTGTTCAAGCAGGGCGACGTGGCGCAGCGCGCTTTCCACCAGCGCCCGGGGAGTGGGGCCGCCGTGCTTGCGGGCGAGATCCCTTTCCACGGAGCCGCTGTTGACACCGATGCGAATGGGAGTCCCCGCGTCCTTGGCCGCATCCACGACCCGGCCCACAGCGTTTGCGGAACCGATGTTGCCCGGATTGATGCGTAAACCGTCCATTCCCGCTTCCAGGGCGGAAAGGGCGAGCTTGTGATCGAAATGGATGTCCGCGACCAGCGGAACTGCCGTGCCGGCCCGGATGCCGTGCAGAGCGCGGGCTGCCTCGCTATCCGGGACCGCCAGGCGCACGATCTCGCATCCGGCATCCTCCAGGGAAAGAATTTGGCGCAAGGTGGCCTGTACATCGCGTGTATCCGTGTTGGCCATGCTCTGCACCCGCACCGGCTGATCGGATCCGATGCGAACGCCGCCCAGATTCAGGGTGCGTGTGGATCGACGCCAGGTGCGCCTTAAGGGATGGTCTCGGTTCGTGCTCATGATGAAGCCTTGCGTGACTGCCTCGAGAATACAGGTTCCCGGCTCAGCAGAGGCCTTTCCGGAAAAAATTTAGTAACTATTCAGCAC
>JGI1684J13235_1000967_pt1 | contig 10279 bp, 10 predicted proteins | sample PonA232FremontCA_2_FD_13235 | JGI IMG/M metagenome (IMG submission 13235) | reverse complement strand
GGCGGAGCCGCGCCTCCTGCCGGCTCGTCCCGCGAACGCGGCCCGTCTCGGCGTCCGCCATCGAGGCGAGCGACAGCCGGTCGAGCAGGGGCGGCCAGTCGGCGGCGCCCGCGGCCTCGCCGGCGAACGCGACCGCGTTCCCGAGGCCGTCGCGCTCGTCGCGTCCCAGCCGCGCCACCGCGGCGTCGGCGTCCCGGCGACCGCCGCCGACGTAGAGCCGCTCGCCGACGGCCGCGGGGACCCACGCCGGCACCAGGAGCAGCCACAGGAGGACGCCGGCGACCGTGTACGCCCGCGGCGGGACCCGGTTCCCCTCGGGCTCGTACCCGTGGATCCGGTTGACGCGGCGGTCGGCCGCCGTCCGATCGGCGCGGCGCCCGACGAGCAGCGTCGCCAGCAGGGCGACCGTCTCGACGATCGCTAGCGCCGGCAGCAGGGCCGTGGTGACCGCCGCCTCTCGGGTCCGGAGCCGGACGAGGGCGTGGCGGAGCGCGGCGTCGCGGTCGGCCGCCGGCAGGGAGAGCAGCCGCGTCGAGACGACGAGCCGCGCGCCCCGGTGGCCGTCGGCGACGGCGACGTTGGCCGCGTCGGCGCGGACGACCGTCACCGCGGGGGCGTCGACGCCGACCTCCTCCGCGAGGGTCGCGACCCGGTCGGCGACGAAGTCGGCCGGGCGGTCGTCGAGCTCGGCCTCGGGGAGCCGCGCGATCCGCCGGTCGACGAGGACCGGCCCGACCAGCGCGGACCCCCCGAGACCGAGGGCGACCGCGGCGAGCGCGGCGGCGGCGGCCGGTGGGACACCGCCGAGCGCGGCCGAGTCGACGACGCCGAGCCCGGCTGGGCCGAGGAGAACGGCAGCGGGGATCAGCGGCGCCGCGGCGAGCAGCACCGGGACCGTCGCGAGCGCGAGTGCGCCGACCGCCCGCCGGAAGCGAATCCGGCCGTTCTGGGCGCCGGACTCGCGGGGAGGCTGACCGCCGGACTCGCGGGGAGGCTGACCGCCGGACTCGCTCATACGCACGGACGGTGCGAGGGCCGGCGTAAAGTTTTGCCGGAGCCGCCGCCGGGGTCGGGCTCGCAGCGGCGGTCGTCCGAGCCGCCGGCGGGCGGATCTCCGGCCGGACCGGTGCCGGACGACGGTGGCCCTTTCGGAGCTTTTAACCCGGTTCCACCACCAATTTCATGTAATGGCTTTTGAGGATCTACTGAACGACCCCGTCATCCAAAAGTACCTCCACGAGCTGGTGGGGCCGACGGGGATGCCGGTCGCGGCCGCGCCGCCCGACGGCGAGGTCACCGACGAGGAGCTGGCGGAGGAGCTCGGACTGGAGCTCAACGACGTCCGACGCGCGCTGTTCATCCTGTACGAGAACGACCTCGCCACGTACCGCCGAGTGCGCGACGAGGATTCGGGGTGGCTCACGTACCTCTGGACGTTCCACTACGACAACATCCCGGAGAACCTCGAAGAGGAGATGTACCGCCTGCTCGAGGCGTTAGAGGAGCGCGAGGAGTACGAGCGCACCCACGAGTTCTACCTCTGTGAGGTGTGTTCCATCCGCTTCGAGTTCGGCGAGGCGATGGACTTCGGCTTCGAGTGCCCCGAGTGCGGCTCCCCGGTCGAGGCGATGGACAACGACCGTCTCCGCGAGGCGATGGGAGAGCGCGTCGAGGAGCTCCGCGACGAACTCAACGTGGACGTGACGGGCTAATGGTCGTCCTCGCAACCAAGTGCTACGTCGAGGGCGACGCCCGCGACCGCGCGCTGGACGGCATGGGGTCGCTCGTCGCCAACGACGTCGGCGAACTGAGCGTGGAGTGGCAGGTCGGCGTCCGCGACGACGACTTCGTGCAGGTGGACGTGACGGGCGAGGACGCCGAGGTCGCCCGGAACGTCCTCGCCGAGACGTGGGGGGAGATCGTCGCCCACGACGGCGGGCTGGCGGCGGGCGAGGAGTACGTCGGGACCCTCGAATCGTGGGACGACGACGGGTTCGTCCTCGACGCCGGCGTCGAGGTCCGGATCCCGGCCGACGAGATCGGACTCGGGCGGGGGTCGCCGGCGCAGGTGGTCGAGCGCTTCGGACTGGTCCAACACCTCTCGCTGCGGTTCGTCTACGGCGGCGACGTCGGCGACCCGGACGCCGAGCCGAGCCGCCTCGCGGACGCCGAGCGCGACCGCCTCTACGACTGGCAACGCGGGGACGGCCGAGTCAACGTCAACTCGGCGACCCGCGGCGAGGTGCGCGCGACGGTGAACCGCGCGGGCCACGCGCAGGACATCGTGACCGTGGAGCGGCTCGGGCTCTTGGAACAGAGCATCGTCTGCACTGAGAACACCGACCCGCCGGGGCTGCTCGCCGCGATCGGCTCGTACCTCCCGGCGGAGATGCGCTGCGTCGTCTGATCTGTGAACCGACGTTTCGCCCTCGCGGTCGCCGTCGTCGCGCTGCTGGCCGTCAGCGCCGGCTGTCTCACCTACGTCAACGACGGCGGCGAGGTCGCGAACGAGACCCTCGACGCGGAGCCGCCGAACGAGTACGACTTCGACACGGACCGCGACGCCGATTTCAACCTCTCGACCGGCACCCAGTACACGGCGGTGTACGACGTCTCAGACGTCGAGGAGCTGCGGCTGTACAGGCAGACGCCGTACGCCGGCGACCAGCCGCTGGAGTTCGAGGCGTTCCGGTACCGGACCGCCGACGGNGNGGTGCTCAACGGCACCGAGTTCCGCGCCCGCGGCGGCGAGGTCGACCGCACGCCCGACGAGACGTGGGTCCGCTTCCCCGAGGGGACCGGCGAGGGACAGGTCGCCTTCTCCGCCGCCGGCTCGCCCCGGCGGTTCACCACGCTGGCGTACGTCGACGGGTCCTACGCGGTGACGCTCCCGCCCGGGTTCAGCACCGACTTCCCGGTCGTGGGGCACGTCGCGCCGCGCGACCACGAGGTCGAGACGATCGACGGGCGCGACCGGATCACCTGGGAGTCGGTCGAGGGCGGGTCGGTCGTGGTCCAGTCGTACCGCGAGACCGACCTGCTCGTCTTCGGCGTGATCCTCGCCGTCGCGCTCGTCGCGGCGGTGGTCGGTGTCGCCTACTTCCGGCGACAGCTGGAGGAGCTCCGNGAGAAGCGCCGGGAGCTGGGGCTCGGCGTGTACGACGACGAGGAGTAGTCGGAGGGGGATTTTCCGGATCCGGCGGCCGGGCGTCCGGCCGGTAGCCGCGGCCCGAACTCGGGTGCTTTTGAGTGCGCGCCGCCTTATCAGAGGTATGAACGCCGCCGTCGTCACCGTCGGGGACGAGCTCCTCGTCGGTGACACCGAGAACACGAACGCGACGTGGCTCTGCGACCGGCTCGACGAACGGGGCGTCGTCGTCCGCCGCGTGACCGTCCTCCCCGACGAGGTCGGCGAGATCGCGCGGGTCGTCAACGAGTACCACGCCGAGTACGACACGGTGATCGTCACCGGCGGGCTCGGCCCGACGCACGACGACGTGACGATGGAGGGGGTCGCGGCCGCCTTCGGTCGGGGGCTCGAGCGGAACGAGGAGGCCGCGGCGTGGCTCGCGGATCGGGGGTACAGCGCCGACGACCTCGCCGCGGAGACGACGCACCTGCCGGCCGACTGCCGACCGCTCGCCAACGAGGCCGGGGTCGCGCCGGGCGCCGTCGTCGAGTCGGTGTACGTCCTCCCGGGCGTCCCGACGGAGATGAAGGCGATGTTCGAGTCGATCGCCGACGAGTTCGAGGGGACGCCGACCCACACCGTCACGGTCGACGTCGACGAGCCGGAGAGCGCCCTGTTAGAGCGGTTCACCGCCCTGCAGGAGGAGTTCGACGTCAGCGTCGGCTCCTACCCCGGCGAGAGCGTCCGCGTGAAGATCACGGCGACGAGCGCGGCGGAGGCGGAGCGCGCCGCCGAGTGGGTGCGAGAGCGGTCGACGCTCGTCGAGTCGCGGTGAGCGGATCGACCGGCGACTGGGCGGGAGCGGCGTCGAAGAGAACGGAGACGGGGAGCGGCGCGGCCTACCGGTAGAGGTACGCGAGCCACACGGCGGTGACGACGAGGCTCGCGATGAGCACGGCGGTCGCGGTCGCGTCGATCGGGAGCGGCTCGGTCACGGCGGCTTCCAGGAGCATACCCGGCGGTTTCTCCGGGGGCGTCTTAAGTATTGAACTTCGGGACCGCCGCGCCGACCGAGACGCGCCCGCTTAAGTTTCCGCCGCCGTAGGTCGGACCATGCACGTCGGATTCGTGATGAACCCGGTGGCCGGGATGGGCGGCCGCGTCGGCCTCAAGGGCACCGACGGGAAGGTCGCCGAGGCGGTCGCCCGCGGCGCTGAGCCGCGGGCCCCGGACCGCGCGCGGCGGGCGCTAGAGCGGCTCGCGGCGGTCGCGCCGGAGGCGACCGTCTCGACCGCCGCCGACCCGATGGGCGATCGGCTGGTCAGGGACGCCGGTTTCGACCCGGTCCGGGTCGTCGACCCGTTCGGCGACGGGGGCGGGGACGGCGACCCGCCGGGGCCCACCGAGACGACCGCCGAGCACACCGCGCGCGTGGTCCGGGCGTTCAGCGAGGGCGGCGGCGCCGACGCCCTCGACCCGGTCGATCTGGTCCTGTTCGTCGGCGGCGACGGCACCGCGACGGACGTGGCGGCGGCGCTGGAGGCGGCCGGCAGCGAGGTCCCGATGCTCGGCGTCCCCGCCGGGGTGAAGGTGTACTCCTCGGTGTTCGCCGTCTCGCCGGAGGACGCGGCGGAGGTCGCGGCGGCGTTCTCGCGCACCGAGCGCCGCGAGGTGATGGACATCGACGAGGACGCCTACCGGGAGGGCGAGGTCCACCCGGAACTCCGGGCGGTCGCGCGCGTCCCCGTCGCCGACGATCTCCAGTCGTCGAAACAGACCGCGAGCGGAACTGTGGAGTCGCTCGCGGAGGGCGTCGCCGACGACATCCGGGAGCGCGAGGGGAAGGGCGTCACGTTCGTGCTCGGCCCGGGNTCGACCGTCGGCGCGATCAAGGCCGAACTGGGGTTCGAGCCCTCACCGATCGGCGTCGACGTGTGGCGGGACGGCGAGGTGGTGCTGCGGGACGGGACGGAGCGGGAGATCCTCGACGCGCTCGGCGAGGAGAACGTCATCGTCGTCTCGCCGATCGGCGGGCAGGGGTTCGTCTTCGGCCGCGGGAACCCGCAGCTGTCGCCGGCCGTGATCCGGCAGTGCGACCTCCAGATCGTCGCCTCGCGGGCGAAGCTCGACGACGTGCGCGCGCTGCGCGTCGACACCGACGACCCCGAGCTCGACGACGAACTCGCGGGGTGGGTCCGGGTCCGGGTCGGGAAGTTCGAGACGCGGATGATGAAGATCGCGTGAGGGGAGAGCGCGACGCCGACCGTTGACCGGGGTTCTGATGACCTGTCGGGCATACAGAGCCGCGTCGGCGCGCGCCTCCGAGCGCTCGCTTATAAGCGAGCGCGAGGAGCACGCGCGAGGGAGGAGCGAGCGCAGCGAGCGACGAGGCTGGGGAGGCGTGAGGTGCTGTGCGGTGCGGTTGGGTGGGACTCAAAGGGGCAGCCGCGAGGCGGGCGGAGGCGAAGCAAGCACCGCAGGCGCGAGTGAAACGAGCGACGAGGAGCGCAGCGAGCGTGCGCCCGCCTCGCGGCTGGGGCTTTGGAGGTGGTCGCCGCGTCAGTAGCAGCAACGATGTACAGCCGCGCGGCCGGGAGTTTTGAAGCGGTTGGCCGCGTCATCAGCGGCAGCGATTTATAAATAACCGATAGCGAACGGAGGACCGTTTTATAAGTCAGTCGTCGTCGCTCACGATCCCCTCCGCGACGGCCATGTCGTCGACGGTCGGGTCGTCCTCGGAGCGCCGGAGGACGAACCGCTTCCGGACCACGTCGGCGGCGTAGACGACGGTCCCCAGGATGAGCAGCGTGTCACCGGGGAGCCGCGCCCAGAACAGCGTCTGGACGAGCGACCCCTCGTAGAACGCGAGGCTCCGGGCCGCCGCGTAGCTCCCGGTGAACGCGGCGTCGAGCTGGAGGAATCCGACCGGGAGCACGGAGACGAACACCATCAGCGCGAGCCCGACGTTCCAGAGCCAGAACGACGCGCGGAGCCACGAGCCGTCCCAGCGCTCGGGGTCGATCGACAGCTGGAGCATGTACGCGACCATCCCCAGCGCGAGGAACCCGAACGCGCCGAACATCGCGGCGTGGGCGTGGCCGACGGTGAGGTAGGTGCCGTGCTCGTAGTAGTTGACGAGCGGGAGGTTGATGAAGAAGCCGAGCACGCCGGCGCCGACGAAGTTCCACACCCCGCTGGCGACGATGAACATGAAGGGGAGCTTGTAGGGGAACCCGCCGGAGCTCGTCATCGCCCGGTACTGGCCGATCGCCTCGTAGAGGATGAAGATCAGCGGGAGCAGCTCCAGCGTCGAGAAGACGCTCCCGATCGGCACCCAGTAGTCCGGCATCCCGATCCACCAGTAGTGGTGCGAGACGCCGATGACGCCGGTCCCCATCACCAGGAGCGCCTGCAGCATGACGGCCTTCTCGGCGCTGCGCCGCGTGAGGAGGTTCATCGAGACGAGGGTGAGCCCGATGATCGCGACGATGAAGAACTCGAAGGCGCCCTCGACCCACATGTGGACGACCCACCACCGCCAGAACTCCGTGACGGCGATGTTCGTCGACGGCGTGAACATGAATCCGGCGACGAACAGCAGGGTGATCGAGCCGCCCGCGTAGAGGATCATGTGCGCGAGTCCGTAGATCGGCTCGCGGTCGAGCAGGGGCTTGAGCCCCCGGATCGCGAGGACCGCCCAGAGGATGAACCCGGCGAGCAGGCCGCCCTGCCACACCTTCCCGACCTCGAGGTACTCAAGCCCCTCGTTGCCGAGGAGCCACCAGAGCTCGCCGGGGAGGTAGCCGTTCGCGCCGAGCCAGATGCCGCCCATCCCGCCGACGACCACGACGACGAGCGCGCCGAGCAGGACGTTGACGTACCGCGCCTGGTTCCGCGGCTCGTGGCCGGTCAGGAGCGGCGGAAGGAACAGCCCGGCGCCGAGCCACGTCGACGCGATCCACAGGATTCCGAGGTCGATGTGCCACGTCTTCGCGATGGCGAAGGGGAGCAGCTGGAGGATGTGGACGCCGAACACCTCCTCGATCCCGAAGAAGCCGGCGCGTTCGATGTAGAAGTGCGCCAGTAACCCGCCCAGCAACACCTGCGCGAGGAACAGCCCGGCGGCGACTGGGATGAACCGGAGCGCCGCGCGCTGGCTCGGGAAGACGCTCACGTCGCCCGGCTCCGGGACGGTGATCCCCTCTGCCGACGGCTCCGGGAGCGTCACCGACTTGTAGAGGAGGATGGCGCCCCCGGCCGCACCGACGAGCAGCACCATCGAGATCACGCTCCAGATCATCGCGGCGCCGGTGGCGTCGTTGCCGGCGGCCGGCGAGTAGGGCCACTCGTTGGTGTAGGAGTTGTCGGAGCCGGGCCGATCGGTGTGCGAGAACCACGCGGTCCACAGCGCGAAGTCGGCGAAGTCCTCGGCCTCGCCGGAGGACTCGATCATCCCCTCGGGCACGCCCCGGTCGTGGTCACCCCCGTGGTAGCGCTCGACGTACGTCTCGGTCACCCGCTCGTGGGCGTAGGCCTCGGCGGCGGAGTACTCGATCGCCCCGCCGTCGTGGGGGCTATCGAGGTCCTCGCGGACAGTCGCCGCGACCGCGGCCTGCTCCGGCCCGGAGAGCGAGTCGTAGCTCGCCCCGTGCTCCTGTTGCGCGTAGTACTCGCGCATGTGCTCGGCCTTTAAATCGAGCGTGTCGGCGGTGTAGTCCTCGCCGTAGTACGCCCCGTTGCCGAGGATCGACCCGTGGTTCATCAGTCCGTACTGCTGGAACGCCGCCTTTCCGTCCTGGATCGAGTCGCCGGTCGCGATCGTCTCGCCGTCGGGCCCGACGACCTCGTCCGGAATGGGCGGCGCTTCCTGATACGCGAACCACGCCCCGGCGCCCATCACGACTAGGTTGAGCAGGAACGCCGCGACGATGACCTTCGCGATCGTCTTGCGTGTGAGTTCCATCGGTGGGGGCTTGTCCCCGGTCATCCTATCCGTTTAGCGGCAACATGTTCGGGCGCCGTTCCCACGTTTCGGTACACCCTCCGCGGTCGCCTTCGGGACACTCGCCGCGGGCCCGAGCGGCACCCTCCGCGGTCGCCGCGACAGCGACGCTCGCCGCGCCTGCCGGTCTCGAAGGCGACACGCGAATATGTTCGTGAAGTCGCTTACGCCCCGGAGAACCGTACGATCGGGCATGCCACCGAGTCAGCCGGCGGCGGAGGGCGCCGTCGAGGACGCGTCGGACTCCGAGAGCGACGCCGACGCGGCGAGGCCGACCGATCCCGAGGCGGAGACGACCGTCACCGTGCGCTGTACCGGACACGTCCGCACGGAGCTCGGCGAGTACGAGTTCGAGTATACGTTCGCGGGCGACACCCTCCGCGAGTTCCTCGACGAGCTGTTCGAGGACTACCCGGAGCTCCAAGAGATGCTCATCGCCGAGAAGGAGGCGGACGCGACGCACAGCGGTTGGGCGCCGACGCCGGAGGAGCTTCCCGGCACGTGGACGAAGAACCCGGTCGGCGAGCAGACCATCGCGTACGCCCGGATCCTCGTGAACGGCCACTTCAACGAGAACGAGAACGGCTTCGACACGAAGCTGGAGGAGGGCGACCGCGTCGCCCTCGTCTATCCGTTCATGTTCTGCTGTTAGTGGGTCTTATAAACCGAACCGGCCCCTGTCGCTCGCGGAGTGCTCGCGACAGCATGCGGAGGAAGGGATTCGAACCTCACTCACTCCGCTCGCTGCGCGCGACCTCTCTGGTCCGAATCCTTCCTTATCGAAATCCTGCGGCTCGCGAACTGCTCGCCGCAGGAGTGCGGGGGAAGGGATTCGAACCTCACTCACTCCGCTCGCTGCGCTCGCTCCGTTCCCTGCTTCGAATCCCTTCGATCCGAGCCGCGGCGCTCACGATGTGTGAGCGCCGCAGGAGTGCGGGGGAAGGGATTCGAACCCTCGAACCTCTACAGGAGCGGATCTTAAGTCCGCCGCTTTTGGCCAGGCTCAGCCACCCCCGCCCGGATTTCGGTTCCGGCGGCGGGGTGAAACGCCTTTCGGATGTGCGCCGCCGCCGGGCGTCGACCGAACACCCCCGGGCTACCAGTCGACGGAGAGCGTCCCGTCCCCGTGCGGGTCGGGCGCGATCTCCTTATCGGTGCGCCGGTCGACGACGTGAATGACCCCCTGGTCCTTCTTCGCGGGACAGACCTCGGCGGCCCGCACGTTCTCCGACAGTTCGTCCTCGCCGATGTAGTACGACCGCGGCTTCGCCATCCCGCTCTGGATGTCCATCTCCCAGTTGTCGCCGACCTCGGCGCACTTCCCGGCCCCGAAGCACTTGTTCGCCTCGAAGACGATCTTGTACGGCTTCTCCTCGACCGGCGGCCCCTCGCCGCCGATGTCGCTCGCGCGCAACACCTCGTCGTCGGCGTCCGCCTCCTCGCTCATGTCTTACCCTCGGCGACCGCGGGACTTTCGTCTGTCGGTCCCGACGAGTGCGGGCCGTCCCGCCGGCCCGGGCCGGTCGGCGGCTCGGAACGCCTCGCCGACTCACTCCTCGACGTGCTCCGCGAGCAGTCGCTCCGCGTGCTCGGCCGAGTCCGCGAGCTCCCACCGCACCCGCTCCGCGTCGCCGTACGCCAGCGCTTCCTTCAGCTCGTCCCGGAGGACCCCCGTGCCGAATCCGATCGTGTCGCCGTCGGCGTCGCCCAGCTCGTACAGCCCGTACCGATTCGGCGCGCTCCCGACCGTCGAGCGATCGAGGTCGCGCCAGGGCTTCGCGAGGCTCATCGGGTCGGAGTCGCCGACGTCGCGGTCGGCGCGGCACTCATCGGTGCGCGTCGAGGCCGTCCTCGGGGCCCTCGACGATCTCGAAGCTCCCCTCGGTCCAGCCGTCCTCGACGAAGACGAACACGCGGCCGCCGGCGATCTCGGGGTCCGCGACCACCTCGTTGCGCTGATCGGTCCGGCCGACGATCACGCCGGGGAACACCTCTTCCCGCTCTCCCTCCTCGACCATGACGCGCCCGACGCCGGAGTCCTCCAGAATCTCGTCGTCGGTGTTGTAGTCGTTGACGTACGTCATCACGCCCTCGGTCTCGGTCGGGTCGGTGACGAGCACGTGGGTCTCCTTGCCGGGACCGGCGGT
>JGI1684J13235_1000966_pt1 | contig 10288 bp, 6 predicted proteins | sample PonA232FremontCA_2_FD_13235 | JGI IMG/M metagenome (IMG submission 13235) | reverse complement strand
TCACCGGCAGGTAAGCGCCTTCGGCAACGCCCAATTCACTCCGCTTGCGGCGCTTAAGCAGCTCAATGTAATCGACCAGCACAATGGCATTGTTCACCACGATTCCGGCCAGCGAGACAATCCCGATACCCGTCATCACCACCACAATGTCCATGTTGAAGATGCCGATACCCAGGAATACCCCGATGGTACTAAAAACCACACTCGAGATGATGATCACCGGCTTCACCAGCGCATTGAACTGGGTCACCAAAATGATCATGATCAGCACGGCAGCAATGATCAGCGCATTGGAGAGGAAGGCCATGGATTCCTCTTGCTCTTCCTGTTCACCGGTAAACTCATACTGATATCCTTCCGGCATCTGGAAATTTCCGAGCATGGTGGCCAGCTGACTGTTGATCTCGGTGGCATTATAGCCCTCCAGCACGTTGGAATAAAGGGTAATGACCCGGTCCAGGTCTTTACGCTTGACCGCTCCATAGGTGGTGCTGTATTCCACGTCAGCCACCGAGCGGATGGGTACATTCACCACTTCGCCGTTGTTTCGCACCGTAAGGGTCTGGTTCATCAGGGTGGGCAGGTCATAGCGAAAGGGCTTCTGCAAGCGCAGCTGGATCGGATACTCATCTTCCCCTACTTTATAATCGCTGATTTCCCGGCCAAAAAGAGAGGTCCGGATCTTATCGGCGATCTGCATGGTGGAGAGCCCGAAACGCCGGGCTTTGTCGCGGTTGATCTTAACCAGCACCTCCGGTTTGCCCACATCCAGGTCCATCTTTAAACCCTCAATGCCGGGAATATTGGCCTGCTGGATCCGTTGCCTGATCGAATCGGTCAGCTGAATGAGCCTCTCAAAGTCGGGGCCGCTCACCTCCAGGTTGATGGGGTTGCCTGTGGGGGGCCCCATCCGGTTTTTCTCGATGGAAATCTGGGCCCCGGGATAACGCCCGATCAGTTGATCACTCAAATCGGCCATGATGTTGGAAGTACTGACATCCCCACGATACTGATAATCCACAAATGAGACGGTGGTGAGCCCGAGGTTGGGGCTGCCCCCGGCTGTAATGCCTTCGCCGGCACCGCTTCCAACGGTAGTAAGGACCGATTCTACAATGGTATCATGGGGCTGGAGGTAATGCATGATGTCGTCTTCAATGATGCGCATCAGCGAATCGGTGGCCTGTATATCCGTTCCAACAGGCATTTCAGCCCTCACATTGATGTAATCGGGTTCATTGTCGGGGAAGAACAGCACATCGGGCTGGCGCATCCGCAGAAAACCCCCGACCAGCAATAGCAATACGATGGTACCGATGAAAAACTTAATCGGGTTCTTCCCCCGCAGGGCAAACTGCAGTAAGCGCAAATAGGTGTTTTCCAAACGCACCAGGAAAACGTTCTGGAACAGATACTGTGCCCGATGGAAGAATATGGCATTGAGAAAAACGATCAGGGCAATGATCAGGATGATGTTGGCCAGCGAATACCCCCCCACCAGGTAAAACACAGCAGCGATGGCCGAGAGGATGGCCACCAGTCTGTAATTGAACTTCTTATTAATTTTGCCGTCATTGCGCATTTTACCAAACCGGATGAAGGTTGCCGCCAGCACCGGAATGATCACCAGGGCAATGAACAGCGACGAGGTCAGAACGATGATCAGGGTAATGGGCAGGTTCTTCATGAACTCTCCGGTCACACCACCCCAGAAAGCCAGGGGGAAGAAGGCCGAGAGGGTGGTGACGGTGGAAGTAATGATGGGCAGGGCTATTTCACCCACCGCCCGGCGGGCGCCCTCATAAGGCTTGTAGCCCCGGTCGTGCACAAAACGGTAGATGTTCTCGACCACCACAATGGCATTGTCCACCAAAAGGCCCAGGGCGAGGATCAACGAGAAAAGGACAATGATGTTGAGCCGCCCGTCAATCAGGGTCAACACAATGAAAGAGAGGAACATCGACATGGGGATGGCGGTACCCACAAACAGGGCGTTCTTGGTACCCAAAAAGTAATAAAGCACCAGCACGACAAAGATCACCCCCAGGATGATGGAATTTTCCAGGTTATTCAGCTGGTTGCGGATCATGTCGCTCTGGTCATTGGTGATGGTGATCTTTAAATCACCGGGCACCTGGTTTTCCTGCCGGGCCTGGTCCAGTATGTCGAATATCTGGTCGGTGGCGGCCAGCAGGTTCTCGCCGCTTTTCTTGATCACCTGAAGCGAAACCACCGGATTCTTATCCAACCGGGCATAACTGTCGGGATAGGCATAATCAAATCTTACCTCCGCCACATCCTTCAAATAAACCAACTTATCCTCCTCCTGTTTGACAACAATATTCCGGATCTGGTCTACATCGGTAAACTCACCGATGGTCCGGATCGAACGCTTCGATTTGTCAAACCTGAGCTCTCCGCCAGGTATAGAGACATTCTCCTGGCGAATGGCACTTTCAATGTCCATAAAGGTCAGGCCAACAGCTTTGAGCTTGAAAGGATCCACGTTGATCTGCACCTCCTGGTCATTAACCCCTTTGATCTCAACCTTGGAAATCTGATCAACCTCCTCAATGCGCTCTTCCAGGTATTCACCGTAATCGTTCAGCGCATCAACACTGTAATTGCCCGAGAGGTTGATGTTGATGATGGGAAACTCCGAAAAATCGATGTCCTGGACGGAAGGGTCATTGCGCAGGTCATCCGGCAACTCCCTTTCGGCCTTGTCCACGGCATCTTTCACATCCTGCAGGGCTTTATCGATGTCCACATCTGTGTTGAACTCCACCATGATCAGGGAAAATCCCTGGGAAGAGGTAGAATTGATCTCCTTGATGCCCTGTACGCTCTCAATTTCTTTTTCCAGGGGCCGGGTGATCAGGTTTTCAATATCGACGGGCGGATTACCGGCATAAGGGGTCTGCACCATCACGGTGGGGATCACCACCTCGGGGGTCAGCTCCTTGGGCAGGTTATTGTAGGAAAACAACCCGAAGCCCAGAATGGCAATGGCCAGCAACAGGATGGTATTCCTGTTGTTCAGGGCCAGGGTGGTCAACTTAAATTCACGGTCCGCTTTTTTAGGGGTATCATCGTTGGTTTGAGCCATCACAATTTGATTTTCTTCATTTTAACCTATCCTATTGAACCAGTTGNTGTTTGTCCTTAACGGCGACGGGTGTTCCTTCTGAAACCTGCGTATATCCGGAAGTAATGACCCGGTCGCCCGGTTCAACTCCACTGGTTAAAAGCGTCTGGTTGTTATAGGACATGCCGGTGCTCACATACACTTTATGGGCCACCTGCATCTCTTTCTTCTGCCGGACCAGATAAACATAATCGCCCTTCATGTCGGCCTTGATGATGTTGGAAGGCACCACCATCGAACTGTCATTGGCATAATCCAGTACATTGACAATGGCTATCTGGTTGGGCCGGATCTTTTCGCCCTCATTGCGCAGGCGCGATTCGATGGTAAAGGTTCGGCTGGCCTGGTCAATAACGCTGCCTTTGCGGGTAATGGGCACGCGTTTGGTCAACTCCTTCCAGGCAGGAAATTCAATGCGTACGGTATCGCCTTTATGGATGCTCGAGATGTACTGTTCAGTGATCTGTGCCTCCACTTTAAGCTTCTTGAGGTTCACCAAGTGCAGCAGGCGCACCCCGGGAGTGCCCAACTCACCTGCCTTCTGATTGATGCTTTCTACCACCCCGTTGAAGGGGGCCCGGATGTTCGACATCTCTAACTGCTCACGCAGGGTGGAAAGGCGGTTCTCCAGACCCTCCTTTCGGTTCCTGGCCTCCAGATACTGCATCTCCGAACCCACACTGTCGGCCCACAAACGCTTTTGCTTCTGGTAGGTCTTACGGGCCAGCTCCAAATTCGTCTTAACCTCCTCAATGTTGCTGCGGATGATGTCGGTCTTCAATGTCACCAGCAACTGACCTTCCTGAACCCGGTCGCCTTCATCCACATGAATGCGGGTGATCTGGCCATTGGTTTCAGGACTGATGAAGGCATCATCTACAGCTTCCACCGACCCGTTGGCCTTGATATAATGACGAAAAGTTTCCGGCTCCATCTCCTTTACCAACACCGGTACCCGGTTATCCGCCACCGCTTTCGATCCCATCTGCTCCAACTTGTTGTTCAGCTGGTTAATCTTTTGCTGGATATTGTTTTGCTCCTTTTTATAGTCGGCGATTTGTTGCCTGATCTCATTCCTGGTCTCCTGCTGATTGCAGGCCCCTACCAGAAACACAACCAGTAAAAGCAATCCTGTCTTTCTCATGGCATCTGTTTTTAATCCTTTTATTGAATAATGTTTTGTTATCGGGTTCAAGCCCCCTTAACGAACCCCGCTTAGCGGGGTCTGCCAGAGTCAACCCCCGCTTAGCGGGGTCCCAGAGTCAACCCCCGCTTAGCGGGGTCGGGTTTAACGGGGTCGAGTCATTAGAGTTCATTTAATATTTTATCCAGTTTGGTTCTGGCGTTGAGCAATTCAACCATAGAACCAATGTATTCCGATTCGGCGTTGAGGTAGTCGCGGTTGGCCTGGGTAAGCTCCATGCTGCCCGACATGCCCTCGGAATATTTTTTCCGGATCCGCTCATAAACCCGTTTGGCCAGTTCCATGTTTTCCCTGGCCGTTTTAAAATTTTCGTAGGCGGTGATGTAATTGTTTTTCGTCTGCACAAAGCTGTTGATCAAATTTTTGCGGGTATTGGAACGGTTGTTCCGGGTTTTTTTCAAATTCAGTTTGGCCTGCTGCACCTTTGAGATGCGCTGGCCACTGCTGAAGATGGGCACATTCAGCTGAAAACCCAGGGTGCTGCTTTGATACCACTTTTCATCGCCGTCGAGGGGATTGAACTTATTGCGCATGGCGTTTTCCCTAAGGTTATAAAACGCCGACAGGCTGGGCAGAAACTGTGACTTTTGCCGTTTCAGGTCCAGCTCGGAAAGGCTGACCTGGGTGTTCATCAGTTGATAATTGACGTTTTGTTCCACGTTAAATTCTTCCTGCACCGAACCATCCAGTTGTGTATGCTGAATGATCTCCTGCAGGGATTGGGTCAGCAGCAGGGGCCGGTCAAGTTCAATGCCCAGCTGGATTTTCAGCAGGTTATGGAGTTGTTCGGATTGACGGCGGGTGCTTTTGATGGTATTTTTGATTGAACTCATAGAAATGCGGATCTTGTCCACATCGGTTTGTTCAGCCATCCCTTGTTTTAAAAGGGCTTTGGAATCATTGAGTGATTTTTGCAGGTTATCCAGGTTCTCCTTAAGGATTTGAAGGTTGCGTTGGGTCAGCATGATGGAGTGGTAAGTCCGGGTCACATTGGCCTTGACCTCCAGTTCACTCAGCTGGCGTTGTTTCTGGGACAGGTCCTTATAAACCTGGGCAGCCTGAAGGCCAACGATATAGGGACCGCTAAAGATCAGCTGGCTGACGGTTAATGATCCGGTGAAGTTATGCTGGGTGCCGAATTTCACCTCAATCTTCTCAGGTTTGGTGATGGGTTTGGGCGGATCAAACACCCCTTCTTCATTAAGTATTTGAATGATGGTAGGTTCTATGAAGTTGGGGAACAACTGGGTAGTCAGGCTCAGGTTGTTGTTGTAACTGCCGCTGCCACTGACCTGGGGCAACCCCCGGGCCGTCGTTTCCCAGACCTCCTCATCGGCGATCTTTACATCCAGACGGGCATTTTTCATCTCGGTGTTGTGCTCCATGGCATAGCTTTGCGCTTTTTCAACGCTCAGGCGAAGGGTGTCGCCCGTTTCCTGCCCCCTCACCGGCGCCGCTAAAGCGGTCATCCCTGATAAAATGAACGCCACCGCCAATATCCTGAACAATCTTCTCATAGGTTGCTTATTTCTGGTTAGTAATGCATGTTAAGACCATCTTCGAGGCAGACCCCGATCCCAGACCCCGCTAAGCGGGGTGTTTATTCGAGGCAGACCCCGCTTAGCGGGGTATTCTTTCTCCGACCCCGCTAAGCGGGGTTGTTTTTTCTCCGACCCCGCTAAGCGGGGTCATATTCCTGCAGCAGGCGGTAAAAAAATTCAAGCCCCTTTTCGGTGGCAATGCCCCGCATGTGATAAACCATCATTTCCCGGATGAACTGCCAGGAAATCAATTCAGATATATCAAACATCTCATTGGCAAAGCTATTCTCTATCCGGCTGACATGCACCCGGGCAATGATGTCTTCATCCAAATCCTGCCGGTATAGCCCTTCCTCTTTCCCCTTCTGAATGTTCCGTTTAACGGCTGAAAACATGTTTTCCCGCCTTACCTGCCGCAAACGTTGATAATGCTGCGGGTAGTACTTCTTCAGATCATACTCAGTGGCCGGGTTATAATGCTTGAGCATCTCGATCACATGCTGGTTGACGGCAAAGAACTCCTCAATGGCATTATACCCCTTTTCACGGATCTCATCGACACTGCAGTTGCGCTGGGTGGTAATGTGGTCAATGTAATGGTTCACCAGGTCCTCCTTGTTGGAAACATAATTGTACAGGGTTTTTTTGGAGATTCCCAGTTCCCTGGCCACATCATCCATCGTTACGCTCTTAATGCCGTACTGCTCGTAGAGCTGGGTAACTTTATCAATCAATTGCTGATACTCGTTTTGCGCTTGCATGAGCCTGCTTTAAACTTCAATGAGGGTGCAAAAGTAACATTCTAAACTTTGGAAACAAATTAAAATTATATCGTTTCCATTGTGTTTTACAACAACCAAAATCAATTCCTGTTCAAACAAATGATCGGGTTTTATTAAATTTGCAGGTCTGTAACGTGAAAGGCCGACATGAAAAGACAAAGAATATTTCTCTCATTTTTGCTGCTGCCCCTAAGCATTCTTTACGGGATCATCATCTTCATCCGCAATAAATTTTTCGACTGGGGCATTCTCCCTTCGCGGTCCTTCCATATTCCGTTGATCTCGGTGGGCAACATCACAGTAGGGGGCACGGGCAAGACCCCGCATGTAGAGTACCTGGCCGAGCTACTGAGGAGTGAGTTCAACCTGGCCGTATTAAGTCGGGGTTACAAAAGGAAAAGCAGGGGCTTCCGGCTGGCCGGCAAAGAGACAACGGCCCGGGAGATAGGCGATGAGCCCCGCCAAATCAAGAAGAAACATCCGGATTTAACGGTGGCAGTCGACGGCAACCGGACCAGGGGCATCGAAAAACTGCGCCATCAAATCGAGGGGCTCGACCTGATCCTGATGGATGATGCCTTTCAGCACCGCAAAGTACAGGTCAACCTGGCCATCCTTTTGATCGATTACAACAAACCCATCTCCAAAGATTTCATGCTGCCCCTGGGCAACCTTCGCGAACAGGCCTTTGAGAAACGCCGGGCCAACATCATCATCATTACCAAGGCCCCGGCCGACCTGCAACCCATACAACGGCGAATTTTCCTCGACCGCCTTAAACCCTACCCTTACCAAAGCGTTTTCTTTACCACCCTCGAATATGACCAACCCCGGGCCGTCTTTCCGGAATGGACAGAAAACCCAACCGGCAACCCCATCAACACCAACACCCAGGTGTTGCTTACCTCAGCTATTGCCGATGCACGGCCGTTGCACAACTATATTAAAAATCACCTGTCCCAAAAAATAACGCCGCTTAAATTTACAGACCATCACAACTTCAAATCCTCCGACCTGAAAAAAATTAAACACCGGTTTCAACGCATGGAAAACCAAGAAAAAGTAATCCTTACCACCGAAAAAGACGCTGTGCGTTTTGCCGAAATGCAAGATATTCCGGAGGAAATCAAAAAAAACATGTACTACATTCCCATCCGGGTTAAATTTCTCAACGACCGCACCAGCGATTTTAATAAACAAATCATTGAATATGTTAGAAAAAATAAAAAACACAGCTTCCTTTATCCGGGATAAGACCGGATTCAATCCTGAAACCGGCATCATCCTGGGCACAGGCCTCGGTGGTATGGCCAAAGACATCAACGTACACAGCACCCTGGATTATGAGGAGATTCCCAATTTCCCGGTGTCGACCGTTGACGGGCATCACGGAAAGCTTATCTTCGGCACCCTGGGTCAAAAAAGCATCGTTGCCATGCAGGGCCGTTTTCATTACTATGAAGGCTACAGCATGGATGAAGTAATTTTTCCGGTACGGGTAATGAAGATGCTGGGCATCAAGTCACTTATTGTTTCCAATGCCAGTGGCGGGATGAACCCCGATTTTGAGATCGGCGACATCATGATCATGAACGACCACATCAACCTTTTGCCCAATCCATTGATCGGCAATAATATAGATGAGCTGGGAAATCGCATCGTCGATATGAGCGAACCCTATGATTATAAACTGATTGAACTGGCCGAGACCATTGCCCGGGAAAACAACATCAAAGTTCAAAAGGGCTGTTATGTGGCCACATCCGGTCCCACCCTGGAAACCCCCAAGGAATATCAATACTTCAGAATCATTGGAGGCGATGCCGTAGGCATGTCAACGGTACCCGAGGTGATTGCCGCCAGGCATATGGATATACCGTGTATGGCTTTTTCGGTGATTACTGATCTAGGGGTGCCGGGCAAAATAGAAAAGATCTCCCATGAAGACGTGCAGCGCGCTGCCGAACAGGTTGAACCTCAACTCACCCGGCTGGTGGAACAGGTCATTGCAGCCCTCTAACCTGCTATCACCATTATTAAGAAAAGAATGCATCTACACAGGGGCGCTCAGGTAAATGAGCTACTAAATTAACCAGGCCAGGTTAAACTCTATATATCGGATGATTTTGATGAAGCTGCTCTGTCAAACCAACGATGGTGAAGGGGGGCGTTATATAAATGGCAGTAGGTTGATTTTGATTGGTGAAAATGGATTGTCATATAAATAGCGGCCAATCATTGTTAGAATATCGTCACAGGCCATTATTGAAAAGCATGAAATGAAAAAATCGCGTACAGAAAAAAACGACGTCCAAAAACAGTCCAATGAAAAAGGACCCGAAAAATTTCACCTGAAGAACGTCCTTTCCATATCCTTTGCGCACTTCATACATGACGTCTACTCCTTTTTTCTGTCGCCCATACTTCCCCTTTTAATTGAAAAATTCAGCATCTCCTATTTTTCGGCGGGATTGCTGGATTTCACCCGCCGCTTCCCTTCCATTCTGAACCCCATCCTGGGGATGTACATCAGCCGCTACCGGATCAAGTACTTTGTGATCTTTACCCCGGCGGTGACCTGTACCACGATGAGCCTTTTGGGCATGGCCCCGCATTATACAGTGCTGATCGTTCTTTTACTGATCATGGGGCTAAGCAATGCGGTGTTCCACGTACCCGCCCCGGTGATGATCAAGACCTTTGCAGGCAACCGCGTAGGCAAAGGCATGAGTTTTTACATGGTAGGCGGGGAAATAGCCCGGACGCTGGGCCCTGTGATCATCGTGGGTGCGGTGTCCCTGTGGGGCCTGGAAGGAACCTACCGGCTCATCCCCTTTGGCGTAGCCGCTTCCTTTTGGTTGTGGTACCGCTTCCGCAACATGGACATTGCCAGGAAAACGGGTGAACAGAAGGAAACCGGTTTCAAGGAAACATTCCGCAAGCACCTGTGGTTGTTTGTTTTGCTGGGGGGTATCATCTTTTTCAGGGCGATCATGAAGATGGCCCTGATCAACTTTTTGCCCACCTACCTCAAAGAAGCCGGCAAGAGCCTGTGGTTCGGCGGCATCTCCCTTTCGGTTTTCCAGATAGCAGGGGCTGTCGGCACCTACCTCTCAGGCAACATATCGGACAGGCTGGGCCGGCTGAACACCCTGCTGATCATCACCATCGTCACCCCGCTGATGGTCCTGCTTTTTGTCTACGTCCAGGGCTTCTGGGTGTTCCCCGTATTGATCATCATGGGCTTTTTCATGCTGGCCTCCGGCCCGGTGCTCCTGGCCCTGGTCATGGACAGTGCCACCCGGCATCAGTCGTTTGTCAACGGCATCTACATGACCATCACCTTTGTCTCGGCCTCGGTATCCACCTTGCTGGTCGGGATGATGGGCGACTGGGTCGGGCTGATCAACACCTATAAAATCGCCGCCTTCCTGGCCTTCCTGGCAATCCCCTTCGTTTTGGTATTGTTCCGCCGAGCCCGTACCAAAGCCCTGTAGGCGCAATCCCGTCCCACATGGGCCACGGCTATCCCGATGTTCATAAAGCCCGGGCGACTTCTTTTTCGAGCGTTTGTTGCGGTTCAATCGTGTATTCGGACATCTAAAAAGTCGGG
>JGI1684J13235_1000965_pt1 | contig 10292 bp, 9 predicted proteins | sample PonA232FremontCA_2_FD_13235 | JGI IMG/M metagenome (IMG submission 13235) | reverse complement strand
CCGACTCTGGATTTTCTAACGTCCGGCACTCACTTTATTGATGCTTGCCAAATTATGTCTGATTCTGGAAGAAAGTGAGTGCCGGACGAAGAAAATCAAACAGAGTCTTGTATAGATTCAAAAAAACCAGCGAACATTTACGCTGAATCCAGGAAGGTGCTGAATAGTTACACATCTTTTGGAAACAGGGCCGGAACCGGAAGGAACGGAAAGAGCCCGGATCAAAACCGCAGAGGACTTCTATGCTGGACGGAATGCGGCGGAACGCCCAGTCGTGGGCGATCAAGGCCTTGTTCGGAATTATCGTGCTGGTCTTCGTCTTTTGGGGCGTTGGCGGCTTCCAGGGAAGCGAAAAGGCCATTCTGGCCACGGTGGACGGTGAGCGCATCGAGACCAGGGATTTCCAGAAACGCTACCAGAATCGCCTGGAGTCCCTGCGACAGCAGCGCGAGGATCTGGACACGCAGGATCTGAGGGAAATGGACTTCAAGCGCCGCGTCTTTCAGCAGATGGTGGACAAGAAGCTTTTGCTGGACGAGGCGGACAGGCTGGGCCTTATCCTTCCCCGCTCCAGGATCAGGGAGCGAGTGCAGGAGATGGAGGTCTTCCAGGGAGAGGACAAGGCCTTTGATGAAACCCGCTACGTCTCCGTGCTCCGGGCGAACAGGATGTCCCCGGCCCAGTTCGAGGCGGGTCTGCAGCGCGATATCCTGGTCCAGAAGATGAACAATCTTTTGGCCGGTCCGGTGCAGCCGGCTCCGGAGCAGGCCAGGGATTTCTTCGAATACGTGAACATTCGGGGCAAGGTGAGCTACCTGGCCTTTTCGGCCCAGGACTTCCTGGATAAGGTGGACATAAGTCAGGAGGAGATCAAGGCCTACTACCGCGACAACAAGGAGGCCTTTCAAGAGCCTGCCACAATGAAGATGGACTACCTCAAGCTCACCCCTAAGACGCTGGCGGACTCGCAGAAAGTTCCGGAAGAAGAGCTTCGGCGCTACTACGAGCGGAACAGGCAGGACTTTAAGCAGAAGGATGAGGTCAAGGCCCGGCACATCCTCTTTACGCTCCAGGAAAACGCCACTGAGGGGGCTGCCCAGAAGGCGCGGGAGCGGATGCTTCGCCTCAGGGACCGCATTCAGGCCGGAGAGATGGAGTTTGCTCAAGCGGCTCGGGAGCATTCCCAGGGGCCCAGCGCCTCGGAAGGCGGCAGCCTGGGGTGGGTCGCCAAGGGCGAGACTCTGCCCGCCTTCCAGGAGAAGGCCTTTTCCCTGGACCACGGTCAGATCGGCGATCCCGTCCGGACACGGGAAGGATGGCACCTGATCAAGGTGGTGGACCGTCGCGAAGGCGGGGTGAAGTCCTTCGACCAGGTCAGGGACAAGGTCCGGCAGCGCGTTGCCCGGGATATGGGGGCCGAGGCCCTGGACAAGACGCTGGACCGGGTCCTGGAGAGGGTCTTCAAGGGCCCCGATCTGGCAGCAGCAGCGGAGAAAGAGGGTCTGGACCTGAAAACCACGGGCTGGTTCACCAGGAAAGAGGGACCGGAAAATCTCCAGCTGAAGGACAAGCACCTGAACCAGCTCTTTGATCTGGAGCCGGAGCAGGTGACCGATGTCCCGCTTATTCTGGACAACGGCTATCTCCTGGCCCAAAAGGTGGTCGAGGAAGAGGCCCGTACCCCAGAGCTTTCCGAGGTGCGCGATCGTATCGCCAAGCGGCTGCGCAGGCAAAAGGCGGCGGAAATGGCCCAGGCCAGGGCCGAGGAGGCTCTGGAAAAAGTGCGCGAGGGCACGGAAATCCCCAGCTCCCTGCTGGACCAAATGCAGGAGAGCGGGCAGTTCAGTCGTCAGGGCCGCATTCCCGAGTTGGGCGCTAACAGGGAGATTGCCAGGGATACCTTTGTCGCCGCGGAAGGCGAGTGGCTTCCACAGGTCTATCAATTCGAGGACCAGTACATCGTGGCCCGGGTGGCTGCAGTGACTCCCCCCTCGGAGAGCGCATGGGAGCAGCAAAAGGATTTCTGGATCCAGCGCCTGACCGCGACTCGGAAACAAAACGTGTTGGACAACCTGGTTCAGGCTCTGCGCGAGGATGCTGAGATCGACATCAAGACCCCGGAAATCCTGCGCTACTAGTGGGGTGTTCTTTCTTGACAAGATACCGATAGGGGTATAATTGTACCTCTTTTCCTTGCCCCGCTCTATTGCGGGCGGGGCCAAAAGACCATAAGGAGGTGCCGCATTGCGACACTACGAGACACTGATTCTGTTCAGCCCTGATCTGAACACCGAGGAACGGCAGAACATCCTCGAGGAAATGAGCAAGCTGGTCCGGAGCGATTCCGGCGAGGACCCCCTTGTGGACGACTGGGGGATGCGCCAGCTGGCCTATCCGGTCCGCAAGTACACGCGCGGACACTATGTACGGATTGAATACGGCTCCAACGGTGATATCATTCCCGAGATGGAGCGGAAGCTGCGGATTTCCGAAGGCGTGTTGAAGTTCCTCACCGTCAAGCTTTCCGACGAATACAAGGCCGCCTAGCCGGGAATCGAGCAGCCAATCCCGCTAACTGATTGCCAGCCGGGCATTGGCCCCGGAGTCGATGACAAGCAAGGAATCGTTAAGGACAAGGTGAAAATATGGCTTTCAAGTTTACTCCCAGAAAGAAGTTTTGCCGTTTTTGCGCGGACAATGATCTCCCTCTCGATTATAAGCGCCCGGACATTCTTGGCAATTTTGTTACGGACCGCGGCAAGATCATCGCCCGCAGGATAACCGGGACCTGCGCCAAGCACCAGAGGCGCCTTACCCGGGAGATCAAGAAATCGAGGCAGATGGCCCTGCTCTACTACACCGCCGTCCACAGCACAGAGGTCAGAAGAAAGACCATCTAGCTTTTCAAAAAGCTTCGGTCACGGATGGCACAACCCCTTTCCAATACGCGCCGCGGAGCGGCTCCCAGCAACTCGGGCCGCTCGCGGCAGCAACCGAGGGAAGAGAGTCAGGAGCGACACTATGCAGGTTATTTTACGAACGGACATAGAGAGTCTGGGCAGGCTGGGCGACGTGGTCGACGTCAAGCCGGGCTATGCCCGCAATTATCTTCTGCCCCGGGACATGGCCATGGAGGCGACCCCGGGCAATATGAAGGACTTCGAGAATCAGCGCAAAAAGCTCCAGGAAAAGCTGGACAAGGCCCGGTCCGATGCGGAGCGTCTGGCGGAGCAGCTGCAGGATCTCAAGCTCCGCATTCCCGTTCGCGTCGGTGAAGGGGACAAGCTTTACGGCTCGGTCACTTCGGCCATGATCGCCAGCGCCCTGGAGGAGCAGGGGGTCGAGCTGGACAAGAAGAAGATCGAGCTGGAAAAGCCCATTCGCGAGCTGGGCACGTTCAGCGTACCGGTCAAGGTCTATCCGGAGGTTCGTCCGGAGATCCAGGTAGCCGTGGTCCGACACGGCGAGGAATATGCGGAAGACGAGGATGAATCAGAGGAACAATCCGAGCAGGAATCAGAGCGGGAAAGCACGGAATAACCGCCACGGTGATGCCTCATTGAGCCAGAATAGCAGCGACCTAGCGAGCAAGCGCCCCCCTCAAAACCAGGAGGCTGAACAGGCGGTTTTGGGGGGGGTTTTTTTGCGCAACACCATCTTCCACTCCCTTGTGGACATGCTCGGGGAGGAAGATTTCTACTATCCCGCCCACAGGGTCATATTCCGTGCTTTTCGCGAGCTCTACGCCCAGAACAGCCCCATCGATCTGGTCACCGTCTCCGAGCATCTCCAGAAGACGGGCCATCTGGAGGAGGCCGGCGGCGCCGTCTATCTGAGCTCCCTGGTTGAGTCCGTGGCCAGTGCGGCCAACGCCCTGACCTATGCGGAGATCGTGCAGGAGAAGGCGGTGCGGCGCGAGCTCATCCAGCGGGCCTCGCAGATCATCAATACCGCCTTCGAGTCCGAGGACGAAGCGGAAAGCCTGCTGGACAGGGCCGAGTCGGACATTTTCCGAATCTCCGAGTCGCGCATCCAGCCCCGCTTCAAGTCGAGCAAGGAGCTGGTGGATCAGGTCTTCGAGTACCTGGAGCAGCGTTTCGAGCAAAGCGAGCTCATAACCGGGGTGCCCACGGACTATCACGACTTCGACGAGCTGACCGCCGGGCTGCAGCGCACGGACCTGATCATTCTGGCGGGGCGGCCCAGCATGGGCAAGACCGCTTTCGGCCTCAACGTGGGCATGCGATCTGCAGTCAAGCATCAGATCCCCACGGCCATCTTCTCTCTGGAGATGTCCATGGATCAGCTCATGATGCGCATGCTTTGCGCCTGGGGGCATGTGGGCCTCTCGCGCATGCGCAGCGGGTTCCTTACGGACGAGGACTGGGCCAGGCTGTATCAGGCCGCGGAGGATATCTCCCAGGCGCCCATCTATATCGACGACACCCCCTCCCTGGACCCGCTGGAGCTGCGAGCCCGATGCCGTCGCCTCAAGGGGGAGAAGGGCCTGGGCATGGTCGTGGTGGACTACCTGCAGCTCATGCACCTCAATCAGCGCAAGGAGTCCCGCGAGCAGGAGATTTCCCACATATCCCGCAATCTGAAGTCCCTGGCCAAGGAGATCGACGTTCCGGTCATCGCTCTGGCCCAGCTCAACCGCAAGGTGGAGGACCGCACGGACAAGCGGCCCATGCTTTCGGACCTGCGCGAATCCGGGGCCATCGAGCAGGACGCGGACCTTATCGTCTTCCTTTACCGGGACGAGGTCTACAACACCCGTGAGGACAATCCCAACAAGGGCATTGCGGAGATCATCGTGGGCAAGCAGCGCAACGGCCCCGTGGGCACGGTCAAGCTCTCCTATCTGAGCAGCAGCACCGCATTCGAGAATCTGGCCGAGATCCCCTCGCCCTCGGAGGAGGTCGTATCGGGCGGGGAATGATCCGCTTCAGCGGATCGGATGCGAGGAGACAGCGTCTAGGAGCGCAGGAGACGAGGGACGCATTATGAGCACCGAGTTTTTCCATTCCGAGGAAGGCCTTTCCAGGGACGAAATCGCCTCCCTGCAGACTGACAGGCTGCGCCAAACCGTGGAGCAGGCCAAGAAGTCGCCCTTCTACGGACAGCGGCTGGAAGGGATCGATGCGAGCTCGCTGAACAGCCCCGAGGCCATCAGGCAGCTGCCGCTGACCACCAAGGACGACCTCAGGGACTCCTATCCCCTGGGCTTTCTGACCCAGCCCGTAGAGAACATGGTGCGCCTGCACGCCTCATCTGGCACCACTGGAAGCCCCACGGCCATTCTCTATACCAGGCGGGACCTCGACAACTGGGCCGATCTTGTGGCCCGCTGCATGCACATGGCGGGCGTCAGTTCCACGGACATTTTCCAGAACCTGAGCGGATATGGACTTTTTACCGGGGGCCTGGGCATCCACTACGGCGCCGAGAGGCTGGGCTGCCTGACCATCCCCTCAGGAGCCGGGAACAGCAAGCGGCAGATCAAGCTGCTGCGGGATTTCAAGGTGAGCGTGGCCCATATCATCCCCTCCTACGCCCTGCATTTGGCTGCTGTGATCCGGGAGACGGGCATCGACCCGGCGGATCTGCCCCTGCGCATCATTTTGATCGGGGCCGAGCCCCATACGGAGCAGATCCGGCAGCGGATCGAGTCGACCTACGGGGTGAGCGCGTACAACTCCTACGGCCTCTCGGAGATGAACGGTCCCGGCGTGGCCTTTGAGTGCCAGGAACAACAGGGGATGCACCTCTGGGAGGATTCCTATATCATGGAGATTCTGGATCCCGAGACCCTGGAGCCCGTCCCCGACGGGGATTACGGGGAGCTGGTCATGACCTCCCTGACCCGTGAGGGGATGCCCCTCATCCGCTACCGCACCAAGGACCTGACCCGAGTCGTTCCGGGAACCTGTCCCTGTGGCCGGAACCATCGGCGCATCGAGCGCATCACCGGCAGAACGGACGACATGATCATCCTCAAGGGAGTGAACATCTACCCGATGCAGGTGGAGAAGATCCTCATGGACATTCCCGAGGTAGGGCAGAACTACCAGATCGTGCTGGAGCGCTCGGACTACATGGACCATATGCGGGTGCGCGTGGAGATCAAGGACGAATATTTCGTGGAGGACATGCGGGCCCTCAAGGGCCTGGAGCAGAAGATCGCCCGCAGCCTGCGGGAAGAGATCCTGATCAGCCCCAAGGTGGAACTCGTGGAGCACCGCAGCCTGCCCCGGAACGAGGGCAAGGCGGAGCGGGTTGTGGACATGCGGCGGACCGAGAATTGATGGGTTATGATCTATCTGGCGGCTGTTTTTCTCTTTCTGGTCATGCTTCTGGCCTGGGCCTCCATCTTTTTCAGCCTGCCCGGCAACTGGATCAATGTGGCCCTTCTGGGCCTGTGGAAGCTCTTCCATCCGGAAATGCCCGCAGGATGGTGGTTCTTTCTGGGGCTGATTCTGCTGGCGGGGATCGGGGAGATCCTGGAGTTCGCCAGTCAGTGGTGGGGCGGCAAGCGCTACGGGGGAAGCTCCAGGGGCAATTGGGGCTCTCTCGCCGGGGCCCTGGTCGGCGCGATCGTGGGGGCGCCCTTTTTCCTCGGGGTGGGGGCCATTGTGGGCGCCGTGGCCGGCGCCTTCCTGGGCAGCCTGATCCTGGAGCTCGTGTCCGGCAGGGAGATAGCCCGGGCCATTGAAGCCTCCAAGGGGGCCATGCTGGGCCGGGTCCTCGGCTTTGCGGCCAAGGCCGGGCTGGGAATGGTGCTGATCGTGCTGGCCCTGCCCAAGGTCTGGCCCTGAGGGAGCGAATACTATGGCGCATGCACGAGATGCATTCCCCACCTACCGGGGAGAGATGGAATACGTGTGTCAGGGATGCGGGAGCCGCTTTCCCGAGGCTGAGCTCTATTATACCTGCCCGGACTGCGGCGGGGTCTTTCTCCTGGAGGACACGCGCTTTGCGGAGCTGAAGGAAACCCCGGGCGAGACATGGCAGGAGCTGTTCGACGCCAGAGCTGCCTCCAAGAATCCGGCTCTGCAGGGCATCTTCCGCTTCTACGAGCTCGTGGCTCCCATCCTGGAGCCCGAGGACATCGTGAGCCCGGGCGAGGGCCAGACACCCGTGGTGCGGGCCAATCCGCATCTGGAAGAGCGGGTGGGATTGCCCCTGGCCTTCAAGAACGAGGGGCAGAATCCGAGCGCCTCCTTCAAGGACCGGGGCATGGCCTGCGCCTTCAGCTACTTGCACTCCGTGCTGCGCCGCAAGCAGTGGGAGCGGCTGCTCACGGTCTGCGCCTCAACAGGCGACACCTCGGCCTCGGCGGCCATGTACGCCGCCTATGTGGGCCCGCCGGTCACCTCGGTGGTCCTTCTGCCCCAGGGCAGGGTAACCCCGCAGCAGCTGGCCCAGCCCCTGGGAAGCGGGGCGCATGTCCTGGAGCTGCCCGGAGTCTTCGACGACTGCATGAGGGTGGTGGAATACCTGGCGGACAATGCTCCCGTGGCCCTTTTGAACTCCAAGAACAGCTGGCGCATCCTGGGCCAGGAGACCTACGCCTTCGAGGTGGCGCAGTGGGCGGACTGGCAAACAGGGGACAAGGCGGTTTTCGTGCCCGTGGGCAATGCGGGCAATATCTCCGCGATCATGGCCGGTTTCCTCAAGCTCCAAAAACTGGGGATCATTGGGCAGCTGCCCAGGATTTTCGGGGTGCAGTCCTCCCATGCGGACCCTGTGTACCGCTATTACAGCGCCCCGTCGGAAGAGCGCACCTATGAGCCGGTCTCCGTCAGGGCCAGCGCGGCCCAGGCGGCCATGATCGGCAATCCGGTCTCCTTTCCCCGTGTGCGGGCACTTGCGGAGGAATATCAGGCCCGGGCGGGGGAGTCCGGCTTCCAGGTGGTTCAGGTCTCGGAGCAGGATATCGTGGAGGGGATGCTCGAGGCGAATCGCTACGGGCACATCGCCTGCACCCAGGGCGGGGAGTGCCTTGCCGGGCTCATCCGGGCCCGCGAGGAGGGCGCCATTTCCGGGNACACGACCGCCGTTCTCAACGCCACGGCCCACTCCCTGAAATTCCAGTCCTTTCAGCAGATGTACTTCGAGGACAGCTTTCCCCCGGAATACGAGATCGAGCCCAGGTCGGAGCTGATCAATCAGCCGCAGGCGATACAGAGGGGAGAGGCGGCCCCGGACGGGGATCGCCAGGCCTTTATTGCCCAGGCTGCGGCGGAAGTCATGGACAAGCTCGGTTTGTCGGGAAGCTAGTCCTCCTTCTGGAAGCTTTCCACACCGGAACCGGCGAGACCCAGGTCGCTCTCTAATCGCTCCAGCAGCGATCTGTCCGTGAAGTCGAAGGTGAGCGGGGTCAGGGTGATAAAGCCCTGGGTGAGCAGGGTCCTGTCCGTCTCCGGCTCCAGCTTCTCCTCCAGGATCTCCCCGCAGAGCCAGTAGTAGTCCCGCCCCCTCGGGTCCGTTCGCTTTTGGTACCAGTCCTCGTACACCGCGCTCGTCTGGGAGCAGCACCTGAGGCCCCAGCTCTCTTCCAGGGGACAGTCTGGAAAGTTGAGGTTGATGACCCTGTTGGCGGGCAGGTCCTGCCAGTCTATCCGTTCCAGGAGCCCGGCGGTGTAGCGGGCCTGCTCCGTGAGGTCCGCCGGATTGAAATGGTCCACCGAGACAGCCATGGACGGAGTGCCCACAAGGGCGGCCTCGGTCGCCGCGGCCACTGTTCCGGAGTAGAGAACGTCCACACCTACGTTGGCTCCGCTGTTGATGCCGGAGATGAGAAGGTCCGGCTGGAAGCGGAAGACCGTGCCCAGGGCCATCTTGACGCAGTCCACAGGCGTGCCCGAGACTCCGGTGCCCTGGAAGTTGTTTTCCTTGACCTCCCTGATGCGCAGGGGCAGGCTCAGGGTCACCGCGTGCCCCACAGCGGACTGCTCAGTGAGGGGAGCGACGATGTGAACCCTGTGTCCGGCCCGCTTGAGCTCGCGCGCCAGACAGCGCAGGCCCACCGCCCAGATGCCGTCGTCGTTGGTCAGAATGATATCCATGGCTCATACGTCCTTGTTGCCGTTTTCGGGCTGCACCCAGAGGCATTGGCCCTTTGCCCGAGTCGAAGGGTCCGCGGGCTTTGAAAAAAATGCCGAATCAGGCTAGAGTAGTCTGTCTGTGAGCCGAGGGAAGGCTCTGCGCCTGGACAGGCCGGGAAGCGGCGAGTTGCCGGCTGCCCGCCTCGCGAGGAGTTTTTTGTGCACAAGGGTGTGACCCCATAATATGGCACCTGCCGTTTTCTTGCAGGGTCGAATCGGATCCGGATTGCTCTTTCGGCTCGTTGACGATGGATGCGCCCTTTTGTCAAAGAGCCTTGTATAACCCAAACCGGAGTGCATGACAAGGTCGATGTACAGAAAGACATGCCCCATACGCGAATTTCGGACTGGCCAGGAGGTGGAGGACGTCTTTGTCCTGGTTCAGGCCAGGCAGGCGGCCTCCCGCAACGGGCCCTACTGGGACCTTCGCCTGCAGGATGCGACCGGCCAGATCGAGGCCAAGATCTGGTCGCCGCTGAGCAACGAATACACGGATCTCAGGGCGGAACAGGTAGTGCGGGTGCGGGCTCAGGTGCGTACCTTTCGGGAGCAGCAACAGCTGGTCCTCTCCGAGCTGACCCATCTCCAGGAGGGCGATTTCGACTGGTCCGAGCTGTTGCCCAGCAGCGATCCCCCTCCGCAGGAGCTCTTGCAGGAGCTGGAGCGGCTGTGTCGCAACGAGCTGGGCAACACGGGCTGGAAAAAGCTCTGCAGGGAAGTGTTCGGTAACAAGGACACGCGGAACAGGCTTCTCGCCGCACCCGCCGCCAAGGCCATCCACCACGCCTATCGCGGAGGCCTGCTGGAGCACACCCTGCACGTGGCCAGGACCTGCCTGGCCATATGCGACCTCCGTCCCGATCTGGACCGGGAGATCCTCCTCGTCGGCGCGGTAGTGCACGACCTGGGCAAGGCCTGGGAGCTTCACTACACAGTGGCCCCGGAATACACCGACACAGGCCGGTTGCTGGGCCACATCGTGCTCGGGCTTCAGGTCCTGGAGCCGATCATGAGCCGTATCCAGGAGCTCGATTCCGAGCTGCTGCTGCACCTGAGGCACCTTATCCTGAGCCACCATGGTGAGTTCGAATACGGCTCCCCCAAGCGGCCCAAGACCAAGGAGGCCTTTGTCCTGCACTTCGCGGACAATCTCGACGCCAAGCTGAACACCGTGGATGCGGC
>JGI1684J13235_1000964_pt1 | contig 10295 bp, 9 predicted proteins | sample PonA232FremontCA_2_FD_13235 | JGI IMG/M metagenome (IMG submission 13235) | reverse complement strand
CGCCTCCACGGCCCCCGCCGACTCGCGCATCTCGTCCAGGTCGTCCGCCTTGTAGACGGCCAGGGCGTAGGCGCGCGCGAAGTGGATGAGGAAGAGGTAGTCCTGAATCAGGTAGTGCCGGAAGCTCGCCTCCGGCAGCGTCCCCTCGGCGAGCTGGCGCACGAAGGCGTGCCCGGTGTAGGCGGCCCAGTCCTCGGCGCACGCGGCCTTGAGCTGGCCGACGAGGCTGGCGTCCGCGATGGGCGGTTCGGGGGCGGCCGGGGTCTCGCTCATCGTCCGATGCCTTTTTTCGCGTGCGGTGGGCCGAGCGTCCAGCGCCGCACCTCGCCCGAAACCCACCACGCGTCAAGGCACCTGCGTCAGCGCTCCAGCATCTTGCGGCGTTCCTCGAACTCCTCCTTGTCGATCTCGCCGCGGGCGAAGCGCTTTTCCAGGATTTCCAGCGGGCTCTCGCCGGCGCGGCCGGACGCGGGCGGCTGGTGGGGGTGGTTCGTATGGCCGCCCAGCCAGCGCACGATGAGCACCACGACGGTCACGGCGACCGCCAGGACAACGATCATCATCAGCGGCCCCATGATCCAGCCCCAGCCGCCGGGGCCCATCATGTGGTGCGGGCCGTAGGTGCCCGACTGCTGCGCCAGCGCCGTCGCGGGCGCCAGCGCCGTCAGCGCCGCCGTGCCCGCCGCCGTCCATCCGTGCCGCATCGTCTCCTCCGAACCGGGGTCGTGTGCGCGCATCCTCGCCCCCGCCCGCGCGGGCGGGTCAAGCGATTCCGGCGCCGCCGAGCCGATCGAGCACGCCCCGAGCGTTGACCGCGGCACGGTTGCACCGGAATGATGCCGGTCATCATGCTCTCCCTGCCCGATGCCGGCACGTTCGGCGCCTCCGACCCGCTCTTCATCCTGCTCGCCGCGCTCGCCCTGGAAGCCTACGCCGGCGACTTCGTGGCGCGCCTGCCGTGGCTGCCGCACCCGCGCGGGGTGATGGCGCGCGCCGCCGGGGATCTGGAGCGCCGCCTCAACCGGCCGCAGCGCGGGCGCAGGGCGCTCATCGTGCGCGGCGCGGCCGTGACCGCGGGCCTCGCCCTCGCCGCCGTGGCCTCCGCCGCCGGGATCGAGCTGTTCACGCGGCACTTTCAGTTCGCCTGGGTGCTGGAGGTGATGCTGCTCGTGCCGCTCATCGGCCAGCGCGCCACGGGCCGCACGGCCGGCCGCCTGACCGCCGCGCTGGACTCGGGCCGCACCGAGGACGCGCGGGAGCACGTCCGCGTCCTGGCGGGCGAGGTGCTCGATCCGCAGCGCCTCGACAAGCTGGACGCGCGCGGCATCGCCATCGCCGCCATCGGGGGGCTGGGCGAGCGCTACGCCAGCGCCGTGGTGGCGCCCATCTTCTGGTACATCGTGCTGGGGCTGCCGGGGATCTTCCTGCAACAGGGCGTGCGCGTGATCGCCGCCGTGGTCGCCACGGGCAACCGGCCCGGCGGCGGCGGCTACGACCCCTCGCGCGAGGGCGATTTCGCCTTCGCCGCGGCGCGGCTGAACACCGCGCTGGAGTGGATTCCCGACAAGATCGCGGGGCTGCTCATCATCCTGGCCGCGGTCTTCGTGCCCACGATGAAGCCGCGCACCGCGCTGCGGCGGCTGAAGAAAGCGCCGTGGTGGTCCATCGGCGCGCTCGGCGGAGCGCTCAACCTGCCGGCGCGGCGCGACCGGGTGCTCTCCCCGGCGGGCGCGCCCAGCGGGCACGAAGTGGGCCGCGCGCTGGCGATCTACACCGTGGCGTGCGTGCTCGACATCGGCATCGTCGCCCTGAGCACGCTGCTCTACCACGGGCTGTGAAGCGCGTCCGGCCCGTCAGCCGGATTCACGCGGGATTTCGTTCACCGCCTCATCGACCTCGTGGAAGGTCGGCTGAATATGGCCGGGGATGTTGCCGCGCCCGACCTCGACCGCGACCTGCGGTGCGTAGCCGTTGGCGACGTTGATGAGCACGTCCCGGATCACGCTGTAGAACTTGTGCTCTTCCTCGTAGATCTGCTTCAGCCGGTTCGCGATCGGCCCGACGATGCCGTAGGAGAGGAAGACGCCGAGGAAGGTTCCCACCAGCGCGCTGGCGATGAGGTGGCCCAGCACCTCGGGCGGCTGGTCGATGCTGGCCATCGTCTTGATGACGCCCAGCACCGCCGCGACGATCCCCAGCGCCGGCAGCGCGTCGGCGATGATGGCGAGCGCGTGCGCCGGCGCCATGGACTCCTTGTGCTGCTTTTCCAGGCGCGAGTCGATGTAGTCCTCGATGTGGTGCGGATTGTCCATGTCGAGCGTGAGCATGCGCAGCGTGTCCGAGGTGAGCGTGACCGCCTCCTCGTCCTTCATCACGCGCGGATAGTTGGTGAAGATGGAACTCTCGCCGGGCTGCTCGACGTGGCCCTCGATCGCCAGGTTGCCCTTCTGCTTCTGCAGGCGGGCCAGCTGGAACAGGAGGCACAGCAGGTTGGTGTAGTCCGTCTTCCCCCACTTCGCCCCGCGCACGACCTTGAGGAAGCCGCCCGCCGCCTTTCGGGCCACGGGCAGCGAATTGCCGGCGATCAGCGCGCCGGTGGCCGCGCCGCCGATGATCATGAACTCGAACGGCAGCGCCGCGAGCACCACGGCGATCTTGCCGCCGGCCAGAATATAGCCGCCGAAGACACAGACCAGCACGATCGCGACGCCAATGATCGGCAGCATGACAGCTCCTCGCGCCTGCATGAGTTGTCGCACGCAGCCGGCGGCATAGCCTCGACAGGCTCAACAAATCGTAAAAAGGCCCGGATTCCGGGCGCGGCGACGGGGGTGACGACCGCCGCCCGATCGGCGTATACGCTGACCTCCCGACCACGGGACGGACCGATCGCGCCATGGCCGCATCCGATGCCGCCGATTTCAGCGAGATCCGCCGGCTGGCCGACGAGCTGCCGGCGGCGGACGGCGACGCCCGCGCCCGCGCGGCCCAGCGCCAGGATGCGCTGGCCAAACCGCCCGGTTCGCTGGGCCGGCTGGAGGAGCTGGCGGGCTGGCTGGCCGCGTGGCAGGCCAAACACCCGCCCACGGCCGCGCGCCCCCACATCGCGCTGTTCGCCGGCAACCACGGCGTCGCCGCGCAGGGCGTGTCCGCCTATCCGCAGGACACCACGCAGGCGATGGTGCGCGCCTTCATCGACGGCGGCGGCGCCATCAACCGCATCTGCGGGCTCATGGACGTGGACCTGCGCGTCTACGAAATGGCGCTGGACGAGCCCACGCACGACTTCACCCACACGCCCGCGATGACGGAGGACGAGACCGCGCGCGCCATGGCCTACGGCATGATGGCCGTGGACGGCGAGATGGACGTCATGGCGCTGGGCGAGATGGGTATCGGCAACACCACGGCCGCCGCCGCCCTCTCGGCGGCGATGTTCGGCGGCCCGGCGCGCGCCTGGGTGGGACCCGGCAGCGGGCTCGACGAGGCGGGCGTCGCCCACAAGGCGGAGATCGTCGCCACCGCGCTGCGCCGCCACGCCGACGGCTTCACCGACGGGCTGGAGGTGCTGCGGCGCGTCGGCGGATTGGAGCTGGCCGCGATCGCGGGGGCGGTGCTCGCCGGCCGCCTGGCACGCATCCCCGTGGTGCTGGACGGCTTCGCCGCCACGGCCGCGGCGGCGACCCTGACCAGCCTCGATGGCGGCGTGCTGGATCACTGCGTCGTCGCCCACGCCTCGCGCGAACCGGGGCACCGCCGGCTGCTGGATGCGCTTGGCAAGCGTCCGCTCCAGGACCTGGACATGAGCGTGGGCGAGGCCGCGGGCGCGGCCCTGGCCGTGCCGCTGATCCAGAGCGCTTGCGCCTGCCATACCGGCATGAGCACGCTGGAGGCGGTGCGCGGATCGAGCTGAGCAGGGAGCGAGCAGCCGTGGCCATCGAACGCGCGAGCGTGCACGCGCTCACCCACACGGGCGCGATGCGCGCCCACAACGAGGATACCCTCGCCGTGGGCGACTGGGTCAGCGTCAACGATCTGGAACGGCCCAAGACCCTGCATCCGGATCTCGGCGGGCCGGTGACGGCGATCGTCGCCGACGGCATGGGCGGCCACGCCAGCGGCGACGTCGCCAGCGAGGGCGCGACGCGCTACCTCGCCAAGCGCATGGGCCAGATCACCCGCCCCGTTCAGGCGGCGCAGCTGATCCAGGAAGCCAACCGCCACCTCTATGAGATGATGGAGACGGGCGAGGGCGCGCCCGGCATGGGAACGACCGTGGTGGCGCTCGTTCTGCGCCCGGACGGGGCCATCGTCGTCAACGTCGGGGACAGCCGCGCCTTCCGCTGGCGCGCGGGCGATCTGGTGCAGCTCAGCACCGACGACACGCCCGGGCCCAAGCTCGCCGACGGGCGCACGGCGGCGCACACCAGCCCCATGCTCACGCAGTCGCTGGGCGGGCAGAGCGGCTACCTGGAGGTCGAGGCCCACGCCGAGGCGGACGTGCCACAGCGCGGCGACCGCTACCTGCTCGCCAGCGACGGGCTCACCGACCTCGTCGGGCCCGAAACCATCGCGCAGCGGCTGGGGGAGCTGGACGGCGCGGCGGCGGTGGAGACGCTGTTCCGCGACGCCATGGCCGCCAGCGGCAAGGACAACATCTCCATCGTCCTCGTGGAGGTGGCCGCGTGAGCGCCGACCCGGCGCTGCGGCTGGACCGCGCGGGCGGGCGGCTGATGCGCGGCGCACTCCGCTTCGATGCCGGCCGGCGGAGCTGGATGGCCGCCGAGGACCCGGGTGGCCACGGCGAGACGGTCAGCGCCCGCGCGGCCGTGAGCTGGCTCCAGCACGAAAGCGGGCAGCCCTGCCGCGCGCCCATCGCGGTGCTCGGCACCAGCGACCCGACCCCCGAGCAGGACGCCACGGCCGCCGCGCTCGGCGAAATCCTGGCGGGCATGGGCCTGACGGTCGTGTGCGGCGGACTCGGGGGCGTCATGGACGCGGTCGGGCGCGGCGTCGCCGCCGGGGGCGGGCTGTGCGTCGGCCTTCTGCCCGAGGGCGACTGGACCACCGCCAACCCCCACGTCACCGTGCCCATCGCCACGGGGCTGGGCCTGGCGCGGAACGCCGTCATCACCCGCGCCGGACTCGCCGCGATCGCGGTGGGCGGCGGCCCCGGCACGACCTCGGAGGTCGCGTACTGCCGGCAATTCGGCACGCCCGTCGTGGCCCTGTGCGACGCGCCCGTGCTGCCGGGTGTGATCGAGCGCGCCAGCGTCGCCGCCGCCGTCGAGGACGTGGCACGGGCGGTGCTGGCGCTGCCCGTCGCCGAGGCGGCGTGACCCTTCCCGCCGGGACGAAGCCTCGTGCACCGATCACCCACCGGCCGCCGCCGAGTCCCGGGCCACGCGCACGGGCGGCGCGGAGCCGTCCTTTTCGATGCCGAAATAGATCGTGCGGTGCGGGAAGGGGATTTCCACGCCGTTCTCGTCGAAGACGCGCTTCATGCGCTCCAGGAAGGCGCGCTTCACGGCGAACTGCTTGAGCGGCTTCGTCTTCAGGCGAACGCGAATCTCCACCGCCGAATCGCCCAGCGCGTTGAGCCCGAAGACCTCCAGCTCGCCCAGGATGAAGGGCGACCACGCGGCATCGGCGCGCAGCTCCTCGGCGACTTGGTGCAGCAGGCGCACGACTTCCTCGGTGCGCTCGCGGTAGGCCACGCCGGCATCGATCAACGCGTAGCCGTGGCCCCGGTTGTAGTTCGTCACCGAGGTCACGTCGCCGAAGGGCACGACGTGCACCGTGCCCGCCAGGTCGCGCAGGGTCACGGTGCGGATGGTCAGCCCCTCGACCTCGCCGCTGTGCCCCCCGGCCTCGATCCAGTCGCCCACCGAGACGGCGTTCTCCATGAGGATGAAGCCGCCCGTGATGACGTCGCGCACCAGCGACTGCGCGCCGAAGCCGAGGGCCAGGCCGAACACCCCGGCCCCAGCCAGCAGCGGGCCGATGTCGAGGCCGATCTGGGAGAGCACGATCATCGCGGCGATGAGCGTCAACGCGATGCGCACCACGTTGCGGGCCAGCGGCAGAAGCGTCTGCTTGCGCGTGCTCGCCCCCGCCCCCGTGTCGCTCTCCCGCGCCAGGGCACGCTCGATGGCGATCACGGCGGCTTCCCAGACGGCGAAGCTCACCGCGACCACGGCGGCGATGCTGACCAGATCGGCGACCAGCGTGCTTCCGCCGGGCGAGGTCAGCCAGCCCAGCGTCCCCAGCCCCCAGACGTGCAGCACCGCCAGCACGGCCAGCACCCCGATCACGGTCGTCAGCACGCGGCGTACCGGCCCCTCGTAGCGCGCGCTGCGCTGGCTCAGGCCGGGCAGCCGGTCGTCCCACCGCGCCGCGCGGCGGAACAGGAACGCCAGGAGCGCCGTGGCCGCGTGCATGGCGAGTTGCGCGCCCACCACCACCAGCGCGGTCAGCACGAGGGCGTGCGCCAGAAAGCCGAAGCCGCCCGGCACCTCCAGCACCCAGGTCAGGAACAGCGCGGCAAGCACCGCGCTGGCCAGGAGGTGCCAGACATCCGCGAAGCGCGCGCGCGCCGCGCCCACTGCGCGCGGCAGCCGGATGCGCGGCCGCTGGGGCGCCTGCTCCGCGTCCGCCGGCTCGCGCCGCAGCGCCGCGGCCACCTCGCGGCGGTGGCGCAGCACGAAGCGGATCGCCAGGATCGTCAGCGCGAGACCGAGCAGCTTCATCACCACGTCCTGCGCCGCCGCCGGCATGCCGAGCAGCCCCGCCGCCTCCAGCAGGAAGAAGCCGTACACCCCGATCGTCAGGACCCCGCGCAGCCAGCGGTAGACCTCCAGCGCGCCCGCGTCGCTCAGCGGCACGAGGCGCAGCGCCGGCGCGTGCGGCACCAGCACGAAGCGCACCACGACCAGCGTCACCGCGGCCAGGACGTGCGCGTTCACCAGCGTCAGCGCCACCAGCCGCGCGCCCTCTCGCGGACCCAGCGCGGGCAGGACGGCGTAGGCCGCCGCGGCGAACGCGGCGATGGGAACCAGGTCCAGCACCGTCCTGCCCAGGAGGTAGATCGCGCGCAGCCCCAGCCCCGCCACGAGCTTGTCCGCCACCGCCGCGCGCGGCCGGCGCAGCAGCCGCGCCGTGAGCCAGCTCGCGACCGCACCGGCCGCGAGGGTCGCCGCCAGGCGCGCGAGCATGCCGCCCCAGCGCTGCAACGTCTCGGGGTCCCGCGCCTGTGCCGCGAGCTCCGCCAGCGCCCCGGGCAGCGCGCGGGCCGCGGCGAGCGCCCGGTCGAGCTGCTCGCCCGCGGCGCCCACCCGCGCGTCCACGGCGTCCAGCACCCGGCCGCCCAGGCCGCGGGCCGGAGCCGGCGCGGGCGCCGCCTCGCCCTCGGCGCGGACCAGCGCGCGCAGCTCCGCCTTCAGCTCGTCGCGCGCGGCCGGGTCGTCGAGCTTCTCGATGAGGCGCTCCACCACCTCGCGGTCGGCGCCGGTCCCGGTTTCAGCGGACTCCGCCGCGGCGGGGTTGATGGCCACCGTGCCGGCGGCCAGGGTGACGAGCACGACGAGGAGATGGAGACACTGGCGCATGGCGGGCGTCCGTCCCGGCGGTGGGGTTCAACGCGCGTGTCGATACGGCCCTGAGTTCGCCGTGTAAAGAAGCGCTGCTTGACGGCGCCCCCGTGCGCACGTAGATACACGCCATCCATAGCCACCGTCCCGGTGTCGTCCGGCTCCCCATCGCACCGCCGCGCGGGGAGCTCCGCCAGTCCGCGAGGAATCGCGCACTGGCGCGTTTGGTGCTGGCCGCACTCGGGCGGGGGGAAAGGATCGCGGCAATGTTCGACAGCCTGCAAAACCGGCTGGGCACCATTTTCGACGGCCTCAAGGGCCGCGGCGCGCTGTCCGAGAAGGACGTGGACGAGGCGCTGCGCGAGGTGCGGCGTGCGCTCCTGGAAGCCGACGTCGCCCTGCCCGTGGTCAAGCAGTTCATCGCCGACGTGCGCGAGCGTGCCGTCGGGCAGGAGGTGCTCAAGTCGGTCACGCCGGGTCAGCAGGTCATCAAGGTCGTCCACGACCGCCTGACCCAGATGCTGGGCGGCGAACAGGCCGAGATCCAGCTCACCACCGAGCCGCCGACGCCCATCATGCTCGTCGGCCTCCAGGGCTCGGGCAAGACGACCTCCACGGCCAAGCTCGCCAAGTACTTTCAGGAGAAGCAGCGCAAGAAGGTCCTGCTGGCCTCGCTGGACGTCCGCCGTCCCGCGGCGCAGGACCAGTTGCGCACCCTGGGCGCCCAGATCGGCACGACCACCCTGGAAAACGTCCAGGGCGAGCCGCCCAAGGCCATCGCCAAGCGCGCCCTGCGCGAAGCCACGCTGCAGGGCTACGACATCGTCCTGCTGGACACCGCCGGCCGGCTCGCCATCGACGAGGAGCTGATGGCCGAACTCGCCGAGGTGCGCGACGCCGCGCAGCCGGCCGAGACGCTGCTCGTCGCCGACGCCATGACGGGCCAGGACGCCGTCACCACGGCCGAAAAGTTCCACGAGGGCGTGGGCGTCTCCGGCATCGTGCTCACGCGCGTGGACGGCGATGCGCGCGGCGGCGCGGCGCTGTCGATGCGCGCGGTCACGGGCCAGCCCATCAAGATGATGGGCACGGGCGAGAAGGTGGACGCCCTGGAGCCCTTCCACCCCGACCGCATCGCCAACCGCATCCTCGGCATGGGCGACGTCGTCTCCCTCGTCGAGAAGGCGCAGGAGACGGTCGAGGAAGAGCAGGCCGAAAAGCTGCGCAAGAAGGTCCAGAAGGGCAAGTTCGACCTCGACGACCTCGCGCAGCAGTACCGCCAGCTCCAGAAGATGGGCGGCATGCAGGCGCTGATGAAGATGATGCCCGGCATGGGCAAGCAGATGAAAAATCTGGAAAACATGGCCGACGAAAAGATGGTCAACCGGCAGCTGGCCATGATCCAGTCGATGACCGACCACGAGCGCAGGCGCCCCGAGATCATCAAGGCCTCGCGCAAGCGCCGCATCGCCGCCGGCTCCGGCATGACGGTCCAGGACGTGAACAAGCTGCTCAAGCAGCACCAGGAAGCCCAGAAAATGATGAAGAAGGCCGGCAAGCAGGGCAAAAAAGGCGGCATGCCCGACATGAGCGGCATGGCCGGCGGCGGGATGCCCGGCGGCGGTGGCATGCCCGGCGGGGGCGGCCTCCCCGGTGCCGGCGGCATGCCGGGCGCGGGTGGCATGCCCAGCGGCATGCCCGGCACCGGCAAATCCGGACGCGGGCGCGGGCGCAAGCGCTGACCCGCCCATCCCATCGAGCCGTTTTTCGGTAGAGACCAGCAAGCAAGGGAGACACACACATGGCGCTGGCGATTCGCCTGATGCGCAAGGGCGCCAAGAAGCGGCCCTTCTACCGCATCGTCGTGGCCGAGAAGGACGCCCCGCGCGACGGGCGCTTCGTGGACCAGATCGGCTTCTACAACCCCATGGTCCCGCCCGACCATCCGGAGCGCTACAAGATCCACGGCGAGCGCGCGACGCAGTGGCTCAACAACGGCGCCAAGCCGACCGACCGCGTCCACCGGCTGCTGGAACAGGACAACCTGATCAGCCCGCGCTCCATCCCGGAGCAGACGCGCAAGAGCGTCCCCAAGGCCGAGCGCTCCCGCAAGGGAAGCGGCGGCCGCATGGGCGGCCGCGCGTAGCTTGAACGCTACTCGCTTCGAAGCTACCAGCGGTCGTCCGCCGGCACCGGCCTTGGTGGCGGCCGTGTGGTGTCGCTCCCGCGAGATGCCGGCAGAGCGGTGGCCCGACGAGGTGACGCCATGCGCGACGAGCCGAACACCGACCGGCGGGTCTGCCTGGGCGTGATCGTGGGGGCGCACGGCGTGCGCGGCAGCGTGCGCATCAAGCCCTTCACCGAAGAGCCCACGGCCGTGGGCGCCTACGGACCCGTCACGGACGAATCGGGCACACACACCTACACGCTCACGGTCCACGGCACCCACAAGGCCACGGCGCTCGCGGGCGTGGCCGGCGTGCACGACCGCGATGCCGCGCTCGCGCTCAAGGGCACGCGCCTCTACGTCGCGCGCGGGGTGCTGCCGGAGCCGGCGGCGGACGACACCTTCTACCACGCCGACCTGATCGGCCTGCCGGTGGACGACACCGCGGGCGAGCCGCTGGGCACGGTGACGGCCGTGCACGACCACGGCGCAGGCGACATCCTGGAGATCGCGGCGCCCGACGGCACCGCGCGGCTCCT
>JGI1684J13235_1000962_pt1 | contig 10322 bp, 6 predicted proteins | sample PonA232FremontCA_2_FD_13235 | JGI IMG/M metagenome (IMG submission 13235) | reverse complement strand
ACAGTCGACGCTTGTGAGATCCCGAAGAAAGGAACCCATTCCGTGGGCGTGGCCAGACAATACTGTGGCCGCCTGGGAAAGACGGAGAACTGCCAGTCCGGGGTTTTCGCCGGCTATACCAGCGAACACGGGCATTGCCTTGTCGACTGTCAGCTCTACATGCCCAGGCAATGGTTCAACAATGATTACAAAGAGCTGTGGGACCAGAACCTTGTCCCCAAGAATGTGGAGTTTCAGACCAAGCCAGAGATCGCCCAACAGCTGATCCATCGGGTAAAGGACAAATTCCCGGCCTCCTGGATCGGCTGTGACTCGGCTTTTGGCTCTAATGACGATTTTCTCAGCTCATTGCCTGAAGGGCTCTGGTATTTCGCTGATGTCAAAGGCAGCGAAAAGGTTTTCCTGGACGAACCCGAAGTGGGCGTTCCACCCTATAAGGGCAAGGGCAAGCCCCCTACAAAGGAACGGGTCCTGTCCGGTGATCTCCGCAAGGTTTCCGACATCGCCGAGAGTGATGATATCTCCTGGCAAGTCGTCAATCTGGGCGAAGGAGCCAAGGGCCCTCTTTTCGCCCGTGTAGCCTGCATGAGGGTATATCCCTCACGCGACGGTTTCCCCAAGGATGAGCCGGTATGGCTCTTTATCCGGAAGCATTTCGATGGGCAGATCCGGTATGCGATCTCCAACGCTCCGGCAGACATCTCGCTTGAAGAGCTCTGCAAGGCATCAGCCATGCGCTGGCCCATCGAGCAATGCTTCGAGGAAGGAAAGAGCCATCTCGGCATGGATGCCTACGAGCACCGTTCCTGGCCGGCCTGGCACAGGCATATGATCTACGTGATGCTCGCGCAGCAATTCCTGTTTCGGTTGCGGCAGCGCTTTCAAAAAAAAACACCAAACTTGAGTCTGGCTGAGGCGAAGTATCTTGTGGCAGTCGTTTTGCCCCGCCGATCACTTAATCATGCGGAGGCAATAGAGATTCTGAAGTATCGTCACANACGGAAACAGGAAGCGTATCTTTCGCATCGAAAGAGGCGGTTAGCTGAGGCCCAGGAATTGGGCTGCAAAGTTGCGTTGTAGTGCTACGGATTGAACAAAAAATCAACAAGTTCTGTTCGATAGGGTGCAAAGAGTGGCATTACGATACATATGAAAAAATTGGATAAGTGACTTGACCAGCATGATTTGTCTGTTTTATTTCTGTTTCTGCTTAGCCAGGCATGGGTTTCGCTTGAACGGAAGTTTGACCATGACAAGGCACTAGGAGAAAAATTCTCAAGTTTTCAGGAATCATGAACCTGACAGCACTGCCTCAACATCAATCAAATTGTCTTTTTGTAAAATCGTCAATGATGTCAAGATGTTGTCAATAAGCAATTCTTTTGCCGCCCCTCCTTAATGTGTTCCTCTCCGGTCCGACAAGGATTATAGATCCGGATCTCGCAATGGGCCATGAAATGGAGCCGGTATACTGGAAGGATAAGCGGTTCCGTCCCGTANGGTCGGGNTCGAGTCCATGGAAGATTGNGNCCGGCCNGAGAAGCAAGGGAGAAAATTGAGGAGACTTTCCGTTGCTGTCCGCCACCCGGACGGCTCTTTTCGAAGACCTCTTTGATTGACCCCCCTTATCAGGCTGCCTTGCAAAATGCTCTCCTAAACCGACGTTGTCGAGGCTTTCACCACGCAAGGGAACGGCCCCCTGTCCAAGCCTCCCCTTGGGATCCCCATTATCTTCAGGAAAATGAGATCGCTCAGCACCAACAATCCGAGAATGAGGCTCTTCATGCTTTGCATCCCGCGACTTCGATGTTCAGGGGCCTTCCCTTTCAGGGAATGTGTCGCGCTCGTTCTGCTTGTGTTCCTTTTCCTCGGATGCGGCGGCGAGAACGGCTCCGAGGGAACCGAAAAGGTGAAGGCAGGTCGCAAGGAAACGGTACGTATCGTCTATGTCGACTGGGCCTCTGAAAGAGCGAGCGCCCATGTGGTGAAAACAGTGCTCGAGCAGAGGTTGGGGCGAGAATGCGAGCTGCTCGACGTCACCTTGATCGCCATGTGGCAGGCGCTTGCTGCTGGGGATCAGGACGCTTCGGTCGCAGCCTGGCTCCCGTCGCTTCAGGACAGATTTCAGGAGAAGCACGGCTCGGAGGTGGTGAACCTCGGACCCAACCTGAAGGGGACGCGGATAGGGCTTGTCGTCCCGGAATACGTCCCTGTGGATTCCATAACCGAGCTGTCCGAGCACGCGGAGCGCTTCGACCACAAGATCATTGGCATCGACCCGCATGCCGGTCTTATGAAGAAGACCGGACAGGCTCTTGAGGCCTACGATCTTGGCACCCTGGAGCTCGTCTCCGGAAGCGGCTCCACCATGACCACCGCACTGGAGCAGGCTGTTGCCCAAAAGGATTGGATCGTGGTCACCGGATGGACTCCACATTGGATGTTCGCACGCTGGGATCTGAAATATCTCCATGACCCCCGCAATGTGTATGGTGACGCGGAGCACATCTCAACCATAGCTCGAAAAGGCCTTCAGAAGGACATGCCCCGGGTCTATGCCTTCCTGGACAATTTCTTCTGGTCCCCGGAGGATATGGCCGAGGTTATGCTCAAGGCCCAAGCAAATGAAACTTCCTATGAGGAAGCTGCGGAAGAATGGGTCAACAACCACGAAAACCAGGTTTCGGCCTGGCTCAATCAATAATCCCGCTCACAGATCCACATTATGCACAGATGGGAAGCATGGACACCGAATCCTGCAAGGGACAGATCCACAAAACCGTGGTTTCTTGCCTCGATCCTAATCACTTTGTTCCTGGCTGGCCTTCTCGTGTGGTACCTCGCGTTCACCTTCAACTTCGTCAGTACATTCAAGAATCAGGAACTGGCTGGAGAACGCGCATCCTGGAAGCTCCTGCTGTATTCTGAAACAATGAACATGGCCACTCGATCCAGCACGCTCAGCGGCAATCTCAAGTGGAAACAGACGTATTCAAAAACGAAGTCCAAGATGGATAACCTCCTGAATGATACACGTGAAATGATCGATTCAAGGGAGATCCGGGGAGAGGCGGATGAGTTGAGGAGCTCCTACGACAAGGTCACCCAGATACAGGAGCAGGCGTTCACACTGGTGAGCAATGGCAATAAAAAGGAGGCTGCGAGGCTTTTGGCCGGATGGCCCTATATCAAGAACAGCATGCGCTTGGAGAGCTCGGCCAGAGAGCTTGTTGATCTCGCGCAGAAGCGCATCACGCGCAAGACGTCCTTCCAGAGGATGCAGGCGGGCATCGTTCTCACGGTCATAGCGATTTGTCTCCTGGTCCTGATCCTCTCCTGGTACATGACCATCCGGTTTTGGCGCAGGCAGTTCGAAAGGAAAAAACAGGCTGAGGATGCGCTGCTGGAAAGCGAAAAAAAATACCGGACCATCATCGAAACGGCATCCTCGGGGTGCTGGCAACTCGACGCGGACGAGGTCACGGTGGATGTGAATCAGGCGCTGTGCGATATGCTCGGGTATTCCAAGGAGGAGATCCTGGGCAAGATGCCCTTCGATTTCGTGGATGAGGCCAACGATCCCATATTCCGGGACAACGTTGCCAGAACCGCTCCCTCGGTGAATCGAAACTACGACGTCGATTTGATCCGCAAGAATGGCGATACAGTCTCCGCCCGCATGGATTCGACGACCCTGTACGACGAGCTCGGCGCAGTTGCCGGATCCTTTGCCTTCGTAACCGACATCACCAAGCGCAAGAGGGCCGAGGAGAAGCTCAAGGAGATGAGCCTCTATGACTCNCTGACCGGCCTTTTCAACCGCAACTTTTTCGAGGAGGAAATGACTCGCTTGAGGGACGGGGGGTCCAGTCCGGTGGGAATCGTCATCTGCGACCTGGATGGTCTGAAGTTTATCAACGACACCCTGGGGCACCAGTCCGGTGATCAGATGCTCATGAACGCTGCCGAGCTGTTGCAAAACAATTTCCGCTCCACAGATATCATGGCCAGAATCGGAGGGGACGAGTTCGCTATCTTGTTCACGGACACAAACCAGGAGATGGTGGAGCGCATGCTCCAGAGATTTCGTCAGAGTGTGCACGAATACAACAACACCGACCCGGAGATCCCCCTCTCCATCTCTGTAGGCTGCGCAGTTAGCGAGACCCCTGTATCGGACATGCACGACTTGTTCAGCGAAGCGGACAATCGGATGTACCGGGAAAAGATTCAGCGCGAGGGAAGCGCCAGAAGCGCTGTCCTGCAAGCCCTGACCGGCTCCATGCAGGCAAGGGACTTCGATACCGAGGGCCACTGCGACCGCCTGCATGAGCTTGTGGATGCCATGGCCCGGGATTTGGCCCTTTCACAAGATGCGATGAACGACCTCTCCCTGTTCGCTCGCTTTCACGATCTGGGCAAGGTGGGAATTCCGGATAACATTCTTTTCAAGACCGGGGCCTTGACGGAAGAGGAATGGCAACATATGCGCCGGCACTGCGAGATAGGCCACCGTATCGCCTCCTCCGTGCCCGACCTGGAGCCAATAGCGGACTATATCCTCAAGCACCACGAGTGGTGGGACGGCCAGGGCTATCCCCTGGGCCTCTCAGGTGGCGACATCCCCCTCCCGTGTCGCATCCTGTCGGTTGTCGATGCCTATGACGCCATGACCAGCGATCGCCCCTATCGCAAGGCCATGACACGCGAGGAGGCGCTTGCCGAGCTCAAGCGGTGTGCCGGAACCCAGTTCGATCCGGAGCTGGTGGAGCAGTTCTCTCAGCTCTTGGAACGGACCGATTCCGAGTGACAGTCACGGCGACTCCTCGCGGGGAACTATGGCGGCCCCCAGGTTCATCCGCCGTTACAGGGGGGATAGAGTAGATGCGGCACTCCGTGCTTCGGCGGAGGAAGCGACTCCTGGCTTCCACGGAGCGATCGGGAGATGGGTTATTCGGACAGGGGGTGGTTTTCGCCGATCCGTTCCAGGACGCCGGCGAGCTCCTCGCCATACCGGCTCGCTTCGAGTATGGGGGTCAATTCCAGGCAGTCCGGCCCGGACGCCTCCTCAGTCTGTTGTTCCAGCTCCGTCCCCGCCTCCCAAAGCATGATCTTGAAGGCCTCCGCAGGCGTATCCGCCTGAGCCAAGTGATTCACTGTGGCTTCGATACTGCCAGGGTCCAGTGCGAGCTCATCATAGGCCTGCTTGATCCGCTTGAAGCGTTCCGGAAAATGCTCCGGGGGATAGCGCCTGGTGAGCCTGACGTAGGCACGGCGCAGCTCTTCCCGGTCGCAGTCCCTGGACAGACGCAGAGTTCCGCGAGCGGACTCGAACATCATTTCCTTCCTTGATTGCGGTTTCCGCTTCCCTTGATCACATCGCTATCCAAAAGGCTCTTTTGTTTGGGGCTTTTTTTGGGGGTCTTCTTCTTGGGGCCGGGTCTGCCCTTGCCCTTGAAGGCCAGCGGCCTCAGGGCCTGCCAAGCGCTCGAAAAGTCTTCGTTGTCAGACTCGGATTCCACGAGGCCAAGCTTCTCCCAGCTGTCCCAGACCAGTGAGGCAAGTCCCGTGGAGCCGTGCTCGCGCAGGGCCAGCGCGATTTCCTCCCAGCGCTCCTGTCGTGTGGCGTAATCCGCGAGCTGATGCACGATACGGTGCAAAAAAGCGTCGCTCGAGGCGGTGGGGGAATAGGTGAGCATCCAGAGCAGCGCGGAGCAGAGGGTCTCTTCGGGAGGGGGACTGCACAGGAGCCACTCGGCCTCTCTCTCGTTTTCCGGAAGCGGGGTGGAGCGATCCGCCTTGTTCAGGGTGAGCCGGGCCAGGCCGAGCAGGGGATGGTCCCTCCCCGAGGACTCGACGAGATCGCGCATGAAATCCTCCGGGACGACGAGCCACAGATCCTGGGCAAACGGATGCCATTTCTCCGTGGTCTCCCGGAAATATTCCTCCAGGAGTCGTTCCGCAAGGGACTGGAGAGAATCCGGGTCCAGGCAGCGGGCCCAGCGCCGGAAAGCCTGTCCCGGCTGAGAGGTGGCGCCCAGGAATGTGCTCGCTGAGGCGAAGTCCTCCTCCAGGGAAAAGGGGGCCACGTGGTCCCGGATACGCGCGAGCACCGGATCCTTGGCTTCGGAGGGAAATGCCTCGCTTCCCTTTACCAGGAGCACGAGCCAGACCGACGGATTCACGGGGAGCTGGACAGCCGTGTCCGCCATCGCGGTCAGGCTGTCTCGTGCATGGGGAGGGGGCAGAAGGGCCACGGCAGTGGTCCATCTTTGCATGACCTGCTTCAGGATATCGGAACGGCCGGGCGCGAGATCCCGGATCAGGGGCAAAAGCTCCAGGCCCGTGTTGAAGATCCTGCGGGCGATCTCGGCCTTGCCCACCTCCAGCTGATCCGGATCCAGGTCCAGATCTAGGGGGATGGAGAAGGGGTCGGCAAAATCGGAGGCGAATTCGTGCTGGGCCGTTAGCAGGGCCCAGAGCAGGACCACCCGCTCCCTGCGGGACCACACGTCGTGTTCCAGCGTGGTCGTGATTGCGGGCATGGGGGCGTCGATGTCCTTGTGCCCGCTCCTTTTGAGGTGGTGCCTGGCCCTGAGCTGTTCCTGAACATGCTCCGGCAGCCCGGGCATCAGCTCGGGGTAGCTGGGCCAAAGGTCCAGGCGCAGGGAGCGCTCCCAGTCCTCGCCCTGGATGCTGCCCCCGAGACGGAGCAGGACCTGCCACAGATCGCGCACAAAAGGGTGGGGGCTGAAGGTGAATCCGGACTCCTCCAGATGGGCCAAAACGTCTTTCGGTTCGTACAGCACCGTGGGATAGGCCTTCAAATCCCTGAGCAGCTCGGAGAGGATGGTCGCGTCGGTGAGGGTCGGACTGGAAGAGCCCCGAATGTCGCGAATAGTGTCCCTGACCTGCCTGAGCTTGTTCCGCATCTGGGTGAAGGGGGTGGGGGAGCATTCCCGGACCGGAGTGGAGAGCACCTGCCCCAGCTGGTGGCTGAAGCGGGCCGCATCGGCGAGATGCTTTTCTCCCCTGCGCGCATTCTTGCGCCGTCCGTCGGCGTATTCCGCCAGTGAGGAATGCCCGACCCTGTCCGGAATGCGGGCCAGATAGTCGCGCAGCTCGGAAAACGGGCCCGGGGGAGCGGAAGGCAGGGAGGTCATCCGTTCCAGGCTGGCCTCGCCGCGATGAAGGTCGCGGGCCGCTTCCGCAATCGCGAGACAGGCATGTGTGTCCCCGGAAAGGCCATGGTCCTGCCGGAGCTGGGACAGAAGCCCCTCCAGCAGGGAAGGATCCCGGACCCGGAAAAGGGCGTGATCCAGGAAGCGGTTGACGGCGGAATCCCACAGATCGGCGGCTTGCGTACGCATGGCCCGGTGGCGCTGCCTGAGGAAGGCGGTGACGAACTCCCCGTAGAGCCCCTTCTTCCAGTAGCCCAGAAGCCTGGATTCCAGTCTTCCGCTCCCGGAGGACTTGTCCTCCTTCTTTTTGCCGCCGGACTTTCCGCCCTTCTTTCCCTTGGCCATCAGCCGTTCCTCTCCTCGATCTTCTCCATGAAATCCACCAGGGCCTCTTCGGTGTCGTCCACGGTGTCCTCGTCCCCGTCCTGGAGAGCATTTTCATAGTCCCGGATCAGGGTCCCGAGCTCGGACCGCTCTTCCTCCAGATCCAGGCTCTCCAGCAGTCCCCTGGCTTTCTTCAGGATATAGTTGGTGACCTGCCCCTTTCGCTCCGAGTCGAACAGGGAGGGGTCGGTTTCGGGATTCTCCTCCTCATCTGGGAGAGGCTCCTGGTCCATCTCCCCGTCATCGAGAGAGATAAAGCTCTGCTCGCGCCTGGAGGAGTCCATGTCCACCTCCCGTTTGCGGCTGTACCCCTTCTGCTCCACATTGACACGGATGATTCCGTTCAGATCGTAGCTGAACTCCACCGTGACCGGTGTGCCCTCGGGGGCGGGAGCGAGGGCGAGGTCCAGGGTCCCGATGAGCTCATTCTCTTCAGGGTCCTCGGACTCGCCCTGATACACGGTTACCTCAACGCGCTCCTGTTCCGGGAGCACGGTCTGGAATACCTCGGACCGGGTGACCGGGATCTGGGTGTTGCGGGAGATGATGGGAACGCACTTGAGGGTGCCCCTCAATCTGTCCACCAGGGCCAGGGTGCTCAAGCTGTGCGAGGTGACGTCGATCAGGATCTGGCCCACATGGGAGCCCTCGATAATGCTCCCCTGAATGGCGGCGCCTTTGGCCACGCTCAGATCCGGATCCACCACCGGCATTCTCGAGGACCCGAATTCCTCCTCCAGGAGCCGGATAACAGCGGGCAGACGCGTGGAGCCGCCCACGGGAAGGACCCAGTGGACATCCTCCCGGTGAACCCCGGCTTCCCGGAGGGCGCGGTGGACCTCATCCCTGGTGCTTTCCAGGTAGCTCGACAGATCCCGCTCGAATTCCTCCCGGGACAACTCCAGGTCCAGATCCACGCTCTCGCCTTCCGGCGTCGGGAGAAGGGGCTCACTGATTCCGGCGAAGGGATGGTCGGACAGAGTGATCTTGGCCTGTTCCGCGGCATGCTTGAGTCGGGTGAGCGCGGCCCTGTGCCATGAGAGATCCAGGTCGGAGTCGCTTTGGATCCGTTCCAGGCAGCGCTCCATGATCGCTTGGTCGAAGTCGTCCCCGCCCAGCTTGGTGTTCCCAGTGCTGGCCAGGACCTCGGTGATTTCGCCCAGGCGCAGGACGGACACGTCGAAGGTCCCCCCGCCCAGGTCGTAGACCAGGACCGTGCGCTCGGCATCGCTTCTGCTGTCCTCCAGGCCCAGGGAATCGTAGAAAAGCGCCGCCGCAGTGGGCTCGTTGAGCACGCGCTCCACCCGCAGCCCGGCCATTTTCCCGGCCTGACGGGTGGCCCTGCGCTGGGCGTCGGAAAAGTAGGCCGGAACGGTGATCACCACGCGTTCCACGGTGCGGCCGTCCTCCTTCTCCGCCGACCGCTTGAGATAATCCAGGATATGGGCGGACAGCTCCTCAGGGGGCCGATACCTCCCGCCCACATGGACGGACTCCTGTTCGCCCATCATGCGCTTGACCGAGGCCACTGTCTCCTGGGGATAGAGCAGGGCGCGGTTCCGGGCCTTCTGCCCCACGATGGGCTCACCCCCTTCAAAACTGACCACCGAGGGCACGACAGGGGAGCCCTCCACGGGAACGATTTCCGGCACGCCCTCGACGAGGCGGCAGATGCAGGAATTGGTGGTTCCCAGGTCGATGCCGTAAATGTCGGTCATGGGATTTCCTTTGCCGGGTTGGATTGTGTTCGCGACTGGGTCCGCAACGCGGAGGTCGAGCGCTTTCGCGACTGGCCCCGGGTCCAGTCAATACGGATGTCCTGTACCGCGGGTGGTTCCCGGAATCAGGCATCTGCGGGACGCTTGTTGACCACAACGTCCGCGGGCCGGGTAATGCGGCCGTGGACCAGAAAACCGGGCCGGATCACCTCGAGCACGACTCCGTCGGGGTGGTCCGGCAGACTTCGGACGTCGCAGCTGTTGTGGCGCTCGGAGTCGAAGGGCGCGTTATGATCCAGGATCAGCTCCATCCCCTCTGCCCGGAGCAGGGTTTGGAAGGACTGCCAGACGTGTTCCAGGGAACGGTCCCCGCTGGAGCAGTGCTCGAGATAGTACAGGGCGAACCTGGAGGCGAAGTCGCGGATTTCTTCCATGGGGAGGGAATCCTCCCTCTCCTTGAGGGCCGCGTCCAGCTTGACCGAGAGCTCGTGCTGGAGGGAGTCCAGCACTTGGCCCTGACGGCGCTCATAGTTGCGGATGCGCCGCAGCGTCTCCTCCATGCTCTCCAGGCGGCGGGGCAGTTCCTGCGTTTCCCCTTCACCGGCGGATGTGTCCTCGCGGCGGAAAATTCCTTTGATGCGGTGCAAGAGCCCCATTCGTCTCTCCTGTAACCGGAATGTGCTTCTTTATGGCTGGGGACCTTCGGCTTGAATGGCGAGGCATTGCTCTGAGGCGGGAGTCTATAATTCCTTCCGCGAGGAATCAAGTTTGTTCCAAATACAGGCCAAAGGGCTAGTGACTTGCCCAGCGTGAGTCGTCGTTTTTATTGAGTCCCTGCATAGCCACGCATACGTTCCATCTTAACGACAGCTTGAGCAGGACAAGTCACTAGCACGCTTCTTCTTTTGGAAAAAGAAGAAGCAAGAAAATCAGAAGATTATTTCAACACCTGTAACTATTCAGCTCTTTGCCGAACCGTAAGCCGACACGGGGCATTTTGTCTCATGCAGCTCCGACTCTGGATTTTCTAACGTCCGGC
>JGI1684J13235_1000957_pt1 | contig 10350 bp, 10 predicted proteins | sample PonA232FremontCA_2_FD_13235 | JGI IMG/M metagenome (IMG submission 13235) | reverse complement strand
AAAAACCCGCCGGTAGTAGCCATTTTTGTAGCTTTAAATTCAGAATTACTTAAATCTTCCATTAAATTATGAGCATCATGATCGTGTACGACCGCGATAACCATTTTTACAGTTTTACTTTCATCTCCACTCATAATAACTCCTCCTTAATTAACCTTAATATATCCTGATGAACAATATCAGAATCCCTACTAGCATCCACAACTTTAAACCTATCATATTTTTCTGCCATCTCTAAATATGCCTGTCTGACATTTTCATGGAAATCAATTACTTCTCTTTCCAATCTGTCACCAGTCTTATCAGGAGTTAAATCCCTTGCCCTTTTCAAGCCCTCTTTAACATCTAAATCTAGTAAAAAGGTCAAATCCGGCCAGCAGTCTCTAATAACCCACTCATTAATTTTTCTTACCATCTTGAGATCAAGTCCACGACCATGACCCTGATAAGCTATATTTGAATCTATATATCTATCTGAAATCACTATTTTATCATTTTCTACTGCTGGAATTATAGTTTCTATTACATGTTGTGCTCTATCAGCAGCATAGAGAAGAATTTCTGCTCTATCATCCATTTGATAATGAATAGGATCCAACAAGATTTTTCTAATCTTTTCCCCTATCTCAGTACCTCCTGGTTCCTTTGTAAAAATAACTTCATAGTCTAATGTTTTTAATTTTTCTGTTAATAATTTAATTTGAGTAGATTTACCTGAACCTTCGATACCTTCAAAAGTAATAAAAAAACCTGCCATCCAGCATATCTCCTCTCCAAAAATTTAACCTTGATCTTACATTTCTGAGATAATAATATCATATTAATAAGGGTATTTCAATTAAGTAGTTACCTAATATTGAGACAAGAAAGGGCCAGCAATTACATGCTGACCCTTAATTTATATATATTTTTGAAATTTGTTTAATAACCGATAAGATATTTATCAACCTGCATAGCTGCTTTAGCTCCAGTTCCAGCAGCGACAATTACCTGATTGAAGTTAGGTTCTTGTACATCACCAGCTGCAAATATTCCCTCTTTATTTGTTCGCTGCTTATTATCAGTTATTATATAATTTTTTTCATCTAATTCAATCTGCCCTTTGAAAATGTTAGTTCTTGGATCATAGCCTACTGCCATAAATAAACCCTTTACATCTTCTAAAGTTTTAGTCTCATTTTTTTTGTTATTTTCAATAATAATACCGGAGAGATTGTTATCTCCTTTTAATTCTTCAACTTCAGTATTCCAAAGAATTTCGACTTTTTCATTTTCTTTTATCCGGTCTGCTAATATCTTATCTCCTCTTAATTTATCACGACGGTGAATCAAATATACCTTAGAAGCGAATTTAGTTAAGAAATCAGCTTCTTCTATCGCTACATTACCGCCCCCGACAACTGCTACTTCTTTGTCTTTAAAAAATGCACCATCACAGGTTGCACAATATGAGATCCCGTTTCCAGTTAATTCTTCTTCTCTGTATAATCCTAACCGTTTTGCTTCAGAACCAGTCGCTATTATTACAGATTCTGCTTCATATTTTTGCGTATCAGTTTCAATAATATAAGGTTTCTCTTCAAACTGAACCTGCTCAACTATTTCGAAAGCCATTCTTGTTCCAAATTTTTGAGCTTGTTCAGTCACTTTTTCCATTAATTCAAAGCCGCCAATTCCATTCGGAAAACCGGGAAAATTTTCTAAATCAGGTGTTAAAGTAATCTGTCCACCAGGCTCTGGTCCATTCATTACTAAAGGATCAAGTCCAGCTCTAGAACTATATATTGCAGATGTAAGACCAGCAGGACCCCCACCTATTATTATTAATTTTTCTTTTTGAATATTATCAGACATAAATATCCTCTCCTCTTAAATATGCACTCACCTTACATTCTAATAGGAAGTTTAAAAGAATGCTGTTAAATCCTTAACAAATTAATATTTCTAATCAATACTATAGTTAGGAGCCTCTTTTGTGATATCTACATCATGAGGATGACTTTCTTTTAAACCAGCAGAAGTAATCCTGACAAATTCCGCCTCTTTTTGTAGAGAAGGAATATCATTTGCTCCACAATATCCCATACCAGACCTAATACCACCTACTAGTTGATAAACTGTTTCAGAAAGTTTGCCTTTATAAGGAACTCTGCCTTCTATACCTTCTGGCACAACAGTATTTTCAGGATCTCCTTCTTGAAAATATCTGTCTTTACTGCCCTCTTTCATTGCATCTACAGAGCCCATACCACGGTAAACTTTAAAACTCCGTCCTTTATATATTTCAAGTTCCCCGGGACTTTCTTCGGTTCCTGCGAGCAAGCTACCTACCATTACTGCATCTGCTCCTGAAGCTAAGGCTTTAACAATATCACCAGAATATTTAATCCCACCATCTGCTATGATAGTCTTACCATATCTTTTGGCCATCTCAGCAGATTCATTAATCGCTGTAACTTGAGGAACACCAACACCGGCCACAACTCTAGTTGTACAAATTGACCCTGGTCCAACCCCTACTTTAATAATATCAGCACCTGCCTTTATCAAAGCTTCTGTAGCTTTTGCAGTGGCAACGTTTCCAGCAACTAAAGTCAACTCAGGAAACTTTTCTCGTATCTTTTTCACCATATCAATTACTTTTGTGGAATGTCCATGGGCAGTATCTATAACAAGTACATCTACCCCTGACTCAAATAAAGCTCGCGCCCTATTAAAAGTTCCTTCTCCCACACCTACTGCAGCACCTACTAACAACTGGCCGTTTTCATCTTTGGCAGAATTAGGATATTTTTTTGCTTTTTCAATATCTTTAATCGTAATTAAACCTTTTAAAGTAAAATCTTCATCAACTAATGGTAACTTTTCTATTTTATGTTTTTGCAAAGCAGATTTTGCTTCTTCAACCGTGGTTCCTACCGGAGCAGTAACCAATCCTTCTTTGGTCATAACTTCAGAGATCGGACGATCGAAATTCTGTTCAAATCTTAAATCTCTATTAGTTATGATCCCCACCAATTTATTGTCTTCAACAACAATTGGTACCCCTGAAATATGGTATTTAGACATTAATTCTTCAGCTTCATAGATCTTATTATCAGGGGATAAAGAAAAGGGATCTACAATAACTCCACTTTCAGACCTTTTTACCTTGTCTACTTCGTCAGCCTGTTTTTGTATAGACATGTTCTTATGAATAATTCCCATTCCACCTTCTCGAGCCATAGCAATTGCTAATCTTGATTCTGTAACAGTATCCATAGCTGCACTAAATATAGGTACATTCAGTGTTATATTATCAGATAAATGTATTTGTGTATTTACATCTCGTGGCAAAACATCTGATTTTGCCGGCTGTAACAATACATCATCAAATGTCAAAGCAACCTTTTCAAATTTATTATCCACTTTTTTCACCTCTATATGTTGCTTATTTTTAAAAACTAATAATTACCCAACTCATGTTTGCAAGACTTTTTCAAAAACAACTAAATTTATATTAAAAAATAGTATTTAATATAAAAATAAACCCCAGGATATAACATCCTCAGGTTTATCAAAAGTTAATATTTAATTTCACGTCTTCCTTCCAATGCTTTGGACAGGGTGATTTCGTCGGCAAATTCAAGGTCTCCCCCGACTGGTAAACCGTGTGCTATTCTTGTAACCTCTACATCAAGAGGTTTTAGTAATTTAGCTAAATACATTGCAGTAGCATCCCCTTCAGCATTTGGGTCAGTAGCCACTATAACTTCATCTATCCCTTCTTTGATTCTTGGAAGGAGGTTCTTAATCTTTATTTCATCAGGTCCAATTCCATCCATTGGAGAAATGGCTCCATGAAGTACATGGTATAATCCATTATACTCACCCGTACTTTCCATTGCAATAACATCTTTAGGACTCTCTACTACACAAATGGTCCCTTGATCACGTTCTTCGGAAGTACAGTATTCACAAGGGTCTTTTTCAGTTAAATTATTACAAATTGAACAATATTTTGTCTTTTCCCTTGCATCAATAATAGCATCTGCAAGTTCTTTTACCTCTGCTTTAGGACGACCTAATAAATAAAATGACAAGCGACGGGCAGTTTTTTGACCTATTCCGGGTAATTTGCTTAATTCACCAATTAACCTTCCCACAGGCCCCGGATAATGTTTCATTTAAAACATTCCCGGCATATTCATACCACCGGTCATCTGTCCCATTTTATCATTTATTTCTTCTGTTGCTTCTCTCATAGCTTCATTGACAGCAGCCAAAATTAGATCTTCTAACATTTCAACATCTTCAGGATCTACTGCCTCTTCATCAATCTGTAGGTCGAGAACCTCTTTTTTACCATTGACTAAGGCTTTAACAGCTCCGCCTCCAGCAGTTGCTTCATAAGTCTTATTTTCAAGTTCTTCCTGCATTTCTGACATCTTCGCCTGCATTTTCTGAGCCTTTTTCATAAGTTTGTTCATGTCCATCAAAATTACCTCCTTAAGGTTTGTTTTTTTATTTATTTGAAATAATATCGGGGTTAGTTTCAATAATCTCTCCATCAAACATCTTTGCTACATCTTCAGCACTAATCTCCCCCGAGTTTTTATTTTTACTTTTTTTTGAACTTTTATTCTTCTTTCTATTTCCATCATTTGAATCTGTGTTCTCAACATCACCTTCAGCTACAACTTTAACCCGACAGGTCCTAGAAAATTGTCTAGAGAAAAATCTGGCTATATAATCTTCTTTTTCTGCCGCTCTTTTACGGTGGAAATTCTTATCAGGTGGGAAACTAATAAATATCTTATCGTTTACAATCTTAACAGGTTTCCCTTCCACTAAAATAGCATGCATACTTATATCAGCACTTTTCACATTACCTAGAATATTCTCCCAATTGTTTTTAACCTCATTTAATGTAAGACCACTTTTAGTTTGAGAAGTTTCAATTTCACTATCTTTTTCTTCGGATTTTACTGTTTTTTGAATATAATCTTTATCCTCTTTTTCAGAAACATCCTCTTGTTTTTGAGATCCTTCAACTATATTTTCAGAAGTAGATTGTGAAACAAATTGTTTGTTAGCCAGCTTTTTTTCTAACATATTTATCTTTTCTTTAAGTTCTTCAACTTCTTTTGACAAATCTGCTTCCTTCATCTTATCTGCTAATTTGAAAATACCGACTTCAAGATTTATTCGGCTATTACCGCCTAACTCAATTTCATTTTTTATTTCATTCAGTACATCAACTATTTTAGTTAATTTATTTAAAGAAAAATCATTCGCTAAATTATCCATTTCTGTTAAACGCTCTTTGGGTAGTTTAACTAGATTAGTTTTAATCCCACATTCCTTTATTAAAAGAAGTTGATTACAGTATTCTTTAAGATCTTCAATTAATCTATCAACATCTTTTCCTTCATTCAAAACTTCATTTATTAAATTAATTGCGTCTTTAGTATTTTTATTTTTTATATTTAACATTAATTCTTTTAATTCTTGACCTGAAGTTTTACCTAACATTTCTTCAATAACATCTGTTTTAATATTTTCACCAGTATATGAAACAGCCTGGTCTAAAATACTTAATGCATCACGTAATCCCCCCTGAGAACTTCTCGCGATTAAATTTAAGGCAGCCACTTCATAATCCAAACCTTCTTTATTACAAATGTTTTCCAGATGATTTTCAATTTCCTTTTCAGAAATCAATGAAAAATCAAATCTCTGACATCTAGACATAATAGTCGGTATTACTTTATGGGGCTCTGTTGTTGCCAAGACAAAAATTACATTATCGGGAGGTTCCTCTAAAGTTTTTAGTAGTGCATTGAAAGCAACAGTAGTTAACATATGTACTTCATCTATTATATATACTTTGTATTTGCCTTCCCCAGGATAAAATTTTACCTTTTCCCTTAATTCCCTAATTTCATCTATACCACGATTAGAAGCTGCATCTATTTCAATTACATCGATTGAATTACCTGATTTAATCCTTTTACAGGATGCACATTTTCCACAGGGCTCTATACTGTCTTCATCCTGACAGTTAACAGCCATTGCTAAAACTTTAGCAGTAGATGTTTTCCCTGTACCGCGCGGACCCGCAAATAGATAAGCATGTGAAATCCTATCATTTTCAATTGCGTTCAATAGAGTCCTAGTTACAGCAGGTTGACCTATTATTTCATTAAATTTTTGTGGTCTATATTTCCTATATAGGGAAATAGAAGGCATAATTTATTCTCACCACTTTTTTTATATTATATTATAAAAAATTGACCGTACACTGGCCTCGAATTTTCTTTCCCAAGCGTTACCCCGGCAGTTAGCTCAAACCAGGCGACCTTGCGGCACATGGAGACATTTACTTACCGCTGCTTCCTCCCGGACCTGACGGAATTCGTAAAGCTCCATTGCGCAAGACCCGATCATCATCGCCACTTACCAGGGCCTGACCCTGAAAAAGAAAACCCTCGGCTCAGCTTCAATCCTGCTATAGCGGCTTGCAGGTTACAGGGTACCGCTACCCCCCCATTTAGTACGGCCAAATGTTATGTCATGATTTTATATTGAATGGCGGAGAGGGAGGGATTCGAACCCTCGGTAACCAACAAGGGCTACACATGATCTCCAATCATGCTCCTTAAGCCAGACTCGGACACCTCTCCATGCTTTTCATAATTTATTTTAAGTTTTAAAAGCTAATTAATTTTTTCGGACTTTCATTACTGTTAGTACAGTAAATAAAAGGTAATTAGTTCAATGGATTTTAAACATTTTTATAAGATTCTTTTGTGCTGAAAAATAAAACTACACATGATTATTGGAAATCACTACACATGATTTTTATTCTTTTGGTATGACCTCCAAGCCTTTTTTATTATAATATAAATACACTGATAAGTAAAGAGTTGATTTTGAATTCTTTTATGAAATTTATAATTCTCTAGAATAAAAACTAACATGTGTTACTTTTTTATTTTCTTTTTATTATAGCGTAAGCTGTGGTCCATAAATTCTTAACCATTCACTTCTCTCTTTATGATCAGGAATAATCGTTTCAACTAATTGCCAGAACTTTTTGTTGTGATTAGAGTGTTTTAAATGGACTAACTCTTGCACTACAATATAATCAATCACAGACATCGGGCCATTATAATCTTCCAGTTAATATTGCCTTTAGAACTACAACTACCCCACCGTTTCTTTTGTTTTTTTAATCTTAACGTTATTAGGCTCTACCCCTAACATGTCCTTATACTTTTCTACCCGTTCTAATACTTTTACTTCTGCATGATTCCTATACCATTTAATAAACTCATCTCTAATTGATTCTCTTCCTTTTTCACCATCCATGTTAGCTGGAACTTCTACAATAAACTCACCTTGAAATAGCCGAACATCAACTTTGTTAATATCTTCTGTGGGAAGGGGTTCTGGTTTAATCTCTGACAATTCATCTAACTTCTCCAAAATCTAGCTACTCTTACCTTTAACAATCTCTTTAATCTTTTCATCACTCACTAGTGGGGGGCTATAATGATGAAAGCTGAACCAAATATTTTGCTTTTAAATAATTAAATTATACAACTAATTTTTCGGCTTCATCAATATGCTCTTCTCTTAACTTATCTAATTTATTTTCTAATTCTTCAATTTCGTTTTCCAGTTCAGTTGCTTCTTCACCAGAGCTGTAATTTAAATCCTGTCTTTTTTTTCTTAATTCATCAACAATACTATCTCTGTCATCAAAGAAGTCTTCTTTTAATTGATTAATTTTTTCCATTTCTTCTTCATCCAGCTCACTGTCATTCAAAATCTCATTATTTTGATAGAGAGGATCATCAATATGAACCTGCTCTCTATCTCTTTCTTGAATACCATTATCATGGCGGTTTCCATTACCTTTAGCTTGAACATTATTTCCACCTTGACCTGGACCATTACCTTTACCACCATTACCATTAGAACCACCCTGAGCCAATCCTACTACACTAAAAGCACCAATCACCAAAGTAAAAACAAGTAAACCGACTAATAGATTTTTCATAATAATTGATATCTCCTTTCACTTTCTGTTTTAATTAGTTTGTATTAAGATATTAAATGATGAACCTCTCCATTTAAATCAAATATTTAGATGGAGCTTTCTTAAGATATTTCGAATAAAATTAAGTTTTTCCTGCTATTGGTTTTTGCCATTATTTGGCCGTTCCAAGCCCTGTTCAAAAGCAGTTAAATGATTTTCAGAACCCCTCATCAATTTCTCGAATACATTTTTTACATCGTCAGTTAAATCCTTTTCTAAAAACTTTTCATACATTCCTATATTATCTATTTCAGCCTGAACTCCAGTTTTAAAAGCCGTTTCTAAACTTTCAGCTACTACCACGTGTTTTTCAGAAGTATCAGCTGGTATCTCGATATTATATTTTTCAAACAACGGTTTCAATAATTCTATATGATATTCTTCAGCTTCTATAATATTACTAAACGGCCTTTGTTCACCATATTCTTCCATAATTAGTTCATATTCCGCTCTGGCTAAATATTCATCTTGAATAGCATAGATAAGCATATCTTCTAAAGTATAATTTTCAACCTCTTTAGCTCCTTGAGCTCCATAGTCTCCTTCAGCCAAAACATTAACACTTCCACCAAATAAAACTCCAACTACCCCCAAAATTGTTACCCATATCAAAGTTTTCTTATTAATTAATTTCGCCATTTATATTCATCCCTTCTTTGTATTTGTTAAGTATGATTATAAGAAGAAAATATGAAGAAAATATGAATTATAAAATATTTATAGATTTTTTTGATTGCAAGGTTTAATACACGGTTTTTATTGTTTTGATCTTTTATAATTCACACAATTTTGCAGGTAACTCCTTTAGATATTTTTGTGAATTACATAAACATTCAAGACATAAAAAATCCCTATCAGTTTTTAATAACTTAACTGATAAGGATTAATATCTTTATGAAAAGCATCATATTATTTTTTACCTTTTTTCTAATAATAACTATGTGAATTAAGATAACCCTTAATCTGTTGTGATAGAGAAAAAATAAAACAATACATTTCAATAAATTTTTTTAGCCACAATAAAATCCAATATTATATGAACAGTTAGAATCAACCTTATATACTTATTTTAATCTTAGCAACAACTTCAACTGTTAAATCCCCCTGTAAAGCCTTCTACAAACCTTTAATAACATTAGACAAGATTAACAAATTTAAACTCCAAATTTAAAATTCATTTATATTTGAAATAAAAAGATACTCCATTAATTAAACCAAAATAATTATTGAATTATGCTTTTAATTTTCTTGCAAAATAAGTCAATGAAATATATGCAAAACCCGAATGATTGAAATATATTTATTATTATATGGTCTTAGTATTTTATATTATAATTACTTAGCCTCTTTATTTTTGTACATATTTTGGTCAGCTCTTTCATAGCATTTATAGATATCTTCTTTTTTGTTATTTGTAGAGCATCCTAAAGAAATATTTATTGGATATGGTAAACCTTCTTTATCATTTATTTTTTTAAATGCATCTTTAATTCGATTACAGATTTTCTTTGTATCTTTTCCATCAGTCTCGGTTAATAAGATGGCAAACTCATCTCCACCAGTTCTAGCTATTATTTCTTCCGTTCTAAAAATATTCTTAAAAACTTCAGCTGACTTTTTAATATATTTATCTCCCATTTTATGGCCATATTTATCATTAACACACTTTAATTTATCTAGATCCCCAACTATAACACTAACTGGATATTTCCTAGAATAATTTATCCTTTCAATTTCTTTATCTAAATACCTTCTATTATATAATCCAGTCAAATGATCTTTAAAAGTTAGATTCTTTATCTTTTCTTCCCTTTTTTTTCTTGAAGAAATATCCATATGTATACCAAACATCCTTAATGGTTTTCCATCCTCTGTCCAGGAAACAACTTTTCCTTTGTCTAGTACCCATACCCAATGCCCTTTTTTGTGTTTCATTCTTATTTCTGCTTTATATTGATCTGTTTTTCCTTTAAAGTGTTTCTCTAAATTTTCTTCAGCTTCTTCTAAATCATCGGGATGGGAAAATTTTTTCCAGGTTTCGATAGTAGTTGGAGAAATTTCTTCCAAAGTATATCCTACCATTTCCGCCCATTTTTCATTAAATATAGTCTTACCTGTTTGTATATTCCATTCCCAGGTACCAGCATCTGTACCTTCTAATATATATTCCATTCTATCCTTTTGCTTTTTTATTTTATCTTGTTGCTTTTTTCTTTCAGTTATATCTCTAACAAACTCAACTACTCCAGTTATATTCTCTTCAT
>JGI1684J13235_1000952_pt1 | contig 10372 bp, 11 predicted proteins | sample PonA232FremontCA_2_FD_13235 | JGI IMG/M metagenome (IMG submission 13235) | reverse complement strand
CCTCCCGCCGGCTCGCTCGCCCGTCGACCGCTCGGTCGTCTGGAGTCTCCGGAAGGCGGTCGAACCGCTGGCCGTCGTTGGTGGGAGCGTCGTCGGACGCCGCGCCGTCGCTCATGCGGCCACCTCGCCGTCGCTCGCGCTCTCGTCACCCTCGCCGCCCACGCGCAGTTTCGCGCAAAAGAACCCGCCCGTGTCGTTGTGATGCGGGTAGACGCGATGCGCGCGCGTCACCGACTCGTCGTACGTCTCGTCTTCCCACTCCGTGACCCCCGAAACCGTGTCGAGCGGGAGGTCGAACTCGACGACTTCGCAGTCCTCGTTCGCGATGACGTGGTCGAGCACCGCCTCGTTCTCCTCCGGCGCAAACGTGCAGGTGGAGTAGACGACGGTGCCGCCGGGCCGGGTCGCCTGCACGGCGCGGGCCAAGATCCCCTTTTGGATCCCGGCGACCGCGTGGACGTGGTCGAGGGTCCACTGGTCGACGACGTCTGGGTTCTTCCGGCAGGTGCCCTTCACAGGAGCAGGGGGCGTCGACGAGGGCCCGGTCGAACTCGTCGAACGCGAGCGGCTTCGTCGAGAAGTTGCGCGCGTCCTGGTTCGTGACGATCGCGTTCGTGATCCCGAGCCGCTCGGCGTTGTGCCGGAGCGCGGAGAGCCGCCCGAGGTTGTTGTCGTTGGCGACGACGGTGCCCTCGTCGGCCATCGCGTCGGCGATCTGCGTCGTCTTGCTGCCGGGGGCCGCGCAGGCGTCCCAGACGCGCTCCCCCGGCTGCGGGTCCAAGGCGACCCCCGGGAGCACCGACACCTCCTCCTGCCCGTGGGTCCAGCCGTGGACGTACGGCCAGTTGCCGCCGGGGTTCCCGTCGGGCAGTCGGAAGAGGCCGTCGTGCCAGTCGACGGGCTCGTAAACCACACCTTCCTCGTCGAAGGCCTCGCGGACGCGGGNGGGCGAGGCCGCCATCTCGTTGACGCGGACGACCGACGGCAGCGGCCGGTCGCAGGCCGCGCGGAACGCCGCCGCGTCGTCGACGAGCGGCTCGTACCGCGCTAACGGATTCATGGCCTCCCTTTCGCGCCGGCCCGTTAGTCGGTTTCGGGACGGGAGCGGTTCGTGTCACCCCGCGCGTAGGCGTTCTCGCACCCACCTTTAGGTCGCTGCGCGGAGTACGCGAGCGCATGGCACGCATCTCAGTCCTCGACGACGAGATATCGCTGGACGAGCCGACGCTGGTGGAGGGGTTCCCCGGCGTCGGCCTCGTCGGCAAGATCGCGACGGATCACATGATCGAGGTCCACGAGATGGACCACTACGCGAACGTCCACTGCGACGGGCTCCCGCGGGTGGCGGTCTACCGCGAGGACAACCGATCGCTGACGACCCCCGTGCGGCTCTACGCCGACTCGGAGCGGGACCTCGTCGCGCTCCGCAGCGACGTGCCGGTGAACCCGAGTGCCGCGACCGAGGTCGCCGGCTGCCTGGAGAGCTGGTTCTCGGAGACGGCGACGTTCCCGATATTCCTCTCCGGGCTCGGCAAGGAGAAGGGGGAGGCGCCGCCGGCGATCTACGGCATCGCGACCGGCGACGGCGGCGACGCGCTCGACCGCGCCGAGGTGACGGAGCCGCCCGAGGCCGGACTCGTCTCGGGGCCGACGGGCGCGATGCTCGCGGAGGCGCTGGAGCGCGACCGCGACGCCGTCGGGCTCGTCGTCGAGTCGGACCCGCAGTTCCCCGACCCCGAGGCCGCGCGGATTCTCATCAAGGACGGGATCGACCCGATCGCGGGAACGGAGACGTCGACCGACGGCCTCGTCGATCAGGCGACCGAGATCCGGGAGGCGAAGCGGGCGTTCGCCGAGCGGATGCAGCAGGCCACGGAGGAGAGCTCGCAGGCCGAGCCGCTGAAGATGTTCCAGTGAGCGCCGTGCGGGTCGTTTGATTTCAGTCGTCGGCCGCGCCGGGCGGGCCGTCGCCCGTCGCGCTCGCCCCGTTCCCGGCCTCCAGCTCGTCGAGGATCGGGCGGTACTTGAGCTGGATCTCGTCCCACTCGCGGTCGGGGTCGGAGTCGGCGACGAGCCCGACGCCGGCGAAGAGGGTGGCCCGCCGCGGCGTGGCGACCGCAGAGCGGATCGCGACCGCGAAGGCGCCGTTGCCGGCGGCGTCGATCCACCCGACCGGGGCGGCGTACCAGCCGCGGTCGAACGGCTCCGTCTCGTGGATCGTCTGTAAGGCGCGGTCCGGCGGGAGCCCGCCGACGGCGGGGGTCGGGTGGAGCGCCTCGACGAGTTCGAGCACGTGGCGGTCGTCGCTGAGCTCGGCCGTGATCGGCGTGTGGAGGTGCTGTNCCGTCGCGAGCCGGCGGACTCTGCGCTCGCCGGCGGCGATGGAGGCGGCGAACGGCTCCAGCTGCTCGCGGACGGTGTCGGCGACGAGCTCGTGCTCGTGGACGTTCTTCGCGTCGTCGAGCAGCTCCTGTGCGAGCCACTCGTCTTCCGCCGGTGTCTCCCCCCGACCGGTGGTCCCGGCGAGCGCGTCGGTCTCGACGGTTCGTCCCCGCAGCGAGACGAGCCGCTCCGGGGTCGCGCCGAAGAAGGCGCTCCCGCCACCGTCCGGCTCGAAGTAGTACCGGTGACAGTCGGGGTACTTGCCGGCGAGCCGGTCCAGCGTCGCCGCCCGCGGGAACTCGGCCGCGAGGTCGGCCTCAAGCGCCTGCGCCAAGACGACTTTCTGCAGGTCGCCGCCGCGGATCCGGTCGACCGCGGCCTCGACGCTCTCGCGCCACGCCGCCCGGCTCGTGGTCCGGCGGGACTCGGCGATGCCGGGTCGCGGCGGCTCGCTCCCGTTGCCGTCGACCGCGGCGAGGCGCTCGGTCTCGGCCGCGAGCCGGTCCTCGACCGCCCCGACCGCGGCGTCCGGGCCGGCGGCGTTCACCGTGAGCCAGGTCCCGTTGTCCGCGAACGTGAGCTGGACGCGCGGGAGCACGAACCGCGCCTCCGGGAAGGGCCCCCACGGGTCGCCGTCGCACGCCCCCTCGTGGAAGGCGAACCCGCCGAAGACCCGGGGGCGAGCGGCCTCGGTCCCGGCGTGGACGTCGCCGGAGTCGAACAGGTCGGCGGCGGCGCTGCGGATCTCCGCAAACCGCTCCGGGCCGCTCGCGGCCAGCGTCGCGGCCGCTCCGCTCCCGAGCACGAGGGCGTCGTCCGGCGCGCTCCACGTCGTCCGCGGCGCCGAGAGGGCGTCGAACGCGGCCGCGAGCGAGGGCGCGTCGAATTCGACCGTGCGGCTGACGAGAGCCGGTGCCGACGTCGAACGCGCCCGTTCCATTACACGTGAGTGGGTGCCGCGGGCCCTTTATCCTGACTATCCCGGGGGTCGGCGCGGGCGGCGGCCGTCAGCTGTACCGCTCCTCGTTCCACGGGTCGGCGGTGTCGCTGTAGCCGCGCTTCTCCCAGTAGCCGAGCTCCTTCTCCGTGAGGAACTCGACCCCCGAGACCCATTTGGCTCCTTTATAAGCATATTTGTGCGGCGTGACGACTCGGATCGGCCCGCCGTGATCGGCCGGGAGGTCGTCGCCGTCGTAGCCGTACGCGAACAGGACGCCGTCGCGAGTGCACTCGTCGAGCGAGAGGTTCGTGGTGTACCCGTCGAGCGCGTGGAAGAGGACGTGTTCGACGTCGTCGCCGACCCCGGCGCGGTCGACGAGCTCGGTGAACTCGACGCCGGTGAACTCGCAGTCGAACTTGCTCCAGCCCGTGACGCAGTGGAAGTCCTGTCGCTGCGTGACGGACGGGAGGTCGCGGAACTCAGACAGCGAGTACGTCAGGGGGTCGTCGACGGCGCCCCAGGCCTCGAACGCGAACGTCTCGGGCTCTACCGAGGGCGTCCCGCTCTTCGAGAGCACCGGGAAGCGGTCGGTCTCGCGCTGGCCGGGGGGGAGCCGGTCGTCGCCGTACTCGCGGTAGAGCCCCGTGAGGTCCTCGACGTCGCCGCCGGTCTCGGCCGCGACGTCCGAGTCGCCGGATCCGGTCATGTAACGGTGAACGGTTCGCGTCCACGTATGCGTATCGCTCTCCGAATCAGACGGCACAGACCACACGGCGCCGGCGACGCCATCCGGTGGGCGAGAGGAGGGGGCGAAGCCGAGAGGAGGACCTGTCGTCTATCGGCTAGAAATTTTAGCTGACAGAGTTATAGTTCGAAGAGTCAAAACTGATTTTTTGTAAATGCCGGTGAGAGCTTTCCCATATCGGTATCCCCGACGCCACATTTATATACCCATTACTATTACTCCCGGGCAGGAAATGCCACGAGTAGAGATAACCGTGCCGGAGCATCTGGAGATGCAGATCGCTCAGATGGTCGAGCAGGGGGAGTTCCTCAACCGCGAGGAGGCGGTCGAGGAGCTCCTGTCGACGGGGATAAAGGCGTTCAAGACGAGCGGTCCGCGAGACGACGACGAGGACTCCGGCGGATTCGAGGACGAGGGCATGATGGGCCACGAAGACGAGTACGTGTTCTGAGCGGCCGGTCGTCCGCGCTCCGCGCCCCGACGTCTTTTTCGTTGGCGGTCGACGCCCGCGAGCCGTGCGTATGCCCCTCAACAACGCTTAAAGGGTCTACGGCCCGTATCCCGGGGTATGCACAAAGACGAGCTCCTCGAACTCCACGAACAGATGGTGACGATCATGGAGCACTTCCGCGCGCACGAGACCGTCGACGCCTCGCTGTTCGACCCGTACGACGAGCTGGAAGTCGACCCCTCGCACGTCCACAAGTCGAAGAGCGAGCACAAACACGCCGTGTTCGTGCTCGGCAACGCGCTCGCGAACGCGATGAGCGAGGACGAGTTCTCCCCCGCCGGCCGGGTCGGCAAGCGGATGGAGGAGCTCGCGGACGACGCCGAGAGCAAGATCTAAGGAGCGCCCCCCGACCGCCCCCGGACCGTTCTCGGACCGTTCTCGGACCGTTCTCGGACCGTTCTCGATCGACGCCCCCGACCCGCGGATTGATATGCGGTCGACCGCTCTCTTCCCCACATGGTCGCGGAGGCGCTGACGTCCGACGCCGCGCACCTCGCGGTCGGCGGCGCGCTCGTCGCCGCATCGCTGGCGGTCGTTTATAAAACGGACCGGCCGAGCGGCGCCTGGACCCGGGCGCTCCGCTCGCGCCTCCTCCTCGGCGTGCCGTGGGGGACGCTCGTCGCCGTCGCCGGCGTCATCGGGGTGTACCTGTTCGTCCAGAGCGGGCTGGAGAACCCCGGCCGGCCCGTCGTGATCCCGTTTCGCTCGTGGTCGTACCTCTACCCGGAGGGGCTCTTCTGGTCGAGCTTCGCGCACGCGAATCGGGGCCACATCACGGGGAACCTCCTCTCGACGCTCGTCGCCGGCGGGATCGCCGAGTACGCGTTCGGCCACTTCCCGGGCGGCCGAGAGGTCGACGGCGAGACGGGGACGCTCCGCTCCGCGCTGCCGTCGCGCGCGTCGATTGGGCGGATCCGGTCCGAGGGGCTCTCCGCCGTCGGGTTCGACCGGGGCCTCCCGACGGCCGCGTCGCTCTCGGCGGTCGCCTCGGGATCGGGCGCTCGCTCGCTCGCCGAAAATCCGTACGTCCGCGCCCTCGCGATCGTGCCGGGAGCGATGGCGCTGTTCGGCGTCCTCGCCTCGCTGTTCGTCTTGGGCCCGGTGATCGGCTTCTCGGGGGTCGTCTTCGCGCTGTGGGGGTTCGCGCTCGTCTGCTATCCGATCGGCACGATCGCCGCGCTCACGGGCGCGACGCTGGTGAACGTCACGTACGAGACCCTCCGCAACCCGGTCGTCACCGGCGAAGCGAGCGGTTCCTACGGGCCGCCGGGGTGGGCGAACGTCGCGATCCAGGGCCACGCGCTCGGGCTCATCGCCGGGGCCATCGTCGCGGTGTGGCTCGTCCGACGGCGGAGACGCGAGACCGAAGCCGACCCCTACGCCGATCGCGACACCGGTCCAGGCGCCGTGTCGCGGGCGATCGTCTCGGACGGCGGCCGGGGAACGACCGCGCTCGTCGCGTTCGGCGCGGTCCTCCTGTTTGGCGCGTCCCGTCGGCTCTGGGCGGTGTACTGGTACCTCGGGAACGAGCGGTACGAGCTGTACCGGGCGATCGGGGTCGGGTTGCTCGCGGCCCTCGCCGCGGTCGTCGCCCTCGCGGTCGCGGGGCGGGACGAGCCGCTCCGCCCCGATCTGGCCGTGCCCGAGCCCGAGACGATTCGAGGGGCCGTCCGGTCTCTCACCCCGGCCGCGGTCGGCCTCCTGCTGCTCGCGTCGGCGCTGGCGGTCGTCGCCGGCCCCGGCGTGGTCCCGAACCTCGTCGCCGTCGACGACGGCGACCTGCCGGGCGACCCGATCGAGGTCGAGGGGTATCAGGTGACGTACGCGGAGAACGTCGAGAACCAGCTGGTGAGCGTCGTCGACGTCGAGGCGTTCGGCCGGTCGACGAGCGTCAACACCTCGGGGGTGATCGTGAAGAACGCGGACCGGGAGATCTGGACCACCGCGGTCTCGCGCGGGAACCTCGCCTTCTGGGGCTACCGCGCCGTCGACGTGGGCGGGGCCGGGTGGCGCGAGACGGTCTGGGTCCAACGAGTCGGCTGGGTGGCCGCGAACGGCGGCCCGACGTACCGGATCGACGCCCTCCGGAACGAGACCAGATCCACGCTGTTCACGAGCGAGCCGGCGCGGGCGGAGCCGCGGATCGACGGGCGCAACGTCACGGTCGCGGCGGTCGAGGGCGGTTTCGAGCTGCGCGTCGCGCACGGCGGCGAGACCGAGCGGGCGGCGCTGCCGGTCGAAAACGAGACGGTGACGCTCCGGGGGGTCGCGTTCGTTCGCGAGGAGGACGCCGTGTTCGCGGAGCGGGGGGAGACGCGGGTGCGGATCGCGACCCGGGAGCGGTACGAGGGGCGGCAATAAAGTAGATCGGTTGCTGTTTTATGTGTCGTTGACGATTCCGCAGGCACTGTTTATAAACGAATAGCCGCTCGGCTGTAGATCGTTACTGTCTGTGACGTAAAATTGACCTCCAAAGCCCCAGCCGCTCATTTATAAGCGGATGAGACTGGATCGGCGGTTAACCACTTCAAAGCCCCAGCGGCGAGGACTCGCGCGGCTTGCTGCGCGCTTCGGTCGCTCGCTACGCTCGCTCCCTGTAGTGCTTACTGCGCCGTGCGTCGTCCTCGCCGCTGCCCCTTTGAGTCCCGCCCCGCACAGCACCGCAACTGCACCTCACACCTCCCCAGCCTCGTCGCTGGCGCCGTGGGCGCCAGCGACTCCCTCGCGCGGTGCTCCTCGTGGCCTACCGGCCACTCAGAGGCACGCGCCACTGCCGTTCTATTTATAAATGGCCCTCACTGCTAAGCCCACTCGATCCGGTACACCTCGGCGTCGACGTCGCGCGACTCGTCGGCGTGGTGGTCGAACTGCGCGTCGATCGCGAAGTCGGCCGCGAAGGCGTGGGTTACCTCGCCGCCGTTGTCGGCCGCGAACGCCTCCACGAACGCCTCGCTGCCCGCGTTGTGGACCGAGTAGGAGACGGCCGCGACGCGGCTCGCCGTCGCCAGGAACCCGCGGTCGGCGTTCCGGTTCCCGTCCTGCGCGCCGAACGGGGGATTCATCACGACCGTCACCGGATCAGGCACGGCCAGCGGGAGCCGCGTCGCGTCGGCCTGGATCCAGTGGACGGGGGCGCTCGCGGCCACTCGACGCTGGTTCGCGGTCGCGGTGGTCAACGCGGCGCGGTCGATCTCCACGCCGAACACGCGGGCGGGGCCGCGGAGGGCGGCGGCGAGCGCGAGCATCCCGGTCCCGGTGCCGAGGTCGAGGACGGTGCGGCCGTCGACGTCGCCGTGGAGGTCCGCGAGGTGGACGACGTGCGCGGCCAAGTCCGGCGGCGTCGGGTACTGTTCGAGCGCGAGGCGCGGCTCCTCGAACCCCGAGACGACGCCGAGCTTCGTCGCGAGCGAGCGCTTCGACGCCATCCGTCAGGCCGCGGTCGCGTCGCCGTCGACCCGGACGAGTTCGACCCCCTCGCGGCGGGCGCGTTCGGCCAGCGCCGACAGCGCCGGCTCCGCCGCGTTCGGATCCGAGATCCCGTCGAGACGGACCTCTATCCGACCGGCGCCGAGGAACGAGGCGGCGCGGACGAACTCGCGGAGCCGGTCGGCCTCGCGCTGTGTCGCGAGCGTGTCCTCGCAGTCGAAGCAGGCCTCGACCGACAGCGTCGCCGGCTGGTACCCGCGGGCCGAGAGCTCGGCCTTGAGGTCGCGGAGGTGCTCGGGGGCGGTGCTGTCGAGGTCGGCGGCGTCGATGACGATGGGATCGATCTCCGCCGGTCGACAGCCGCGGAGCGTCCCCTCGATCGCGTCGGACTGCGTCGTGCTCATGGCAGCTAATATGTTATAGTTATACAAAAGTCTTTGTGAATGTTTGGTGGTAATTTTATCGCTGAGAGCGAGGCGCGAATATGACCCGCCACAGCGGTCACGTTTCGTGTTCGACGCCCGGCGGTTCCGTCGGCAGCGAGCCCGCAAACGACGGCGGGGAACTCGGGTGAACAGGCGAACGAACGCTCGAAACCCTATTTCAGCCCAGTTACGGGAACACTCCGAGCGGCGAGGCCGACGACGGATCCGGGACAAAGGTTTAAATGCAGGAGTAACCAGAAACCTTATAATGGAACGTCCGAGCCGCCAGCGGCAACAGGAGCGGGACACCGAGCGAGAGTCGGACGAAACGGAGACGGTCTCCTGTCCGGAGTGCGAGTCGGAGGACATCGTCACCGACGCGGACCAAGAGCTCGTGTGCGAGGACTGCGGGCTGGTGTTGGACGAGCGGAACATCGACCGGGGGCCGGAGTGGCGCGCGTTCAATCACTCCGAGCGGCAGTCGAAGTCGCGCGTCGGCGCTCCGATCACGGAGACGATGCACGACAAGGGGCTGACGACGACGATCGACTGGAAGGACAAGGACGCGTACGGGCGGTCGCTCTCCTCCGAGAAGCGGTCGCAGATGCACCGGCTGCGGAAGTGGCAAGAGCGGATTCGGACGAAGGACGCGGGCGAGCGCAACCTCCAGTTCGCGCTCTCGGAGATCGACCGCATGGCGAGCGCGCTCGGCGTCCCCCGGTCGGTACGCGAGGTCGCCTCGGTCATCTACCGACGGGCCTTGAACGAGGACCTCATCCGCGGCCGCTCGATCGAGGGCGTCTCCACCGCCGCGCTCTACGCCGCCTGCCGGCAGGAGGGGATCCCCCGCTCCCTCGACGAGGTCGCCGACGTCTCGCGGGTCCCGCAAAAGGAGATCGGCCGGACGTACCGCTACATCTCCCAGGAGCTCGGCTTAGAGCTCAAGCCCGTCGACCCCAAACAGTTCGTCCCGCGCTTCGCCTCCTCGCTGGAGCTGAGCGAGGAGGTCCAGTCGAAGGCGACCGAGATCATCGACGTCTCCGCCGAGCAGGGGCTCCTCTCCGGGAAGTCTCCGACCGGCTTCGCCGCCGCCGCGATCTACGCGGCCTCCCTGCTCTGTAACGAGAAGAAGACCCAGCGCGAGGTCGCCGACGTCGCGCAGGTCACCGAGGTCACCATCCGCAACCGGTATCAGGAGCAGATCGAAGCGATGGGGTTCCGCTAGCGGCGCGGTCGCGCGGTCCGCTCGCGGACCGTCCGTGGTGATCGGGTTTTTAATCGATACCGAGCGTAGCGGGTCGTGAGATGTACTCGCAGATCCTCGTACCGACGGACGGTAGTCCCGCGTCTGACGCCGCGATCGAAAACGCGATCGACCTCGCCGAGCAGTACGACGCCACGCTCCACGCGCTGTACGTCGTCGACGGCGCGGCCTACTCGACGCTCGAGGCGGGGTCCCAGGTCGTCGTCGACGCTCTCGAGTCCGAGGGGGAAGAGGCCACCCGGCGGGTCGCGGAGGCCGCCGAGCGCGCGGACGTGGACTGCGAGACGGTCGTCGCGACGGGGACCGCGTACAGCACGATCCGCGACTACGTCGACGAACACGCGATCGACATGGTCGTGATGGGAACGCACGGTCGGAAGGGGCTCGACCGGTACCTCCTCGGCAGCGTCACCGAGCGGGTCGTCCGGACCTCGGACGTGCCGGTCCTCACCGTCCGCCATCCGACCGATGAGTGAGCCGCCGTCCCGGCGGTGGTGATCCCCGTGCGCGACTGGCTCTCACACCGGGTCGCCGCCTCCCCCGACGACGCGGCGCTCGTGCGGGCCGAAGACGGCGAGTCGTGGACGTACACGGACCTCGACCGGCTCGTCTCGGAGACGGCCGGACGGCTCGCCGCTCACGGGATCGAGTCGGGCGACAGGCTCGGCGTGATCACCCC
>JGI1684J13235_1000951_pt1 | contig 10374 bp, 8 predicted proteins | sample PonA232FremontCA_2_FD_13235 | JGI IMG/M metagenome (IMG submission 13235) | reverse complement strand
AGATGCAGCCGGGCCTTCAGGGGATCTTCGCCGCCACCGGTGACCCTCCCATGAATTCCATCCAGGGCCTGTTCCATATACAAAAGCAAAGCCTCCCGGTTGTACCGCCATAGATTCCTTAAGAGAGGAGACCCGGGCATTTTGGTATTCGTCAGTTCGATGGTCACTTCCCGGGCCCCTTTGAAATAAGTCATATAATCCTGCCGGCCGCCTTTGATGGTATACCAGTCGTAGCCATTGATGATGCCACTGTCCGAGAGTCCTGCAAAATACCCTTCAGGGCTGTTCTCCTGAACACTGCGGGCATAAACACGGCTGATATCCTGAAACCACGCTGCATCAACATGGCTTCGCGACCAGGTATCCCAGGGATAATTCACCACCTCAGCGCCGCCGTGGAAATTCACCGAGAGGTTGATCGTTTGGTTGGCGGCAAAATCCATCATGGCCCGGGTCTCGGGCTGCCAGGAGTGGCCGTCGGGATGCTCCCCGGCAACCGGGCCAGGGAAATTGCGGTTCAAATCGACCCCCCGGGCATTGTAGCGCACAGCACCGGCCACTGTATGATCGCCCCCGGCATAGGTGCCATCCGGGTTGGCATTGGGATTGATGAACAGATCCAGGTGATTGATCAAACGGGTAATGTGCTCACTCTGGCCATAAGAGGACAACAAGGTGTCAATAAGGCGCAGCATCATAACATAGCCGCCTGCTTCATTGCCATGCATGGTGCTGGTATAAAAAACCTCCGGTTCAGGCTCCTCCCGGTGCGGGTGGTCGGTAATGCGCATGACCACCAGGTGCCGCCCTTCTACTGTGGAACCTATGGTATCAAGCCGGCTGATGCCGGGATGTGCCCCGGCCATACTGTCCATCATAGCAGCATAGCAACCATACGTGGGGTATTGGTCCCACTGAGCCATCTCCCCCGGGGATGAAGCCATTGAAAATGATCTCCGCTTCCCGCCGGGAACCGATAAAAGGGTGATGGAAAAAGAGGTCTCCTGCCTCAACCCCTCCAGCTGAGAAGCTGTGGCATAAGCATAGACCGTATGATCCCGTACATCATCAATGGAGATCATCCGGGTAAGGGTATCCAACTGACGCGGATCCTTAATATCAAAACGGATATAATAACCCTCCTGCTGCTGAGCCTGTAGCCCCACGGCAGCAAAAAGAAAAATCCACAAAAGCAAACACCGGATCAAGCTGTTCATTCATACCCTTTCAATGCTTTATACCCTGGCTAACTGGCAAGGCTGCTTTCTATGCCCAGGGGGCGTCCATGCTTCACAAACGTTAGTTTTCCACCAGGGTCATCTCCTCCAGCAGCCAGTCGGCTTCTGCAAAATGGTCGATAATAAACAGGGGATACCGGATATCGAGGGTGATGTTGCGGCACTGGGTGGGGTCATACATGATGTCGCTCATGGTTCCTTCCCAGTTGCGGTCGAAATTCACCCCAATCAGCTCTCCGTTGGCGTTGATCACCGGACTTCCCGAGTTTCCTCCGGAAGTATGGTTGGAAGCAATGAAGCAAACCGGCATTTCCCCTTCTTCATTGGCATAACGGCCATACTGTTTATTCCGGTAGAGTTCTTTAAGCTTATCAGGCAGCTGATAAACCTTCAGCCCCTTACGGTTCTTTTGCATCACCCCTTCCAGGGTGGTCTGGTGCTTATAAACAACAGCATCGCGGGGTTTATAGCCTTTTACCTCGCCATAGGCCACCCGCATGGTGAAGTTGGCATCGGGCCAGAAAGTCTTATCTTCCTGCATGGTGCGCAGACCCTCTACATAAATCCGGTACAGGCTGTCGAGCTTCACATTGTATTTTTCATACCCCGGCATGATATCCTCCCGGTAAAGGTCAATGAAACTTTCAGCAAGCCGGAAAGCAGGATCATTCAATATACGCGATGTATCTTTGAGCTGAAAATCGTCCAGCAAATCATGCACCCGGGCCGAATCCGCAAAAAGGGATTCCTCATAGAGCTGTTTGGCATAGGCCTTAAAATCGCCCTGGTGATCTTGTTCAATCTGGCTGAAGATATCCGGGTGAAACTGCGGATCGATGTTTTTATGATAAATCTTCAGCATTTGAGGGGCGATCTCCCGGTCAATGGCCGGGACATAATCCTTGAAAAAATCATCAACTTTCAGCTCGCTAATGGCCTGGGAAACATTTTCCTGTTGATCGGTATTGGCCAACGGATCGAATGCAGAGGCAAAGCGCATCAGCTCAATGCCGTAATAGGCAGCTTCCCTGAAATAATCCCGGGCCATTGCATAGGGCTTATAATCCTGATAGGTCTGATCAAATGTTTCGATCAGCCCCCCGTAAGTATCCAGCCGTACGGGATTGCCCTGGGCCCATTCAGTGAAACGCTCCTCCAGTTGCTTTTTCTTTTCAATGGCATTCATGCGCTTTAATCCACGGATCTCACCCTTCCACCTTTTCCAGGAGTTGCTTACGCCCGATTGTTTGGCCGCATACTTAAGCTTGATCGAGTCATTGCGGCTCATATACTTGTCCATCACCTCCAGGCGAATATCCCGGATGTCGATGCGTTCGGGATCGCGGTGTTTCTGTATCAACTTAACGGCATGGGAAGTCAGGTATTGCTGGGTGCTTCCCGGATAGCCCATCACCATGGTGAAGTCGCCCTTATCATAACCCTTCAGGGAAATGGGCAGATGCTTTTTGGGCTGGTAGGGCTGATTATCCGGATCATATTCAGCCGGTTCATTGTTCTGATCGGCGTATATCCGGAAAAGGGAAAAATCGCCGGTATGACGCGGCCACATCCAATTGTCGCGGTCTTTGCCATATTTACCAATGGACGATGGCGGGGCCCCCACCAGTCTTACATCCTTATAGGTCTCATAAATGAACATATAATATTCATTGCCGTAATAAAAAGGCTTAGTTACGGCCTTATAATGGTTGCCCTCTGTGGCTTTTTGTTCTAATTCACGAATGGCCTGATCGATCACTTGCTGGCGTTGCGATTCATCCATATCGGAGGTGACATCGGCCAGCACCCGGTCGGTGACATCCTCTATGCGGACCAGGAAGGTGGCCGTTAAACCGGGATTTGACAACTCTTCTTCCCTGGAATCGGCCCAAAAACCATCTTTCAGATAATTGTGCTCCATGGTGCTGTGCTCCTGAATGGCACCATATCCGCAATGATGATTGGTAATCAAAAGGCCCTGGTCGGAGATGAGCTCACCTGTGCATCCCCCTCCAAATATAACCACCGCATCTTTCAGGCTGGAGTGGTTGATGCTGTATATCTGTTCAGCTGACAGGCGAAAGCCTTCCTCTTCCATATCCTTAATGTTAAACTGCTTTAAAAGGCTGGGAATCCACATCCCTTCCCCGGCTGTGGCCTGGGCAGACAAAAAGAGGGCTGTTAAAAACAATAAAAAATGTCGCTTCTTCATGATCAAGGAATTTAATTAAGTAATATTGAGAAATTTCTTCAGCTCTACATACAACTTCTGAACCGGCAGGCCCATCACATTAAAGAAGGAACCTTCAATTTTTTCCACCCCGATGTAGCCCAGCCATTCCTGGATGCCATAAGCACCGGCCTTATCATAAGGCTCATACTTGTCGATGTAATACCAGATCTCCTTATCGGTCAATTCCTTAAAATACACATCGGTGCGGGAAGAAAAGGTGGATTTCTGATTCACCGAACGGATGCAAACCGCCGTATAAACCTGATGAACCCTACCCGAAAGGGAGCGCAATATATCATAGGCTTCCTTCTCATCGCCGGGTTTCTGCAACACTTTGTCGTCCTTCCAGACAATCGTATCGGCGGTGATGACAATGGTGTTTTCATTCAACTCATCATCGAAAGCATCGGCCTTCATGCGGGCCAGATAAAGCGGGATCTCTTCTTTGCTGAGGTTCTCCGGATAAACTTCCTGAACCATTTGTTTCAGTTTGACGTCAAATTTTAACCCCAGTTCTTTGAGTAAGTATTGACGTCGCGGTGACTGTGATCCCAGTATGATCTGGTATTTACCAATCTCCTCAAAAAAATTCATACGAGTTGGGTTTGAATAATATATCGCGCCACCAAAGCATATAAGACCCCCAGCAGCATCATTCCCTTGAGTATATGGCTGAGCAGTCGGAAATCACCTTTATTATCTGCTTTGATGGTTTTAATAATCAAAAATAGTAAAGGTAACCACAAAAACAATGAAAAATAAACGGCGCTGATGGCATCCCCAAGGAATCGAAAATAGGCATAGGCCAACCCGGCCATAGTGCTCAACGCCAGAGTATTAACCACAACCCGGGAACCCTTCATGCCCAGGACCACCGGCAGGGAATTGCGCCCATAGACCCGGTCGCCTTCAAAATCCTCCATATCTTTGATGATTTCACGCATCAGATTGGTCAAAAAAGCAAAGAAGGAGAAAGCCAACACCCAATAGAGCAGGTACATAAAATTGGTTTGATGTTCAATCAAAATATCGCGGTAAGTCACGTTCAGCAAAGGTATTTCAAAAAGGGGCACCATCAGGGGAACCACCGCAGTAAGCAGGGCCACCAGTAGGTTGCCAATGAGAAACTGCCGTTTATAGGTGGTCGAATAAAACCAAAGCAATCCCACCACCACAAGAAAAACAAACCCGAGGTAGGGCATGCCGACATGAAAAGAGATATAAAAGCCCAGGCCCACCCCGATTACATTCAAAACAATGTGAAAGATCATGGCAAAACGCCGGTGTATTTTGGTACCGACCAGTACCTGGCGGGGCTTGTTCAACAGATCGGTGTGGGTATCAAAATAATCATTGATCACATAACCGGCTGCCGTGATGGTTACGGTCGAGAGGACCAAAAGCAGAAAATGAAAACTGCTGAGTTGCAATTCAAACTGATTGACCCCCAGAATGGGTTCCATAATGCCCCATCGCATCAGGTACTGGGTCAATACAATAATAATCAGATTGGGATAACGTACTAATTTGAAATAATCATACATAGTTACCGGATGCCGATTGATGATTTACAGCCACTTCCCCTGTAAGCGCAGCACCTGTTCGATTACATCACGCACACAGCCCTGACCCCCTTTAAAGTTGGATATATACTTAGAAATGGCTTTGATTTCTTCAGCTGCATCAGAGGGGCAAGTAGGCAGGCCACACTGTTGCATTACCTGATAATCAGGAATGTCATCTCCCATATACAATATGGAGGCTGGATCAATGTCATATTGAAAGTAAAAATCTTCCAGGCTATCTTGCTTATCAAGGGTGTTCATATAAATATCGGTCACGCCCAGTTTATTAAACCGGTGACGCACCGTTTCCGAATTGCCCCCGGAGATGATTGCCAGGGGAAAACCCTGAGCCACTGCATACCTTACGGCATAGCCATCTTTAATGTTCATCGCCCGCATGAATTCGTCCTTGGCGGCCAAATAAATTTTCCCGTCGGTGAAGACCCCATCCACATCAAAAACGAAAGCCTTAACCGTACGTAAATCTTCCTTAAAGTTGCTCATGGTCCACTTCTTTAATGGCTTTTATACTCCGCTTCAATGGCATCGGATACAAAGCTATATAATTTTTGCAATTTATCGGAATGGGCCAGCAAATTTAAGTGCCGCTGCAGGGTTTGCTGATCGCCACGGCGGGCGGGTCCGGTTTGGGATCGGGCCGGCGAGCCCGCCAGGGCCTTGTCAACCGTCTCCCGAATCAATGGAGCCAACAGATCAAAGGCCATGTTTTTATCGTAGAGGATCGATTCAGCCTGGGTAAACATATAATTGGTGAAATTGCAGGCAAACACTGCGGCCACATGAAGGTATTGGCGCTGGTAGGAATTGACATGATGAACATTTCCAGACAAGCTGTAAGCCATCTTTTCAAGCAGGTTTTGTTTTTCGGGTGAACTGGCTTCCAAACAAAGGGGGATGCCCTGGAAATCGACGGTCCGCTCTTTGGAGAAAGTCTGCAACGGATAAACCACCCCGCAATGATCCACATAGCCTTTCAATATATCCATGGGAACGCTTCCGGCGGTATGCACCAAAAAAGCATCCCGGAAGGGAAAATGCCACAGCACTTCTTCCATGGCATCATCACTGACTGAAAGGATGTACAGATCAGCTCCCCTGACAATGCGGTTCAGCCTGGTGGTGGCTTCCGAGACGGTTTGCCGGGCCAGCTGCTCGGCAGCATCATAGGTGCGGCTGTAAACCTGGAGGATTTCATGGCCCTGCTTTTTGAGGGCCAGCCCCAGGTTGGTGGCCAGGTTTCCGGCCCCCAGCATGACGATCTTCATAGCAATGTTTTTTTACAAATTAAAGCATTTGATGGGTTGAATTCAAATATCAGACAACAAAATACCAGGGGAGTCATGCTCAAAGGCCTGGGCATGCTTCAAAAAGGGCCGGTCAAAAAGGGGGTGGTTCAAAAAGGGGGTGGTTCAAAAAGGGGGTGGTTCAAAGCCAGGGCCGGCCAAAATGGCCCAATCGGCCCGTTAAAACACAACGAAAAGGAGGAAAAAGCCAGTAAAGATCAGAACCAGCCCCATATAGAACGGGCGCAGCTGCCTGGCAGCTGCGCCCGTTTACACACCCAAAGGTTAACCCTAAACCTAACCCAAAAGTCTTTAAGGGCTTCGCCGATGTTTGCCTTCAGCGCCGGGCAGGGGAGGAAAATTTTCCTGCCCCCTCCGCGCGCCTGAAGCCTACTTCATTTTAACCAGCCGGCAGAACTTAACACAAACGGCTACCGGCTTATTCCCGGCCAGTGATTCAGGAATCAATAGTTTTCAAAATCCCTGTCAGAAGCCGATTCATTGCCATCCGAACCGGATTTGTTTTGGCTCGGGGCTTCATTGTACATTTTCAGGTCAACGCCCTGGCCGGATTCCCCTCCGTTGCCCGTATGCTGGGATGGTGCTGCCTGCCGGGCATTTTGATGGGCTGGCTGGTTTTGATGGGTAGGGCCACTGGGTTGACTCGACTGGGCAGCGGCAGGCTGGTGTTGCTGCTGAGGGGCTGCCCCTTTATTGGCCTGTTGCTGTTGATTGATGTGGGCAAAATCGATCTTCTGCTGATCGGATGATTGGTACATGCTTTTGGCCTGTTCGTCGAGCTGGAAGAAGCTGATGACCTGCTTAAGCTGGTCGGCCTGGCTCGAAAGCTCTTCCGCACTGGTGGCCAGCTCTTCAGAAGATGCCGCATTTTGCTGGGTGACCTGGTTCAATTGCTGAATGGCACTGTTTACCTGGTCGGCCCCGCTGTTCATCTCATTGCTGGCCGCGGTAATCTCCTGAACCAGCTTAGAGGTTTTCTCGATCTCAGGGACAATCTCCTGAAGCTGCTGACCAGCCTGCTCCGATATTTCCACCCCGTTCTTGGACTTCTCATCGATCTCGCTAGCGGCTTCAGCACTCCGCTCAGCCAGCTTACGCACTTCAGAAGCCACCACGGCAAAACCTTTGCCATGCTCGCCGGCCCGGGCCGCCTCTACAGCAGCATTTAAAGCCAGGATGTTGGTTTGAAATGCAATGTCATTGATGATCGAAATCTTCTCGGCAATATCCTTCATTGACTGAACCGAATTCTGTGCCGCTTCATTGCCCTTGCGGATGCCGTCGGCTGCTTTAACCGATATCTTCTCGGTTTCCTTGGCGTTGTCGCTATTCTGCTGGATGTTGGAAGTCATCTCCTCCATCGAGGAAGAAACCTCTTCAGCCGAAGAAGCCTGCTCACTGGCCCCCTGCGACATCTGCTGTGAACTGGAGCTGGTCTGCTGACTGGCGGCAGCTATGTTGTCGGCACCGCTCTGAATGTTGGCTACCACTTCCTTGAGCTTTTCTGCCATATCGCGCAATGCCGAAGCCAAAACACCAATCTCGTCCTTACGGTCCACATCCACAGTAGCCGTCAAATCACCTTTGGCCAGCTGCCGGGCAAATTCAACCCCCTTATTGATAGGTGTGGAGATCGAACGGGCAAAATAAATGGAAACAACAACAATAACAATGCCGACAATCAGGGCCACCAAAGCAATTTCATTGCGCAGTTTGTTGACCGGTTTCATCACTTCCCCCTGGTTGATCTCTGCCAGCAAGGCCCAGGTCACATCCCCAAACTGAACCGGGGCATACGCAGAAAGCACCTGTTGGCCATTGTAATCGGTGATGATATCATGGCCGGTCATGCCACTCAGGGCTTCATTGGCGGCTTTGGTGTTAACCCCGTTCTGAGCTACTGTACCCTTGAAAGAAGCCTCTACCGAATGGCTCTCCGGATCCAGGTAGGAATCTGAACGCATCAGCTTATCAGGACCCACCAAATAGGTCTCGCCAGTCTCCCCCATGCCGGCCCGCGACTGCATGATATCGTTGATGGCTTCAAGCGAGATCTGATAAACGATCACCCCCATTTGTTGGCCCTGATCATCCTTAAGTGGGCCGGAAACAAATGCTGCCGGTTCATCCGATATCTCGTACCAGGCAAAATCGGTCAGGGCATAACCATTCTTGCCTTTTTGATATGCCCTGGCCAAAGGCGAATCCGATAAGCCTCCGGTAACCAGGTTCCTTCCCAGATCGTCTTCCTTGGCCACCGTATAAGCCACATCCCCGTCGTTGGAGATGAAAAACAAATCGTAATACTCATACTCCTCGATGTAACGCTCCAGCTTGGGCCCGTGCTTGCGCTCCCACTTCTGGTATTCGGCACTTTCCATACCCGCGGTATCAAAAGCACTGATAAAACGCTGGGAGGCCATCTGTACGGCTGTATTGACCGAATAAACCTTGATATCCGCCAGGCGCTCTTCAAAAAAATCATTGATCTGATTCTTCTTCAGCTCCCTTATCGCCTGCAACTCGGCATAATTCTTTTTCATTAAGGCATCCTTCGATTCATTAAAGGAAATAACCCCCAATACGGCAATTGAAGCAATGCCAATTGCCAAAAACACAATGATCAGTTTTCTTCCAATTTTAATGTCTTTCCATTTCATAAGATTTGGTTTTGAGTTTGCTTTTCTGGGATGCATTTTATTAAGGCAGGAACAATGCATGAGAGCAATCCTTCCTAAAAAAGCATAAATGCATCTGATTAATTAAGGGCCTGCCTGATTTCACAGGATGCCCAAACATGTGTCAATTCTCAGGTTCTTCTGCTGCCTGATGTCGGGATGTTTCAGCAATACCGGCCAGCTCATCGCTGTTGAGCACCTTTTGCATATCGATCAGCATCACAAAGTGATCATCCACTTTGGCCATGCCATCAATGAACTCGGAATGGTACTGGCTGCCCAGACTTGGCGGGGGTTCAACCTGGTCTTGCTGAATCTCGACCACTGAAAGGACTTCATCCACAATGGCACCCAGGTTCAGGGTTTCCCCCTCAAAATCAATATCCATCACTACAATGCATGTATTTTGAGTATACTGGGTTTCCGCCAAACCAAACTTGATGCGGGTATCAATCACCGGCAGGACCGACCCCCTGAGGTTGATTACCCCTTTCATATACTCGGGCGACTGCGGTACATCCGTAATCCTGGTCATTTCCAGAATGTTGAGCACTTGCGATACATGGGCACCAAATTCTTCATCCCCCAATTTAAAGGTCAGATAAGATTTACTCTCGGAGTCATTTTGTTCCATAAGCTTAGATTTTAAAAGGGTTGTCAATGATTGCTGGTGATCACCAACAAGTTTACGAAATGATCGAGCCGGATCATAGAGTGATTTCACGTGAATTGGCCCTTCCCGTAATTTCACCCGTGAACATCGTAAATTCCTTTTAATCAGCACCGTTTTTTGAACGGGTTGTATAAAGGCAATCGTTCCCCGCTGCACCCCTGGCCCATCCAAAGTAATCATTATGAACCTCTTAATACATATTTCCCTTATTCGCCAATTGTTTCCTAAAGGGCTTATTAAAAACTCAATATCAGTTCACTAAAAAATAAATAGGGTAAATATACGCAAGGCGTTCCATAACCATAAGGAGGGGTAAGTATAAATACCTACAAAAAGGATTTTTGCATGTCATACTCCTTTATTTTTGTCGGACATATGGGAATAGCAAGGATCCAACCGGACCCTCATATCTCAAAGGGAAATTTGATCGTTGGTGGCAGCTAAATTGAGGGGCCATTTTTGGCGAACCGCTCCCGATTATGGACCCAGCTCAAGCCAATCGTGGGGTCAATGATAGCATAGCGAGGGTTAATGATAGCATAGCGGGGTCAATGATAACATAGCGGGGTTAATGATAGCATAGCGGGGGTCAATGATAGCATAGCGGGGTCAATGATAACATAGCGGGGTCAATGATAACATAGCGGGGTTAATGATAGCAT
>JGI1684J13235_1000943_pt1 | contig 10431 bp, 7 predicted proteins | sample PonA232FremontCA_2_FD_13235 | JGI IMG/M metagenome (IMG submission 13235) | reverse complement strand
CTCATCGGGGTCTGGATCTTTTTCATGCGCCAGATGCAGATGGGCGGCGGCGGAGGAGGGGGCAAGGCCATGTCCTTTGGCAAGTCCCGAGCCAAGCTCGTCTCCGAGGAGGCCACGCAGGTCACTTTTACCGACGTCGCCGGAGTGGACGAGGCCAAGGAGGAGCTCCAGGAGGTTGTTGAATTCCTGAGCAATCCCAAGAAGTTCACCAGACTCGGGGGACGGATTCCCAAGGGGCTTCTGCTCGTGGGAGGTCCCGGTTCGGGCAAGACCCTGCTCTCCAAGTCGGTGGCCGGTGAGGCCGGCGTGCCTTTCTTTTCCATTTCCGGGTCCGATTTCGTGGAGATGTTCGTGGGCGTGGGCGCCTCCCGGGTGCGCGACCTCTTTGTGCAGGGCAAGAAAAACGCGCCCTGCCTCGTCTTTATCGACGAGATCGACGCAGTGGGCAGACAGCGCGGAGCCGGTCTCGGCGGCGGGCACGACGAGCGGGAGCAGACCCTGAATCAGCTCCTGGTGGAGATGGACGGCTTCGAGACCAATGAGGGAGTTATCCTCATCGCGGCCACGAACAGGCCGGATGTGCTCGATCCCGCCCTGCTCAGGCCGGGCCGCTTCGATCGGCAGGTGGTGGTGCCCAATCCGGATCTCAACGGCCGCAAACAGATTCTGGAGGTCTATTCCAAAAAGGTGGCCCTGGCCCATGCCGTGGATCTGCAGATCCTGGCCAGGGGAACGCCGGGATTCTCCGGAGCGGATCTGGAGAACCTGATGAACGAGGGCGCCCTGATCGCTGCCAAGCGGGACAAGGACTACGTGGAGATGGTGGACCTCGAGGACGCCAAGGACAAGGTCCTCATGGGCAAGGAACGGCGCAGCGTGATCCTGAGCGAAGATGAGAAGCGCACCACCGCCTACCACGAGGGCGGCCACGCCCTGGTGGCCCGTCTGCTGCCCAATTCCGACCCCGTGCACAAGGTGTCCATCATTCCCAGGGGGCAGGCCCTGGGCGTGACCATGCAGTTGCCCCTGGACGAGAAGCACAACTACAGCAAGAGCTACCTGGAGAACACCCTGTCCGTGATGATGGGCGGCCGCGTTGCGGAGCAGCTCTACCTGGATCAGCTGACTACCGGGGCGAGCAACGACCTGGAACGGGCGACCAAGGTGGCCCGGAAGATGGTCTGTGAGTGGGGCATGAGCGAAACCTTCGGCTCGGTCGCCCTGTCCGACAACGGCCAGGAGGTCTTTCTGGGCCGGGAGCTGGTGCAGCACAAGCAGTACAGCGAGGAGACCGCGCGCCTCATCGACTCCGAGGTGAAAAAGATCATCGAGGAGGCCTACGCCCGGGCCAATGAGCTCCTCCAGGAAAACGAGGTCATCATGCACAATCTGGCCCAGGCCCTGCTGGATCGGGAGACCATCAGCGGCGATGAGCTGACCCAGATCATGAACGGCGAGGAGCTCCCTCCACTGATGCATGAGGGCGGATCGGCATCCGCCCAAAAAGCCGGCGAGAGCCGAAGTAAAGACGCGGACGACGATTCATCAGGTGGGTCTTCCTCTTCGGATAGGGATAGCGGGGATGACGAGTTCACGCTGGAAGAGGATCCGGAGGACAGATGACAGAGGACAGAAGACAGAGGTCATCGGACAGGAAGGCCGGGATTAAGAAAAGATGCGGAATGCTGCATGCTTCATGCGAAATGCTCCATGCTGCAAACTGAATGACCCATGTAGCATGATACATGCAGCATGTTGCATGGTACGCAGAACGGGGAACCTGGAACGAAAAGATCATGCAGACTGAATGGCGTATAGGCGGAGACAGGGTGTTCCAGCCGGGCACCTATATTGCGGGGGTGCTCAACGTGACCCCCAATTCCTTTTACGACGGCGGGCTGCACCAGGAGCGGGAGGCCGCGATCGCCCGGGCCAGGGAAATCCTGACCCAGGGTGCGGACATTCTGGATGTGGGCGGCGAGTCCACCCGCCCCTTTTCCGAGCGGGTTGAACGGGACGAGGAGTTGGAACGGGTGTTGCCGGTAATCCGCGCAATGCGCTCCGAGTTTCCGGATCGCCCCGTATCCGTTGATACGTACAAGGCGGAGACCGCCAGACAGGTCCTGGACTCCGGGGCGGCCATCGTCAACGACGTGAGCGCCTGCGGTCTGGACCCCGAGCTCACCGACGTCCTGGTGCAGTATCAGCCCGGATACGTCCTCATGCACAGCCAGGGCCGGCCCGAGGATATGCAGAAGGATCCGAGCTATTCGGATCCCGTGGAGGAAATCGCCGCTTTTCTGGAGGCGGAGCTGGATCGCCTGGTCCGAAGAGGTCTTCAGGAGGAGCGCATTGTCCTCGATCCGGGAATCGGCTTCGGCAAGCGTCTTGAGGACAACCTGGCCATCCTGCGCCACATCGAGCGTTTCTTCCGGCTGGGCAGGCCCGTGTTTATCGGGCAGTCCAACAAGTCCCTGTGGCAGAAGCTCCTGGGGCTGGGGCCGGATCAGCGGCAGAACGCGACNCAGGTGGCCACCGCCCTTCTGGCGGAGCGAGGGGTGAGTATCCACAGGGTTCACGAAGTGGACCTGACCAGACAGACCCTCACCATCGTTCAGGAGCTGACCCAACCCACCAAGGAGGCCGCCCATGTCTAGCGAGCTCTTCGGCACGGACGGCCTGCGGGGCGAGGTCAACGAATTTCCCATGCAGCCGGAGACAGTGGTGCGCCTTGGCCTGGCAGCGGGTCAGTACTTCCGCAACGGCCAGCGCAGGCACTCCGTTCTCATCGGCAAGGATACCCGCCTTTCGGGATACATCTTCGAATCCGCGCTTACCTCCGGTCTGTGCGCGGCAGGCATGGACGTCTACCTCGTGGGCCCCATGCCCACGCCGGCGATCTCCTTTCTGACCAAGAACATGCGCTGCGATGTGGGAGTGGTCATCTCCGCCTCGCACAATCCCTTCCAGGACAACGGGATTAAGTTTTTCGACAAGGACGGGTTCAAGCTGAGCGATGCCACCGAGGCGAAAATATCCGAGCTGGTCCTGTCCGGGGACACTGTCTGGGATATGCCCTCACCGGATCGGGTGGGCAGGGCGTCCAGGATCGAGGACAGCCCCGGCCGCTATGTGGTATCCCTGAAGAACTGCCTGCCCAGGGACCTTACTCTGGAGGGCATGAAAGTGGTCCTGGACTGCGCCAACGGGGCGGCCTACAGGGTGGCTCCGCTGGTGTTCCGCGAGCTCGGCGCGGAGGTGGTCAAGATAGGCGCCGAGCCGGACGGGCAGAACATCAACCAGGACTGCGGATCTCTCCACCCCGAGCACGTGCAGGAAAAGGTGCTGGAGACGGGGGCCGATCTGGGAATCGCCCTGGACGGCGACGGAGACCGGGTCATCCTCGTGGATGAGCGCGGAACAATCGCGGACGGGGACCAGATTATGGCCCTGTGCGCCAACGATTTCATGGAAAGGGATGAGCTCCCCGGCAGAAAGCTCGTTGCCACCGTGATGAGCAACATGGCCCTGCAGGTCTTTATGGAGGAGAATGGCGGCGAGCTGATCCGGACCCCGGTAGGGGATCGCCACGTGGCCGAGCGCATGCGGCAGGAGCGAACCATCCTGGGCGGGGAGCAGTCCGGACACCTCATCTTCATGAACTACAGCACCACCGGGGACGGGATTCTGGCCGCCCTGCAGGTGCTCAAGATCATGCGGGTCAAGGAGCTCCCCTTTTCCGAGATTGCCAGAGTACTCACCCCCTTCCCCCAGGCCCAGGTGAGCGTGCCCGTGCGCAGCAAGCCCCCTCTGGAGAGCGCTCCCGAGTTGCAGGAGCAGCTCCGAAAGGCGGAGGAGAGCCTCCACCCCAAGGGGCGGGTGCTCCTGCGCTATTCCGGCACCGAGCTCAAGGCCCGGGTCATGGTGGAAGGGGAGAATCCTGACCGAGTGCGCAGCCTGGCGGATGATCTGGCCCAGACCGTGGGCCGCTGCCTGGGCTGATCCGATCCGATGCTTGGTACAACGCCCTATAGCAATTTGTTGAAAGAGTCCTTGTCAGACAGGGCGTTCAAAAATTTCAAGTGCAAGGCGCGAAAAAAGTTCAAGGTCGAAGCGTAGTGAGCCTACGTGAGAGTTTGAACTTTTTGAAGCAACGCAGCAATTGGAAGATTTTCAACGCCCTGTGAGGAGTGGTTATGCACGTCCGCAAAGTCGTGGTTCCGGTTGCGGGCTGGGGAACGCGCTCCCTGCCGGCGACCAAGAATCTGCCCAAGGAGATGCTTCCCGTCTTTCGCAAACCGGCTGTGCAGTACATTGTGGAGGAGGCCATCCAGGCCGACCTGTCCGACGTGGTTTTTGTGAACCACCAGAACAAGACCATTATCGAGGACCACTTCGACTACAACCTGGCACTGGAGTCGGTCCTGGAGCGAACGGACAAGCAGGAGCTTCTCAAGCAGGTCCGGGAGGTGGCGGAGATGGTGAACATCATCTCCGTGCGCCAGAAGCATCAGCTGGGACTGGGCCACGCCGTGCTCTGCGCCCGGGAGGTGGTCAAGCAGGAGCCCTTTGCGGCAATCGTGGGCGACGACCTCATGTTCAGCTCCATGCCGGGAATCCAGCAGCTCATTGAAGTGGCCCAGGCCGAAAACATGGCTGTTGTGGGAGTTGTGCCCGTCTCCAGGGACAAGGTGAGCAGCTACGGCGTTATCGATGCGGAGGAGATCGGGCCCCACATGTATCGCGTCAAGGACCTGCAGGAGAAGCCCGATCCGGAGCGGGCCGCCTCGAATCTGGCCATTGTGGGCCGCTATATCCTTACTCCGGACATCTTCGACCATCTCGAGGAGCTGAACACCCCGGATCGCCGGGATGAGCTCCAGCTCACCGAGGGCCTGCGGGCGATGGCGCGAAAGGACCGGCTTCTCGCGGTCAAGCTGCAGGGAATGCGCTTCGATATTGGCAACTGGGTGGACTATCTCACCGCAAACATCTATTTCGGCCTGCAGGACGAAGAGGTGCGCGATGATCTTGTACAACGCCTCCAGGAGCTCTTGCCGTGTCCGGAATAAGACGATATCCGCTTGTGCTGGCGGCCTGTCTCGCGGGAGTAGTCTTTCTTCTGTCGAATGCTCACGCCCACTTCCCCGAGACACAGGAAGTTGCGGACGAGATCGCGACGCGGTACGAGGGGCTGAAATCCTGGCGTGTGGAGCTGGGACTGAACAGTACCTCCGACTCCAGGATCCGATACTGGCGCAAGGGTGATCTCTGGCGCCAGGAGTGGGTCGATGCATCCGGAAATGCCTCCCGGCTGGTCAGGGCCGCAGTGGGAAGCGGACAGAGGATCGACGCGGTGCATCCCGCATCCGCGGACGCCCCCTATCCCCCCCTTCGGTTGGCCTGGCTCACGGCCCCAGAGAAGGAGTGGGATCGGCTGGCGATCGAGGACGGGGTCAAGAGCTATCAGTTCCTGGGGGATCGCCCCTGCATCGTTCTCGGTGCAAAGCACGGGGATGAGCGCAGCAGTCAGGTCTGGATCGACCTGGAGCGCCACGTCCCGCTCAGGCTGATTGCGCCCTCGGGCATCCAGTGGCGCTGGTCCGAGTATTACAGCCTGGGCAACCATCTCCTGCCCACACAACTGCGCATCGTCTTTCCCCAGGAAAAGCGCTTCACCTTCGATCTGGAGTGGCGGCAGGTGGCCACGGAAACGGCCCGCTCCCGCTTCAGCCCCGGGGAGCTCAAGGAGGAATTCGGCCAGGCCGTGGACCTGGAGGTGGAGGAACCGCGTCTGCGCTTCCTCCTGGGTAATCTCCCGCCGGATGACTGGTAACAGACGCCAGACGTCAGATACCAGACACCGGATATCTGAGGCGGACATCTGCGGTCCAATGTCGGAGATCGAACCCGAATGCTTCATGCACCTTATTCCGCATTCCGCATGGAGCATGAAGCATAAAAAATGCATGAATCTTTCCCTTTCCGGATGAGATCCCGGCACACTCCATGAGCACCTACTGCAATGTCGCCCTCCTCAGCCCGCCCTATCTCAGCCTGACCTACGCCGCTCCGGAGTATTTTCCGGCCTCCTTGTGGAAGCCGGGGCTCAGGGTGGCCGTGCCCCTGGCCAAATCCCTGCGCTGCGGCGTCGTGCTCGAGAGGGATCTAGAGCCGGAATCCGGACAGCGGGGCGAGATCAAGCCTATCCTTTGGCCCATGGAGCAGTCTCCGCTGCTGGATTTCGGCTATCTGGATCTCATTCGGGATGTGGCCCGTCACAGCCTGGTCCGCGAGGGCTATGCCCTGTCCCAGATACTGCCCGGTGCCCTGCGTACTCTGGGGATGAATCTGGTGCGCAGGGGGCCGGAAGGGGAGGAGGCCTGGAGCCTGAGCTCTTTGGCCAAGCAGGATCGAGGACGGCTCGAAGAGCTGGCCCGGGAGTGGCTCCAGGGGGAATCGGAACTCAGAACAGGGGCCGGAAGCTCCTCCTCGGGCCTGATCGAGCTGGCCACGGATCCGCCATGGCCGGTTCGGCCGCAGGCGGTTCAGCAGGTCCGGCTGCTGGACTTTCTCTGGACCCACGGACCAACGACCCGGCAGGATCTGCGCAAGGATCTGGGTGAGCAGGCATCCCGCGCGCTCAGGACCTTGAAGGGCAAGGACCTGGTGCGTGAGGTCAAGCCCGCGGAGTCGCCCAGTGAACGGCAGGCACAAACCGGGGATGCTTCCGGGGAGCACCCCCTGGACCGGGTGGAGCCGACCCGGGACCAAAAGTCGGCCCTCGACTCCCTTGTTCCGGATCTGCAGACCGAGCAAATGCGGATCCAGCTCCTGCACGGGATCACCGGAAGCGGAAAGACCCTGGTCTACCTGCTTCTGGCCCGGAAGTGCCTGGAGCAGGGCAGATCCGTGCTTCTCCTGGTTCCGGAGATCGCCCTGGCTCTTCAGCTGTGGCGGGAAGTGCGGAAGTATTTCCCTGAACAAACCTGCTTCTTATACCACGGCCATCTCACTGCCGCGGACAAGGGGCGTCTGTTCACCCGGCTCGGGACGGAAGAGGAACCGGTGATCGCCGTGGGCACACGGTCCGCCGTGTTCCTCCCGCGCCGGGACTGGGGGCTTATCGTCCTGGACGAGGAGCACGACGCCTCCTTCAAGCAGGAGGAGCGGCTTCCGTACCACGCCAAGGAAGTGGCCTATTCCAGAGCCCGTATGAACGGGAGCCTCCTTTTGCTCGGCTCCGCCACTCCGGATATCAAGACCTACCATGCCGCGCATTCGGGCCACTTTCCCCTGCTCACCATGCAGGGAAGGGTGGGGGGACGCGAGCTGCCCCCGGTGGAAACCGTGGACCTGACCGCCGATCCGCCTCGGGAAGGCCCTTTCTCCAGCCAGGCCATCCAGGCCCTGCGGGAGTGTCTGGACAGGGGGGATCAGGCCATCATACTGCTCAACAGACGCGGCTACGCCCCCCTGATCTACTGCACGGCATGCGGGAAGGTCATCCATTGCGACTACTGCGAAGTGGGGATGACCTACCACAAGAGCCTGGAACGGGTGGTGTGCCACTACTGCGGGGAGATCAAGCCCTTTCCCCTGGCCTGTCCCGAGTGCGGCGGCCATCAGTACGTGCCGCTCATGGAGGGTACGGAGCAGATCGAGGAATACCTGAGCGCCTATCTCCCCGAGGGATCTGGAGTGCTCCGGCTGGACCGGGACAGCACCCGGAGGAAGGGGAGCCTGGAGGATATCCTGGAGGGATTCGCCAATAACAGGGCCCAGGTCCTGGTGGGCACCCAGATGTGCAGCAAGGGACACAACTTTCCGGGAGTTTCGCTGGTCCTTGTCCTGGATGGGGACATCGGCCTGAATCTGCCGGACTACCAGGCAACGGAGCGGACCTTCCAGCTATTGCATCAGGTCGGCGGCAGGGCCGGAAGGGGAGAGGCACCCGGACGGGTGATGATCCAGACCCGGTCGCCGGACCACTACTGCTGGCAGTATATCCGCTCCAACGACTTCGAGGGCTTTTACGCCACGGAGATCGATCTGCGGCGCAAACGCAAATATCCTCCCTTCGTCCGCCTGGGGCTCTTGCGGATCAGCTATCCCGCCACGCGCAGCGACGGATACGAACGGGTCCGGGAAATCGCCGCGCGAATCAGGCAGGGGGCCGGCCAGGCCGGGGTCCAGATCCTCGGCCCCGCTCCGGCCCCGCTACGGCAACTGCGCGGCAGAGTGCGCTACCAATGCCTGATCAAGGCGCCGGACCGCGCCAGCATCCGGGGCCTGTGCAAGCCCCTTTTCGAGTCCTCCCGCAATACCTCCGGACTGCGTCTCAGCCTGGATCTGGACCCGGTCCAGATGCTCTAGGCAGGGCGTTGAAAATCTTTCGATTGCTGCGTTGTTTCAAAAAGTTCAAAGTCTCACGTAGACGAACTACGCTGCGAGCTTGCCCGGCACTCACTTTTTTTATGTTTGCTCGTACTATATTGAACTCCGGGAAAAAAGTGAGTGCCGGGTCGCGCCTTGCACTTGAAATTTTTGAACGTCCTGCCTATTAAGGTCTGTTTTCAACAGACTGTTAAGAGATCCAATCTTTTGAGCCTTCGCCGCTATCCCTGGAGCCCTGTTTGAACGGAAAGGCAACGTCGATTTTTGGGTTCTGGTGGCTGGGCTCAGGCGATGCAAGTCCTGGCGCTGGGACTCTTCGGTTCACGGTTCATCAAATATCGGTTACCAACCGCGAATTAACCAGTCACCAGTCACAATCCCGAAGTTTCCTACGTCCCCTTTTCAGGTCCTTAGGCCGGTAAGCCTGCACGATGTTTAAAAAAGTCCGTACCCCGGAAAGGGGAAGACCCGGTCGTGGTAGCGGGGGTTGAACTGCTCTTCCACGGGCAGAATCTTGTATCTGTCTGTGTCCGGGATTTTCCGGACCGAGGCGTACCCCGGGGTATAGATGTAGGCCATGATATCCGTTGAAGAGGCGTCCTCCAGGCCGGCGGGGACAATGGCCCAGAGCCTGGGGTCGAGCTCTTCCAGCCTGTTCGCGAGGTGCTTGAGCTTGCCGCTGTCCTCGACGTCCTTCCAGCGACGGGTCGGCTCCAGGCGGTCCGGTCCCTCGCGGGGCAGGAAGAGGAGGGCGGAGGGATTGTAAACCGGTCCGGAGTACATGACCCTATAGGAGTCTACTGACTCCTGCAGATCCCCCACTTTCAGATCCGTTCCCGCGGACGCGGGGCTGACCCTGGTCGTCGGGGCGGTGTGCAGGACACCCTGGCAACCGCACGCGAAGAACAGGACTGCGAGCAGAACCAACCATTTTCTGAGCATTGCTCCCTCCTTCCCCATACCGATTACTCGGTATGGCCTTTGCTTCTCAGAATACACTCCTGAAATTCTAGTCGAAATAAAATTTCAAGCAAAGGGGGATACACCGGATATAAAGAGACCAAAGTTCAAGTTTTACTTAAAGGTTGTGGGCGCGACAAACAAGTTTCCCGACATATCGGGGATGATTCTTTTCGGGGCCCTTCTTGAGAGAATGCAAAAAAATTTTAATGAAGGGGTTGATTCATCTTTTTATTTGTAATAGGGCTTATCTATCCTTTGGCAAGGGTTATTTTTTGAGGGAGGAAGCCCCTTCTCGCATGCTGAAGGGTTTTTATTGTACCAGTGTAAAACAAGGGAGGTACTATCAATGGAGAACCGGAAAATTGTGCGACATTCCCTGATGGCTCTCGTCTGTGCAGTTGCTCTGTTTTTGGCGGCTCCGGCGCTTTCCGCTTCGGACACGATTAACATCAACGAGGCTCCCAAGGAAAAATTGACTGAGTTGTACAATGTGGGACCCGCGAAAGCAGAGCGGATAGTGGACTATCGCCAGGACGAGTCCTTTGACAAAAAGCAGGAGATCAAGCAGGTGGACGGCATTGGCGACGCCACCTATCAGGAAATAAAGGATCGGATCGCGATTTGATCCCGGTTTCCGTCGGGCGAGCCCATTCGCTCGCCCGACGGCCGCATCCCGGCATGAATCCCCTATTTTCATTCCACGCATTGATCATTGCCCATCCCCGACCTTTCTTCTGATCCGACTTCTCGTGTATCCCCTGATTTTCGACCTCCGACTTTAGGCCTCCAGTATCCGGCCCTGGGGCCGATATCCGATGCCTCTCATCATTCAGTAGTTCACAGGATCATGCACCATGCAGCATTCCCCATTATTCCCTGAATTGTCGACCTTCAAATATAACTCTCATTCCCGGCCGACCCGGGCACAACCAAGCATGAAAATGCTGCGTGGCGAGTCGGGGCGTGCGCCGATGCCAGTGTTTCATCCCGGGATTGAATGCTGGGAACAGCGTAAACCGACCGGCTTCAGCTTACTTGAGAGAATGTATATTCTCCTCTCAAACGCTCCAA
>JGI1684J13235_1000940_pt1 | contig 10449 bp, 4 predicted proteins | sample PonA232FremontCA_2_FD_13235 | JGI IMG/M metagenome (IMG submission 13235) | reverse complement strand
GACTTCTCCAGCGAGAGCCCGCCGGTCCCCTCGGCTTGGGGGTGACTGTCGAGCCCCTGGTAACTCGTCTGGAACGACGTGTTGCCCTGTGCCAGCACGAGGCTCAGGGAGTTCGACGAGGCTTCCAGATTGGGCTGCACCTCGAAGTCCTGGACGGAGGTGGGACTACTGTCGCACCCGACCAGTGCAACGCCGAGAACAAGAATGAGGAAGATACTGAGCGATGAGGTGGCGGTTCGGCGCATGGCGACTGTGTACGTCTGAGTGTGTTGCGATAGAGAACCCTGAACCCTCCCGGGCCGATTCGCCGCGCGACGAGCACTCCTCCCCGCCGCGCGGCCGATCGACGGCGGCTTAGTAGTCCGGGTTCTGCGTCATGTTCGGGTTGGCGCGAAGCTCCGAGCTCGGGATCGGGTACAGGCGGTAGAGGTCATCGGTCGCCTGTCCGCCCTGCACGCCGCCCTTCCAGGACCACACGTAGTCGTTCGAGGTGAACTGGTCGAAGCGGATCAGGTCGGTCCGCCGGTGGCCCTCCCAGAAGAGCTCCCGACTTCGCTCATCAAGGATGAACTCGGGGGTGAGCGAAGGCCCGTTGCTCGTGCCCACGTCTCGCCCGAGCCCGGCGCGCTCACGGAGGTCATTGACGAGCGAGACCGCCTCACTCTGGCTTCCGCCACCTCCTCGGGCAACAGCTTCCGCGTACATCAGGTACGCATCAGCCAGGCGGAACATCGGGTAGTCAATGTCCGAGAACTCAGAATCCGAACCGGCCTCTCCCGTAGACGTCACGTTCTGGTACTTAGGCACCATGTACCCATTGGAGAACTGGGTCAAGCTGGCGACCTGCTTCGTCTGTCCATCGGTGAAGAACTGTCCGGACCCGACATTTTCGAAGACCGGTCGTGTGTCGCCTCCAGAAAAGAGGTCGACCATCTCAGGCGTGGTGCGGAGCCCAAGCCAGGCGGATCCCCAGCCCAGGGCCGCCGGGTCGATGTTTCCGCCAATCGACGCGTGCCCGAGGAAGGTGGTCCCTCCGAACGTCTGTGCATTGTCGCCATCCTGAGGCAGGCCCCAGATCATCCCATTCGCGGTGTGATTGTCCGCGAGGAAGAGATCGTGGTAATCGTCCTCCAGGGAGTACGGTCCTGAGACAACGTTCTCAAGGACACTGATCACGTCCGAGGAGTGCTGCTCCCCAATGTACACCGGGGCATTCTGGTAGAGCTTCGCAAGCACCATGTACGCGGCGCCTTTGTCCACCCGTCCGTATTCCGAGGCCCCCACCGGAAGGAGATTCTCCTCGCCTTCCGAGTCTGTGATGGCCTGGAGCTCATCCCGAACGAAGTTGTAGATCTCCTGGCTAGACGCCTGCGGGGGCGGCTGCGCCCCGCGCGGGAAGTCCTCTTCTACGAGCGGCACGCTCCCGTACAGGTCGAGGGCATGCCAGTAGCTGAGCGCCCGCAGGAACCGCGCCTCAGCGCGCCACGTCGGCATCTTTTCCACGACCGACGGATCGACGCCTCGTTGCTCGAGCTCAGCGTCCGTAGACTGGCGCAGAAACTCATTGGTCTGGGCCACCTGGAAGAAAATGCGGCTGTACATTGCCTCATTGAAGACATCCTGCGGTCCCCAGGACATCGTGTTGAAGTCCTGCAGCGTCTGGTCCTGCCAGGCGACCACCGCCTCGTCGGTCGGAAGCTCTTGCAGCTCCCAGTAGAGACGCATGTATTGCTGCGATCCCGCGTCCGAGACGCCGGCGCTGACATCCAGGTCCCCCTGCGCGGACTGCCCAGTCACGGTAAGCCCCGCGTAGAGCTTCGCGAGGTACGACCGGTACGAGCCGTCCTCGGTAAAGATATTGGCTGCTGTAGCGCTGCTCTTCGGATTCACCCCTACGTCCGTACACGCAGTGGTCCCGCCGAGCACCAAGATTGCTAACAAGAGAGGATAGAGTGAGCGTAGCTGCATAACAATGCGATCGAGCTTAATGGAAGGGCAACTGGTAAAAGAGTCGGCGGCAGTCAGGACTTACAGCTGGAGATTGATCCCCGCCGTGAACGTCCGGGAGCGAGGATACACGTTGTTGTCGATCCCAATGGCCAGAGGGTTCGCGCCGCTGTAGCCGGTGATAATAAAGGCATTCTGCACGGTGCCGTAGATCCGAAGCCGATCAATCCCCGAGACCCCGTCCGTCGGAAGCGTGTACCCCAGCGTCACGTTGCTCATCCGCAGGTTCGACGCGTTCTCAACGTAGTAGTCGGAGAAGTACTGCGGCTCACTGAAGTTCGTGGTCAGCACGGACTCGTGGAGGTTCGACGGCGCAAAGTCCGACAGCCGGGAATAGTTGCCGTAGTTCGAGGCGATGTTGTTGTACACATACCGGCCCAGCTGCGCCTGCAGCGTGAAGGACATGTCGAAGCCGCTGTACGAGAGCCGCGAGGTATGACCGAAGTTCCAGTCCGGCTGCGGGCTTCCCGAGAGGACGCGGTCCTCGGCGTTGATATCGCCATCACCGTTCTGGTCTACGTACATGTCCGTATCGGCCACATTCGGCCCATCCGTCACTGGATTCCCATTCTCATTTTTCTTGTGCTCGTACAGGTAGAAGGAGTTGAGCGGCTCTCCTTCTCGGATGATCTGAACTTCATTCCCGGTGCCTCCAGCAATGCCTCCCGTCAGAATCTCTCCGCCGGCGGCTGCCACGTTCAGCACCTCGTTCTTGTTGTTCGAAACGTTGAACTGCGCGTTATACGAGAGGTCCTCCGTACTTACCACCTGCGCGTCCACCGTAAACTCGAAGCCTCGGTTTCGCATCGAGCCGACGTTCGTAAGCACCACGTCGCTCAGGTTAGAGCCGCGGGGCACTGTGGCCGGAAAGAGGAGGTCGTCGGTGTCCTTGACGTAGTACTCGAAGGCCCCGGAGATTCGACCATCAAAGAGTCCGTAGTCGACGCCAATGTTGTAGGATGTCGTTTCCTCCCATTTCAGCGCTGCGTCGGCCGCGCTCGGGCGGATGGTGCCGGTCCAATCATTGCCGAACTGGTACTGCACCGTCGGAGCACCCGCGGAATACAGCGGGGCGTAGAGGAAATTGCCAATCTCCTGATTTCCGGTAATGCCCCACGAGGCTCTCAGCTTCAGTGTGGAAAGAGCCCCCTCGAACATCGATTCGAGGACCGGCTCGTTGTGCACGCGCCAGCCGAGCGCCGCGGACGGGAACGTTCCCCATCGATTCTCAGGCCCGAAGCGCGAGGATCCATCTCGCCGCACCGTGAAGGTCAGAAGGTAACGATCCAGAAGCCGGTAATTGGCCCGCGCAAAGCCGGAAATCAGCCGCTTGGGGATTTCGTTCACGTATGGGTCCGTGTTTTCCAGACTCGTGACGACCTCGGCGCTGTTCGGGCCGAAGATGTTTGTCGAAAGCCCCTGCGCGACGAACTCCGGATATTCCTCGTGCCACTCCTGCCAGGAGTATCCAGCGGTTACGTCGATCTCGCTACTAATATCGTCGAAGGACCCGCTGTACTCCAAGAACGCATCCAGCAGCGTGCTGAACTGCGTGAAGCTGCGCCGCTCAACCACACCCGGGTTCGAGCTTTCCTGCTGACCCTTCAGATTGGTCGGCTGGAAGAACTCCCGCTCTCCATTCGTGACGTCGTAGCCGAGCTTGACCCGAGCATTTAGCCCGTCGATGTACGGGATCTCGTAATCGGCCTCGATATTTCCGAGGCTCCGGTACGTTTCCCCGTTGTTCTCCGTCAAGATGTAGGAGGCAACCGGGTTGTTTTCGGCAAGATTCTGCTCCCACTCAAAGAACCCTCCGTCCGGGCTGCTGAGGTCGCGAACCGGCTGGGTCGGAGCAAAGGTCAAGGCGCCGCCAATGACCCCCGGCTGAAACGAGTTGTCAACCTTCGAGCCTCGCAGGTTGGAGGTGATTGTGAGTTGATCGTCCAGGAAATCCTGGTTGTAGCGGATGGACGAACTCACGCGGCGCGTGGACGAGGTCTCAATGGTCCCGTCCTGATCCAGGTAGCTTAGCGAAAGTCGAATGTTCGAGTCCTCGTAGCCTCGCGAGAAGCTCAGATTGTGCTCCTGGGTAAACCCAGTCCGCTGCGTTACGTCTTGCCAGTCCGTTGTGGCGTCGCCCAGGCGACTGAGCTGGGACGGAGCCTGCTGACGGACGATATTCCGGAATTCGCCGGCCTCCAGCACATCGGTCCGATCCACAATGCTCGCCTGGGAGGCCGATCCCGAGTAGGAGATGCGGGCCTCGCCTTCGTCGGCGGACTTCGTTTCGATCATGATGACGCCGTTGGCTCCGCGCGCTCCATAAATGGCGGTGGCGGAGGCGTCCTTCAGGACCGTGACATTCGCGATGTCATTCGGGTTGAGGAAGTTGAGCGGGTTTCGCGTCGCCTGATTCCCCGTATTGCTGAGCGGCACTCCGTCCACCACAAAAAGCGGCGAGCTGTCGGCATTCACCGAGCTGGCCCCGCGAATTCGGATGAAGGAGGACGCTCCGGGCGCGCCGCTCGTCGACTGGATCTGCACGCCCGCCACCTTTCCGGAAATCAGCTGCTCGGGGCTCACCACAGGACCTTCGTTAAACTCCGCCGGACTCACCTTCTGGACCGACCCGGTTACGTCTTGCTCCTGCTGAGTGCCATACCCTACGACCACCAGCTCATCAATCTGCTGGGACGCCGGGGCGAGAGCCACATTCACTGTCGTGCGTCCACTGATGGCGACGGTCTGCTCCTGAAACCCGACGAACGAGAATCGCAGGGAGTCTGCGTCGCTGGGCACATTCAGGGAATAGCCTCCCTGCGCGTTTGTGGCCGTTCCTACGGTCGTACCGGGCACGGACACGTTTGCGCCGGGCAGCGGGGCGTTGTCGTCGGCACTCGTCACGGTGCCGCTAATCGTCTGCTGCGCCTGGGCATCAACCGTGCCCAGGGAGAGGACCATGCCGAAAAGCATGAGCAATATAAACGAGCATCGGTATCGCATTGGACTGGTGCTGGATCGGTGATGCAGAATCGTATGGTGGGGACGGCCGACCCCACGGGAAAGCCGTAAACCGTCGGTGCCTCGCCCCGGCGTGACACAGGTGCAAGACACGTTGCTTCATTTTTGAGTGCATGAAGCCCTGCTGTAAGGGCTTACATCAACGCAGGTAAAATATTGGTATCGAAAGGCGTCAGGACGATCGGTTCGGCAGGCGTCCGTTCGGGCTGTCGGGGGACTCGTCGCGGGCCCCGCATGTCTGTCGCACAACGAGCTCCGGCGAGAACACCGTACTCGATACTGCGCCGCCTCCCGAGGTTGCAATGCGCCGCAGCAGGTTTTCGGCAGCGCGCGTCCCCATGCTGCGGGCCGGCTGCCGGAGCGTCGTCATGCCCGCACAGCGGCTCAGCTCAATGTCATCAAAGCCGACGATCGCGAGGTCGTCGGGCACACGAAGGTCGGCCGCCTGGGCCGCCCGCATGGCCCCGAGCGCCTGCATGTCCGACGCGGCGAACACCGCGTCCGGCGGAGGGTCGTTTTCGAGGAGCGCCGTCATGGCCCGATATCCACTTCGCTCGGAAAACCCGAAGGGACGCTCATCACTCGCAGCGATCAGCGCCTCGTCAACGTCGCGCCCATTGTCGCGCAGCGCCTGCTCGTACCCCTCGCGGCGAAGCCGGGCCGGGGGCGGATCGTACGCCACCGTAATGTGCCCAATCCGCTCATACCCGAGGTCAATCAGGTGCTGGGTCGCCTCGTAGCCCCCTTTCTTGTTGTCCACGGAGAACGATTCGAACGCCGAATGCTCCGTATCAACCAGTACGACGGCCTGGCGCGTCTCGTCCAACTGTTCGGCCCACATGTCGGTCAAGGGCATCGACAACAGTAAAATGCCGTCGTTGCGGCCGGGCTGCAAGGCCCGAGCCATGTATGCATTGAACGACTCCTCGTCGGGCTGCTCGTGAATGCGCCCCTGGGGATTGGCCGGCGCATGCACCATGAGGTCCATGTCGCGGTCCGCCAGAACATGCTGAATGCCCCGCATCACGTGCATGTAAAAGTAGTTCGCCACCACCGGCGCCACGACGGCAATCTGGTTCGTATGCTGCCGCGCCAGATTCTGCGCCGAAGCGTGGGGGCGATAGTTAAGCGCTTCCGCCGCGTCAAGCACATGCTGACGGGTTTCATCACTCACCCCAGACTCGTTGTTGAAGACCCGAGACACGGTTGCCGTCGACACATCCGCCCGTTCGGCAATGTCATAAATGGTCGTCGACACGAAACCTTGATGCGGGAATGATTTCAAAAGGCTCTTTTGCGTAAGCGCTTACATGGTAATCTGGGCTTAATGCAATGTCAAGTCGAAGCGCTTCGATGCCCTCCCCTCCTCCAGAAACCTGACGGCCGGACCGAGGAGATCCACGGCCACCGGACGCCAAGCGGGGATGCGCGTGAAAAGCAAAGAGTCTGCAAAAGCCCGACCTCCCGCTCCAGGGCGTGTCTCCCGTCCGATGCCCCCACCTACGGACCGGTTTCGGGGACAGGACGAAGCCACAGCCGGACCCGATGGGGCTCGTTGGCGGGAACGGTATACTGGGGATGGGTCTGCAGGCCCCAGCTGTCGTCCCCGCCGACCCCGTGGAGGGCCGCGTCAAGGTGCACGGTAGTGGTCCCGGCCCGACGCAGGTCGTAGGTGTGGTCCGCGGCGGCGAGTGTGGAGTCGGTGTACGGACGCGCAGACACATTGAGGGGCTCGTCGGCCACGACCTGCAGCCCTTCACCTGCATCGTCCACGAACTCGACCCACCGCACGTCGGTGCGATTGGCATTGTCCTGCGGCTCCACGTAGGGGTGCGGCCACGCCGCAACGGGCAGCGAATGCACGGCCACCCGCCCGCTCGTCTTGCGGTCCGGGTACGTCTCGTGCGGGCCGCGGCCGTACCACGTGGTCTGGTTGTACGCGTCGTCCAATTGAAACTCAAGCCCCAGCCGGGGCAGCGACGGCACGTCGCTGTAGGCGCCCGGCGTGTAGCGGGCATCCACCTGCACGGTTCCGTCCCCGTAGACCGTGTACCGGAGCTGCAGGTCCGCCTCTTCGACCGGCAGGCCGACGTCGGCCGTCACTACGACGCGCCCGTCCGTGGTGCGGCGGGCCGTGACGTCCTGCACGGTGCGGTTTTCGACCGCGGTGCGCCAAGGGCCGAGGCGCTCGCGGTAGTCGTTGCCGCGTTGGTTGTCGTTCGGCACCTTCCAGGTGCTGGGGGTGAGGGGCGCCGCTAATAGCTCTGTGCCGCCGACGCGGTAGCTCGCCAGCGCGCCCGTCACGCGACTCACGACGGCGCGGATCGACCCGGCCGACGCGACAAAGCGGTCCGCCTCGCGGGTGAGTTGCGCTGCGCCCTCCGGCACGTCCCCGCGGGCGACGTTCGCGTTCCAGTCTGCTCCCGGCAGGGCCATCTGCTCCCACGCCACCACGTGGCCCGCCTCTGCCCAACGGGTGTCTTCGGCCAGAGCGAACGAGACGGCGAGGTGGTGCTCCCCCGAGGCCGCTACAGCGTCGACCGGCACCGATACCCGCGTCTCTCTGCGCGGCGGTACGTTGAGCCGCCCGAGCTTCCCCTCGTCCACGACCCGGCCGTTGCGGCGAAGCNTCCAGGTCGCCTCAAACTCGCGGAGATTCGTGAAGAAGTGCTCGTTTTCGACGGCAATCGTCCCCTCGGTAAGATCGAGGGGCTGCACGTCGATCTCTTGGTGTACCTTCTTCATCTCCTTCAGCTCCGGATCGGGCTGCCGGTCGGCCTTCACGACCCCGTTGACCACGAAGTTGTCGTCGTTCGGCACGTCGCCGAAGTCGCCGCCGTAGGCAAAGTAGGTGCCGGTCGCGGGATTCTCGACACTGTCGGGCACCGGACGGCGGATCCCCTGATCGACCCAGTCCCAGATGAAGCCGCCCTGGAGCTGAGGATGCGACTCGAAGGCGTCCCAGTACTCCTGGAAATTGCCCAGGCTGTTGCCCATGGCGTGGGCGTACTCGATGTGCCAGTACGGGTCTTCGTGGTCCCCGTGGGCGTACTCGATCATCTCGGGGACCGTCTGGTAGGTGGGACTGTAGGCGTCGGTGTGCTCGGGATTCGAGTGGCGGTAGATGGTAAGGCGGGTGGGGTCGCGCTCTTTCGTCCAGTCGTACAGCGTCTCGAACGTCGATCCCTTTCCGGCCTCGTTCCCCAGCGACCAGGCCACGATCGACGGGTGGTTCTTGTAGCGCTCCACCATCCGCCGCGTGCGTCCCAGGTGCGACTCGACCCAGTCCGGGTCGCTGGCCAGCGGGTTCTCGTCCCCGAGGCCAAAGTAGTGCGATTCGATGTTGGCCTCGTCCACCACGTAGAGGCCATACTTGTCCGTGAGTTCGTACCACTCGGCCCGCATGGGGTAGTGGCTGTTGCGGACGGCGTTGACGTTGTGCTGCTTCATGAGCCGGAGGTCCTCCACCATCGTCTCGCGGGAGACGTAGTGGCCGGTCTCGGGATCGTGTTCGTGGCGATTCACGCCGCGGAGAAGCACCGGCTCGCCGTTGACGAGCATCTGGCCGTTTCGCTTCTCAATTTCCCGAAAGCCCACGTTCTCACGCCGGACCTCGACGATATCCCCCTCTTCGTTCCGCAGCGTGAGAAGGAGTGGGTAGAGCGTGGGTGTCTCGGCCGTCCACTTGTCCGGATTCTCGACGGTACCGGACAGCGTCAACGTCGTCGCCTCCCCCGCCGCGACCGTCCGCGGCTCGCTCATGAGGGTCCGGACGCGGTCGGTGCTATCGGGCGTCAAAAGCTCGGCCTCCACCGTGTACGTCCCGGCATCCGCCCCGAACTGGGTCAGCTCCGCGTCCACCCGAAGCTCCGCGTCCTCGTACTGCTCGTCGAGGTCGGTGCGGACGAAGAGATCGCGGATGTGCCCCCTCCCGGCCGACCACAAAAACACGTCGCGGTAGAGACCCGAGAGGCGCCACATGTCCTGATCCTCCAGGTAGCTGCCGTCGCTGAAGCGGTAGACTTCCGCGGCAATCACGTTGTCCCCCTCCTGCAGGTACTCGGTCACGTCAAAGACCGCCGGGGTGCGGGCGCCCTGGCTGTAGCCGACGCGCTGCCCATTCACCCAAAGGAAGAGAGCAGCATCGGCCCCTTCGAACTGCAGAAACACCTGCCGGCCGTCCCACGACTCGGGCACGGTGACCGTGCGACGGTACGAGCCTACCGGGTTGCGAGCATCGTGCGTGGTGAAGGAGTCCGGCGGCGTCCCCATCACGCGCGGCGGGTCCACCTTAAACGGGTAGCGGGTATTCAGGTAGATGGGGGTGCCGTAGCCCTCCATCTGCCAGTTGCTGGGCACCGGGATCCGGTCCCAGTCGCTCACGTCGTAGTCCGGCTGGTAGAAGCCGGCGGGTCGACTCTGGGGGTCGGGGGCCCAGTGGAAGCGCCAGTCGCCATTCAGCGAGCGGGTGTACCGGCTGGCGAAGCGCCCGCCCTCAACCGCGGCGGCCTGAGTCGCAAACGGCACCCCGGCGGTCGTCGGGGCCTCGGTGCCCTGCCGCAGCACGTCGGGGTCCTGGATTTCGGGGGGCACGGGGGCCAGGGTCGTCTGTTGCGCCGTGGCGGGCCCGAGCGATCCGAGGAGGAGCAAGAGGGCAAGCACGCAGAGACGGGACGGGACGGACGTGGGTGGGCGCATCGAACACAGGATCCAAATCGAGCAGAACACGATCCCCCGATGGCGTCACCGGGTCACTCCGGCGCGTTCGCCCCCCCGGCCACGCCGTGCTTGTGCTTCTCGAACACGTCCAGGACCGGCAGGGCGTTGCCCTCCTCGTCGAACATGCCCCGCGAGCGGATGGGGCTCTCCATGACGGCGGGCTCCCACCAGAAAATGCCCTTGATCTGGCGACTTGGTACGCTCAGAAGCGTCTCGTGCACCGACTGCAAGAAGTCGCGCTGGCCCGCCGGCGTCTCCGGGTAGGGGGCCGGCACATCCTGGTACTCACTGGGGCGCCAGTTGTAGGCGGTCTCCACGAGGATGATGTCCTTGTCGTAGTTGTCGGTCAGTGACAGCAAATTCTCGCGCAGTCCCAGCAGGTTGCCGTGCCACCAGGGGTAGTACGAGAGCCCGATGACGTCGTACCCGATGTTGTACGAGTTGAACTTGTCGTAGTACGCCTTGGCCCCGGCGGCATCCGCCCCTTGATCGTAGTGAATCATGATGAGGGGCCGTGGGGCCTGCCCGCGCCCGGCGTCCACACCGTCGACGCCCGCCTTCACCAGGGCCGCAAACTGGTCCCAGTGGTCCGGCAGCTTGCCGACGGGCCAGAGCATGCCGTTGCGGGTTTCGTTGCCGATCTGGACCATCTCCGGCATCACCCCCGCCTCACGGAAGGCCGCGATGGTACGCCGGGTGTAC
>JGI1684J13235_1000939_pt1 | contig 10462 bp, 12 predicted proteins | sample PonA232FremontCA_2_FD_13235 | JGI IMG/M metagenome (IMG submission 13235) | reverse complement strand
CCGCCTCGATTTCCCCGCTTGGCTGGAACAGACATTGAACGAGACCTCCCGCAGGGGATAGCCCTGTTCCCACGGCTCGTCATCCCCGAAATCGCTCCGCGCCGGTGGATGATTCCCCGCCCCAGTCCCTGGCATGAGTACGTAATCCTTCACGGCGCATTTTTCACTGCCTACCTCCGGTAAAAAAGTGCCAAAATACACTGGGAAGGATTCCATAAGGAGAGCCTCCTTGGTGGAGAGCGAGGCATTCCAAGGGATCAGTCCTTGGAGCCAGGCGGGTATTCAGACGGGCTAGAGCAAGGCGTGGTCCCGCAGAAGGGACGTATGAGGCGGGGCCCCGTTCCGGGCCAGATCGCCCAGGGCGGTCTGCCAGAAGGCCCTGTCCCAGTAGAGGAGAATGCTGTCCTGTCGGGATTGGATCTCGTGCAGGAGCTGCCGCGCACTGTGGGAAGTGATTCCGGAGTTGGCGATGATGAGGCAGACGGCGCCCAGAATGAAAGGGGATGTCTCGCAACTCGCCGCGTCAAGGATATGCTCCTGCCAGGAACGGATCAGATCGGGGCGGACCTGGGCCAGCCTGGCGATTCCCCAATAGGCTCCCTCCCGCAGGGGGGCGTATTCCAGGAAGTTGCATGCCTGCTCCCGCTCCAGGATGAAGGAGATCAGGATGCTGGCGTATTCTTCAGCCATCTCGGGATTGCGGGCCATGATCTCCGCCATCGCCTCAGGAGCGCCCCATCCGATGCCCCCGGATTCGTCATTCAGGCTCCAGGTGCAGCGCCGCAGAACGACGCGCACATGTTCCTTCCCGTGATGGGCAAGCTCCGCTGTGGCGATCCCGAAACAGCTTACGGCGTGCCAGCGAATGGAGCGGGAGGTGGAATACAAGGAGGCGAACAGGGGGGAGATCGTTTGCTGGGGCCGGACCACGTGGGTGATGAGGTGGCTGAAGTCACGCTCCCAGCTTGTCTCCGCGAGGATCCCACGCACTTGCTCCTTGAGCTTTCTGGAGGTCGAAAACGTTTTCTGCACGCCCCAGTATCCTTTTTTCCGGTCCCGAAAACGGGACCGGAAAAGATGTTTTATTCCTTGCTGAATTCGTCCTTGCTTGCGCCGCAGACCGGACAGCTCCAGTCATCCGGGAGGTTTTCGAAGGGGGTGCCCGGGGGGATTCCGTTGTCCGGATCGCCCTGTTGAGGGTCGTAGATGTAGCCGCAAACATTGCATACCCATCGATCCATGCTCATTTCCTCCTGGTTTTCCTCGTGCGGTTTCTTCGGGCGGGAGTATTCTTCTCCCGTCGGACCGGCTCCGCGTCTTGGTCCGCGTCTAGCCTTTGGCCTGCCATAATCCGTGGATATTGCAGTATTCCCTTGCCGTGATCTGGGAGGCCTGCAGGCAGAATTCCGCCTCTGGCGCTTGTCCGGGTTGCAGGAACGAGGTGTAGCTGATGCCGTCGGCGATAAGCTCGATCCACTCGATGTAGTGTTTTTCCTCCATGGGATGGGCCACGGAGCCCACACTCACCTTGTATCCCTGGCCCGTTTTCTCGATCACGGGGACATGTTTTTCCTTTGCCGCGTCGACAGTTCCCGGCTCGATCAGTTGCATGGACTGGCCGCAACAGACCAGCTCGCCCTGGCCACCGTGCATGACCTCCACGATATTGCCGCAGATATTGCATTTGTAGATTTCCAATTGACTGGGCATAAAATGGTCCTCCTTGTGTTGGGATACCTTGATTGGTTCTCATCCGTGATCCCATTCTACCATACTTCTCCACAGAGACAATTACGTAGGGAGAACGATTTGGAATGGACAAAACAAGTTTAGGAATAATAATTATTATTGTCAAGCTATTCCCGGGTGAAAACGTAGCGACGCATGGAAATGTTGAACACAAGGCCAAGAAGTATGAAGTTGATCAGGGTAGAGGATCCGCCGTAGCTGAAGAAGGGCAGGGGGATGCCCACAATGGGCATGAGGCCGAGGACCATGCCCATGTTGATCAGAATCTGCCAGAAGAAGTAAAAGAAGACCCCGCAGGTGATATAGGCGCCGAAGGAGTCCTTGGATGTGCCGGCGACCACGACCAGTTGGTACAGGAAGAGGCAGAAGAGGCCGAGAAGGAGGGCGCAGCCCATAAAGCCCCACTCCTCGCCGAAGACGGAGAAGACGAAATCCGTGTGCTTGGCTGGAAGAAAGCGCAATTGGCTTTGAGTGCCCTCCAAAAAGCCCTTGCCCCATATTTGGCCCGATCCGATGGCGATCTTGGACTGAATCGCGTTATATCCCGCACCCAAGGGCTCCTGCTGAGGATTGAGAAAGGTCAGGATGCGCTCTTTCTGGTAGTCCAGGAGAAAAAACCAGGCGATCGGAGCAATGACCGGAATGCCGATAAGGCAGGTGACAAGTATCCTGCGGTTGAGCCCCTTGAACAGGAGCATGCCTCCGGCAAGCATGAGGATATTCAGCCCAGAGCCCAGATCGGGTTGCAGGAGGATGCAGCCCACGGGCAGGGCCACGAGAAGCAAAACCTTGCTCAGGCCCCTCCAGCCCACTGGCCCAGGCATGCGGGCCAACAGAGCGGCGCAGAGGAGAATGACGCTCACCTTGGCCAGCTCAGTGGGCTGAAAGCTGATCGGGCCCAGGTCGATCCAGCGGCTGGCTCCGGAAATGGACGTGCCGAAAAGAAGGACGTAGCCCAGAAGGCCCAGGGTCACGCCGTACAAAGGCCATACGAGAGCCTTGAGGTGTCGGTAGTCGAAAAAGATCATCACCGGGATCGTCGCCAGCCCGATGGCGATCCAGAAGATCTGTTTCTGGTAGAAGTAGGTCGTGGTCACGCCCTGGTCCAGACGAAGCGAGCTCGCTGAATAGAGATTGAAAATGCCCACTGCGGCCAAAAGCATGAGGAGCAGGAAAAGGGTCCAGTTGAAATGGGTCAGGGCCTTGCGGTCCAAAAAGGGCATGGTTGGTCGCCTCAGGAAAAGAGGTGCTCGTAGATGGAGTTGACCACCGGGCCGGCTGCGGAGCTTCCGTGTCCGCCGTGTTCGATCAGGGCCACGACAATGAATTTCTCCCTACCCCGGATCCCGTAGCTCGCCATCCAGGCGTGATCGCGGAATTTATAGGGAATGGCCGATGTTTCCTTGTCCTGGTATTCCTCCTTGAGCTTGATTACTTGAGCCGTTCCCGTCTTGCCGCCGACAATCGCGTCCTTTCTGCGCAGACGCCAGGCTGTGCCGTGCGGCTCCTCGACTGTGGCACGCATGCTTTGAAGGAGGAAGTTCAGCTCATCTCCGGAGAGGGGGAGTCTCTTCAGTTGCTCGGGTTCGCTCCGGCGCAGAAGCTTGGGTTGCAAGAGATGGCCTCCGTTGACCAAGGCGGCCACGTAGCGCGCGATCTGGATCGGAGTGGTCAGGGTATACCCCTGGCCGATGGCGGTGTTCAGCGTCTCCCCCTTCTGCCAGCTCCGGCCTATATGGTGTTCTTTCCATTCCCTGCTCGGAATAAGGCCCTTGTGCTCCTCCGGCAGGGGAATGCCCGTTTCTTGCTGGAACCCGTAGCTCCTGGCGTATTCGGAGATGGCATCAATGCCGAGCTTTTCGCCAAGCTTATAGAAATAGACGTCGCAAGACTGCTTGATTGCCTCCCTGAGAGCGACGTCACCGTGACCGCCTTCCTTCCAGCAGTGAAAGACGCGGTTGCCCAGGCGATAGTATCCGGGACAGTGGAATTCCTCATCCAGGGGCAGGGTGTCGCGTTTGAGCGCTGCGGAGCTGACCACGAGCTTGAAAACGGATCCCGGCGGATAGGCGCTTTGCACAGCCCGGTTGCGGAGGGGATCCCGGGGGTTGCTCAGCAGCTTTTGCCATTTTTGTTCGGAAATGCCTTCCACGAAGGCATTTCCGTTGTATCCGGGCTTGCTCACCAGGGCCAGCACGTCGCCGCTATTGGGGCGCATGACCACTACGGCCCCGGATTGCTCGCCCATTTCCCGCCATATATGGCGCTGCAGGTCCGCATCGATGGTCAGCCGGATCGTTTCGCCCGGCTCGGGGCTGGTGACAATGCGTTCCTTGAGCACTCTGCCCTGGGCATCCACCTCCAGGAGCTTGCGCCCCTTGTGTCCGCGAAGGGTCCTGTCCAGGACCTTTTCCAGGCCCTGCTTGCCCACGGTTTCTCCGGGGTGCAGATCAGGGTTGTCCAGGAGCTCTTGCTTGTTGGCCTGCGCCACATATCCCAGGACGTGGGAAAAGACAGGCGCTTCGGGGTAATGGCGCTGCGGTCTGGTGATGATCTGCAGCCCTGGCCAATTCATCAGCTGCGATTCGATCGTGGCCAGTTGCGCGAAGGAGAGGCTGGAGATAAGGATGAGCGGCTGGAAGGGTTTTACCTGATCTTTTCTTTGATCATAGCGCTTTTCCAGCTCCTGGGAAGAAAGGTCCGTCCAATCGCTGATCCGGGACAGGGCGGCCGGGACATCGCTACAGTCCTCCCGGACCAATCCCAGGGCGTAGGCGGGCTGATTTCCGGCCAGGATCTCACCGTCCCTGTCCCGAAGGAGACCCCTCAGGGGATAGATGGAGCGCTCGCGCAACAGGTTCTGTTGGGCCTTGTCCGCGTATTCCCGTCCTTCCAGGATCTGGAGGTGCCACAGGCGGAGCAGGATGAGACAGAACAGACCGAGGACCAGGATCTGGAGGAATAAATAGCCTCTGCTGCTCGGCTCGCGGGGATCAGAATCGTGCATGGCTTGGGGCTATCCGGAAATAATAGATTAAGCTGGCCAGGGCCCAGATTACGGGGAACACGGCTGTTAGGCGAATGCTCTGGAACAGGATCTGTTGGGAGAGGATATGGATGCCCTGCAGCGAGGTGACCAGGTGCACCACGCCAAAATGCCACAGCCCGGCGAAAAGGGAGATGGACAGGATGTACATGGGGCTGGTCAGGTTGATGTAGGGCCTGATCAGGAGAAAGAAGTAGACCAGCCCCGCGTCGTAGAGCAGGGCGCTGCCGAAGGGGAGGGATCCGGCCCCTTCCTGGAGCAGGACCCATATCGGCGCGAGCCAGAACAAGCTCTTAAAGCGCCCGGTCTGAAGGCACAAAAGCAGGCCGGGGCCAAAGCAATCCACTCCGGGAATGGCGCCTTGAATCCAGATTCCGCAGAGAGTATACAGAATCCACCAAAGGACTTCGTTCATGCCGAGGCCTTGTGCGGGGCCGTGCTAAGGGTTTCCGCCCCGGCTTGCACTTCCAGTCAATCGCCGGGGCGAGGCCTTGCGGGATCAAGGACGGAATCCTTCGGCCTGTCCCGAGCCGAGTGATGCAGGAGGAGCACTTCCTCCAGACCGCCGGGGTCGCTCAGAAGCCTGACCTTTACCTCTTGAAACAGGGATTGGCCGGGCTGCTCAATGCTTTGGATGCGTCCCACGGGAATCCCCTTGGGAAAAACTCCGCCAAGCCCCGAGGTTACCACAATTTCCCCTTCTGAAAGGGGTGTGTTCCGCGCCACATAATCCAACTGCGGCGCGTTGCCGGCTCCCCTTCCCTTCAAAATGGCCTTGGTCCGGCTTTGTCTGCCAATGACCGGGACCTTGCTGTTGGGGTCCGTGATGAGCAGGAGCTTGGAGAAACTCTGACTTGTTTTCAGGACTTGTCCCACCAGGCCTGTGGGTGTCAGCGCGGGCATTCCCGGGTGTACGGCATTCGCGCTCCCCTTGTTCAGGAGCACGGTGCGCAGGGCGTCCGAAGGGCTCATTCTTTCACCCACGATACGGGCGCCTGTACAGTTCCAAGCCGGGGGTGGGGAGAATCCGAGAAGCCTGCGGAGCCTCTTTGTCTCCGCAACACGGCTTCGCAGACGCATCTGCTGGATTTCGAGCTCTTGGATGCGTTGCTTGACGCGCTCGTTTTCCCGGCGCACGTTGACAAGGGCGACGTAGTCCCGCCACAGGTCCAGGCTCGTGCGTTGGATCCAATCCACAGGGGCAACGATCCAGCCCACGGCCTCGAGCCCTGTCCTGGTGGCCAGGCTATCCAAAAACCCCGTTCTCCGGTTGATGGTATATAGGCACAGATAGAGTGCGAGGGGAAGCAGGAGCAGGGCTAGGAGCTTCGATTTCGAGCCGGACAAGCTAATCGATAGTGACCTCTTTGAGGATGTTGAGCTGGTCCAAGACTTTGCCCGAGCCGGTCACGACAGTGGTCAGGGGGTCGTCGACAAGCGTGATGGGCAGAGATGTCTCTTCGCGCATGAGCTGATCCAGCCCCCTGAGATTGGCACCGCCGCCGGTGAGGACGATGCCCTTGTCCACAATGTCCGCGGCCAATTCGGGCGGAGTTTGTTCCAGGGCCATGCGCACGGTTTGCACGATGGTGTCCACCTCTTCGGAGATGGCTTCCCATATTTCGTCCGTTCGCACGGTCAGATGCTGCGGGATGCCTTTCACCAGATCCCGTCCCTTGACCACGAGCTCGGTCTGTTCCCCTGTGCCGGGATAGGCGGATCCGATCTTGTGCTTGATGATCTCCGCGTTGCCCTGGCCCAGAAGCAGATTGTACTTTCGCTTGATATAGTGCAGGATGGATTCGTCCATCTTGTCCCCCCCGACCCGGACCGATCTGCTGTAGACGATCCCGGAGAGGGAGATGACAGCCACTTCCGTGGTCCCTCCGCCGATGTCGACAACCATGTTGGAGGTGGGCTCGGTGATGGGCAGATTGGCTCCGATGGCGGCGGCCATGGGCTCCTCGATGAGATAGACTTCGCGGGCGCCGGCGCTCTGAGCGGATTCCTTCACCGCGCGTTTTTCCACCTGGGTGATGCCCGTGGGGACACAGACGATTATGCGCGGTCGGACGAGCCTCCGACTGTTGTGGACTTGGGCGATGAAGTAACGGAGCATGGATTCCGTGATCTCGAAGTCGGCGATCACCCCGTCCTTCATGGGCCGAATGGCAAAGATGTTGCCAGGGGTGCGGCCGAGCATCTTCTTGGCATCGTTGCCCACGGCAAGCACCTTGTTCTGTCCCTTGTTGTCCTTCTTGACCGCCACGACGGATGGCTCGTTGAGGACGACCCCCTTCCCCTTGACATAGACCAGGGTGTTGGCCGTTCCGAGGTCGATGGCCAGGTCGTTGGAAAAGTATCCCAAAAACTTGTCCAGGATGTACGCCATGTTTTTTCTCGCGCTGATTTGCCTTGCTAGATGGTTGCGCTACGTATATTGTCCATCTCGGGGAAGGACATGTCCTTCGGGGACAGCCCCTGTGCTTACTCATGCTCCCAGTGTCCGATCACACGCCACGAGAACCGCGGCCCTGAGCATGGAGAGATGAAGGATGGGCACACGGGTGGCCGCAGCCCCCATGGCGGAAGGTCAATCCCCTGTTGTTGTACAAGCAAGCGATCAAAATGACAACCCTCAATTTGTGCTATACAGCTTTTTTCCGGGGATTCACATCCCCGCTGGCCAAAAAGGGGGAATCAATGCGCGATGTCCTGGTGCAGCCTCCTTTGCGCCTCGTGCTGAACTGGAGCGGGAACCGGGTCTGGCGAATTGATTTGGGATGGGCCCACGTTCGCTCCGAAGCGGACTCTGTGTGGGAAAGCCGGCTCGCCGAAGNAACAGCAGAATTTTTCCGGTCCTATGTGNGCGGTGAGCCGGTCAGCGCTCCGGAGATCCCTCTCGCTTGGCAAAGGGTGCGGGGCTTTGCCGGGGATGTTTTGTCCATGCTTTCCGCTTGTGTCGCCCGCGGGGAGTGGATCAGCTACTCCGGCTTGGCCCGCTTGTGCGGAGTGCCCGGAGGCGCCAGGGCCGTGGGCGGGGTGATGAGCCGCAATCCCTGGCCCCTGCTGGTCCCCTGCCACAGGGTGCTTCGCAAAAACGGGCAGTTGGGAGGATTTTCTTCCGGGACGCAGCTGAAGCGGTTCCTCTTGAGCCTCGAGGGCGTGACCCCGGATAAGCCCTGAAGCGGGGCGCGAGGCATTCCCCCTGGGAGAGCTCGGAAAGGCCCTTCTGGGATAAGCGTTCACGGGGATGTCTTTTCGGGTGGAGGGTCCGGTTTCGGATTGGCTATGGCACCCTGTCGGCTCAATCCTTGGGAGAACAGTAGCCCACGACGGAAATATCCTGGGCGTCGGCGAGCTCAATTGCGTCCTGACGATCGAAGAACAAGCATTCCTCGGCCTCCAGGGCCAGACAGGAGGCTCCGGCCTGGACCATGGTACGGATGGTTTGCAGGCCCACCGCGGGTTGGTCGATGGTATCGGTCTGGCCCGGCTTGAACACCTTGATCACGACACATCCCGGGCCCGCAAGCTCCCCGGCCCGGAGGATGGTCGCGTCGCTGCCCTCTACGGCCTCGACCGCGATCACGATATTATCCTTGACCACCAGGCACTGTCCGATATCCAGGGATCCGATCTCCTTGGCCAGGGGCCAGCCGAAACTGATGTCCGCCTCTTCCTTTTTGCTCGGCTTCCTTTTGCCCAAGCTCCCTTCGGGGGTTTTGAGGGCGGGGACAAAGGACAAAGGGGACAGGACCTCGATCCCTTCGTCATGGAGCGTGTGGATCAATGCCTGGAAAATCTCCCCGTCGTGTTTGCTCCTGGTCCGGAACAGGAGCCTGGCAGCCCGGAAGTCCGGAATGATTCCCAAGGCTCTGGGCTTGTTGATGGGACCGGCGAAAACGACCCGATCCACGCCGTTGCTCTTGAAGTAGTTCAAGAGCTTGCCCAGCTGTCCCAGCCTGAGCCAGATCATCCTGTCCGCGACGGGATATAGCTCTTCACTGGTGTGGTCCCTGAAGCCGGCTGCAACGATCCGGTACCCCTGTTGGCGGATGCCTTGGGCGACGAGAAAGGGGAATCGCCCCTCGCCGGCTATCAATCCGATGGCCTTGCGACGCGTCTCGCTCATTTGGATCGAATGATTCCTCGTTCGCTGTTTTGAACAAAGGCGAGCAAGTGCTCGATCTCGGGGCTGCTGCCTATCTCGGATTGGATGCGGCGAATGGCCTCGTCCTTGTTCAGACCGGACCGCCAGAGGAGCTTGTGCGCCTTTTTCAGGTTGGTCAGTTGCTCTCTCCCATATCCCTGGCGTTTCAATCCGACAAGATTCACACCCTGCAACCAACCGCGTTCCCCGGCTACGAGCATAAATGGCGGCACATCCTGGGCCACTCCGGTCATGCCGCCGATGTAGGCGTAGCTGCCGATATGGACGAATTGGTGCACAGCACACAGTCCGCCAAGGGCCGCTCCTTCGTCGATGCTCACGTGTCCGCCAAGGTTGACCGCGTTGGCCAGAATGACCCCGTTGCCGAGAAGGCAGTCGTGGGCCAGATGGGCATAGGCCATGATCAGGCAGCCCGAACCGACACGCGTGATGGACCCTCCCTCCAGGGATCCCCGATTCAGGCTGGCATATTCCCGAATACGGTTGTCGTCCCCGATTTCCAGGGAGCTTGTTTCGCCCTTGTACTTGAGGTCCTGGGGAATCCCTCCCAGACAGGCGTAGGAGTGTATGGCATTACGACGCCCAATTCTGGTGTGGTCCTTGATTTGGACAAAGGAGTCTATCCAGGTTTCATCCGCTATGCGGACCTTGTCCTCGACAACGCTAAACGGTCCGACAGAAACGTTTTCCCCGAGCTCCGCCTGCGAGCTCACCACGGCGGTGGGATGGATTTCGGTCCCCATTTAGGCTTCCTCCCTCGAGACAACGGATGCGGTCAACTTGGCCTGGGCAGCCAGCTCGCCCCGGACCATGGCTTCGGTCTCCATCTTCCAGAGATTCATCTTGTGCCGCACCTGCCGGACGGAGAGCGTCATCTGGTCCCCGGGATACACAGGCTTGCGGAATCTGGCCTTCTCGATTCCGCTAAAGAGAAAGATGGCGTTTTGGGGCACTTCCTGCACGCTTTTGAGGATAAGCAGCCCACCGGCCTGGGCCAGGGCCTCGATAATCAAAACTCCCGGCATGACGGGATATTCCGGAAAATGGCCCTGGAAGAAGGGCTCGTTGAGGCTGACGTTTTTCAGGGCGGTAAGCCAGTTTTCAGGCTCGAACTCCTCGATGCGGTCCACGAGCAAGAAGGGATAGCGATGGGGGAGGAGCCTCATTACCTCGTGGGGGGAAAAGTCATCTTTCCTGGGACTCATGTGCCTGTCTCCTTCCTCTCCAGTTCCGCCCTGAGCTTGTCGCATTCAGCTTCCAGCCGCTTGAGACGATTGTGCATTTCCGGCAACTTGGATCGCATCCCGGCAAAACGCAGGAATTGCCTGTGTTCCATTGCTGGATGCCCGGATAGCTCGGAGCCGGGCTTCACATTGCGGTGGACACCGGTTTTGGCCCCCACCCGGCTGCCGGAGCCGATGGTGAGATGGCCCCCGACCCCGACCTGGCCGGCCAGGATCACGTTGTCCCCCACACTGGTGCTTCCGGCAATG
>JGI1684J13235_1000938_pt1 | contig 10462 bp, 20 predicted proteins | sample PonA232FremontCA_2_FD_13235 | JGI IMG/M metagenome (IMG submission 13235) | reverse complement strand
CTGTAACGGCGACGGGTCGCCTTTCCCATGAGGACACCTCCAGTCTCTATTCCTCTCAAGTGTGGCTTAGCTGGGGTGTCCGCTGCTATTGGACCACTTCATTCCGCCTTTTCATGATGCCTACTTGGTTCGACGGACAGGCCGAACTCGCGGGTGAGCTGGCGCTGGCTGAGCTGCGGGTTGTCGCTGAGCAGGCGCAGGACGCGCAGCTGGAGCTCTTCGGGGTCCATGAGGTAGTAGCTTGTCTTGGGGCCGCGGGGGGCGTTGTCTTGGGACCGCCGCAGGGGCCGCGGCGGCCAGAGTAGGGCGCTCGGGCACGCTACCGCCGGGACGGTGACGCCTGGAGCAGGCCCATCCGCGGCGAGGGGTGTTCAGGTTGTGAGGGGGATGGCAAGGTCCGCGTCACGCCCAGCCTCGCTCTTTTGTGGTTGCAATCAGGTCGTCCGTAACCTGCGCGAGCACCGGCACGTACGCGTGCCCTCGCTGAAGCGCATCGGCAAGAACCGCCGGGTCCTCGATGTACTCATGCACCATCTGATTGCGCAGCTTGCGGACCGCGAGCCAATCGTCGCTGGAAGGGATCCAGCCGAACCGCTCGGCGCGGTCCAGGTTGTCTAGGGCTGGGCCTACTCGCTCGCCGAGGGCGCGCAGCAGTGCGGGGATTAGCTTGTCACCCAGGGTATCCTGGAGCCGACCGAAGCGCGCCACGAAGGCGTCAACCCGCTCAGCCTCTTCCGGATGATCCTCCAGAGCACGAGCCCGCTCGGTCGTGAACGGGACCTCGAATAGCCGCTGATCGGTTGCGAGCAGGTGCCTGCGCTCACGTTCAGCGATCCGAGTGAGGAACTGAAGGCGTTCCTCTTCCGCCTGCTCGTGGTTCACAGCTCGACGCCTTGCTCCTCAGCGATCCGGTGGATGGCGCCCGCCTCGAGATTCGGGGCCTTAAGGATGACATCCACGGACCGGCCTTCCAGCGCGCGGCTGATCTGCGCCTCAAGCCGGGCCGCTAGCCAGCTCGCCTCGTCGACCGGTTCGGGGAGGGTGACGAGCAGGTCCACGTCGCCGCCCCGCGCGTCATCGAGGACGCGCGAGCCGAAGAGGTGCACTCGTGCCGTGCCGCCTGTCGTTTGCTCAACGACTCGATGAATGGCGGCGATCTGCTCTTGGGTCAGTCGCACGATGCAACTCCTAGGCGCGAGTCCGCAACGCGAGGGCCGCGCAGCTGGAGCTCTTCGGGGTCCATGCGAGAGTCGCTCTCTCGGGGCTGCAGGGGGCGTTGTTTGGGGACCGCGGCAGGGGCCGCGGCCAGGGCCGGGCGCTCGGGCACGCTACCGCCAGGACGGTGACGCCTGAGGAAGGCCCGCCCGGCGAGGGGTGTTCAGGTTGTGAGCGCTCATGGAAGCACAGGTGGGGCGAGGGGACAACCGCCTCCTCCGGACCTCAGAGGAACGCCGCAAAGACCGCCTGCAGCGCCCGCAGGTCGTCCAGGTGGTGCTGGAGGGCCTCGTACACCTGGTGTCGATCCAGATCCAGATAGGCGTGGACCAGGATGTTCCGGAAGCCGATCATCCGCAGCCAGGTCTCTGCAAGGTCGGCATCCAGGTAGCCCTGCTGCTGCAGGATCGCGGGGATGTCGCGGCTCTTGTCCACCGGGCCGAGCCCAAGGTCCGCGATGACGTGGTTCCCCAGGTCCAGGAAGGCCTCGAGCGATAGCTGCAGGAAGCGCTCGGCTGCGCCGTACCGCTCGGGCTCCTCCAGGAAGGCGGTCTCGCTGTACGCCGCGAGGCGCTCGAGTACGCTCAGGTGCTCGGTCAGCGCATCAAGACGCCGGCGGATGATCTCGGCTTGCACCACGCTGGAGCCTCCGTTTCAGGGCGGCGCGCTGGACCTGCAGATACGGCTCGAGGTCCCAGTATTCGCGGACGATGCGGGAGAAGTAGCTCCCGCGCTGGAAATCGGGCCGCGCGTAGATCAGGCAGTTGTGGCGGACGGCCTCGAACTGCAGGGCCGGATCGGCACGATCCAGGAGGACCAGGTCGATGCGCTCGAGGCCGGCCCGGGTCAGCTCCGTCAGTAGATCCAGGCGTTGCGCCTCGAGGCGCTCCGGCGGCCCGGCGAGGCCCAGGTCGACGTCACTGTCGGCTCGAGCGTGCCCCGTCGCGTGGGACCCGAACAGGAAGGCGGCCTGCACGTCCGGGAAGGCTTCCAGGACGGGCTGGACGGCCTGCTGGATAGCCTCGACCTCGATGCCGTTTTTTGTCATGGCGCCATGTTAACGCGCAGCTGGAGTCCTTCGGGGTCCATGCGAGCGTCGCTTGTCGCGGGGCCGCAGGGGGCGTTGTCTTGGGGCCGCAGGGGGCGCGCGTCCGGGGTCGGGCGTTAGGGCACGCTACCGCCGGGACGGTGACGCCTGGAGCAGGCCCGCTCGGCGAGGGGCGTTCAGGTTGTGAGCGCTCATGGAACCACAGGTGGGGCGAGGGGGCAACCGCCGGGCGCTGGGTGCCCGCCGCTGCGCCGTCAGCTGCCCTTGCCGGTTCAGGTCCTGGTAGAGCAGCCCCACTTAGGCGAGCATGCGCACCGCCATGAACCGGTCGAGCTCGCTCTGGAACTCCAGCAGCAGGTAGACGTAGAGCATAGTCAATGCTATCATTGATATCATCTGGGGTCGGAAGGGATTGGAGACAGTGATGGCGAATCTTATCGTGCGCAACGTCGATGACCGGCTCGACCGGGCGCTCAAGGAACGTGCCGCTCAACACCAACGCAGTGCAGAAGCCGAGCATCGTGCGATTCTGGAACAGGCCCTGATGGGGACCCGGCGCAGATCTCTGGCCGAGGTGCTTGCCTCCATGCCGGACGTCGGCCGCGACGATGACTTCGAGCGCGCCGATGAAGGGGAGGCCGCGCCGCGTGTTTTTGATTGACACGAACGTCATCAGCGAGGCCAGGAAGGGCAGGCGTGCCAACCTTGGTGTAAGGCAGTTTTTTGAGCGTTCGGTGGCCGAGGGTAACGACTTGTTTCTGTCCGTGGTCACGGTCGGCGAGTTACGGCGGGGCGTTGATCGAATGCGCCACCGCGGCGATACGGACCAGGCGTTAATACTAGAGGCCTGGTTGACGGAGCTCCTGGCCGTCTATCACGACTGCGTGTTGGGGGTTGACGGAGAGATCGCTCAGCTCTGGGGGCGGCTGCGTGTACCCCATCCGGAAAACGCACTAGACAAGCTAATCGCCGCCACCGCGCTTATCCATGATCTGATCGTTGTAACGCGCAACGGACAGGATTTCGACGGCACCGGTGTGCAAATGCTCAACCCGTTCTCGGATAGCCGGTGAGTCGCTCGTCTCGGGCTCGACAAAGCGCGTCTCTCGAAGATCATGGCCGATTTGCTCGGGCTGGGCGAGTTCCCGAAGCTCCCGGATCCGGTTCTCGATAAAGGCTAGTTTCTTGTCGAGCAGGCGGTGATCGGTCACGCGGCGGAGCTCCGTCGGTATTCCCGCAGGTAAGGCAGCAGGTCGAAGTAGCGATTCCGCGCGTCGACCTCAAAAGCGATCCGTCGCTCCGGGACGGCATCGAGCAACAGGATCCCATCGCGCAGGATGCGATGCACCAGGTCGACCGGCGCCTGCTCGACGTCAATCAGGTCGATGGGTCGCCTGATGGCTTGCTCCAGTCTCCGGGCCAAGCTGGCGGCGGGATTGACCAGTGCTGGCTTCTGCGGGTGGCGGAATAGGATGGCGAGATCGACATCGCTATCGTTCCGGGCTTGGCCGGTCGCGCGACTGCCATAGAGATAGGCGCAGGCTATAAGCGCACGCTCCCTCTCGAGCTGCTCGCGCAATTCCCCCGTTAGGTCGGTCGTCTCCATCGATCCGTGCGGCAGTCGCTGGTCTCGGGGCCGCGGGGCGGCCGGGGTCGGGCGCTTGGGCACGCTACCGCCGGGACGGTGACGCCTGGGATAGACCCGCCCGGCGAGGGGTGTTCAGGTTGTGAGCAAAAATGGAACCACAGGTGGTGCGAGGGGGCAACAGAGCTCCTGTCAGCCCACCTGCTCGTAGGAGTCGGCCTGGGCGATGAGTATGCCCTGCTCCCGTGCGGTGGCGGCGACGGCCTTCAGGGGCTGTGCCGGATCCTGAACGACCAGGTCCACTGGTCGGTCGAGGGCCTCCTCAAGCGTAGGTCGAAGATCGCGGGCTACAGCGGCCCGCTGTGTGGCATCCGCGCCCTCGAGCTCCAGATAGAGATCCACATCGCCGCCCCGCGCCCGGGCATCAAGGCAGGAGCCGAAGACGCGCAAGCGCCACCTAACGCCAGCCGGCAGGCGGCTGTGGCAAACGGAGCGGATCGTGGCCTGCTCGGCGGGCGTTAGTCGCACGACGTTACTCCATGCTTGTCTTGGCCGTACTGGGCACATCGCTGTGCAACGCCCAGCAAGGGGGGTGTCAGCTGCCAAGCGGCGTTCAGGTTCGCCGCCTTCACATTATGGTCGTCTGGGTACTCGTGGGCGAACTGATTGCGGACCTCCCGGATCTGTCGCCACTGCGCAGCGTCCAGGATGCCACGGCGTTCCATCAGTGCGATCCGCTCGCGGGTGGTCAGCTCCTGCCCGGGTGTCTCGTCCTCATCCGCCATCGCCAGGCTGCGGAAGGTCGTGCGCCCGAGCATGTCCTGGAGATCGGCGAACCGCGTGCGGAAGGCATCCAGGCCCATCGCGACCTCCACGGGCAGCATGTCCGGATCGAACCGCTCGGGGTCGAGCGGGAAGTGCGGGCGCAGCACCTCGATGGCCTGCTCGAGGCGGTATGCAAGGCGTTGGGTCGCCCGCAGCTGATGGGCTAAAGCCGTGTTGTTGGCCATTCTAGACCCAGATAGGCGTGGACCAGGATGTTCCGGAAGCCAATCATCCGCAGCCAGGTCTCCGCAAGGTCGGTATCCAGGTAGCCCTGCTGCTGCAGAATCGCGGGGATGTCTCGGCTCTTCTCCACCGGGCCGAGTCCAAGGTCCGCGATGACGTGGCAGGCGCAGGACGCGCAGCTGGAGCTCTTCGGGGTCTATGCGAGCGTCGCTTGTCTGGGGGCCGCAGGGGGCGCGGCCGGGGTCGGGCGCTCGGGCACGCTACCGCCAGGACGGTAACGCCTGGAGCAGGCCCGCCCTAGCGAGCAATGTTCAGGTGGTGAGCATTTTAATAGAACCACAGGTAATGCGAGGAAGCAACTTCACGCGCGCTTGCAGCGGGCGCTACCCTCGCCAGATGGCTACCTATTGGCGCGTACAGCAGACGCAAAGCGACCGGTTCCCGTACCGGATCACCCTGGAGAGCGATGACGACGGGATCATCCTGGCTCTGCGCACCAAGGATCGCTGGCCGGGACCGCAGGGCCACGTCTTCTGCCTGCGCGAACAGGAGCCGCCTGAGGAGGCGCTCGAGGAGCTGGAGTACGTCGCGGTTGTCTCGCTGAGCCGCTTCGGCAAGAAGCTCTCGCTGGTACTCGACCGGCGGAAGCGGCGCCGCTGCGACTTCCTGTTCCTGACCAAGCCGTACAAGAACAAGCCCGGCCACTACGAGCAGATCTTCTTCCGCACCCAGGGCGCTGTCCGGGCGCACAAGACCCGCGGCCGAACCCAGCTCTTCGGCGATTCCCCGATCACTGCGCTGATCGATCGCGCCGAGCGCTACCCCTGGCGCTTCCCCGGAGCCGAGACCCGGCGCGAGAGCCTGCCGGCGGGCGACTACGCCCTTGAGGACGATGGGCAGATCCAGGCCCTGGTCGAGCGCAAGACCTTCGACAACCTCCTCTCGGACTTCGGCCAGATCCAGATCCTCCACCAGCAGCTGGCGGAGCTAGCCACCTATCCGCATCCATCCCTGGTCGTCGAGGCGCCCTACGGCGATTTCCTCGACCCGCAACGGGTCGCTCCCTGGTCCGCCGCTCACTCGGCGCGGGTTGTCGCCGAGATCCAGGCCATGCACCCCGGGCTGCCGGTCATCTTCGCCGGCAACCGCAAGCAGGCCAACAGGTGGGGCGAGGGGGCAACCGCCGGCGCCGGCCACGCCCAGCGCTATCTGCGGAGCAGGAACTCTTGGGGCGTCAGCGCGGGGACGGGCGAGCCTTCAAAGTCTTTAATGTTTCGGGTCACGATGCAGTCGCAGGCCGCACGCTCGGCGGCGGCGGCTACGACGGCGTCCTCGAAATCGTGCCAGCCGAGGGCTCGGGCCCGCTCCAGCTCGTTTCGGCCTATCGCGCATATGTTCAGATGGTGGAGGAGCCAGGATAGGGCGCGGTCAGCGGAGGCGCGATCGGCGTAACGTCCGACGAGGTAGTGGATGGTGGTGGCCCCATGCGCGCTCAAGGCGCCTTGCTCTCGGTCGTGGAGCACCCGCTCGAGTACCGACGCTGACGCCTGGAAGTGAGGTTCCCGCTTCTGGAGGACGTCCAGCAGGACGTTGAGATCGAGCATGATCACGAGCGGTACTTCTCGGCTAGATGGTCGCAGTATGCCTGCTCGGCATCGAGATCGGCCGGCAGTAGCCTGGTGATGGCGTCCAGCTCGGCGCTCGGCGTATGGCGCTCGAGCGCCCTGAGCTGGCGCAGGTGGCGGTCGATGACCTCGGTCATGCTGATGCCGTGCGCCTTGGCGTACGCCTTAGCGAACTCGACGTCCTGCTTAGGTAGCCGGATGGTGATTTTCGTGGTTTCCTGCTCCATCTTGAGGCCCCTAGCGTACGGCTTGACTCTTCAAATTGTACGGCTCCCTCCGGGGCAAGGGAAGCCCGCTCTGGATTTCCGCAGCTCCGGGAAGTGTCACTGTTCTAGCCGCCGGGAGCCGGCGAGTTCCGCCTGCTCGTGGCTCACATGGGGCGAGGGGGCAACCGCCGGTCGTGGGCCAAAAAGCCTTGGGCACCGCGTAGCGGGTCGAGCTATAATTTGACCATGTAGGTAGTCATGAGAAGAGTGGCGACGATGTCGGAGTCCACGATCAGCCTGGCGAGTGCCAAGGCGCGCCTGAGCGAGCTAGCCGAACGGGCTGCTGCCGGTGAATCCATTCTGATTACCAAACGCGGCAAGGCCGTAGTGCGCCTCTCCCATGCCGCCCCCGCGAAAAAGCCGATCGATGTGCGCGCGCTGCAGGCTGTAACGGACGCCCAGGGCCGTGCCAGCGATCAGGACTTCATCCGTTGCTTTCGGGACGATGCCCGCTACTGATGCGTTACCTGGACACCAGTGTTCTGGTTGCGGCGTTGACCCGAGAGCCGCGTACCGCGGATATGCAGGCTTGGTTGGGAGCCCAGGAGGCCGGCACGCTGTGCATCAGTGACTGGACCGTGACCGAGTTCTCCTCGGCGCTATCGATGAAGGTCCGGATGGAGGCCCTCACGGCGCACGAGCGAGCAGATGTCCTCTCCGCCTTCGCGTCCCTTCGCGAGGCCTCGCTCATCATGCTGCCCGTCTCAACCTTAGATTTCCGCATTGGCGCCCACTTCTCCGATCACCACGCCTCCGGCCTGCGTGCGGGCGACGCCCTCCATCTGGCGATCGCGTACAACCACGGCCTGGCGCTTTGCTCACTCGACAGGACGCTGGTCAGCGCCGCGGAGCCTCTGGGGGTGAGTGCCCAGCTGCTGTGAGCGCGCGTCATCGTCGATGAGCTGGAGGTGCTATCATTCGTCGTGTACCCCACCCGGAAAACGCACTGGACAAGCTGATCGCCGCCACCGCGCTCATCCACGATCTGATCGTCGTGACGCGCAACGGACAGGATTTCGACGGCACCGGGACACAAGTGCTCAATCCGTTCTCGGATAGCCGGTGAGTCGCAATGGTTACCCGTTCAGCCCCATTTCAGCATGCCGCGCTAGGCTGTCCCCGGCATCCGAGCACTGAGGGACGAGCCATGGCAGAGGCAGCGAGCGACACCGAGCGCAGCGTAGCGGTCTGGGACCGCCGGGTGCGGGCCGGGGTCGACGGCCGCAAGCGGCCGGAGGCCTGACGGGGATGCACAGGCAGCGGCTCGTCTACGAGGTGGAGATGCTCGAGGCCGGGGACGGGCCCCGCTCGCCGGCGGTTGCCCCGGACGGGTCCCGGAGGAGGGAGTGACATGCGGCTGCTGGTCGTGGAGGACGACGCCGAGGTGGCGAGCCGGCTGCAGGCGGACCTGCGCCGGGCCGGCTACGCGGCCGACGTGACCGGCGACGGCGACGAGGCGGCCTACCTGGGCCGCGAGGAGGCCTTCGACGCGGTCGTCCTCGACCTGGGCCTGCCCGGGCGCTCGGGGCTGGAGGTCCTCGCCGGCTGGCGCCGGGCGGGCATCGAGGTGCCGGTGCTCATCCTCACCGTCCGCGACGCCTGGTACGAGCGGGTGGCGGGCTTCGAGGCCGGGGCCGATGACTACGTGGGCAAGCCCTTCCACACCGCGGAGCTCATCGCCCGCCTCGGCGCCCTGCTGCGCCGGCGCCACGGCCTGCCTGCCGGGCCGCTCGCCGTGGGCGGCCTGCGCCTGGATGAGCAGGCCCAGGAGGTGGTGACGCCGGCGAGGGCGCGCCACGAGCTCACCGCCACGGAGTTCCGGCTGCTACGCTACATGATGCACAACCCGGGCCGCGTGCTGTCGAAGACGGCGCTCAGCGAGCACATCTACGAGTACGACGACGAGCGCGACAGCAACGTCGTCGAGGTCTACATCCGGCGGCTGCGCCGCAAGATCGGCGCCGAGCGCATCCGCACCCGCCGCGGCCAGGGCTACGAGCTGCAGGCATGAGATCGCTGAAGCTGCGCCTCGCCGTCGGCCTGGGCGCCAGCCTCCTGGTGCTGCTCGGCCTGCAGTACGTCCTGGTCAACGGGGCCATCCGCGGTACTGCGGAGCACTACCTGGCCGACGGCCTCAGCCACCGGGCGGAGACCCTCATCGGGGCCCTGGAGTGGGAGGCCGACGGGGCGGAGCTGGAGGTGCCGGACGCCGCCTACCGGCGCCCCTACTCGGGCCACTACTACCGGGTGGAGGCCGGCGACGCCACCTTCCGGTCGCGCTCGCTGTGGGAGGCGGAGCTGCCCCTGCCGGAGCTGGAGATCGGCGAGCACCGGCAGTGGCGGACCGCGGGGCCGCAGGGGCAGCAGCTGCTGGTCCGCGCCGTCGCGGTCCAGGCGCGGGGCGAGCCGGTCCGCGTGGCGGTGGCCGAGGACCTGTCGCCGCTGTACGCGGAGGTCCGCGACTTCCAGTGGCGCTACGCCCTCATCGCCGTCGGCGTGGCCGCCGCGCTGCTCGCCCTGCAGTGGGGCCTCCTCGCCGTGGGGCTGCGGCCGCTGGAGCGGCTGCGCGAGCAGGTGGCCGCCCTGGGGCGCGGCGAGCGCCGCGAGCTGGATAGCGACGTGCCCGCCGAGGTCCGCCCCCTGGTCGCCGAGCTCAACCGCCTGGTGCGGGTCCTCGAGGACCGCCTGCAGCGCTCGCGCCGGGCGACCGGCAACCTGGCCCACGCCCTGAAGACGCCGCTGACGCGGCTCTTCCAGCTGGCCGAGGACCCGGAGATGCCGCCCACGGTGGCCGCGCGCCTGCGCGAGCCGGCGCAGCAGATCCGCGAGCGGGTCGACCGCGAGCTCAAGCGGGCGCAGCTCGCCGGCGGCTCGCCGGCGCAGCGCTTCGACCCGGGCCGCGAGGTGCCGGCGCTGATCCGGGTCCTGGAGCGGACCTACGCCGAGCAGGCCCCGGCGATCGCGTACGACGGGCCGCCGCCTGGGCAGGCCTGCGGCGAGCGCGAGGACCTGGTCGAGCTGCTCGGCAACCTGCTGGACAATGCCTGCAAGTGGGCGCGCAGCCGGGTGGCGGTGCATGTGGCTATAGAAGGCGAGGGGCTGGCGCTGACCATCGCCGATGACGGGCCCGGCGTGCCGGCCGAGCAGCGCGCGGCGCTGACCGAGCGCGGCGGGCGCATGGACGAGCAGGTGGCCGGCGACGGGCTGGGGCTGGCCATCGTCAACGATCTGGTGGCGGCCTACGGTGGGTCGCTGCGCTTCGCCACGGCCGATCTCGGCGGCCTGGCGGTGCATGTAGCGCTACCGGCGCGGACGACAGGAGCGAGTGATGGCGAGGATGACGCGTAGCGAGGGGCGGCACGGGCGACGGCGCGGCCGCCGGGCCGGTGCCCGGCTGCTGACGGTGCTGCTGCTCGCTGGGGCCGGAGGCCCGGCCGCGGCCCAGGAGTGGACGCTGAGCGAGGCGGTCAGCCGCGCGGTGGCCGTGGCCCCGGCGGTGGGCGAGGCCGAGGGGACCGTCCAGCGCCGCGTCGGCGAGCTGGACGCGGCCGGCCGCTGGCCCAACCCGCGGGCGGAGGTGACCGTCGGCGACGAGGTGGGCCAGGAGCTGGGCGACGACGACTGGCGGGTCCAGGAGCTGGCCGTGAGCCAGCCGCTGCCCGTCGGCGGGCGCATCGGCGAGCGGCGGGCCGCTGCCGAGGCGGCGCTGGACGCC